>Ga0210398_10002079_pt1 | contig 19789 bp, 19 predicted proteins | sample IncBWC4OmetaG_FD_161047 | JGI IMG/M metagenome (GOLD analysis project Ga0210398, IMG submission 161047) | Forest soil microbial communities from Barre Woods Harvard Forest LTER site, Petersham, Massachusetts, United States - Inc-BW-C-4-O | ecosystem: Environmental > Terrestrial > Soil >...
GGGTCTCCGCCGGCAGGTCCGGCCATGCTGGCGTATCCACTATTGTCCTGGGGCGATCGTCGCCGAACAGGTCGAGCTGTTGCGCGGGGCTCGGCAGATGACCCTCCCGCTTGATCCGGCATTCAGTTCTCCTGACAGGCATGGGCTTCTCTTCGATTTTGGTCGCGAGAAGTCCCTGATACGCCGGAAACCGGCCCGCTCGATGAAGCGGACCTATCCTTCAGTGCATGCCGCAGCAGATCACACAACGCCAACAAGGCCGCCGCACTGACATAGGGGGCGGCAGTAAGCCGCGCCTCCGCACAGGCAGTCCGGTCAAACATCCACGCCGGAATCTCTACCGAGCGGCCGGCGTCAGAACCGCTGAGCGTGCAGCGGAAAACGAGGCTCTTCGACTTTCCGATCGCCCCATGAACGGCGACGCGACGCGCGAACCACGGATGCCGGGGATACAAAAGCTCACGGAACATCGTCCCGTGGGCGTTCTCAAACGATGTTGTACAATCATCGACGTCCGCACCAGGCGCTGGCCAACCGGACGCCGATGGCGGTTTGGCGCGACGCCACCGGCGGCGCGCTCGGAGCAGAGGCTGTCGATATGACGCTGCGCTTGGACAACCCTGGCGGGTTGCCCACATACCCACAGCCGCAGCAACCGCAAGCACTTGTAGCTTGAGGATTTCAGGAGGTCGGAGCGGCGGCGCTTCCAACTAGCAGCCCGGCACCAGTGGTCTCGTCGGCGGGGTCCACTTCAGTCCGCTCCCCGCGATCGCGTCGTAACGACCGAAATAATCCCTCCGAGATGCCCCGGCCCTAAGCGCCAGAGATGCAGATCGGCAAGTTGGTCGCCCTCGCTCTCGACCGCTTGGCGCAGATTGTTCGCCATCCGCGGGTCAGGGTTCATGTCGATCAGGATCACGCCCGTGGCTCCTATATCGGATACATCCGCATAAAGAATCCATGTGAATCGGATTGATCCATCGGCCCGGCACCGCCCGTGCCCGTCGCGTCTGTCAGTACAGACGGGACCTGCTCGACGACAGGCTTTATGGAGCGGGGCTGAATTTGGTATCGAATCTTAATGTGGGATCACGCATTCTCGGACGGTCCAAGCGAAGAAACCGGTCTCCATCTGGCCGCAAAGCTCCGGGAAAACGCCACAACGCCCAACCGTCCTCGTTATCGACGAGGAACCTCCAAGTCGGCGCGCAAGCTCTTCGTGAAGGCCGGCTATAAAGTCGAGGCGGCGCGCACCGGCGCCGGGGCGCTGGAACGGATAAGCACGGGCGAGTGCGACATGATCGTCGTCGATCCGCCGCTCCCCGACATGGATGGGCTCGATATTATTCCTGGGGTTCGCCACCCAGTCGTCGATGCCGATTATTATTCTCTCCGCACGCGATGACGAGCAGTCGAAGATTCGGGCCTTCGACCTTGACGCGGATGACTATGTGACCAAGCCCATCGCGGATGGCGAGTTGCTCGCCCGAGTACGGGCGGCGTTACGGACCGCTTCCAGGCACAGGGCGGGAAGCCGAATTTCGTGTCGGGCGACTTCGTCGTCGACCTGGTTCGCCGCGAAGTGCGGGTGACCGGCGGATCCGTAGCGCCAACTCCAATCGAGTACCGGGTACTCTCGATTCTCGTCAGACATGCCGGCAAGGTATTGACCCACCCTCAATTGACCGACGAAATCTGGGGCGATAACGGACCGGAGAGCGTGCAGCGGCTGCGAGTTGCCATCCGCGGCCTACGCCAAAAGATCGAACCCGACCCTGCTCGTCCGATCTACATCCTGACTGAGATCCGTATCGGGTATCGCCTATCGATCCACCAGCCGCCAGCTTGAACCGAAATTCTCGTGAGTTTCCAGGCGTGTGACAGCCAGGCGAGGGAGGTCACCCCGCGATTTTTATGGGGTTTTTATACAGAGCGGGACCAATACGTCTCGATCCTTAATGCCGCAACGTGCGCTTGATACGTAGCTGATCCTGACTTGGGCTCGGGATGGGTGTGCTCGCGGCCGACAAACTCGTGGGTAATCGCCATGCTTGATTTTCTGATGGTCGCATACGGCGTCGGCTTCTTCGCGGCCGCGATCTTTTATGTGCTCGCCTGCGAGAAGATGTGAGGCGGAAATGCTGCTCGATTATATTCTCGGCGGGATCGTGACCATCGTGATCATGGTCTATCTCGTCTATGCGCTGATCAACCCCGAGCGCTTCTAGGAGAGCCCGGATGACAGCCAATGGCTGGGTGCAGATAGCCCTGTTCGGCGTGATCGTGATCGCGATCACGCGGCCCTTCGGCGGCTACATGACACGCGTCTTTGCCGGCGAGCGGACATTCCTGTGGCCGGTGCTGCGGCCGGTCGAGCGCGCCGTCTATTGGTGCTGCGGCGTCGATGAGAACGAAGAGCAGCACTGGCTGACCTATGCAGTGGCGATGCTGCTGTTCAGCGTCGTCGGTTTTGTGACGCTCTACGCGTTGCAGCGGCTGCAGTGGTATCTGCCGTTCAATCCGCAGGGTCAGACCGGGGTCGAGCAGAGCCTCGCCTTCAACACCTCGGTCAGTTTCATCACCAACACCAACTGGCAGGCCTATGTGCCGGAAACCACGATGGGTTATCTGGTGCAGATGGCTGGGTTGACGGTGCACAATTTCGTCTCGGCGGCGACCGGCATCGCTTTGGCATTGGCGCTGATCCGCGGCTTTGTGCGGCGCGAGGCCAAGGCGATCGGCAATTTCTGGGTCGATCTGACCCGCGGCGCGCTTTACATCCTGTTGCCGCTCTCGGTGGTGATCGCTCTGTTCTATGTGTGGCAAGGCATGCCACAAAATCTCGGCGCCTATGTCGATGCGACGACACTCGAAGGTGCCAAGCAGACCATTGCGCAAGGCCCGATGGCCTCGCAGGAAGCGATCAAGATCCTCGGCACCAACGGCGGCGGCTTCTTGAACGCCAATTCGTCACATCCCTATGAGAACCCGAACGCGCTGACCAATTTCATCCAGCTGATCTCGATCTTCTCGATCGGCGCGGCATTGACCAATGTGCTGGGCCGCATGGCCCGCGATGAGCGCCAGGGCTGGGCGATCTTCGCCGCTATGGGTCTGCTGTTCCTCGCTGGCGTGACCACCTGTTACTGGGCCGAATCGCACGCCAACCCCGCCTTTGCCGCGTTCAACGTCGATTCTGCAGCGAGCGCAACCCAGCCGGGCGGCAACATGGAAGGCAAGGAGGTACGGTTCGGGCCGGCGCTCTCGTCGCTCTATGCGACGGTCACGACCGACACCTCGTGCGGCGCCGTCAACTCGATGCATGACAGCTACCTGCCGTTGGGCGGCATGGTGCCGCTCGTCAACATCCAGCTCGGCGAAGTGATTTTCGGCGGGGTCGGCTCGGGCCTCTACGGCATCCTTGCCTTCGCGATCGTCGCGATGTTCGTCGCCGGGCTCATGGTCGGCCGCACCCCCGAATATCTCGGCAAAAAGCTCGAGGCGAAGGAGGTCAAGATGACCATCTTGGCGCTCTTGAGCCTGCCCCTGTCGATCCTCGGCTGGACAGCACTGGCGGTGGTGTTGCCGGCCGGGCTCGCCGGCATCGCCAATGCCGGGCCGCACGGCTTTTCCGAAATCCTCTACGCCTATACCGAGGGCACCGGCAACAACGGCAGCGCCTTTGCCGGACTGTCGGCCAATACGCTCTTTTACAATACGACGATCGCGGCGGCGATGCTGATCGGCCGCTTCATCTTTGTGATCCCGCTATTGGCGGTGGCCGGGTCATTGGCGCAGAAAAAGCTGCTGGCGCCCTCCGCCGGCACCTTCCCGACCAACCGGCCGTTGTTTGTCGGGCTCCTGGTCGGCGTCGTCTTGATCATCGGCGGCCTGACCTATTTCCCGGCGGTCTCGCTGGGGCCGGTGACCGAGCAGGTCGCGATGAACCAGGGCAAGCTTTACACCGGACCGTAATCGGTCGGGTCTGCAAGGAATACGAAGATGACCGACATCACCCCGATCATCGGCCTGCCGCCGGGCGGGTTCGCCAAGCGCAATCTGCGGCCGATGTCATTGTTCGACCGGTCGCTGATCGTACCGGCGGTCTGGGCCTCGTTCCGGAAGCTCAACCCGCGCACGCTCGTCAAGAACCCGGTCATGTTCTGCGTCGAGATCGTCTCGGTGCTGACGACGGTGTTCTTCCTGCGCGACCTGTTTGTCGGCGCCGGCAAAGTCGTCGGCAGCAACCCGCTGTTTTCCGGTCAGATCACGGTCTGGCTGTGGTTCACGGTGCTGTTCGCGAACTTTGCCGAGGCGGTGGCCGAAGGGCGAGGCAAGGCCCAGGCCGACACCCTGCGCCGCACCCGCACCGAGACCAAGGCCAAGAGGATCGAGACCGCGCAGTCGCGGGCGTTCGACTTGGTCGACGCGGCGGCGCTGAAGCCGGGCGACCTGGTGTTGGTCGAAACCAACGACTTGATCCCGAGCGACGGCGAGGTTGTCGAAGGTGTCGCCTCGGTCGACGAGTCGGCGATCACCGGCGAATCGGCGCCGGTCATTCGCGAAAGCGGCGGCGACCGCTCGGCGGTGACCGGCGGCACAAGGGTCACCTCCGACTGGCTCAAGGTAAAGATCACCGCGGCGCAAGGTTCGACCTTTCTCGACCGGATGATTGCCTTGGTCGAGGGTGCTGTGCGGCAAAAGACGCCGAACGAGATCGCGCTCAACATCCTGCTCGCCGGCATGACCTTGATCTTTGTCTTCGCCACCGTGACGATCCCGAGCTTCGCCGCCTACGCCGGCGGTGCTGTGTCAATCGTTGTGTTGATCGCGTTGTTCGTCTGCCTGATCCCGACGACGATCGGCGCCCTCTTATCGGCGATTGGCATCGCCGGAATGGACCGTCTGGTGCGCTTCAATGTGCTGGCGATGTCCGGCCGCGCGGTCGAGGCGGCGGGCGACGTCGACACGTTGCTGCTCGACAAGACCGGCACGATCACCCTCGGCAACCGCCAAGCGACGGAGTTCATCGCCCTTCCCGGGATCGAGGAGGGCGAGCTTGCCGATGCGGCGCAAATCGCCTCGCTGTCGGACGAGACCCCGGAAGGCCGCTCGATCGTCGTGCTCGCCAAGGAAAAATACGGGCTGCGCGGGCGCGAGATGGCGCCGCTCGATGCCCAGTTCATCGCGTTTACCGCGCAGACCCGAATGAGCGGCGTCGATGTCGGCGGTATCTCGATCCGCAAGGGTGCGGTCGACGCGGTCATCGCCTTCGCCGAAGGCGGCAGCACTGGCCCGGTCTGGCGCGGTGCCGCAGCGGGCGCACAGGCGGCGTTGCGCGCGGCGCCGGTTTCCGACGCGGTCCGCCAGATTACCCTCGTCGCCGAGCGGATCGCCAAGGAGGGCGGGACCCCGCTCGCGGTCGCCAAGGATGAGCGCCTGCTCGGCGTCATCCACCTCAAGGACATCGTCAAAGGGGGCATCCGCGAGCGCTTTGCCGAACTGCGCCGGATGGGCATCCGCACCGTCATGATCACCGGCGACAACCCGTTGACGGCGGCGGCGATCGCCGCCGAATCGGGGGTCGACGACTTCCTCGCCCAGGCTAAGCCCGAGGAGAAACTGGCGCTGATTCGCGAAGAGCAGATGAAGGGCAAGCTCGTAGCGATGTGCGGCGACGGCACCAACGACGCGCCGGCCTTGGCGCAATCGGATGTCGGCGTGGCGATGAATACCGGCACGATGGCGGCGCGCGAGGCCGGCAACATGGTCGATCTCGACAGCGACCCGACGAAGCTGATCGAGATCGTCGAAATCGGCAAGCAGCTGCTGATTACCCGCGGCGCGCTGACGACGTTTTCGATCGCCAACGACGTCGCCAAGTATTTCGCGATCATCCCGGCGATGTTCGTCGCGTTCTACCCGCAGCTCGGAGTCATCAACATCATGCGGCTGCACAGCCCCGAGAGCGCGATCCTGTCGGCCATCATCTTCAACGCGCTGATCATCATCGCGCTGATCCCATTGGCGTTGCGCGGGGTCAAATTTCGTCCGATCGGCGCCGCGGCAATGCTGCGCCGCAATCTTTTGGTGTACGGCGTCGGCGGGATCATCGTGCCGTTCATCGGCATCAAGTTGATCGACCTCGCCGTCACCGCCATCGGCCTTGCCTGAGGAATCCATCCGATGCTGCGGCAAATCCGTCCCGCGATCCTGATGATCGTCGTCATGACGGCCATCACCGGCTTGATCTATCCGCTCGGGATGACCGGGCTCGCGCAACTGATCTTTCCCCACCAGGCCAATGGCAGCCTGATCGAGAAGGACGGCAAGGTGATCGGCTCGAGCTTGATCGGCCAGAACTTCACCGCCGACAGGTATTTCCACCCACGCCCGTCGGCGACGACCGAGCCCGACCCGAAGGATCCGACCAAAACCATCTCGGTGCCCTATGCCGCCGACAATTCGGCCGGCTCGAACCTCGGGCCGACCAACCAGGCGCTGATCGACCGGGTCAAGGGCGACGCCGCCAAGCTCGCCAAGGAAAACCCGGGAACCCCGATCCCGGTCGATCTGGTGACGACCTCGGCGAGCGGGCTCGACCCCGACATCACCCCGGCTGCCGCCCTCTTCCAGGTGCCGCGCGTCGCCAAGGCGCGCCACCTCGACCCCGACAAACTGCGCGCGCTGGTCGACGAACAAACCCGCGACCGCTTTCTCGGTGTCATCGGCGAGAAGCGGGTTAACGTCCTCGAACTCAACCTCGCCCTCGACCAGCTACGCTGAGGGCTGCGGCCGACCGCACACATTTTTGTGATCGCCAGCGGACAATCCGGTTGGCGCGGGTTTGGCTAGGCTCCCGCCAGCGTGCTGTCATACGGGTGCGCATCAGGCGCTCTCGCTCGGAATAGAAACGAGCGTCAGCGAGTCGTAGCGATCGGAGGGCGGCTGGCCAATCGCCCCGATGCGACGAGAGAGGGCTTCGATGCGGCATATTGAACGGTACCGGAAGAATAGGATTTCACATTGGCGCTGCGGTGTACGCGGTGCGGGAGTTCGTCGTCAGGGTCTTCTTGCGGCCGCCGCAATGCTGCTTTCGGCCGGAGGCGCCGGCGCCGACTCGTTTTCTTCGGGGCGGGAGCGGCCCTTCATCCCCGATCAGATCGTGTCCTCCACCACACCGGGGAATGGCGACCTCAATCCCTACGGCGTTGCCATCGTGCCGCGGGGTTTCCCGTCGGGCGGCGCAATCGCGCCGGGCGATGTCCCGGTGTCCAATTTCAACAACAGCAGCAATCTTCAGGGTACCGGCACCACGATCATCCAGTTGACTCCCAATGGGATCGTCGCGCCGTCGGGAACGGCGACGACACTTTTTCAAGGTTCGGGACTGGGCCTGACCACCGCTCTCGGGGTGTTGCGACGCGGTTTCGTGCTGGTCGGCAGCGTGCCGACCAGCGACGGCAAGTTCGACACGATCCAGCTCGGTGCGCTGCTGTTCCTCGACAAGAACGGCAACGAGGTATCGCCTTCTCCCTATACCGCCGGGCTTGACGGTCCTTGGGACCTGACGATCGACGACGAGTTCGATCACGCCCATGTCTTTGTCTCGAACGTGCTGAATGGCACGATCACGCGCCTCGATCTCACTGTAGCCGCGGCGTTCGTCACCGTTACCAAGGCGACGGTGATCGCCACGGGTTACACGGTTCAGCCCAATTCTGCGGCGCTGATAGTGGGACCGACAGGCCTCGCCTATGACGCAAGGGACGATGTCCTGTTCGTCGCGTCAACCATGGACAACACGATCTTCGCGGTTACCCACGCCGAAGGGCACACCGGTTCGTCGGGTCGGGGGACAGTCGTCTTTCAGAATGAGCATCTGCGCGGTCCGCTTGCGCTGGCTTTCGCGCCGAACGGCGATTTGCTAACGGCTAATGGCGATGCGGTGAATGCCGATCCGACGCAGCCGAGCGAAATCGTCGAATTCACCACATCGGGTAAGTTCGTCAGTCAGTCCAATGTCGATGCCGCGGAGGGAGGAGCCTTCGGCTTCGCCGTCTCCGGGGCGAGCTCAAATGGACCCCATAAACGCGCGCTGTTTGCCTTTGTCGATGACAACAGCAACAGCATTTCCGTTCTCCGCAAGGATGCCGCATCGGCGCCATAAGGCCGCACGGCCGAGCAGGCCGTTTCCTCAGTACTCCTTGTACGGAAGAAATTTGCCGCTCAGGGTCAGCTTGACGCGGTCGCCTTTCTGGTCGGGCTGACGCTCGATCGCCATGTCGAAGTCGATGGCACTCATGATGCCGTCGCCGAATTCGTCCTGGATCAACTCCTTCCAAGTCGTGCCGTAAACCTGCACAAGCTCGTAGAAACGGTAGATCAGCGGATCGGTCGGCACCGCGGTCGGCAGCGAACCGCGGTACGGGATTTCCTGCAACAGGCTCTGCTCTTCGGTATTGAGGCCGAGCAGTTTCGCGGCCCGCTCGGCCTGCTCCGGCCGCAATTTCATCTGGCCCATCATCGCGGCGGTCAGATAGACCGCCGAGCCGCCGCCGATCTCGGCGACGATCGTTTTCCAAGTGAGGCGTTTGGCGCGCTTGGTCGCGAGAATTTTGTGGGTCAGCTCCTCACGGGTCATCGGCGCCTCCTGCGTTCGGGTTATCGTCCCCTCTCAGCAACCCGCATGCCAATCCCGCGGCCGTCCATGTAATCTCCGCCGGTGAATTGCGGCGTGCTGCGGACCGCCCCTCGGGCCCGAAGCGCGCGGTCGAGCTTGAACAATTCTGCGCACCCCCGGTAATGCGCAAGGAGCCCTCGATGACCAGCCCGGATCGCCCGAACATAATCTTTATCGTCGTCGACGATTGCGGCTACGCGGATCTCGGCTGCACCGGGCAGATCGGCTACCGCACCCCGGCGCTCGACCGGTTTGCCGGCGAAGGGGTTCGCTTCACCCAGGCCTATGCCAACGCGCCCTTATGCACCAACACGCGGGTCGCGATGATCACCGGGCGCTACCAGTATCGCCTCAAGCTCGGCCTCGTCGAGCCGCTTCGCCCGGCCAACCGCGACGAGCCGGAGATGGGCATCCCGGCCGGCTTCCCGACCTTGCCCGCGCTGTTGCGGGGTGCGGGCTATCGCACCGCGCTGATCGGCAAATGGCATCTCGGCTTTCTGCCGAAATACGGCCCGCTGAAGAGCGGTTACGACGAGTTCTTCGGCATCATGGGCGGCTATACCGGCTACTACACGCATAAGGGCGAGGGCGGCGAACCCGACCTCTACGAGGGCGAGCTGCCGGTCGAGCGGGCAGGATACGTCACCGATTTGTTGAGCGATCGGGCTGCCGCCTATGTGGACGCCGCCGCGGCTCCACCGGCACCGTATTTCCTCAGCCTGCACTACAACGCTCCGCACTGGCCGTGGTCGGCTCCCTCGGTCGAGATGGCGGCGCGTGAGCGCGAGGTAAACTGGGGTGAAATCATGGAGGGCGGCAGCCCCCGCATCTATGGCGAGATGATGCAGATCCTGGATGCCGGGATCGGCCGGGTCGTCGATGCGGTCCGGCATTCCGGCCGGGACACATTGGTGATCTTCACCAGCGACAATGGCGGCGAGCGCTATTCGAACATCTGGCCGTTTGTCGGCCGCAAATGGGATTTGCTGGAGGGTGGTCTGCGGGTGCCGCAGATCGTCTGGCGGCCGGGGCATGTCGAAGCCGGCGCGGTGACCGACCAGGTGTCGATCACGATGGACTTGACCGCGAGCTGCCTCGCCGCCGCCGGGGTCATGCCCGATCCCGGCTATCCGCTGGACGGGCAGGATCTGTTGCCGGTGCTGACCGGACAAAGGCCGGCTGGCGAGCGCACGCTCTACTGGCGCATGGCCAACCGCGCCCAGCGCGCAATCCGCCGCGGCGACTGGAAATATCTGAAGGTCAAGGACCGCGAGTTCCTGTTCGATATCGGCTGGGACCCGCGCGAACGCGGCGACATGGCCAAAAAACGCCCCGATCTGCTGAACGAGCTGCGCCGTTTATGGGAAGATTGGAACCGGCAGATGCTTCCGGTTCCCGACAGCATGATCCCGCCGCTCTCGAACCTGCAGGAGATGCTGTGGTAGCCAACACCGGCGCCCGCTCACCGGCGGGGGCGCAGCGCGGGGTCACGCGCCCTGCCGGTCGAAAAGTTCGGGCTCGAATGTCGGAACTGAGACCGATGCGTAGCGCCGGGCGAGGGCCGCGCAGGCCATCAGCTGGAGCTGGTGGAAGATCATCAACGGCAAGACGATCAGCCCGAGAGCGGGGCCGGCAAACAGCACGTTCGCCATCGGAATGCCGCTGACGAGGCTCTTTTTCGAGCCGCAAAACACGATCGCGATTTGGTCGGCGCGCGAAAACCCGAGCCGGCGCGCGGCGAGCGCCGTCGTCGCCAGCATCGCCGCCAGCAATGCCGCATCGACGGCGACCAGCAGCGCGAACCGTCCGAGGGCGAGCTGATGCCAGATGCCGCCCACGGTCGCCGCACTGAATACGGCGTAGACCATCAGCAGGACCGAGCCGCGATCGACTAGGCCCAGCATCGTGCGGTGCCGCTGCACCACGCCGCCGATCCGGCTTTGCAACAACTGGCCGGCGAGAAACGGCAGCAGCATCTCGAACCCGATCGAGCGCAGTGCCGTGAGCGAAAACCCGCCATGCGCATGCAATATCAGGCCGACCAGCAAGGGTGTGGCCGCCATGCCGACGAGGCTCGACGCCGAGGCGCTGCACAAGGCCGCGGCGACATTGCCGCCGGCGATCGAGGTGAACGCGACCGAGGCCTGCACCGTCGAGGGCAGAATGCACAAAAACATCAGCCCCAGCAGCATCGGCGGGGTCAAGAGGCCCGACGCCAGCGGCCGCAACGCCAAGCCAGCGAGTGGAAACAGCACAAAGGTGGCGCCAAAGACCAAGAGATGCAGCCGCCAATGGCATGCGCCGGAGACGATCGCCGTCCGCGACAGCCGCGCTCCCTGCAAAAAGAACAACAGCGCGACCGCGACCGAGGTTAGGCCCGCGAAAACCTGCGCGCCGGTGCCGTGGCACGGCAGCACAAAGGCGAATGTCACCGTGCCGGCCATCGCCATGGTGAATTCGTCGGGGCGGAAGCGGGAGAGCATCGTCATCGGGGCGGCCTGCGCAAGGGTTGGTTTCCCAAGGCCCAACATGCCGGCGGCCGAGCTTATTGAGAACTCCGATCAGAGATGTTACTGTGATCGTAAATCGTGATGAGCATCATGTTCGATCCCGGGCTGTTGACCACCTTTGTCACCGTTGCCAAGGCGGCGAGCTTCAGCGAGGCCGGCCGCCGCCTCGGCCTGCGCCAATCGACGGTCAGCCAGCACATCCGGCGGCTCGAAGAGGCGGCGTCGCGGCGGCTTTTTGTGCGCGACACCCATTCGGTGGCGCTAACCGCGGACGGCCAGGCGATGCTCGGCCTCGCCCACGGCATTCTCGACGCCAACGAGCGCGCCCGGCAGTATTTCGCGGTGTCGGAATTGCGTGGGCGGGTGCGCTTCGGCGCCTCGGAGGATTTTGTGCAGAGCCGCCTGCCCGAAGTATTGCGCGAATTCACCCGCGTTCATCGCGCCGTCGACCTCGAATTGACGGTGGGGCTGAGCGGCGCGTTGTTCCAGGCGCTCGACGCGGCCGAGTTGGACCTTGTGCTCGCCAAGCGGAGGCCCGGCGAGGATCGCGGGCAGCTGGTGCGGCGCGAGAGGTTGGTGTGGATCGCCGGCGATTTGGCGCTCGCGGATCCAGAGCGGCCATTGCCCCTGATCCTTTATCCGCCGCCGAGCATCAGCCGAGCGATGGCGTTGGAGGCGCTCGAACGCGCCGGGCGCCGCTGGCGCATCGTCTGCACTAGCAGCAGTTTGAGCGGTCTCAATGCCGCCGCATCGGCCGGGCTTGGGGTAGGCGTCCAGGCCGACGGCTTTGTGCCGAACGGGCTGGCCGTGCTGCCGCGGTCGGTGGCGTTGCCGGAACTCGGCCATATAGAATTTGTCGTCGCCGGCAGCGGGCGCACCTTGCGCGGCCCGGCGAATGCGCTCGCCGCGGCCATTCTCGACAAGGCCGATCGGCTGTAGGGTTCGCGCCGGAAAAGAGGGGGAACGCGATGCCAGAAGACTTTGCCGGAAAAGTCGCGATCGTAACCGGCGGCGGCAGCGGCATCGGCGCTGCGACCTGCCGCGCCTTTGCCATTCGGGGCGCGCATGTGGCGGTCGTCGACCGCGACGCGGCGGCGGCGCAGCGAACCGCGAGCGAGATCGCCGGCAACCGCGGCAACGCCGCGGCCCACCCCCTCGACGTGACTGATCGCGCCGGCTTTACCGCCCTTACCGCCGAAATCGCGGCCAAGGCCGGCGGCATCGACATCCTCGTCAACGGCGCCGGTGTGACCGTGCGGCGGATGATCGGCGAGATGGGCGCCGAAGACTGGGATCGCGTCATCGCCGTCAACCTGACCGGCGCCTTCAACGGCATCCAGGCGGTGTTGCCGTACCTGCGGACGCGCGGCGGGGGTGCGATCGTCAACGTCGCCTCGATCGCCGGCCAGCGGATCTCGTTCGGCGGCACCGCGAATTATAGCGCGTCGAAAGCCGGGCTGTTGGGATTGACCCGCCATGCCGCCTACGAACTCGCCCCCGACCATATCCGGGTCAACGCCGTTTGCCCGGGCGCCACCGCCACCGCCTTTGGCGGGTCGATGCCGACCGCAGAAAGCAAAGCCGAGCGCGGCCGCAAAATCCCGCTCGGCCGAATGTGCGAGCCCGCGGACATCGCCGACCCGATCCTGTTCCTCGCCGGCGACGCGGCCCGCATGATCACCGGCATCGCACTGACCGTCGACGGCGGCCTCTTGATCAAGAACGACACGCCCTACGAAGAATACTTCCGCCCGCGCTGACGGCCTGCGTCGATCAGCCTGATAAAGAGCGATTTCGGGAGCCGCGCATTTGAAGGAAGCGGCACAAGCTGGTGTCTTCCCGGCGAAGGTCCGGACCCACCGCTGGCATGGATACCGGCTTTCGCCGGTACGACATCGAAACTTCAGCGCGCCCCGATGATATCTCCTGTCGGCGTGTTGCCAGCCTCGCGGTGCGTCCGGCGGCGGCGCGGGGTCTCGGCGTGGGCGAGGACCCCGGCGGGCGGGTTGACGGCGCTGATCCTCGCCAGCTCGGCGATGCGGCTCGCGTTTGCCGCGTCCCTCGGTCTCGGGATCGACGAGAGCTACATGGTCGCGGCCGGCCGCGAATGGCAGCTCAGTTATTTCGATCATCCGCCGATCGCGTGGTGGCTGGCATGGGCGGCGGGCCGCCTCGCCGGCAGTGACGGCGCGATCGTTGTACGGCTGCCGTTCATCGCGCTGTTCGCGCTGACGACGGTGCTGATGTATCGCGTCACCGCCGCCTTGTTCGACCAGCGAGCGGGGCTGTGGGCCGCCGCGGTGCTGAACGTCGCACCAGTGCTCGGCGTTACGTCGGCCACCTGGGTCTTGCCCGACGGCCCGTTGCTGGCGGCATTGCTCGGCGCCGCCGCCTGTCTGGTCCGGGCGTTGCCGGCCGAGGGCCGAGCCGCGTCGGGCTGGTGGCTCGCGACAGGAATTTGCGCCGGGCTGGCGCTGTCCTCGAAATATTCGGCGGTGCTGACGATCCTTGGCGCGCTGCTGTATCTCTTAACCGAGCGCCACAGTCGCCGCTGGCTGTTACGGCCGCAGCCCTATGTCGCCGGCCTTGCCGCACTGGTCCTGTTTCTGCCGGCGCTGATCTGGAATGCGCGGCATGGTTGGGTCTCGTTTTTGTTTCAGGGAGGGCGCGCCGGCGGTCATCTCTTCCTGTTCGGGCCATTGGCGGCGATTGGCGGCGCGGCCCTCTACTTTCTGCCGTGGATCTGGCTGCCGCTGGTCGTGTGCGGAGTCGCCGCGTTGCACCGCGGCCCCTCGGATCGAAACCGCTGGCTGCTCGTCTGCCTGGCGGCGCCGCCGATCGTCTTCTTCACCGCGATCGCGCTGTGGAGCCATATCCTGTTCCATTGGACGGCCCCCGGCTATCTGATGCTGCTGCCGCTGCTCGGCGATGCGATCGCCCGCCATTCGCCGGTCGGCCGTCGGCTCCTCCTGGCGGTCGTCGCGACCGGGGTTTTTATTGTCCTCGGCGCGGCCTTGGTTGCGAGCGAGGTACGGTTCGATTGGCTGGCCGCGGCGTTCCCGGATGCGGTCGCGGCCGACGATCCGGCGATCGCCGCGGTCGATTGGAGTTCGCTCCCCGGCGAACTTGCAAACCGCGGCCTGCTCGGCCGGCCAAATCTGGTGGTCGCAGCGACGCGCTGGCTCGATGCGGGAAAGATCGATTATGCGCTCGGCGGCCGCGTGCCGGTATTGTGCCTCGGCCCCGACCCGCGCGAATACGGCATCGTCGCACCCCTGACCAAATACGCCGGCTCGGATGTGCTGATCATTGCCCCGCGCACCTCGCCCGCCGAGATCACCGCCCGCTTCGGCAACCTATTCCAATCGGTCGAAGTATTGCCGCCGGCGACGGTGTTGCATGCCGGCCGCCCGGCGCTGAGCTTGCCGCTTTACCTCGGCCGACGGCTGCGGCCGCTCAGTGCCGGTATCGCGGGTAGCCCTTGAAACCCCAGGCAAACCGGGTCGCCCGTGAGCTTCATTCGCGTAATTCCTCGACTTGCGCGCGCGTCAGATAGCGGGTCTTGGCGCCGCGCAACAGCAGGTAAAGCTTGGCGGTTTCCTCGAGCTCTTCGATCGCGTTGACCGCGGCGTCGAGGTTGGCGCCGGCGACGACCGGGCCGTGATTGGCGAGCAATACCGCGTGGTGCCTGCCCGCAATGCCGCGCACTGCCTCGGCAAGTGAGAGATCGCCGGGTTTGAAATAGGGCACGAGCGGCAGCCGTCCGACCCGCATCACGTAATAGGCGGTGATCGGCGGCAGCACGTCGGCCGGGTCGAGTTCGGTGAGGCACGACACCGCGACCGAATGCGTCGAATGCAAATGCACGACGGCACCGGTGCCAGCGCGCTCTTCGTACATGACCCGGTGCAGAAAGCTTTCCTTGGTCGGCGGATCGCCCGCGACGAGCCTGCCGGCGCCGTCGAGCTTTGACAACCGCGCCGGGTCGAGCCGCCCGAGCGAGGCGTTGGTCGGCGTCATCAGCCACCCGTCTTCGACGCGCACACTGATGTTGCCCGACGACCCGGCGGTGAGCCCGCGGTCGAAAATCGACGCCCCGATCGCGCAGATCGCCTCGCGCTGTTTCGCGTCGCTCATGCTGCGGCTCCTCTTTTCAAGGATTTGTGGTCACTGCGAGGAGCCGCAGGCGACGCGGCAATCTCGCGAACAGTGGCGCGGCGGGTCGGGATTGCTTCGCTTCGCTCGCAATGACACTGAAATGGGCAGTCATCCTTGCTCTCCGGCCAGGACCGAAAAGGCGCGCAGGAAAAAGTCGGGGGCGCCGAAGTTGCCGGATTTGAGCGCCAGCGCCAAGGCCGGCTCGCCGGTTCTGCCGGGGAGACTGACTGTCCACGGCACGCCTGGGTCGATTTGGCGGCCGATCCGCAACCCGGTGACGCCGAGCGCCTGAACCACCGCCCCCGCGGTCTCGCCGCCGGCGACGACCAGTCGGCGCATGCCGGCATCGGCGAGCCCGCGCGCGATCGCCGCCAGGGTCTCTTCGACGACCGCGCCGGCGCGTTCGCGGCCGAGCCGGCGCTGTGCCTCGGCGACTTTCTCGGGTGGTGCGGTCGCCGAAATCAGAATCGGGCGGTCGCCGAGCAGCGGCTTTGCCCAGGCGAGCGCCTGCTGCGCCACCGCGCCTTCGGCGGCGGCGATCGGGTCAATCGTAAAGACCGGCGCGCGTTCGCGCATATAGGCGACCTGCGCCAAGGTCGCGGTCGAGCACGAACCCGACAACACCGCGGCCGGTCCGTCAATCGCCGGCAGGGTGTCGGCGCCGCCGCTGTCGCCGAGCAGCCCGCGGCGGCGGAAATTCTCGGGCAGCCCGAGGGCGATGCCGGAACCGCCGGTGATCAGTTTGAAATCGGCCGCGGCCTCGCCGATGGCTTCGAGATCGCGGTCTGCGATCGCGTCGACGATCGCATGGGCGAAACCGTCCTTGCGCAATGCCGCGAAAGCGTCGCGGATCGCCGCCGCGCCGCGCGCGACGATCGCCTCCGGCACCAGCCCGACCCGGCCGCGGCTTTGTCGCTGCAACACCCGCACCAGCGAGGGATCGCGCATCGGCGTCAGCGGATGGTCGCGCATTCCCGATTCGGACAGCAAAACCTCGCCGACGAACAGGTAGCCGCGATAGATCGTCCGCCCTGCTTCGGGAAAGGCCGGGCAGAACAAGGTGAAATCGGTGTCGAGCGCTGCCATCAGCGCCTCGGCGACCGGGCCGATATTGCCGGCATCGGTCGAATCAAAGGTCGAGCAGTATTTGAACAGGAACTGCCGCGCCCCCGCCCGTTGCAGCCAGGCGAGGGCGGCAAGGCTCTTGTCGATCGCCTCGACGGCCGGGATCGTGCGGCTCTTCAGCGCCACAACCACCGCCTCGGCATCGGGGATCGCGCAGCCGCGGGCTGGCACGTCGATCAATTGCACGGTGCGCATGCCGCGCCGCACCAGCGTGTTGCACAGATCGGTGGCGCCGGTGAAATCGTCGGCGATCGCTCCCAACAATACGGGCACCTGCGGCCTCCCTTGCCTTCGCTCGCACGCCGGGAAAGAGTAACGTTCCGTCGCGCCGGCCGCAAACGAGCCGGCAAGCCATCCGATCGACCCCGCCGGGGAGGCCTCTCGCATGCCGAAATTCGCCGCCAATTTGAGCTTCATCTTTCAGGAGGTCGATTTTCTCGATCGCTTTGCGGCCGCGGCCGAATGCGGGTTCAAGGCGGTCGAATATCTCGGCGCGTATGATCATCCGCCCGAAACCGTCGCGGCGCAGCTTCAGAAGCACGGCCTCGCCCAGGCCTTGTTCAACATGCCGCCCGGCGATTGGGCGGCGGGCGAGCGCGGCATGGCGGCTTTACCGGGGCGCGAGCAGGAATTCCGCGCCGGGGTCGACAGGGCGCTTTCCTACGCCAAGGCGACGAATTGCCGATTGCTGCACGCGATGGCCGGGTTGTGGCCCGACGGCCGCGATCGCGCCGAGGCGGAGCGGACCTACATCGCCAATTTGCGGTACGTGGCTGGGCGGCTAGCGCCCGAGGGCATCACCGTCATTATCGAACCGATTAACAACCGCGACATCCCCGGCTATTTCCTGAACACGACAACCCAAGCGATGGCGGTCATCGAGCGCGTCGGGCACCCTAATCTGCAATTGCAGCTCGATCTCTACCATGTGCAGATCATGGAGGGCGATCTCGCCCACCATATTCGCGCGCTCGCCGGACGTTATCCGCACATCCAGATCGCCGGCAACCCCGGCCGCAACGAGCCCGATGTCGGCGAGATCAACTACCCGTACTTGTTCGATCTGTTGGACGAGATCGGCTATTCGGGCTGGATCGGCTGCGAATACCGACCCAAGGCCGACACCCGCGCCGGGCTCGGCTGGGCCGCGCGCTACGGCATCAAAGGCTAGCGGTCAATTTGTCCTAGGCTAACTCGCCGAGATAATCTCCCGCGCCCGGGGTCAGCGGTTGCGGAAGGCGGGTTTGCGCTTTTCGATAAAGGCGGCCATCCCTTCTCTACGGTCGTCGGTGGCGAAGGTCGCATGGAACACCCGGCGCTCGAAGCGCACGCCCTCGGCCAACGTCGTTTCATAGGCGCGGTTGACCGATTCCTTGACCATCATCGCGATCGGCCGCGACATCTCGCTGATCCGCTCGGCGATCTTGACCGCCTCGGTCAGTAAATCCGCGGCCGGCACGATGCGGCTGACGAGGCCGGCGCGCTCGGCCTCGGCGGCGTCCATCATCCGCCCGGTCAGGCACAGATCCATCGCCTTGGCCTTGCCGACAAACCGGGCGAGGCGCTGGGTGCCGCCCGCGCCCGGGATCGTGCCGAGCGTGATCTCCGGCTGGCCGAAGCGGGCATTGTCGGCAGCGACGACAATGTCGCACATCATCGCGATCTCGCAGCCGCCGCCGAGCGCGAAGCCGGCGACCGCGGCGACGACCGGCTTGCGGCATTGCGCGACCCGCTCCCAGCCGTCGGTGATGAAATCGTCGAGATAGGTTTCGGGGTAGGTTTTGCCGGCCATCTCCTTGACGTCGGCGCCGGCGGCAAAGGCCTTGTCGTTGCCGGTCAACACGATCGCGCCGATCGCGTCGTCGCGCTCGAACTCGTCGATCGCCGCCGCCAGCTCCCCGATCAGCGCCGCGTTTAGCGCGTTCAGCGCCTGCGGCCGGTTCAGGGTGGCGATGCCGACCGCCCCGCGCCGCTCGGCGAGGATGTTTTCGTAAACCCCATCTTGGACCATTTGGCACCCCAATGTTTCTAGGTTTGCGAGCGCTCCGCGGCGCCGCTTTCTTTGGAATCTCGAAGCAAGGAGGACCATTCTACGTTAAGGTCAAGACCCGGAACATGATCGGGGGTAATCTCCACGCTTTCGACCTCCGCACCTGCTCCCGGCTTCCAAACACTTAACAGCTTCAGCTGCGGAACCCAGGTCATATCAGTTATCGAAGACGGATTGTCATGTTGTACATACCTACAAGTAATGCCGTATTCATTAGTCATAAACTCCATCACTTCTCTATAATCGGGGCTTTCCTCCAATGATTTTTCACCAATAAATATTCTTGTAATAGTCATATTTTTCCGCGTAAGCCTTTGCTGCTGTTCTAGAGTCCTTCTTCTTGCTACCTTAGACTTTTGCCAGGTATCTATCGCGCCTGTATGGGTTATCCGTACTTCCCCATCTTTACAATCGCTGTCATTTAAGCATTCATAGAAAATTCGATTACTTTCCAATATCCAATTTCTATCATCGATTTGCAATCCGCCGGGAATCGCACGCAGCCCGCGTAGGTATCTTTCGTAAACACGGCTCCCAATGAGCTTGATCTCATTGTTATCCGATCTCTGAATCTCCTCCGGCACTCGTGTGACAGAGACAGTACCGTAGAATTCCAACAGTCGGCGATTCATCTCATCATTGAATCTCTGTATCTGTTGGTCGAATTCTAGCAGTCTCCCATTCATTTCACTATTAAACCGGTGTATCTGTTCTTCAAATAATTTCTTGAATTCTGTTCTAGATTTAGTTTCCGCTGTAAGAATGATAAGCCCCGCTATAAGCAAAGCAAATCCGATCTCTTTTGCCAATTCATCTATCGTTTTGATTTTTACTGTAGCTTGATCACTATATAATATCACAAATACGAATATTAATACCGCACCTATAAGAGCCAACCACAACCCGATATTTTGTAATCGTGTACGAAGCGATGTCTCCCTGTCAAAGCCCGTGTTGGACATTGATTTCCTCTCCCAGCGTTTTACACTCTGCACTCCCTTGTATCCTTAACACACATCTCGTTCGGCGAAGCGCCCCCCGGTTGGTGGTTCCGATTGGTGAGGCAGGTTTCCCGGGGTTAGCGCTGCCGTTTGGCGCAGAAAAACGTCGACCGGCCGGACTGGGTGATGCGGCGCACCCCCTCGGCGCAGGTGCAGCCGGGGCAGGGCTCGCCTTCGTGGCCGTAGACCGCCCAGCGATGCTGGAAATAGCCGAGTTCGCCATTGGCTTGGACATAGTTGCGCAACGACGAACCGCCGGCTT
>Ga0210398_10002081_pt1 | contig 19778 bp, 13 predicted proteins | sample IncBWC4OmetaG_FD_161047 | JGI IMG/M metagenome (GOLD analysis project Ga0210398, IMG submission 161047) | Forest soil microbial communities from Barre Woods Harvard Forest LTER site, Petersham, Massachusetts, United States - Inc-BW-C-4-O | ecosystem: Environmental > Terrestrial > Soil >...
GTATGCGGCGGGTCATGGCTGCCTATCCGGAGGTGGAATCGGTGGTTTCGCAACATGGCCGGCCCGACGACGGTACGGATGCTACCGGCTTTTTCAACGCCGAATTTTTTGTGCCATTGAAACCCTTCGACACGTGGCCCGCCGGCGTCGACAAGGAAAAGCTCACCCAAGACATGACCACTGCGCTGGAACAGCAATTCCCGGGCGTGGATTTCAATTTCTCTCAATACATCCAGGACAACGTCGAAGAAGCCGCATCGGGAGTCAAGGGCGAAAATTCCGTCAAGGTCTACGGCAACGACTTGGACACGTTGGAAAAGACAGCCGATCGCATCGCCGCGGTGCTGGCCAAGGTTCCGGGAATCACGGACCTTGCCGTGCTGCACTCACTCGGCCAGCCCACCATTCGCATCGACGTGGATCGAGTGCGCGCCGCCCGGTATGGCCTCGCGCCCGGCGATGTCAATGCCGTGGTCCAGGCTGCCATCGGCGGTCAAAGCGCCGGCGATCTTTACGAAAGCGCCAGCGATCGCCATTTTCCGATGATGGTGCGGCTGGCCGCGCCATTTCGGCAGAATCTCGAGTCGATCCGACGCATTCCGATCGCGGCGCAATCCTCCTCCGGAGGCGTGATTCAGATTCCACTCGAGGATGTGGCCAGCGTGGGCTTGGTGTCCGGCGCGGCGTTCATTTATCGCGAACAGCAGCAGCGCTACGTTCCGATCAAGTTCAGCGTGCGCGGCCGCGATCTCGGCGGTGCCGTGCTCGAAGCGCAACGCGGCGTCGAGTCTTCCGTTCAGTTGCCGGGAGGCTACCGCGTGGAGTGGGTCGGAGAATTCGGCAATCTGCAGGAGGCCATCGCGCGATTGGGCGTGGTGGTGCCGTTGTCGATCGCGCTCATCGTGCTCCTTCTATACCTAAATTTCAGCAGTCTGCGCGATGCGCTGCTGGCCGCGAGCGTCATTCCGATGGCGCTGGTCGGGGGTATCTTCGCGTTGTGGGTCACGGACACGCCCTTTAGCGTCTCCTCCGCGATCGGCTTCGTGGCTTTGTTCGGAATCGCGGCGATGGACGGCATTCTGGTGTTGTCGTACTACCATCTGAGCCTCGAATCGGGGCTCGACCGTGCCAGCGCCATGCTGCAAACCTGCCGCACGCAGCTGCGGCCGGTGATGATGACCTGCATCGTGGCGTGCGTGGGACTACTGCCGGCGGCGTTTTCGACCAACATCGGTTCGCAAGTGCAACGTCCGCTGGCGCGTGTCGTGGTCGGTGGCATGCTGTTCGCGCCGCTGCTGATATTGCTGGTGCTGCCGGTGCTGATTCTGAGACTTTCCCGGGCCCAAGAAATGCCGCAGGAATTGCCGCGAGAGAGCGACGCATGAACTACGTGGCGGGCTTGTCATGCTGCGCGGCCCTGACCTTAAGTGCCTGCGTTGGGCCCAATTTTCATCGGCCCGCGCCGCCTCAGCCTGCACGTTTTACGGTCGAGCCTCTTCCTCCTGATACTGCTTCCGCTTCAGGACCCGGCGGTGCAGCGCAAAAGTTCTTAGCAGAACAGGCCGTGCCGAGAAATTGGTGGCTGCTTTTCGACTCGCCCGAACTGAACGGACTAGTCAGCGAGGCGCTGCGCGCCAATCCGGATGTGCAGTCAGCACAAGCGGCACTCCGTCAGGCACTCGAGAATACCGCCGCGCAGCGCGGCAGCTATTTCCCCACAGTGCAAGGCGCGTTCGATGCCAGCCGAAATCGCAACGCCACCGGCGTTTTAGCGCCGAATCTGGCCTCCGGAACCGCTCTCTACAATCTGTTCACGCCGCAAGTCACGGTGAGCTTCGTTCCCGACATATTTGGCGGGAATCGCCGCCAAGTGGAATCGCTGGCGGCCCAGGCGGAAGCTGCGCGCTTCCAGCTCGATGCCACTTACCTCACGCTCACGGCAAATGTCGTCACGTCCGCAATACAAGCAGCCGGGTTTCGGGAACAGATTGCCGCAACCGAACAGGTCATTGCACTGGAACGCGAATCCTTGTCGGTGTTGCGGCGGGAATTGGACCTGGGTGCGATCGCGGAGGTCGACGTCTACGCGCAGGAGGCGGCTCTCGCACAATTGGAAGCAACACTACCGCCGCTACAGCGGCAACTACGCCAGACGGAAGATCAGTTGGCGGTTTTGACGGGACGATTGCCCGCGGATTTCACGCCTTCCACTTTACAGCTCGATCAATTGGTGCTGCCTGTGGATTTGCCGCTCGGGGTGCCTTCAGAGCTGGTCGAACGGCGGCCCGACGTGCGCGCGGCCGAGGCGCAGCTTCACTCAGCGACCGCGCAGGTCGGCGTCGCGATCGCGAATTTACTGCCGCAATTCACCATCACCGGCAACATTGGCAGCGCTGCAACCGCCATGAGCGATTTGTTCGAGCCCGGCACGGGGTTTTGGAGCATCGGCGCCAATGCCACGCAGACCCTGTTCGCCGGCGGCACCCTGCTGCACCGTAAACGCGCAGCGGATGCCGCGCTGGATCAGGCTGGAGCGGCGTATAAGTCCGCGGTCCTCACGGCATTTCAAAACGTCGCCGATGCCCTGCACGCGCTGGCTGCGGATGCAGAGGCTCTGGACGCCGCCAGCCGCGCCGAAAGCGCGGCCGAAAAAAGTCTCGACGTGACACGCCAGCAGCTAAAGATCGGTGCGGTGAGCTATTTGGCGTTGCTCAATGCCGAACAAACCTACCAGCAGGCATTGATAAGCGTGATTCAGTCTCGCGCCAGCCGCTTTGCCGATACGGCTGCGCTATTTCAAGCGCTGGGCGGTTCGGTGGCGCCTGATACCGCGCAGACGCTCGGCGCGCGCTAGGGCGGACGGGCTCCCACCTCACGAGATCAGAGGTACTTCGTGACTCCCTGGAATTCTTTGATCAAGTCGCGAAACTCCCGGGGCAGTGCTTCCGAAGTCTCCTCCATGCAGTGATGAATGTGATCCTTGATCAGCTCTTTCTTGGCGTTGCCGATCGCCTTTTCCACCGCGTGCAGTTGCTGCGCCAGGTCCATGCAGGGGCGGCCGGACTCCATCATGTCAATGACGGCGATCAGGTGGCCTTGGGCGCGCTTCAGCCGGGTCGCGATTTCTGGAAATGTATGCATGGGTCCCTTCGTCCAGTGTGTTCGTATCCTATCCCCCTAGACAGGATAAGGGAAGAGGCATAGCATGCGCGCTGTTTTTCAGGCGCGCGGCGCGGGGACCCGTGGGCGCGCCCTCGACACTGATTCGTCATCGAACTGTCTTACTGTCCGCAGACAAGTTTGAGGGTAGCCATGCCTATACATGACCACGAGCCAACATTTCGCGGCGGCGCCTTTCTCTGGGGCGGCATCGGACTGGGCCTGCTGCTGCTCGTCGTATTGCTGACCCATGGGTTTGGATTGCTGAACCGCGGCAAGAAGGCCTCGTCCGAAGCTGAACTCATGCTGAGGCAAGGGGACAAGATCATCGTTCCCGAGGGTTCGGCGCTGCGCAGCCGCTTGACCGTGATGGCGGCTTCGGCGCAAGCGGTCGAACCTAAGCTGTTGCTGCCGGCCGTTGTCGAATCCGATCCCGCGCGCACCGCCGCGGTGCTGACGCCTTTGAGCGGCCGGCTGATCGCGCTCAAAGTTTCGCTGGGCGATCGCGTGAACCGCGGCCAGGTCGTGGCGATCATCGATTCGCCTGATCTCGCCCAGGCCTATACCGACAATGATAAGGCCGCCGATGCCTTCAAATTGAACGAGAAGAATTTTGAGCGCCAGCAGGCGCAGAACAAGCTGGGCGTGGCGTCGGACCGGGATTTGGATCAGGCGAAAAGCGACTTCGCTCAGGCCGCGGCCGAATACACGCGAACTCAGGCGCACCTGAAGACGCTCGGCGCTGAGGCTGCGCCTAAATCTGCATCGCGTGAGCTGTCGGTAGCGGCGCCGGTGGGCGGTAGCGTGACGGCCTTGAGCGTCGCGCCGGGCAACATGATCAATGATCCGACGCAGCCGCTGATGACCATCGCGGACCTGAGCACCATCTGGGTCACGGCGATGGTTCCCGAAAACGACATTGCAGCGGTGTCCAAGAATCAAGATGCGCAGGTCACCCTGGCGGCGTATCCCGACCGGGTGCTGCATGGGAAAGTCTTGTTTCTCTCGGACGTCATCGATTCTGATTCACGGCGCGGCAAGATTCGCATCGCCTTTGCGAACGGTGACTATGCGTTGAAGCCCAATATGTTTGCGACCGTGGTCCTGTCGGGCGCCGCGCGCTCCGTGGTGGTCCTGCCGAGTTCGGCACTGCTCATGAATAACGATAGGACCAGTGTGTTTGTCGCCACGGCGCCATGGACCTTCGAGCGGCGAAACGTGGATGCGCAGCTTGAGGAGGGCACATCGGTTGCCATCCGCTCCGGTGTGAGCGCCGGAGAGCAAGTGCTCGTCAAAGGCGCAATCTTGCTGAATGACTGATCGTCATGATTGATCAATTCGTCGCCTTTTGCCTGCATCGACGCGTCGCGGTGATCATTCTGGCCGTATTGCTCGCCGCCTATGGGGTCTACGCGTGGGAAACCTTGTCGGTCGAGGCGTACCCCGAGCTGGGCGATGTCGCGGCGCAGGTCACCACCCAAATTCCAGGGCTTGCCGCGGAGGAAGTCGAACAACTCATCACCGTACCGCTCGAGCGCCAGATCAACGGCACGCCCGGCTTATTGCTGATGCGCTCCTCGAGCACCTTCGGGTTGTCCTTGATCACGGTGCTATTTCGGGATGGCTACGAGGATTATTGGGCAAGACAGCGACTGAACGAACGCATCGCCCAAGCGGTGCTGCCGGCCGGCGCGACGCCCTCGCTCGATCCGGTGGCGGGTCCCGGCGGGGAAATCTACCGCTACACGCTGGAGAGCGACACAAAAAATCTCCAGGAGTTGTCCGAAATCCAGCGATGGGTGGTGATACCGGCCTTGAAGTCGGTACCGGGCGTCGTCGATGACACGAATTTTGGCGGCTTCACCACTGAGTACCAGCTTGATCTCGATCCCAAACAGCTGCAGCACTATGGACTCGGCATCACCGATGTCATCAACGCTATCAACAACAACAATGGCAACGCCGGAGGCGGGCGCGTTTCCCGCGGCGATCAGAGTTACGTCATCCGCGGCGTCGGACTGATCCACAATCTCGCTGAGATCGGGTCCATCGTCGTCACGCAGGTCGCAGGTACGCCGGTGCTGGTGCGCGACCTCGGGAGCATCGTGCTCAGTCATCAAGAGCGCGAAGGTATTCTCGGCAAAGACAAGAATCCCGACACGATTGAAGGCATCGTCTTGATGCTGAAGTATCAAAACCCGTCGCAAACATTGCGCGGCTTGCATGCCAAGGTGGCCGAGCTCAACGCCAAATTGGCTGAACAGGGCGTGCGGATCGTTCCTTACATCGATCGCGATGATCTAGTCAAAGCCACCATCCACAAAGTCGGACAAACGATTCTCGAAGGCATCACGCTCGTCTTTCTCATATTGATTCTCTTTCTCGGCAGCCCGCGCAGCGCGTTCGTTGTCGCCGTCAGCATTCCCTTCGCGCTGGTCGCGGTCTTTTCGCTGCTGAATCTCACGCACGTGTCGGCCAACTTGCTGTCGCTCGGCGCGATTGACTTCGGGATACTCGTGGACGGCGCCATCGTCGTGACCGAGGCCGTATTGCGCCGGCGCGAGGCCATGCCCAACGAGGAACTCAGCGAGAGCGAAGCCAAGGCCGCGACGCTGCAGGTCACACGCCCCATTTTCTTCGCCAGCCTCATCATCATCACGGCTTATCTGCCGTTGTTTTCGTTCGAGCGCGCCGAGGCAAAATTATTCACGCCCATGGCCTATACCATGGGCTATGCGCTCTTCGGCGCGTTGCTGACCGCGTTGGCGCTCGTGCCGGGACTCGCATATTTGGCATTTCGCAATCCGCGACACGTGTATCACAATCGCTGGCTCGAGCGCCTCACCATCCAGTACCACCGAGTGCTCAGCTCTTGCCTCGAACAGCCGCGGATTATTTATGGAGTGGTGATTTTTGCGCTGTTTGCCGTGGTCGGTTTGGGGGCCACGGTGGGCCGCGACTTCCTGCCGGATTTGGATGAGGGCGCGCTGTGGCTGCAGGTTCAAATGCCCACCGGATTGGCGTTGAACAAGGCCAGCGACATGGCGAGCGATCTGCGCCGGGCAATCCTCAAATACCCCGAAGTTTCCTACGTCGTCACACAAACCGGACGCAATGATGACGGCACGGATTCCTGGACCATGTCGCACATCGAGGCGCCGGTGGGACTCAAGCCCTATGACACCTGGCCCGCGGGCGAATCCAAACGGAAATTTGTCGACCGCCTAGCCACCGACCTGAACAAGGACCTTCCGGGCTATTCCATCGGCATCAGCCAGCCAATCATCGACGGTGTCAACGACATGATCGGCGGCGCGCACAGTCCCTTGGTGGCCAAGCTCTACGGCGATGATCTCAATGAGCTGCGCTCGGTCGGCGCTCAAATCGTGGATATTCTGTATGGTATTCAAGGCACCTCGAGCGCCTCCATCTTTCAGGAGCCGCCGATCCCGCAGATGGAGATCAAGCTGGATCACGAAAAGGCAGCGCGTTTCGGGATCAATATGACCGACGTGCAGAATGTGATTCAGACCGGCGTCGGTCAGGCACCGGTGTCCACGGTCTATGTCGGTGAAAGAACCTATCCGTTGACCGTGAGATACACGCAAGACGCGCGCAATTCGCCCGAGGCACTGGGCAACCTGCTGGTCAATACCTCGAGCGGTGCCCAGGTGCCCCTATCCGAGCTGGCTGACATTCGCGTACGATCCGGAGAGAGCACCGTCACGCGCGAGAACGGTCAGCGCAATCTCACCATTCGAATCGACAACCGCGACCGCGATCTGACCTCCTATCTTGAGGAAGCGCAGTCCAAGATCGCCAAGCAAGTGCATTTTGATCGGACCAAGATTCGACTGGAGTGGGGCGGCCAGTTCGAGAACCAACGCCGCGCGGAAGCGCGGCTGATGATCATTTTGGCGCTCGTGATGGGCATGATGCTGATTTTCCTCACCATCGGCATCAAATCCTTCCGGCAGGCCGTGCTCATATTGGGCGTCGTGCCGCTGGCGACGCTCGGCGGTCTCATTTCACTGCATCTCACGGGACAGAATCTCAATGTCGCGAGCGGCGTTGGCTTCATCGCACTGTTCGGCGTCGCGGTACAAAACGGCATCATCATGGTGTCGAATCTGAATCGCATGCGAAAGTCCGGATTGGAATTGCACGAGGCGATCATGCAGGGTGCCACCGAGCGCCTGCGGCCGGTGCTGATGACCGCCACCGTCGCGACCTTGGGGATGTTGCCGGCGGCGATTCACACGGGCGTCGGCAGCGACGTGCAGCGCGGGATCGCGACCGTGGTGGTGGGTGGTCTGGCGATCTCAACCGTTCTCACCTTATTTGTTCTGCCCTCGATGTATCACGTCATCGAGCATTGGGCCGAGCAGCGGCACGGCCAAGCGCGGTGGGGCCGATGAGATTCCATCGCCTCATCGCCGTGGCGCTCAGCCTCGTCTTACCGGCTTGCGCGGTGGGCCCGAATTTCAAACGGCCCGCGCCGCCCGAAGCGACGGGCTATGGCAGCGCGTCGCAAAACCAAACCACTGCGGCCGAGAGCGCCGACGGCGCGACTCAGCGCTTCGTCGCCGGCATGGATATTCCGAATGAATGGTGGACCGTATTTCGCTCGCCGAACCTCAATCGGTTAGTTGAGCAGGCGCTCGCGGGCAATCCGAATGTGGGCGCCGCCCAGGCCGCCTTGAGGCAGGCGCATGAGTTATATATGGCGCAGTGGACCAGCTTCTTCCCCGTAGTCGAGGGGAACTTCAGCGGAACCAGGGCTAAGAACGCCCTGGGGACCATCGCCAATCCGACCAGCCTTCCGCAAGAGAATCCCTACTACAACCTGTTTACAGCCCAGCTCACCGTGAGCTACCTGCCCGACGTGTTTGGCGCCACCCGCCGCCAAGTCGAGATCGCCAAGGCGCAGGCCGACAGCAGCCGATTCCAGCTCGAGGCGACTTACCTGACCTTGAGCAGCAATGTCGTGGTCACGGCGATTCAAGAGGCCTCGCTACGCGATCAGATCGCCACCACTGAGCGCTTGCTGCAGTTAGAGCATCAGTTGACCGGCTTCGTCCAGCAACAACGCCTTTTGGGGACGGCGAGCGATTTGGACATCTTGTCGCAGCAAGCGCTTGAGGCGCAAACGGCGCAAACCTTGCCGCCGCTGCAAAAGCAGCTGGGTCAGACGCGGGATGCACTGACGGCGCTGCTCGGAAAACTGCCTTCACAGGAGCCGCCGGAAACATTTCGGCTCGACGATCTGACCCTGCCCACTGACCTGCCGGTGAGCTTGCCGTCGAAACTTGTCGAGCAGAGGCCGGATGTTCGCCAGGCCGAGGAGAACATGCATATGGCCTCGGCCGCGGTCGGCGTTGCAATCGCGGACCTTCTGCCGCAGTTCGCGATCAGCGCCAATCTTGGGTCGAGTGCACTGAGCCTCGACAAACTATTTACGCCGTACACGGGTTTTTGGGCTGCAGGCGCATCGCTGACTCAGACGTTGTTCGATGCCGGTGCTTTGATCCACAAGAAACGCGCGGCAGACGCCGCCCTGGATCAGGCGGCCGCGGAATATCGCGCCGCGGTCATTTTGGCGTGCCAAAATGTGGCGGATACGCTGCGCGCGCTCGACTCCGATGCCGATTCGCTCAAGGCCAGCGCGGAGGCGGAGCGGGCGGCCAAGAAAAGTCTTGATCTCGCGCAGCGGCAGCGGGTCTTGGGCGCGATCAGCCTGGTTGCCGTGCTCAACGCGGAGCAAGCCTACGACACGTCGGCGTTGGCGCTGATTCAAGCCCGGGCGAATCGGTATGCGGACACTGCTGCGTTGTTTCAGGCGCTCGGCGGCGGTTGGTGGAATCGTGCAAAGGAGCCTCGCTATGAGCGACCTAGTCCGAAGGGAGAATAGCGGCGGCGCGGCGACGCTGACGCTCAATCGGCCCGAAAAATTCAACGCGCTCTCCAAGGATATGTTTGAGGCGCTCGAGGTTCATGTCGACACGCTGGCGCGCGAAACCAAGAGTATCGGCCTGGTGATTTTGCGGGGCGCGAACGGCAATTTCTCCGCCGGATACGACATGCAGGAAGTCTTGGCGCACGTGAAAGCGCACGCCAAACCTCACTTTCACTCGGAAGTCATTCAGAAGATCGCGAACCTTCCGCAACCGGTAATTTCGGCGGTGCAAGGCCATTGCTCCACCGGGTCGCTCGAACTGGCGTTGGCGGCCGATCTCATCGTCGCCTCCGAATCAGCGCAATTCTCGGACGTATATGCAAAATGGGGCCTGACGCCGGTGTGGGGATTGAGCATGCGGCTGCCCCACCGCATCGGCACGGCCAAGGCCGCGGAAATGATGTACACCTGCCGCAATTATTCCGGCATGGAGGCGGAGCACATGCACCTGGCTAACTTCTGTTTCCCCGACGATCGATTCGATGCCGAATTGGCAGCCCTGTCCGCCGACATCCTGAGCAACTCCTGGTACGCCAATCAGGTCAACAAGCGCGCGTTGATTGAAACCGATGGCTTGAGCTTGCATGACTCGCATGCCCTGGAACTGTTCAAGAACGAAGGCCTGGCGCCGGATGCCGCCAAGCGAATCGCGAAATTTTTCTCGCGATAGCGGCAGCTCGCGTTAGTGAGCCGCGAGCGCGGCCCCAGATTCGGCCGCCTCCACGGTGCTGGAGGCAGTGCGCGCAACCAGCATGGATTTGGCGAACATCGCATGCAAGCGGCCAATGCCGCGCGCCAGATGCATCAGCGAGGTCAGCAGCAAGACTCCCGCCAATCCCAAAATCGGAATTCCAAATCCCGTGTCGAATACCCATACAGGCTGCGCGTTCGAGAACACCTCGACCCCTCCCATACCGAACCAACCCGCTTCGGCGAGGACCCCGGCGATGGGCAGCGCAATGAGGGACAGACTCACCGCGAGTCCCGTGACCGCAATCGTAAAGTAAAGAATGCCGATAGGCAGCATCAGGATGAAGTAAGCGATCGTGGTCCAAGTGCGGGGATCTTTCAGCATTTCACCGATGCGCGCCCAGAATCCCAACGCAGAGCCTTGGTACACGGGCCGCCGCGGCATGCGCACACCGGTCATCGCTTCGATCAAACGGCCTTCCGCCAAAGAGATAACCCGGCAAACCGCCATGAACATGAGAAAGAAAGGCACGCCGATGATCAGGACCGACAAACCGGCCGACAAGGAGAGCCCGGTTACCGTCAGCACGAAATAGATGATGCCCGTGGCCAGCGCCAGCAGCATGAAGAACAAGGACGTATAGGCGCGAGGGTCCAAAAATACGCCGAAGAATCTGCCGAGCACGGACTTTGCCTCCTTGCGCGGTGTCGCCATGGCGGCCCTGACTTTGACTTCGGTGTCGCGGTACGCGCTCGCCACCTCATCGGGCGCGCCGTAGGTGGAGGCAATCAGTTCGAGCACATCGGATTCGGATTTGTCCGGATGCGCAGCAACCTCCGCGCGTAGATATTCTTCCGCGTCGTACAGCGCATCTTGAATTAGCGCGGAATCCGCGCCCGCAAGCTCTTCGCGGAGTTGTCGTAGGTATTGATCGATGGAGCGTGGCGCACTGCGGTTCATGACGGCTGTCCTATCCTTAAATTCTCTGTTTCTATGAATCGATCCACGAAATCGCGAGTCCCCTGCCAAATCAGTTTCCACTCAGCGAGCACGGCGCGGCCTTGCTCGGTGATTCGGTAGTAGCGACGCGGCGGACCGGAGTAGGAAGGCACGATGCGACTGGTCAACAAATTCCCGGCCGAGAGCGCCCGCAAGACGGGGTAAATGGTGCCCTCCTTGAATATGGAGGTCCCGTCGTTGGCGTTCGCCAAACGCTTGGCGATTTCATAGCCGTACAGATCCTCGTCAGACTCGGCGAGCACGGCCAGCAAAACCAGGCCCACCAGGCCTCCGTTTAGCTCTTTTTGGAACTTGCGTTCATTGCTATCGTCCATGGGCTAATACTATATAGTTACTAATACTATTTAGCAAACAATATTATTCGCTACGTAGGAGCCGGGGTGTAAAGGGCTTCATTTCCTGGCCGTCTCGGGCACACTAGGCACCCTTTTTTCGGCGGGGCCGGTATCGATATGTGTGGCATCGTGGGTGTGGTCGCCGAGCGTGGCGCCGTTCCAATCCTGATGGAAGGACTGCGGCGCCTCGAGTACCGCGGATACGACTCCGCTGGTATCGCGGTTCTGGATCACGGTCAACTTAGCCGGTTGCGCACCGTCGGCAAAGTCAAAATCCTGCGGGACGCACTGGATGCCGAGCCAATCCATGGATCGATCGGTATTGCGCATACCCGTTGGGCGACTCATGGGGTGCCCACCACGGAAAATGCTCATCCGCACATTTCGCGCGACGGAGTTGCCATTGTTCATAACGGCATCATCGAAAATCACGAAACCTTGCGCGCCGAGCTCAAGAGCCGGGGTTACCGCTTCACCTCAGAAACGGATACCGAGGTCATCGCACATCGCATTCACCACCACCTCGCCTCCTTCCCAGATCTCCTCACCGCCGTACGCAAGACTGTCACCGAGCTGCAAGGCGCCTACGCGCTCGCGGTGCTAAGCGAGGCGGACCCTGAGTGCATCGTCATCGCGCGCCAGGGCTGTCCGGCGGTCATCGGCTTAGGTATCGATGAGAATTTCGCGGCCTCGGATGTGGCCGCGCTGCTGCCGGTCACGCGCCGCTTCATGTTCTTGGAAGAAGGCGATGTCGCGGAGGTTCGGCGCCGGTCAGTTCGGATCCTCGACGCGGCAGGCCTGCCCGCGGTACGCGCGGTGCGGGAAAGCGATCTGCCCGCGGACGCCGTGGAGCGGGGTCAGTACCGGCACTTCATGCTCAAGGAAATTCACGAGCAGCCGCGCGCGATCGCGCAGACGCTGGAGGAACGAATCGCCGGCGGCAAGTTATTGGACGCAGCTTTCGGTCCGGGCGCCGCCGAGATTTTCAAGCGCGTCAAAGCAGTGCACATTGCGGCCTGCGGCACCAGTTTTCACGCGGGTCTCACCGCCAGTTACCTCATCGAGCAGATCTGCAGAATTCCGGCCCGTGTCGAAATTGCGAGCGAATACCGCTATCGCGATCCGGTGATCACGCCGGAAACGCTGTTCGTCACCATTTCTCAGTCCGGAGAGACTGCCGATACCCTGGCGGCGCTGCGCAATGCTTGCCGCGCAAAGTATCTTGCCACGCTCAGCATTTGCAATGTCGCGGAAAGCTCCATGGTCAGGGAATCGAACTTGGTGCTGCTGACGCGGGCGGGACCTGAAATCGGGGTTGCTTCGACCAAGGCGTTCACCACCCAGCTCACCGCCCTTGGCATGCTCACGATCGCATTGGCGAAAAACGGTCCGGCTGCCGCCCAGGAGAATGCCCTGGTTTCACAGCTGCTGCAGCTGCCTGGGTTGGTGGAAAAAACGCTCAAGCTCGACGCAACCATTCAGGCGCTCGCCGAAATCTTCGTCGAGAAACATCACGCGCTGTTTCTCGGCCGCGGACCTCTGCAAGCCATAGCCCTGGAAGGCGCGCTGAAACTCAAGGAGATTTCTTATATCCACGCGGAAGGCTATCCCGCGGCGGAGCTCAAGCATGGTCCTTTGGCGCTGGTCGATGAAGACATGCCGGTGATTGCCGTCGCGCCCAGCAACGATCTTCTGGAGAAGCTCAAATCCAACTTGCATGAGGTGCGTGCGCGCGGAGGCAAGTTATATGTGTTCGCGGATCCAAAGGCCGGCATGCAGAGCGAGGAAGGTATCACCGTCATTCAGATGCCGGCCCATGCGACCGCGCTACAAGCACCGGCCGTGTTCGCCATCCCGATGCAGCTGCTGGCTTACCACGTAGCCGTACTCAAAGGCACCGATGTGGATCAGCCGCGCAATCTCGCGAAGAGCCTTACAGTCGAGTGAGCAGCGGCGGCCCGAGTCGACGACGGTCCGACGCGGATTCGCCGCTAACGAAGCTTGAACTGCCCCACCATATTGTCTTGGATTTGGGCTCTTGAAAGCGATGGGCCCAACCCGGTGTTTTTGTAATAAAGCGCCTTCAAAAAGGCCACATCGCCGGCTGTTATCCCCGTAGGCATGCCGCGCGCGCCGCAGCTTGATGACATTAGGTCCAAAATGCTCGGCAGGGGATCGCAGTGATCCGGCGACTGCGCCACCGACAAGGTCAACATCGCTAAGTAGTCGGCAATCTCTCCGACGGTGTAGCCGACGGCTTTCGTTGTGTCGACCACTAGAATGACGATGCCGATACACTTCCACTGCCGCTACCACCGCCCAAACGCGTCCCTAACGTGCCGTTTCCGAGGTAATTCTGGGTGATCTGCGGCCATATGGGCTGAACGCTAATCCCCACCATTCCCACGTCGGTATTCAAGACAGCGCCGCCCCCGCTTGTAATCATGTACCAGCCCTGAATCGCATGGTCGCTTTTAAAAGCTATCAGGTTCTTCGCGCCTCCCGCATACCTGTTGTGAAAGCCGGGCCCCGTGGCCCATTTCACGACGGAATCCATTTTTTCCTGGGGCCTGTTCGTGAAAAGTATTTGCACGTTGCTTTGGCATTGAGGGTCCGCCTGCACCGGTGCGCCTACGTAGGCGGCGAGCGCGCGAATTCGAGCCGTCACGAAGGCGTTGTATCCCGCGGTGAGCCCCTCAGTGAGCGGGCAAATGCTCTGCAGACCTCCACGCCAACGCGAAAAGTTACCCGTCGTGCTGGTATTCACGTAGTGCGTTGTGGCGTGGTGCAGGACGAATTCTTCCAGACTACTTCCCGCCAGTTCCTGATCGGTAGGAGGGGTCGGGGCGGTCACGGTCGCATCGAAAGCTTCCGGCGCTGCGCTTTGCTTGACGTCGGGATCGCTCTGCGCCGACCGGGCCGCTGTCGTGCCAGCAGCAATCGATATCACCAAGGCGGCGAGTACGATCCGTTGTAAGCGTTGCATGGGTGTCTTGCCTCCGGTTGTCCGGATCCGTCGCCGGTGACGGCGCCGCCGGGTCCACTCATGTTACGCTCGGGCGCGGAAAGGCGAAATGCCCGGGGGACAGGACAATGGGTAAGTGCGGCGTCGCCGATTCCGGTCACCAATTCTACTGCGCCCGCGCTACGGCCCTGGCACTGTTCGGCTTGATGGGGTCGGCAACTTCTACGCGACTGGCGGCCGTTGCCGCGCCGACCGTCGAGCTTGCGCAGTCGTATTCGATCGACCAGACGCGCTATTTCGCGACACCCGACATCGAGCAAGCAGAACTCAAACAGCGCATTGAAGAGGCGTCCTCTTTTCCGGCTGCGGTACCGCAGGGATCGGCGCAGCTGCTCAACTATCTGCGGCACGCCGAAACCTTGCTCGCACAACTGCAGCGTCACGAAGCGTATCTGAACCTGAGGGCGTCGCGCGATTTGGACGATCGCGCCGACGCCGATGCGGGCGACCAGGCCGGTAACGCCATACATCAGTTGCTGGGTACCGTCGCGAAGGCCTTGCGCGCGCTCGGCGACGCTACCTTTGCAGAGGACGCGGCGGCGCTTCCGGCGCTGAAGCCATACGCCTACCTTCTCGTTCTGGCGGCACGCGAAGTGTCACATCAGCTGCCCAGCGACCAGCAAGCCATCGTCGATCAGCTGGCGGATCCTGCTCAAGCCAATCTTTGGACCCTATACCAACAGACCGTGCGTAGCACGCCATTCCCGAAGGTCAGTACCGCCGCAGGTGAACTTGATGTCCGAAGGGACTCGGGCGTGCTCGCCGAGAACCCGGACCGAGTCATCCGGAAAGCGGCATGGGAAGGACGCTGGGATGGCTATGCCTCGCGGAAGGATATCTACGCAGGCATTCTGCTGGGAGTCGTCCGCTTGAACGACCGCGTGGCGCGGCTACAGCATTTTTCGGACGCGCCAAGCATGGTTTATTTCAGCCGCAATCTGGATCGCAGGCAGGTCACCGATGCCTTGGCGGCGATCGAGACACATGCCGATCTGTTCAAGAGCTATCAGCGCCTGCGCGCGCAACATGCCGGGGCCGTGACGGGCATCGCCGATGTCCGCTCATGGGACCTGCTCCTGCCCCCGCCGGGTTTCACGCCGCCTCGCATGACTCTGGACCAAACGCGCGCCGCCGCTTTGTCCGCCCTGGCACCGCTCGGCCCGGACTATGTCGCGCACTTCCGAGAACTGCTCGACCCGGCCAATCGTCGCATGGACGTTGCCGCGGAAACCGGAAAGCGAACCAACGGTGGTTTTTCCGTCAGGGCACCGGGCATTCCCACCGGCTTATTCGTCGAGAGTTACGGCCAGGGATTCTTAGGCGAGAGTCGGGTCATCATTCACGAGGGCGGTCATGCCATTCATGGCCAGTTGATGAACGACAGCGGCGTGTCACCGTTTTACACCCGGGGTCCGAATTGGATGTCCGAGGCGATCGCCACGCTGAATGAATTTCTGTTGTACGACTATCTCTACCGGAAGAGCGTCGATCCCAAGGCGCAGGCCTTCTATTTGGAGGCCCTGATCTACGACATCACCTTCCAGCTCTTCGGCTCGGCCGAAGAAGCTACCCTCGAACAAGCGATCTACGACGGCGTGATCGCCGGCAAGATCAACAATGCCGCCGACCTTGACGCGCTGACGCTGTCGATCTTAAGCCAGTACGAGGTCTGGCCGCCGCTGGAGCCGCAATTGGCCCACACCTGGATCAGCAAACAACTGATGGTCCAGGACCCGCTGTACCTGGTTAACTATCTTTATTCGGGACTGCTTGCCACCAAAATGTTCGACATGCTGAAACAGGACCCGGCGAACTTTCAGAAGCACTACGCCGCACTGCTGCGCGAAGGATTCCATGCGCCGCCGGAGGATCTTCTGCGCAGCTTCTTCGGCCGCGACGTGTCGCAACGCCAACTCGTGGACGACGGCATGAACATTTTGAAGCTGCGAGTTTCTTCGCTTGCCGAGGTTTACAAGAAGATCGAAGCGAAGCGGTGAGGTGTCCGGCCCACTTGTTGACACAGCTATACTAGCCAGCCATGCGAACTCCAAAAACATTGTTCTTTGCGTGGCTTCTTCTCGGTTCCGCCGCCGCGAACTCCGCACCGGCAACCAACTCCGGCGCTGATCTCGACGCCATCGTGCAGCGGGTCATGGCGCAAGAACATGTTGTCGGCGCTTCGGTGCTGGTGGCGCGAAGCGGCCAGATACTTCTGCACCAAGGATACGGTTTCGCGGACCTTGGTCTCGAAGCGCCGGCCAAAGATGAAACGGTCTATCACGTCGTTGGCCCCATGCTGCCCTTCACCGGCATTGCCGTGATGCAACTGGTCGAACGGGGCAAGTTGTCACTGGACGATGACATCTCCAATTTCATTCCTGAGTTTCCTCTCCAGGGTCATCACGTCACGATACGGCAGCTGCTGAATCACACTTCCGGCATCGTCGATTATCACTATCTCGGCGATCCCATTGAAGCGACCAGCCGGCAGCCCAAAGCGCTGGATGAGGTGATGGCCCTCTACGCTGGGAAAAACTGGGTGAACGAGCCGGGAACGAAATGGGATTGGTCTATCTCCGGCTTCCAGCTGCTGGTCACGATAGTAGAACGGGTGACCGGCCAAAGTTACCCGGACTACGTCCAGCAAAACATCTTTCAGCCTGCCGGTGTCAAATCCACCACTTACTGCGACGATTTCACCCTGGTGCACGGTCTTTCCCATGCATACCGTCGTTTCGCGGGAAGCTATGTCCCGGCAAATGAAAACGACATGGCATACAACTCGGACCTGCGCTTCTGCAGCACCGTTGGCGATCTTCTACGGTTGTGGCGCGCCGTCCAGGATAAGAATTTGCTTCGTCCGGAGACCTTTCGGCTCATGTCAAGCGCCGAGGGGGCCGCAGCGCATATGAGCGCGCAAGATCCCAAGGCGCAATATGGCTTCGCGATGATTCTGAATCACGAAGACGACCACCGCCGCATTGGGCAGCACGGTTCGCTGATGGGCTACAGCGGCAGTCTGTACGATTTTCCGCAGGATCAGCTCACGATTGCAGTGCTCACCAATACCGAGGGGCAGAACGCTTATGCCATCACCCGCGCGCTGGCGCGCGCCATCCTCGGGCTGACCGCCTTTCCCACTCCCGCGCCGGCACCCGAACAGAAGCTTGCCGATCGACCTGTATCCCACGCCGAGGTTGCGCGGCTCACCGGAACGTTTGTGTTGAAGCTGGGCCAAGTTCCTGGAAATTTGCACGATTCATTCGCGCAATACCGGCGGACCTACCGTGTCTTCGATGAAAACGGCCGCTTGATGATCCAGCCGCTGGGTGCGGGGCCGGAGCGGTTGCTCAAACAAGCGGATGGCAATTTTGCCTTTCGCTCATCCCCCCAATCCCAAGTCTCATTCGTCATGCAGACCGATCGCGCTGCTGCCATGAAAATGGATTCGCCTGACTTTCCTTTGGCTGGAGATCGTGTTGGAGACCCGGACCCGGCAACGTTTCACAGGCAGTTGCATTAGCGTCCGTTGCCCAGGATTTGATCGCACCTGCCATGGGTTATTCCTCGTCGTCGCCGATGGGCATACCGGGCGGCGCGTCAATCGGCTTTGCCACTACGAACTTCTCAGGGTCGTCTTGAAGCTGCTTGATGCGGTGGATGAGGTAGGCGTCGAGCGCCGTATGGGCATCGCTGCGGCGTCTTAAGTCCTCGAGCTTCGCGTAGGTGATGGCGCGCACTTCAACGGAGTCCTTCGGATCGGCCGCCAAGCTAAGCAGCGCCTCCACGGTGCGCGCGTACACGGCGGCTCGGACCTCGTCCTCGATCGCTTGATGGCTGCCGGGTGCCTTAGGTCCGGGCTCGTTGATCTTGAGCGCCGCATCGATCACTTCAACCAGCGACGGCGTGTCGGCGCGGGCGTGATATTCAACGAGGCGGGCAGCGCGCTCCGGATCGAACAAAAAACCCAGGGTCAGATCCGCCGCGGATTCCGCCGCCGCAATCGGATCGAACGTCAACCCGGTATGAACCGGCAGGGATTCGCGAGTACGCTCGAAGGCGGGCGGGCGGGGCGGAAATGACTTCAGAAGCGATTCGGGCAGAGTCAAAGTCTGAACCGACAGGGTCTTCACGACCGCTCGCAATGCCTTTCTCTGTTCGTCCGGTGCAACAATCGAGGCGTTCATCTGTCCATCGCCGCGCAGCTGATACCGATAGTCCAGTCCACCGATGATCTTGGTCGCGGCTTCAGTCTGATAGCGATGCATGAGATACAACGGCACCAGCGTATCTTCCAAGGTCGCCAGCGGCTCGCCGGCGGGAATGGCGTTTTCGCCAAATCTTGCCAACGCGGCGGCGCGAATTTTCATGATTCGCGCCAGTTCATCGGCCGCATCGGTGCCATTGTCCCAGAGGTGCGCGAACGGGTGCGCGCCGCCCGGCGGCCGAGCATCTTCGTCGGTGATATAGACCAGTCCCGACTTCGTTGCGTCGCTCAAGATGGCCTCGAGTTCTGCGCGTTCGCTCGCGGGATCGGAGAACTGGCGGTAGCCGTAGTTGATGGCGACCTTGTCCCAGAGTCCGATATTCACGGCGTACGCTTGTGACAGATCGGGCGCGCCATTTTGGTCGATCGTCACCCAAGGATGCGGGTAATCCATCACCGAGACCGACTCGGAGGGTGCGTGCGGAAATGCGCTCGCGGCGAAATTGTGTGCCAACCCTAAGGTGTGGCCGGTTTCATGAGCGGCCAGCTGCCGCGTGCGCGCCAACGCCATCGCCAGCATGGGATCATTCTCGGGCGTTATTTTCTTGCCGGCGACATAGGGCGACAGCAGCGCCTCCGCTATCAGATAATCCTGCCGTCCGCGCAAGGAACCCAACGTCACATTGCCCTTGATGATCTCGCCGGTGCGCGGATCGGCGACCGGATGGCCATAGGACCAACCGCGCGTAAAACGATGCACCCACTGAATGATGTTGTAGCGCGCGTCCATGGGGTCGGCGCCCTCGGGGAGAACGTCGACCCGAAAGGTGCCGGGAGCCCACCCGGCCGCCTGGAAGGCACTGTCCCACCAGCGAGCACCCTCGACCAATGCCGAACGGATCGGCTCAGGCGCACCTCGATCGACGTAATACTGAATCGGCTTGACCGGCACACACGCTTGCGCGCAGCTCGCGTCGAGCTTGATCAGACGGTGCCGTACGATAAAGCGCTGGTCCAGAGGCGCGCCGAGCGGCGCGGCATAATCTCGGTACGAAAATTGAAAGTACCCGGCGCGAGGATCAAAGTGCCGCGGCGAATAGCCCGGCGGCGGCAGCTCGAGAAACGACTGGTGTTCGCGCAGCGTGAGCGCGTGAGCGTCCGGCGTCACCTCAGCGACGAACGATCCGCGCACAGGGGCATCCGATGCGAATGTCAGAAGGGCTTCAACCTCTGTGTTCTTTGGAAACACTTTGGTGGCATCGATGGCGATGGCAGAACGCGCGGCATCAAGCTTGTAAGGGCCCTGCTTGCCGAGGGCCTCGGACACACCATGCACGTCGCGCACGAAGAAGTCCGTGGCGTCCACCAAGACGGCTCCTGCCTCG
>Ga0210398_10002082_pt1 | contig 19776 bp, 11 predicted proteins | sample IncBWC4OmetaG_FD_161047 | JGI IMG/M metagenome (GOLD analysis project Ga0210398, IMG submission 161047) | Forest soil microbial communities from Barre Woods Harvard Forest LTER site, Petersham, Massachusetts, United States - Inc-BW-C-4-O | ecosystem: Environmental > Terrestrial > Soil >...
AATCAGCCGCTCTACTTCTTCGGTCGCCGCCTGCACAGCCGCACCCGGATCGCGCGACACGGCGGGACTCGGCATGACCACATGCAGCAGCGTGACCTCGGCTCCAAACTGCCGGCCCAGATCGAGGGAAAGCGCGGCACTGATTTCGTGCATGCCCGCGAGGGAAACCGGGTGCAGGATCCTCGCCGGGTGCTCAAGGGACTTTTTGTGCGCGCGCGGACCGACGGTGCACACTGGCACCTGGACCGATTCGAGCAGTTGCCGCGCCACCGAGCCGAGAACGAATTTTTTCAACCCGCGCCGCCCGTGCGTGCCAAGAATCAGCCGCCCCGCGCCGGAGTTCATGACCACGTCGGCGATCACGTCGGGAACAAAACCGTGACGCACCGCGGCAACACACTCCACGCCCTGGCCTCTGACATCGCGCGCCAGGCCGTCGAGCATGAGGCGCGCGTCGCGATCCATGCGCAGCGGATCGTAATAAGGAACCGCCCCGGTCTCGACCGGCATGGACTCATGCGGCAGTACGGCGTGAACCAGAATCAGCGACGCTGAGCTGGCCCTGGCCTGCGCAATCGCGTAAGGGAAGAGATATTCGGTGTCGGTGAGATCGGTGGCTACGACGATTTTTCCGGAGGCAGCAAAGGTGGCGTCGAAGGTTTTTTGCGGGAGGGTCATGTCGGTACCTCGCAGCGTTGCGAGCGCTCGATGACCCTAGTTTCGTGGTGCTTCAGCGGGGCGGCTGTGTCCCAGCGCACACGCAGGTGTGACGCAGATCACAACGCGAGCCGTAAACAGCCTCACTTCTGGGTGGAGTTCGCACAAGTCCCCTGCGGTCAGCGGCTTCCGCGCATGAGAGAGCGCGATTGGGCGCGCGGGCAAACTACGTCGATCACGGAATGGGGCGCGTTTGACCCGCTGGTTATCGATTGTTACCATAATGGTGCGGGGTGGAGCAGCCTGGTAGCTCGTTGGGCTCATAACCCAAAGGTCGGTGGTTCAAATCCACCCCCCGCAACCATTTAGCCGATCTTCCAACCCCAGATAACCCCATTTAACAGCGCCTGCCAAAACGCTATGGGGGTCCGGGGTTTTTGCTGCAGGGTCCTTTTCATGGCTACGAGTTCCTCAATGCCATCCTGACCACCCTGCTGTTGGCCTCCCGCTTGGCCGTCATCAGGGCATTTCCGTACACATTCATCGTGGTCGAAACCTGCGCGTGCCGCATCAGCTTCTGCTGCACCCCGATGGGGGCGCCGGTGTCGTCAAGCCAGGAACGGTAGGTGTGGCGGAAAGTGTGCCACCCCAGCCCGTCGAACTTCCCGGCTGCTTCCCGGCGTTCATCGTGGATCGGCAGACGCTTGCCGTTCGGGGTCGGGCTGGCTTCCTGACACCAGACCCCCACGTTGGCTCTGCACGTCGGGCATTCCACCAGACACCACCCTGCGGGACGGATGTAGTCCTGCTGAATGGGAGCTGTGTGGTAGTGACGCCCCGTCGCAGGGCTTGAAAAGATCAGGTTAGAGACCAGTTCCGGAGGCATTCCCTCGGATATGGCCTTTTTGACCTGCGCTTCCCACTCCCGCCTGCGCTCCAGAAGAATCGTCGCGAAATCGGGATCAAGCGGCAGCTCGTCCTCCGAGTACTCCGTCTTGACCCATTTCACACGGCCATGAACGACCGCGCGGACGACCCGCATGTGCAGATTCTCAAAATCGATGTCACCCCATTCGAGTGCCAGCACCTCTTCGGCCCGAAGGCCGGTGCACTGCGCCACGACCATCATCGTGCGGTAGGGTTCGGGGATCAGTGCGAGGATCTGGCAGTACTGCTCGACGGTGAGAACGATCGGCTTTCTGCGGCGCTTGCTGATGCCTTTGACTTCGACCAGTTGCATTGGATTCCGCTGCCACTCGACTAGTTCCCACAGCATGGCCTTCTCGTATAGCCGGTGCATGAGGGCCTTGACGTGTCCTTTGGTTTTGGGCGCGGCATCCATCTGCCTGAGCCATTCCTGGACCTGGATCGGCTTGATGCGGGTGAGGCGGGTGCCTCCCCACTTGGTCCGAACCTGTTTAATGACACTCAAGTACGAGGTCACGGTGGCATAGCTCAGCCCTCCATCGACCGCGCTCTGGTCGCCCGGACGAAGCCGCTTGATTTCAAGCAGGCGTTCATCCTCGATGAATCGATCAAGAACTGCGTCGAAAGTTGGCTCGAGAATGGCTAAAGCAGGGTTCTCAGAGTTGAGTTTGAGCACGAAAGCCTCGAGATGGCGCTCGACTGCCACCTGCGTGGGAAACTTTTCGGTGCTGATGAACATGGATTTTCGTTTTCCGCTGAGGGGATCCTGGTAGCGGTACTCCCAGGCCCATTGATTGTTGGCCCGCACAACTTTGCGCAGGGTGCCTCGCTGAAATCTTTGCCGTCTGAACTTCAAGGAAATTCATCCCTTTCCAGTCAGAGCAGCGTGGTTGGTTGTGTTTGAGTTTATGCCATCCTCCAGCCAGCGATTCAGCGCGCTGGCGCGAAATCTCCATCGCTTCCCCACCTTCAGGGCCGGGAGTCTGTGCGTCCGCGCCATCGTTTCAAGAGTTTTCCAGTGCATTCCCAGCAAGGCGGCCGCCTGCCCGAGATCAAGCAATGGTTCGAATGCGGTCAGACGAGCTGTGGTTCCCTGGGGTCTCGGCGGAGAGGATCGAGGTTGGAGGGTAATGACCGACGCAGCGGGTTCGGTAGCTTTGGCATCCTTCGGCATCAAGGAAACCTCCCTGTGCAAAAGCTGCTCCCAGTGTGGATTTCTGTCCAATAACTTTTTGGAATTTCGCGATAACCGTTCGGGATCTGTCCAATCTGATTTGCCACCGGATCTAGCTATAGCCGATTGCGGCAGTTGCCTGAACTCCTAACCGCTCTCGTAACTGTTTCAGATACAGACTGGCATGGTTCGACCGGGTGACCGGAGGATTCAACGACACCGCGCGGCAAGTCCGGACCATTTGGCGAGTCAATACGGGCATCGGAGCATCGAGTTGCACACCGGTGTCGCCAATCGACCAGTTCAAAGCGCCGGGAGGATTCTGCACCGTGATGGTGCTGGCTTTGTCGTTCCATAGGACAGACCAGCCAAGGGTCCAACCGTGTCCGCTGCCCATTTCACCACGATTCCGCAAATCAATACTTCCGTCGGATACGTCGCATCCGTCCACCAGCAACCCTGTAGACCAGCGCTGGTGGCCCTCAAGCTGACCGCTGCCAGAGAATCGACAATGCAGTACAACGATGGGGCCTTCCGAGCGCGATTGCGTACCGACATAGGTCACGCGGTCGCCCTGCGCGGTGCAGCGATCGAATAGGATCTGGGATCCGCTCACACTAAAATCGGTTGGTTGCGCATGGCTGGTCACTATGGAATGTTGCCGGACATCAACTCCAAAGATCGTGAGACGTTCGGCATGCTGATCGATCCGCACAGAGTCGGTGGTATCGACAAAGGCGACGTATCGCAACCAGGAATCGACCACGTTGTCCATGTCGACCCCGTCAAATTCCGCATCGACGCGGTAGGCGATGCTGCGGTTGGGCGCCAGAATCTGGAGGTCCTCGATACCTGCTTCGGTGACGCGCCCGGTGATCTCCACGCGAGTGACGGTAGCCTGCCGCGCGGAATATAACTGACCGTCGAAGGAGTCGGTAAGCGGAACCTGGAACCGGACGGTGTTGCCTTGGACTGAGACGACGCGCCGCAGGACGCGAATGTTGTTCTTCACCCACGTTTCGGGATTTCCATGGCGAACGAGATGATCCATGCCCATCAAATGGCGCCACGCATCCGTGACCGGCTTGACGATCTCGAGCCAGTCTCCGGGGCGGATGGCCGACGCGTCCGCTAGGTGGATCGCCACGGACCCGGCTGGAACGTATCGGTCGGTGATCCACGTTGGTGGACTCAGCTCGCACTGGTGGTATTGGCCCTGCACGGAAATCGCGAGATGCGGTGCGCCCGCTAACTCGACGACCGAGGCATTGGATCCGATCGCCGCCGTTCCGCGCAGAACCACGCCGGATGCGTGGATGGCTAGGGTACCCGTGAGGTGAAAGCGTCTCGGCGCGAGCTCGACCGCTCCGCGCTCGCCGTGCGCATCGAGAGGCAGGCGCGCTACCTTGTCGAGTGCGGACTGGATCACGGGCGTGTCATCGGCACCTTCAGAGGGCGATACGGTCACGCGCGATTTGACGAATGGCAAAGCGACACCGCCGCCACGATAGCCCGCTGAGGAGAAATCTGGAATGCGATCTCCGCGCGAAGTTGTGCTGTAAACCAAGCGGCCGTTTTGTCCGAGGTGGGCCCAAGATGACTGAGCGTGGCAGACCGCAATGCAGAAGAATAAGGCGACAGGCGAGATAAGCCGTGCGGCGATGTCGAGTCCCGGAGGTTTGCACTTGCGAACCGGAAGACACTGGTTCCTGATTCGATTCGTTAAGTTGAGACGCAAGCGAGTTTCTCCGTTTGCAAGACGCTGTGACATCTGGCGGTGTGCGGCTAGCGGTAGCCGATGGCGGTGACCGCCTGAGGACCCAATCGCTCTCGCAATTGCTCAAGATAAAGACTTGTCGGGTCGACATGCGTGCCGCTCGATTCCACTACGCCTTGCGGCAGCATTGCGCCCTTCGGCGCATCGAACACCGGCATAGATGCCGTTTTCTGGGTGCCAATGTCACCGATCGACCAGTTCAACGCCCCAGGCGGATTCTGTACAAGAAAATTGTGCGCGGTGTTGTTCAACGAAACGGACCATCCAGTGGTCCAACCATGGCCGCTGCCCATTTCGCCGCGATTGCGCATGCACAGATCTCCGTTTCCCATATCGGAAGAATCGACCAAGAACCCAGTCGACCAGCGCTGATGCGGCTCGACCTTTCCATTGCCGAAGAAATGGCAATGGAGTACGACGACCGGACCCTCGGACTGCGCCTCCGTCTGCACATATGACAGCTTTTCACCTGTGGCGTAGCTACGGTCGATCAGAATTTGGGTTCCCACCACGAGGAAAATGCCGTCGCGCGCCATCGAAATCACATTGGCCTGCGACGGCACGTCGACGTCTTCAACCGTCAGCCGCTCGGCCTCGCGCTGGACGCACCGCGGTCACCATGTTTTCCATAGTCACGGATCGCACCCACGCATCGACGACGTTGTCGAACACAATGCCGTTGAACTCAGGATCTATTCCCTGCCGCAGCGTCTGCGGCGGCGCAACGATATCCAAGTCCTCCACGCCAACCTCGGCAATCCTCCTGGCAATGGCCACACGCGTCACGGTCGCCGCCTGCTGTGTGTAGAAGCGCGCATCGAATGAGTCGGTCAAAGGTACCTCGAGCCGCACTGCATTGCCATCGATACTCGCCGCGCGGCGCAACACGGGAATGTTGTTGTTCTCCACCCAAGTCTCCGGCTTGCCATATCGCATCAGGTGATCCATGCGCATGAAGTGGACCCACGCCGGGGTGATCGGCTTCAGTATCTCGAGAGTGTCCCTAGGTCGGATGCTGGACGCGTTGGCAACATGAATGACGGTTGCGCCGGCGGCCACGGCGCGATCCGTGAGCCAAGTGGGCGGGGACAGTTCATGTTTATGGAACTGGCCGGCAATGTTGATGGCGAGGTGTGGCGCGCCCGAGAGTTCCAACACAGTGGCCTGATCGCCGGCGCGGCCGCTTCCGCGCAGGATGATGCCGGAACGGCGCATCTCGAGAGTGCTCAGGAGAGAATAAGTGCCGGGCGCCAGCAATACGGCCCCGCGGATGCCATGCTCGCGCGGCGGCAAGCGGCTTACCTTGTCCAGAGCCGCCTGGATTCGGGGCGTGTCATCGCCCTGATGTCCCGGAGCGATGGAGATTCGCACAGGCACATCCGGAAGCGCGACCCCGCCGCCCCGATAACCACACGACGAGAAATCGGGAATGCGATCGCCGCGCGCGGTAGTCCGGTAAACCAACCGTCCTTTGGCTCCGAAATGCACCCACGACGACTGCGCGCATGCCGACGAAGGCAGCCAAGTGGCAAGAGTGGAAACCACCGCCACGCACCGGATTGTCGATTGCCTTCGTCTAGTGGGCATCGGATCGGGGGCTTCGAGAAATGCACGCAGGGTGCCATTAGAAGTAGTAGCAATCTGCATCTACCTCCTGCACATACGTCGGGGCTTGCCGGCCAGCGGGATGCAAAGATCGTTCACTCCTGAACGACGGTGTTCAGTCTTGGACAGTGGTCGCCCCGAAGATTTGAACACCAGGGTTTGCGCTGCCCTGATTGTAGTGAAGAGTGGGCTATCGCCCGCCGATGCCCAAACGCATGCGATTGGAAGCTGCCCCAGGAAATCATCTTCGCTGCCTTTAACAGACAGAGTTCGTGTGTGCCAAGGTGGGCGATAACTCCAGGCCAAAGGCGTATTCGCGATCTTGAGCTGCTTCTTGTTTTGAATGAAGAGGGCAGCCGCCACGACGACGGAGAGCAGATCCCATCGCAGTCCGAGAGGGGCAACACTGACCCGGGCGTCTCAGTGTCGCCAGTCAGGATACCGAGGCTTCCGGAGCACGCGTTGGATTTCCGACCTTCGGCGGCATTCGCTCCTGTCCTGACACGATGCGGTCAACACAGTTTCTGAACCCAAGCTCCTTACGCAGCTCGACTCGAATCAATCGGCAATCTCAATTGGACTGGCCCACGCTCTTCTTCGAGCCGCTTTACAAATCTGCGAACGTACTCGCTTACGACGGGGGATTTGTTGCCCGCGAGCGTCGCTAAATGGATTTCCAGCCGAATCTCCGGATCGAAAAGCGGTACGGCAACCAGACGTTCTCCGACGATACGCTCGGCGCCTGCCGGAGTGAGCCATGCGACTCCGGAATCCTCACGAAGGATCACTGGCACATGATCCGCTTGAATCACGTGGTGATGAATGCGAGGATGCAGATTTTTCTCCTCCATTCTCTTAATAATTTTGTCATGGAGGATAGGGTGAACTCTGCGTTCAAAGAATACCCATGGGAAGTCGGCCACATGGTGCAGTTCAACAGACTTCATCCCGGCGAGAGGATGATCCCTTCCCATCACGATCATGAAGGGATCCCTCGCGACGCAAACAGTTGAAATCGTCGCGTTCGTCGGAGGAGTTATGACCAGTCCAACGTCGATCTCACGCGATTGAAGTCTTGCCAACATGTCAAGCGTGAATCCGGTAAGCAGTTCAATGCAGGCCTCTCGGTGCGACCGGAACTCGACGGACTGCAAACGCTCCAACCAGCGACTGGAGAGATAAGAGGAAGCGCCGATTCTCAGCTTGGGCGGTTCCCCAAACTGGCTGTCGTGTGCCTCATTCAGAGCGCGATGAAACGCATGGAAGCAATCGTAGGCGTGCGCGATAAATGCCTGGCCGCAGTTAGTTGTGACCACACCGCTACTGCACCTCTCGAACAGTCTGAGCCGGAGTCGTTGTTCCAGTTTCCGCAACTGCTTGCTCAACGCCGGCTCACTGATTCCGACCCGCATAGCAGCGCGTGTCACGTTACCTTCTTCACTCAGCGCGAGCAGCAGTTCAAGATCGCGAATACGCGTTTGACCCGGCACCATAGGCCTTTACCTCGGCATACGCGAGATGTGTATTATGGGCAGCCACGGAATAGCGCCGGTCAGACGTGACCCGAAGTTGCGCTGGATCGATAGGGCCTTTCCCCCATTCGTAAACTGGTGCGGGCCGCAAATAGCGTGTTCTCATGAGACCCAGTTACCCAATCGTGCAGGCTGGCAGTTCCCCATTGGAGAATATCCCGTAGGGCCCGTGTTAGCGATTGATTTAAGGCAAGTGGTCGGTTTGCCGAGCAAGGACGAGGGTAACCCGTGCTTCCCGCACGATTTGTCTTGCGGCTGGTGCCCTGCCCATTTGAAACAGAGTCCGGAAAACCGACCAGCCACATTAAAGACCGGAAGTCAAAGTGACTTCATCGACTTATGTAGCGAGACTGTTTGAGCGGTCATTGTGAGTGGCGACAAGAGATCGTCAAGTTCACACTCGGTGTCGGTATGCGAATTTATCGGTGATTGGGCTCGATGTGAAGATATGCATGGAGAAGAGGTTTACCGCTCGGGTGGCTGCTGCCTCCGTGCGGCTCGGCCGTGACAAAGACAGCGTCGATACCATTGAGCGCTTTCGCGTTCTCGGCCTTGAGAACCCAGCATTTGTTGGCAGCATTGTCCTCGTAGAAAATGCCGAGGCTCACCGCATCCGACCGATCGGGGTCACGGCTGCCCCATGCCTGAAACGTGCTCGAGTCGCGGATGCCCGGCTGCAGATCGAGATCGTAGGCATAAAAAATCAGCGACTTGCCTTTCGTATAGAAGACGCGTCCGAAGGGCTTCTCAGTCTGACCATTCCTGGCAACGTCGTAGACCTCTCCAACATACAGATCTCGCGAGCCCATCAGATCCCGAATATCCCGGTCGTGGTCAAGGAGCTCCTGCTCGCGGGCAATTGCCTTGTCCTTGTCGCTGATGGTGGCCTTCAGATCGTCGATCTGCTCGTGCAGCACCGCCACCTGAAGAGTGCTCTCGGAGTCCAGCTGGCCGGCGGCGGAGACGCGTTGCCGAAGCCCGGTAAGATCCGATTCGTCTGTGGCGAGTTGATGATTCAGGACGTCGGCGTTGCGCTGCAGTTGTTCCTGGACGCTTTGGCTCGATGCCAGATTCTGTCTAAGCGCAGCCCTTTCCAGCCTGAGCCGGGCGACTTCGGCGGTTTTGATGCTAAGCTGCGCGCGCAACGCCGCCACTGCGGCCTTCTCATCACGGATCGTTGCCAGCGCTGCGGCACCCTGGGCGGCGCGATCCTCGCCGTGATCCACGGCAGACTCCGGATGGGCCCGAGGTGCCACAGCGTCGGCCTGCTCCGCGCCCCGGCGCAGGCCGACGCGATAGAGGGAGAATCCGAGCGTGAAGACTAAAAGAATGGCGGCAGCAAATTGCCACCACATCGCGCGCCACATCCCATTGTCGATTTCGCTGCCTCGCTCGTGCCGAAAGCCATTCTGTCCAGCAAATGGAGCGCCGTTGCGCTCAGAAGCATTCCGGTTGTGCAGTGTCGAGGTGGTCTGAAGGCTCTCTTGATCGATACGGGCAAACAGAGCGGCCTCGCTCTCATCCAGCTCCGTATCCGTGGCGGAATGGACCGAACGGTTGCCTTCCACTCCGGTGACAGCCGCAGGTATTCCCAGATCAGCGAGCGCCTGGTACTGGGCATGGACTTCTTTGCAGGACAGGCAGCTGCGGAGGTGCTGATCCAGATGACGGCGTTCCTCGGGACTCAGCAGTTCGCTCGCGGAGAGAGCGCTGAGCTCGAGATACTCGTCGTGGGATTCGCCGGGCGGCAAGGTCCAGCCTCCTCCAACGGAGCCATTTTCTATCGTATCGCTCATTTTCGCGAGATCTTCTTTGTAAACACCTCACGGCGCATTTTTTCGAGAGCCCGGTAGTAGTGATTGCGGACGTTGCCGACTGACTGCCCGATCATTTCCGCGATCTCAGCCATGGTGTAACCATCGACGAAATGGAGGTGAATGACCTTCCGCTGGTCGTCGCTCAGGGACTCGTCCATGCGACGCAGGGTGTCCTTGCCCAGGACTGCTTCAATCGTGTCGTCATACAGGGTAGTCAGGCCGAGCGGCTCTTCCGACCGGAGGATCGCTTCTTCGAGCTCGACACTGGAATAGAAACCACGCGACATCAGCTGCCGGCGACGGTCGATTGCGCGGTGATAGGTGACCTGCGCCAGCCATGAGCGAGCCGATCCCTTTTCGGAATCGAAGAGTGCTGCCCGGCGGAAAACGAAGAGAAAAACTTCCTGAACCAGATCCTCCGCCTCTCCTCGATCACGAAGAATCCGCTCGGCGAGAACGCGCACCATCCTCGCGTGCCTCCGGAAGAGGAGCGACAGGGCCTCTCGGTCATCATGCGACACTCGTTCAAGGAGGTTCTCATCCGTCGGACCTTCTGTTTCGACAGAACACCCGGAATCGGGATCAATCGCCCTGATCCGACCGCTTGGGTGCGCCTCTCCCCCCGGATGTCCCAACCCGGTCTCCTCGCTATCCGGTCCTGCTCCCCTTTGAGGCGACAGTTTGATCCTGTCGGGCGACGCGGATGGGAAAGGTATTGAGGTTTCAGAACTCACCCTCATCTCCGTCTAGCTTTGACTCCCTAGGAATATGGGGAGCAACGACCCGAACAGAACAGCGAATTTCTGGCTGATCAGAGGTCTATGGCAAAAAAAGAAGAATGATTTGAGAGGTCGCCGGAACTCGACCGTCAATTCGTCAGGCATATCGGCTTTAGCCGATTTATCGTTCAAAGGCTACAGCGCAGCATGGGGGTGTGTCCAATGAAAACATCACACGGCGCTTCGGACAGAGGCTGCGAAAGCTGAGAAAGGCGCGAGGGTGGACACAAGTACAAATGGCGGATACGCTTGGAATCGACCGCAGCTACATCTCGGACATGGAGCGCGGGAAGAAGAATGTTTGTCTTCCGATATTGGAGGTGATCGCCCAGGGATTCGGGATCAGCATCGCAAAATTGCTGTCCCGGATTTGAAGGATCAGCTGAGAACTGTCTCCGCAGTCACCGGATAGACCGATCTGGGTGCCGACCAGAATCGACGCGGCCTCGAAATTGACCGATTGGCGTTGTAGGTCACTAAGCACGGGAACAACGGAGTCGGCTGCTCCTGTGTTCGCAGTTCCGGCGCCCACAAAATAGCGCGCAAGATGGGGACGGACGAGGAACGGACGCCGTCGGGCGCAGGCGGCCAGATCCTGCGTCCGCAATCTCGGTTTAGACGTGCCCCCGCTTTGCCCGCGACGACGATGCGCTTGGTCAGAATCAGGCGATAATCATGATGACCAGATACAGGTGCCGAAGTGATACGAATCGGGGCTGAACTTGTGGGAGTAGCTGGCTTCGCCGGTGTGATGGCCTACGCCTGGTTGCGCCTGCGCCGACGTTCCTGGTCGATTCCTCGCAGAGATGAGGCCATGCGCCGCCACATAGGCCAACACTATTCCTGAGTGCGGCGCATGTGACGAAGCAGCAGAACGCGGTGAGCGATTTGACGCTTTGCGAGTGGCGTCAGAATCGTAGCTCCTGGAGAATGGGATAGGCCATCGTGCGTTTCCGAAGCTGGGCGTGTATCGACTGCTCCCGACCGTTCACCTGGTGGCTATTGGCTTCCCGCGCGGAGGAATTTCGAATGACGACAACAGGGAGATGCACGTTTCCAGAGCCTGATCGGCTGGAAGCATGATTTGGGCGATTTATCGCAGATCGAGACAGAATTGCCCCCGATTTCCAGCTTGGCGGGGTTCGATTCGTCATCGCGCGCGCAGAACGCGGCTCTTGACAAGATGCAACTTCGTCTTCTATAGCTGGCTATGGAACGACAGATGCGCACGCACACCAATGACCGTCTCAAGGGAACCCTCGATCTGCTGGTGCTCAGGATCCTGGCTTCGCAGGGAAGAATGCATGGCTACGGAATTACTCTCCGGATCGAACAGATCTCCGGGAATGTCCTGCGCCTTGAGGAAGGTTCGCTGTACCCCGCTCTGCACCGCATGACCCAGGCTGGCTGGCTTAAGCCTGAGTGGGGAGCCTCAGAAAGCAATCGGCGCGCCCGCTACTACTCCATCACCGCAGCCGGGCGCAGGCAGTTGACCGAGGAGACGCGGGAGTGGTCCCAGTTGACTGAAGCCGTGGCGCGTGTCCTCAGTCTGGCTTAGCAGGAGGAGGGCCGTGAGCTGGATCAACCGAATCTCGAACCTGTTCCGGCGCAACCAGGTCGACGACGAGCTGGAAGAGGAGCTGCAGTTTCACCTGGACGCACGCACCCGCGACAACCTCAGGGCCGGTATGAACGCGAAGGCGGCCCTGCACGATGCCAGAAGGCGAGTCGGCAATGCCACCCTGGCGAAGGAGCGGGCGCACGAAGTGAATATCGTCATGTCAATCGAAACGGCTGGCCGCGATCTGCGCTACGCTCTCCGCAGCTTACGCAAGTCGCCGGGATTTACCCTGGTAGCCGTCCTGACTCTGGCGCTGGGCATCGGTGCGAACACTGCAGTCTTCAGCATCGTCGATGCGGCGCTGCTGCGGCCATTGCCGTACAGGAATGCCCACCGTCTGGTGATGATTGCGCAGCGCCTGCCGAAGGAGCTGGTCCCCGCCTTTGACACTTACCGTGAATTTGAGGAGTGGAATCGTCACAGCAGCAGCTTTGAAACAATGGCTGCCGCAACCTGGGCACGCGACGCCGGCGCCATCCTCTCGTGGCACGGTACAAAGCAGGAGATCCTCGCCGTGCCGGCGACTGTCAATTTTTTCTCCATGCTCGACGTTCGCGCGGCGCAGGGGCGGACCTTTGAAGCTGCAGACCTGAATAGCGCCTGCACAGTGGTTCTCGCTCACTCATTCTGGCAGAAGCGCCTCGGAAGCGCGCCCGACTGGATCGGGAAGAGCCTCACCCTCGATGATCGTGCGTGCACCATCGTCGGCGTCATGCCCAAAGATTTCTCCTTCTATCCCAAACAAACGGAAGTCTGGACGCTGATTACTCCTGGCAGCAGGTTTATCGATAAGCCGTGGGACATGCCTGTGCTCGCATTCGGTCTTCTCAAGCCAGGTGTCAGCCGCCTTGCCGCGCAGGGAGAGCTTGCCAGTATCCAAAGTCGAATCATCGCCGAGAGTCCCGGCTTCGCCGCGATGAAGCTGGAGCCGGTCCTTGAGGATCTGCAATCGGAATTCACCTGGCTCACGGGACGGAATCTTCGCCGTGGCCTGCTCATCCTTTTTGCCGTCGTCGGCTTTGTCCTGCTCATCGCCTGTGTCAACGTGGCGAATCTTCTCCTCGGACGCGCGACCGGGCGGCAGAAGGAATTCGGAGTTCGCGCGGCGCTCGGCGCGGGGCAGTCGCGCCTCATTCGCCAGATGCTGACCGAGAGCACTGTGCTTTCGCTTTTCGGAGGTGGCCTCGGAATCCTTCTCGCCATCCTCTGCGTCCGCTACGTCACCACGAAGGAGGCGATGCAACTGCCTCCCGGCAATCCTATCTCCGTGAACTGGGAGGCTCTCGTTTTCATGCTGGTCATCGCGGTCCTTACCGGCCTACTCTTTGGCGTGGTGCCGGCGTGGAAGGCATCGCGGCTGGACCTGAACGAAGTGCTGAAACAGTCCACGCACGCCGCATCGCGCGCGGCGTCGAGCCACCGTACCAGCCGGAACCTGGTGGTCGCCGAGATCGCTCTCTCTTTGATTGTTCTCGTCGCGGCAGGCCTGCTGATCCAAAGTATGATCCGCCTGACGAATGCTCCCCTCGGATACGAACGCGACGGACTGTTGAGCTCCGATATTCACCTGCCCCCTTCGTCCTATCCCCAACCCGAGGACTCGATGCGATTCTGGGATCGTCTCGAACTGAAACTGGCTTCGCTTCCAGGAGTGCGAGGCGTCGCCTTCGCGCCATCCCTGTTCTCGGGTGGAGGCACCGGGCCAGTGACCATTGCAGGCGCCGGCTCCTCATCGCGTGTCGTCTCCGCGTCGGACTCTCAGCCAGTCAGCAACGAGTATTTCCGCGTGACAGGCATCCCTCTGCTCCAGGGCAGGGAGTTCTCTGGCGTGGATCGTTCCAATTCCTTGCCCGTCGCCGTCGTGAATGAGGCTTTCGCCAGGGAGTTCTTTCCAAAAGAGACTGCGATCGGGCAACGGATCAAGCTCGGTGAGCCCGACTCCAGGGAGCCCTGGCTAACGATTGTTGGTGTTGCAGGAGACGTCTCGCGCCCTACGCTTTTTGAGGGATACTCCAGGGACCCCTCCGTCTATCGGCCCCTGCGGCAGGCTCCGGAGGGTTCGTTGTCCATTTTTGTCCGCACGGCAGGAAGCCCGCGTGCGGTGGAACCTGAAGTTGGACCCGCCGTGGCTACCGTGGACAGCAACCTCCCTATTCCAACAGTGCAGACTGTCAGCGAGTCGCTTGCCTGGTTCACTGCGGAGCCACGATTTCGAGCGGAGCTGTTCAGCCTTTTCTCTGCTCTTGCTCTGCTGCTGGCGGCGGTCGGGATTTACGGAGTGCTCTCGCAGCGCGTTGCGCAAAGAACCCACGAGATCGGGATACGCGTTGCCCTGGGTGCGCGCCGCGACGATCTCCTGAAGATGATCGTCGGTGAAGGATTGCGGCTCACGCTCATGGGTATCGCGACTGGAATTGCGGGTTCGCTGGCTCTCACCCGCTTTCTTTCCGGCATGCTCTATGGCGTGACGTCGACCGATCCTCTTACCGTCGCGGCAGTTTCTTTCCTGCTCCTGCTGGTGGCGTTGCTCGCCTGTTACCTGCCTGCGCGACGCGCAATGAGGCTGGATCCTCTGATCGCTCTGCGCTGCGAATAGAACGTGCCCGGGATCCCGGTGCCTGAAGCACCTTTCGATGGTTGCTCGCCATTGTCCGCCTGCGAACAACGCAGGCCACAGACGAACATCGGCATCGCCACAATCCTTGGTTGGCCCTTCCGGCGAGACGAGAGAAATCAGGCACTTAACGCAATCGAGAGGATGGACAGGGAATTGCGTATTGAGTATTGAATTGCCTGTTCGGGGCCCTTTCTCCGGAGACGCCGATGCCTACCCTCCTGCAGGACCTCCGCCATACCTTGCGACAGTTGCGCCATCACCCCGGTTTCGCGCTGACGGCCATCCTCTCGCTCGCCCTCGGGATCGGCGCCACAGTTTCGGTTTTCAGCGTCATCTACGGCGTTCTGATGCATCCCTACCCGTACGCTGACATCGATCGGATCGACTCCGCCAGCATCACGGATCCCTACGGGAACTTCTTCAATGCATGGCTCACCGGCCCCCAGCTGCGCGAACTCGAGCAGGCCCGCTCCGTCGAACACGTTGCCGCCTGGAACGAGTGGGACCTCACCCTCACCGGCCACGACGTGCCGGAAGACGTGGTCGCCTACTTCTCCACCGGCGACACCTTTCCCACCCTCGGAGTTCCTCCACTGCTCGGCCGCAATCTCGGACCCTCCGATTCTCCCTGGGGTGAGGAGCCCGAGCCCGTCATCATGCTGAACTACCGGTTCTGGCAGCGTCACTTCAGCGGCGACCGCGCGGTCATCGGCAGGACCCTCGAGCTGGTCCACAAAAAGTACACCATTATCGGCGTCACTCGCCCGCACTTCACCTGGGGCTGGGACGCCGACGTCTACCTTCCTCAGAAACTCAGCAACGATCCCGCGCTTACCTTCGGCGCGGTCATCAAACTGCGGTCCGGCGTCACCCGCGCCGCCGCCGACGCTGAGCTGCAGCCGCTGCTCGAGCGCTTCGCCAAAGAGACGCCTGCGCATTTCCCGCCCAGCTTCCATGCGGATGTTCGCGACCTGAGCTACTGGACAGCGCATGAGCTGGGCGCCACACTCTATCTCCTCTTCGCGGCGGTGGCCATGCTGCTGGCGATCGGCTGCGGCAACGTGTCGATCCTGCTGCTGGCGCGGGGCACCGCCCGCCAGCATGAATTCGCGGTTCGCTCTGCCGTGGGAGCCAGCCGAGCGCGCATCGTCCGCCAGCTGCTCACCGAGTCCCTCGTTCTCTCGCTCTCCGGCGCCACTCTCGGCATCCTGTTTGCCTATCGCACTCTCCACCTCATCGTGGCGTGGCTGCCCCGAGACCTCTTCCCGCCCGCTACCGATGTCGCCGTCAACCAGCCGGTGCTCGTCTTCAGCGCCGGCCTGGCCATCATGACGGGCGTGCTCTTTGGCCTGTTTCCCGCGCTCCAACTGGCCCGTCCGCAGATCAGCCAGGCGATGCAGTCGAGCTCGAAGAAGGTCGCCGGAAGCGCCCGCGGAAAACACGTGCATGGCGCGCTGATCGCCGGACAGATCGCCCTCACCCTGCTGCTGCTGACCGCAGCCGGAGCTGCCATCGATGGCTTCCTCAGGATGATGCGCGTCAGCCTCGGCTATGATCCCCACAACGTCATCTCGGTCGGCATCCCGATTCACGAAAATACCTATACCAGCTCCGCCGCGCGGATGAACTATTACGAGCAGCTACGGGCGAAGATCGCCGAGCTGCCCGACGTCGTCTCGACCGGAATCTCCACTAACGCCACGCCGCCCTCGAACGGCGACGAGCAGCGATTCGTCCTGCTGGGCAAGGCGGCCAACCCGTCTCCGGAAGGACAAACCGCGCGCATCAACTATATTGATACCGGTTATTTCACCACCCTCCGCATTCCCTTGGTGCAGGGCCGTCTCTGGGACCGAGCGGAGATCGGACGCAGCGCGCTGCTGGTGGTGGTGAACCAGACCTTCGCCCGCCGCTTCTATCCAAACGGCGACGCCGTCGGCCACTCGCTCAGGGTCCCGACCCAGAAGAGCGAGCCGCCCTACACTCTGGCCGTCCCGGGCTCCGATGGCTGGATCCAGATCATCGGTGTGGTCGGCGATGCGCTCGACGATGGACTGGACAAGCCGGTCAAGCCCGCGATCTACCTGCCCTACGGCGTTTACATGTGGATGCACACGCAGATCCTGGTTCGCGGCCGGACCGATCCGGAAACCCTGCTGCACAGCATTCGGGAGCAGATTGCACGCGTCGATCCCGATCAGCAGGTCGGCGGCAGCGTCGACAATCTCGAAACCTGGATTCACAACGAGCCGGAGTGGGCGAGAGGCCGTCTGATCTCCGTCCTGTTCACGGCATTTTCCATCCTCGCGCTCGTGCTCGCCGTCGTCGGACTCTACAGCGTCGTCTCCTACTCCGTTGCGCAGCGCACCAACGAGTTTGGCGTCCGCATGGCGCTCGGAGCTCAGAAAGCCGACGTGCTGAAGATCGTCTTTCGATCGGCAGCGGTGAGCGTCGGCGGGGGTATCGGAGCGGGGTTGGCGCTCAGCTTCGTTCTTAGCCGTTTCCTCACCCGATGGGTGGAAAACAGCACGCACAATCCGCTGCCCATCCTGGCTGGTTCCATTCTTGTCCTGGCCGCTGCAGCCCTGCTTGCGTGCCTTGTCCCCGCGCGCAGAGCATCCTCGGTCGATCCGATGACGGCACTCCGCTGCGAATAATCGCTTGGAGCATTTTCACTATTACTGCGTCCTGGCCGGGACTCCCTAGGTGTGGCAGTCCTTTGGCGGAATGGCCGCGTCCAGCGGCCCTCCTTTGGATACGCCTGCAGTGAAGATGCTCAGCGCCAGGGGTCATCGGCCCCTTTGGATCGTAAACCAGCGATCCGGCTGGCGCTGTCTCCGTTTGCGGGCCGGGATCAGCTAACGGGTCGCCGAAAGTTTTGCCTCAACCGCGGCCAACGGTGACAAGCAGCAGACCACGACCAGGATCGATCTGGGTGAAACTCAAGTTGGGCAATACTTCCTCTCGAGCACGCACGAACAAGACGAATCCACCTACTACTATTTGCTTCGAATCAAGCGATGATGATTGTTCAAACGAGTGCCTCGGCCTGTGTGCAGCAAGTGGCGATGTGACAATGCACGAAATCGAGAAATCTCCGCACTTGACAAATCGAGCCCAAGAGCAACGTTATTCATATCGCAAAGCTGCGATGGGATCGATCCTGGTTGCACGCCACGCCGGAAAGTAGGAAGAGAGAACAGCGGTAAGGGTCAGAAGCAACCCTACCGAACCAAATGTGGCCAGGTCCGTCGCGCCGACACCGAATAGAAGGTGGGTCATCACGCGTGTCAACGCGAGCGCGGCCACCGTTCCAATTGCAATGCCAAGAAGGGCTAGACGTAAACTGCCGCCAACCAGAAGCCAGAGCACGCCGCTACGCGCACCGCCCAACGCGAGTCGCAGACCGATTTCGCGGATCCTCTGTGCAACTGAGTATGAGAGAACGCTGTAGATCCCCAACGCCCCGAGAACGAGTGCCAAACCAGCGAAAGAAGAAAGAAGCACCATCAACATCTGCTGCTGGGCCATCGGTTGGCTTGCAATCTCTTCCAGCGGTGCGACGTCTGTTGCGGGCTGGTCCCTATCTACGTTGTGAATCTGCTGGACTACTGCATGTGCAATGCTCTCGGGGGACGCGCTCTGTGCGGTCCGCACCAGAAGGTTGTGTGGTCCTCCCAAGAGCCACGGATACTGCTGGTACGCGACGTAGATTGTTGCTGAAGGCGCCTCATCGGGACCATTACTGCGCACATTGCCTGTAACTCCCACGACTGTAAGCCACGGAGTTAGAGGCAGCCCTACCCTGAGTTTTTCGCCGATGGGGTTCTTCCCGGGCCAGTAAAGGTGGGCTAGTTCCTCGCTCACGACGGCAACTCGCTCTGCAGTCTGTGTGTCGGATTCAGTGAAGACTCTCCCCTGCCGCAAAGGAATGCCAAGTAAGCGGAAATATTCCGACCCAGCAATCACATAGTCTGCGATTGGGGTCTGCCCAGCGGCAGGATTTGGGTCTTCTGCGGTTGTGAAGGGTTGTCCCGCCCAATCCCCGATCGGGAGTCCCCGCGAAACACTGGCCGACTCTACGCCTGGCAAGGTGGAGACCGTCGCTACGACTCTCCGCCAAAATTCTATGCGAGCTTCCGGCTCTTTGTATCGATCTCCGATCAGGGGCACGCCAAGGCCTAGCACGCGTTCGGGTTTCAGGCCCAGATCAACGCTACTCAGGCTGACCAGGGTCCGAATCATGAGTCCCGCAGCCACCAGGAGAACCATGGCGAGTCCGATCTCTGAAACAATGAGCGCGTCGCGGAACCTGCGGCTACTACGAGCGCCAGCAAGATTTGCTCGGCTTGTACTCCTCAACGTTTCCAGTACTCCGACCTTGGCATTCTGGATTGCAGGCGCAAGGCCGAAAAGAACTGTAGTGCCTACGATGGTGACAAAAGCGAAAACCAGGACCCACAGATTTAATGCACCGGACCCAAGAGCTGGAGCCGAATGAAGCAGGTAAGCTGGTGCCAGCGCTGCCAGCCCCCTACAACTCCAATATGCCAATAAGACGCCTAGCGCTCCGCCGGTGAACGAGATGACTAGACTTTCCGTCAGAAGCTGGCGGACGATCCGTGCTGGCCGTGCGCCCAGTGCATTTCGGACTGCGAACTCGGTTGACCTGCCGGCGCTTCGCGCCAGTAGAAGATTGGCCACGTTGACGCAGGCAATCAGAAGCAGGAAGACCACCGCTGACATCAAAACCATAAGGGGCAAGCGTGAGTCGCCCGAGACCTCGGTGCGCAAAGATTCGACCTGTGCACGCCAACCTTTGACACTCGGAATTGACAATTCCAAACGCTTCGACACTTGATCCATCTGACGAGCAGCCTGTTCCAGGCTGATGCCGGTCTTCAGGCGACCAACACCGAAGTATTCGTGCCATAGACGAGCCGGCGAGAGCGCGATGCCGGAGAGCCATAGTTCGGGATTGTCCCCGTAGCGCGACGTATACAAACCTGAGAACGAAGCCGGCATCACCCCCACTACGGTATAGCTGATGCCATTGAGGTCAATGGATCGGCCAATTGCGGTGGACTCTCCATTGAAGCGCCTTCGCCAAAGCTGGTAACTGAGGATGGCGGTTGGCTGCGCGCCCGCCTGATCCTCATTGGCAGTGAACCAGCGGCCCAAAAACGGGGATACACCGAGAATCGGGAAGAGATTACTCGTCACGATCTGGCACGGGTCCTGTTCCGCAGCCTCCGTGCCGGTAAGCACGC
>Ga0210398_10002083_pt1 | contig 19771 bp, 18 predicted proteins | sample IncBWC4OmetaG_FD_161047 | JGI IMG/M metagenome (GOLD analysis project Ga0210398, IMG submission 161047) | Forest soil microbial communities from Barre Woods Harvard Forest LTER site, Petersham, Massachusetts, United States - Inc-BW-C-4-O | ecosystem: Environmental > Terrestrial > Soil >...
CTTAAAACCCCAATAAAACGGTATGGTTCGAGTGATTGCTACCACGGTTGCTACCACTTGAATCCTTTGTTTTCTCCTCCACGCGGTATTTACCAAAAGAGGAGAACACATGCTTACCCGAGTCACGATCTTGGCGAGAATCAAGCAGGATGGACGGTATCCCTACGTCCCTGTCAGCGTCACGAGCAATGGAAGAATCAAGCCCATCGAAGGCGCGAGCTATCACTTGAGGTTCACCGAAGGCGGCAAGCGCAGGTTGGTGAGCCTCGGCGATGATGCGTCAATCGCGATGGCAGCGGCTCTGAAACAAGAGGCACTGTTCAACGTACAAGCAGCGGCGAAGGTTGCGGGAATCAACGTACCCGCAGCGCAGCCGAACGCCGACCGCATCAAGCTGGCTGCCGCAATCAAGACTTATCTGGACGAAATCAAAGAACACAAATCGAACGCCACCTATCGCGCCTACAGCACGGCGCTCAACCTGTTCACGGAAGGCTGCAAGGTTGTGTTCGTGGACGAAGTAGGGCGGACGTGTCTGTTGAACTATTCGGCGGCGCTCAAGAAGAAAGGCTACACGGAACGGACGGTGTTCAATAGGTTCTCGTATGCTTACACCTTTTTGAAAAGGTACGGAAAAACTGGCATCGTCGGTAAGACCGATTGGCCGAAGTTCGAGGACGTTGAGTACGCCATTTACTCGGAAGAGGATGTCAAAAAGATGCTCGGCGCGTGCGAGGAGCCGACCGAACGGCTCTTGATTATGTTCGCGGCAGGGACGGGATTCCGTGCCGGGGAAATCTCTCACGCGGAACTGTCTGACGTGAATTTCGAGGAAGGCACGATTCAGACCCGCAGCAAAATCCAGTACAAATTCGTAACGAAAGATCACGAGCAGAGAATCATAACCGTCCCCGATTCACTCATCGCGGAACTGAAAAAGCACAAAGGCAAGAAGCTACTCTTCCCGTCCCGTAATGGTTCGCCCGACCGTCACATTGAGCGCGTCATTCAGAGAGTGTGTAAGCGCGCCGGGGTGGTTGTGCCGAAGAAACCGACCCATGCTTTTAGGGCGCTGTTTGCGACCAGATTGACGCGGGTTGGCGTGGACGTTTTCTCCGTGCGGGATATGCTCGGACACTCCGATATTCAAACAACTATTAGCTATCTACGCTCGGTAAAGAGGAGCGACCCGAAGTTGAAGGAACAGGTCAACGCCGCCAGCTTTTAGTTTCTGGCATCAAACAATTACAGGGCGGCGCGCCAAACCCGGCTAGACAAAATTCAAACCGCGCCTGTATACTGCGATTGAGCGCGTCGGCGATCCGCCGATCACAGACAGTCCCAACCGAAAATCGGCGAGAGCCGGGTTGGAACCACGGGACACTACTCAAGCCCGCCATCCCAAGGGAAACCTTGGGGGTGACGGGCTTTTTCTTTTGGAGATGAGGATGAAACTAAAACCGATTCAACAGCGCGACATCGACGCGGTGGGTATTGAAGTCAAGCACCTGTTCATCGAAGACGTTAAAACGGGCGCGGTCCCCCCGGCGACAATTTTCTGCACTGACAGTTGCATGAATTTTCACGCTACGGAGTATTAGAGAGAATGCACTCAGAAACAATCTACCGATTGGCTCTCCGGCGAATCTCAGCCGGGGTCTGCTACCAAAAAATCAAAGACGAACTCGGCGTGCCGATCCGCACACTCGCGCTGTGGCGCGCGCAGTCGGGACTCAAGCCGCTCAAGCCCGGACCGAAAGGGCGGAAACACCGTGGCAACTAAGCACCCGTTCGAGGCGAAGTATGACGGCACCAGCCTGACCCGCGATCACCGGATTCGCGTTGGACACCTTGTCTACGGAGCCGCAGACGGCAGCGGCTACTACCACGCGGACAAAACCGAGTGCCCGTTCTACAAGGAATGCAAGCCGATCTATGACTAACCTCGACTACGCGCTGCAATACGCCCGCATGGGGTTGGTCGTGTTTCCGCTCGCACCCCGTACAAAGCGACCGATGACCGAGAACGGCGTCCACGACGCCACTAGCCTCGAACCCAAGATTCGCGAGTGGTGGACGAAGTATCCCGACGCGGGCATCGGACTCGCGGCGCGCGGTCGGGATGTCGGCGACCCGTGCTTTTTGGAATTCGATCAGAAGCCGACCCTCAAGGACTGGGCACGCAATGAAGGGCAGCCGCTGCCTGAGACCCGCGTGCATCGTTCGGGCGGCAAGGGCGCACCGCACTTCCTTTGGACTCACACCGAAAAATCTCTTGAGCTTGGCAACTGCGACGGCAAGACTAACGGACGCGAATGGTTTTCGTTCCGGGCGGACGGCAGATACATTGTTGCGCCGCCGTCCGTCCACCCCGACAACGGGAAACCCTACACCGTGTTCGCCGACGTTGAGCCGATGCCAATACCGGATTGGGTCGTGGAAAGAATCCGCGTCAACGGCGTGCGTGATAAAGATTTTGCAAAGGGGCTTCGTCCCGTCCATGAGGACTTCGAGTTTGACCACTTCTTGGACTGGATTCCCTACGAAGTCGTGGACGAGGACGGCTACTGGTACGGCTTTAGGGAATGCCCGGTCGCGGGCAGGCGTCACAAAGGTCAGGGCGTGCGCGGCTGCGCACTTTACTACGACGGCGAAACACTCGGCTTCAAGTGCATGGCTGCGGAATGCCCGTCGAACGTAGACCGCAACCCCGGTCAGGGTGGCGCTAGTTTCCTCGTGTCGTTCTTGAGTAAGGAGAACGGCGCATTCGACGGCGTGATATGGCCCGAGCGCGAAGACCAGCTTGGAGCCATCGACGCCGACGAAGCGGAGAAGGCGATATTCGGCGGCGAGTCGGAACCACCAAAATTCCCGCCGATCACGGACGGCGGCGTTTGTACGAATGACAAATGCAAGCAGTACCGCGAAGAGGCGAGCAAGCTTTGCCGAGACTGCGCGAAGGGCGACAAGGACATATCCGATGCCGAAAAGATTTTAGAGCAGTGGGGGTCGCAAGGCTCAGCAGCCGCCCCGGCAAAAGAGGACGAGCCGAAGAAAGAGAAAGAAGAGCCGAAGAAAAGACGCCGGGGTTTGTATCGGATACCGGAAACAGCGATGTATGGATTTTTGAGCGACTTCGCGAAGACGCTGGGCGCTCCGCTCGACTTGGCGTATCCGGCAGCGATTTGTATTTTCGCCGGACAAGGAATCGGAAAAGCAGGCGGCGTGCGTAGCAATCTGTTCGGCTGTCTCATAGGCCCCATCGGGACAGGCAAGACGCGCACGATAGACCGCGCGCTCGAATCGCTAGAGTACGAGTTCACGTTCCAAATCAAGCGCCGCTATCCCGGCAGCGAACACGGATTGATGCTCATCCTCGACGGCAAGAAGCCGAAGGACATGCAACCGCTGGACTACGGAATGACCAAGCCGTACCTGCTGGTGCAGGACGAATTTCGCAACACGTTCGCGAAGTCGAACATCGACAACTCCGCGTTGCCTTTCGCATTCAACGATCTGTTCTACCACGACGAATATTCCACTGAGAGCCAGAAGGGCGGCATGATCTGCCGACCGAACCTGAGTATCATCGGCGGTCTGACCGCGCAAAATCCCGAAGAGTTTGCAGAAGTGTTCGGCAAATCCACTACGACTGGTTTGTATGACCGCATGATCTTCGGCGTCGCTCCGATAAAGTGGGAGTGGGAAGACGAGTGGGTTGCCGTCCCGGTACAGCGAAAGCCGAAGAATGTTCACATCCCCACCGAAGCCTTCGAGATGAAGAAGGCATGGGTTAAGGAGAAGCCACAATCACGCGGCCGTCTCGGCGAACTTGCGCTGAGGGTTGCAGTAGTAACCGCGTCGGCAAATCACGACGTCGGAGTCACGCCGGAAGGTATGCGCGCGGCGATTGAATTCATGGAGTGGCAGGAAGCCATCCGAGGAAAGTTCAGCCCGTCAGAGCAAGACGACAAGGATGGGAAATGCCAAGAGGCAATCGAGCGCGTGCTGCGCACCGTTGGTGACGCGGACGGCTGGGTGGAATGGCGCGAGGCGAAGCTCAAGGGCAACCTGTACCGCCACACGGCGTCGCGGCTCAATCGCATCTTCAAGGGCATGAGCGACGGCGGCATGGTTGAGGAAGAAACCTACGAGGCTGAGACGAAGGGAGGCAAGACCACGAGGAAAAAGTCGGGGCGCGTCAGGCTGGTTGATGAGTTGCGAATGGTCTGACAACAAGTGACAACAGCGGCGTAGGTTTTGTTGTCATATTTTCATAGCTATACGCACACATACATATTTATTACACATTATAAAGGACTTGGTTGTTTTGTATGTCAGATGTTGTCATGCGTGATCTCATCACCCGCAACCCCGTGTGACAACTGACAACAGATTCAAAAAACGAGGCTCAAATGACCCACGAAAAATTAGTCGAAGCGGTACGGGAAATGGCGCGGCAGTTCAACGAACTTGAGCGCCGGGTGGATGTGCTAGAGCGGCGGCGCGGTGCGCTGGAAAACCAGACCACCAACCTTGAGCGCATCGCCACGGAGACCGTGGACGAGCGCAGCTAAGTTCGGCGCGGTGCAAGACGGAGGCGGAGGGCGATGCCAGCGAACAGAAAAGTTAGAACCATGCTGCAAATTCTTGCGACCGACACCAAAGCAAGCGCAGCTATCCGCTTGCGTTGCATTGAATGGATAATGGCTCTAGATGGTGTGGCAAAGCCCGGTCAAATGACACAGGAAAACTCGATAGAGACCGCGAAGCTTGACGCGGGATTGTCTAAGTTGATTGCTGCGGAATTCCCCGAAAACTCTGCGGAAAATGATTGATGGATGCGACCGCGCGCCAATCGTGCGAGCGTCTGGCGAATCAGTGACGCGCGAAAACTCGCCGGAAATTCGCCGGAGAATGTCCCGCCGATCTACCGCGCGAGCTTGGCACAATCGGCAACGATTGGTAACAGACTGGGAGCAGACTGGGAGCAGACTCACGTTAATCCCTTTGCTTCCTTCCCGTGGTGAAGAGTGCCAGATTCTCTCCCGGCGCTGTCCGGGTCTCTTCGTGCTGATTCTAAACCATTAGACTGTTTTAGATGGTTTTGGTTTCCCTTCGCCTATCCCCTCGTGGTCGCCCCGTGGCACCTCGCACGGTGAAGGGTAGGTACCTAGCAAACCCCCACCTCTTGCATTTTAGACCGCTCTCAGATTTTTTTTCGATACAGCCCCGCAGTATTGAACAAGATGCGAACCACTTTCCCGAAACGTTTTGTGAAATGCCAATCCTGTTCGTGGGCTGCGCAGCGCGGCTATGGCGGGAAAGGAATCCTCGTTAACCCGTGCCCGTCGTGCGGTAGCCGTGTAACCTACGCCAACGTTGGACCGGGCGATCAGCCCGTCACCGCGAACGCATTACGACCTAGCGCGATCAAGCAAGACTCCACTCCCTAGCCATCGGCGTCGCTTTTCTGCCTCCTAGTTTCAGAACGCCCTTTTCGTTACGAAACCCCGCCACAGACCGCCTCGCTTCGCATTTCTCGCTGCTCCGCAAGACCGCTGCGACTCGCTGGGCGATGGCTGACATCCCGGTACACGTGATTCAAAAACTCTTGGGTCACAAGCGCCTCGAAACCACGCAGCGATACCTCGCCGACGCTTGGGAGGACTTGTGGCGAACAAACCGCGCTCTGGAAACAAGACCGGGAATCCCGGCAGCCGGACGCCCACGGTTTGTTTTTGGCATCAGAAGCACACCTCGAAGCGACGGAGAAATTTTGGGGAACTTCCGCATAGGCGATGATGCTTGGTGTTAACGTAACTTCTAGGGTATAAATCGCCTATGGCGAATCCCAGAGCGTTCATAGCGTTTGACTACGATCACGATGAGTTTCTCCGTACCGCGCTGATCGGACAATCGAAACATCCGGACACGGACTTCGACATAGCCGACTGGTCGGTCAAGGAGCCGTTCGCAGAACGCGACTGGGAGAAGAAAGTCCGCACACGGATCAGGCAGACTAACCTCGTGATCGTCATCTGCGGCGAGCACACGCAGTCAGCGACCGGAGTGGCTACCGAGCTTAAGATCGCCCGCGACGAAAAGGTGCCGTACTTCCTGCTCTGGGGATACAGCGACAAGAAGTGCTACAAGCCGACGACTGCTCTAGAGACCGACAAGATTTACAAGTGGGAATGGGAGCTTCTGAAAAAGTTGGTTCGGGGAGCACGCTGATTTGCCGAGCAAGCTACAAAGCCGGACGCCGGAGCAATACGGCGAGAAGTATCAAGACCACCTGCTGGAGCAGTACAAGCTGTTCGTCGAGACCGCGCAGCACACCAGCGACAAGCGGCAGAACTCAAACAACTACCTGCTCACGCTAAATTCCAGTCTGGTAACGCTGTTCGTAGTCTTCCATTCCTCGTTCGGAAGCCAGCGATGGAACGCATTAATCCCCGCCACGGGGCTGATCGTATGTTTCATCTGGTGGTCCTTAGTGGACTCTTACAAGGACTTGAACACGGCGAAGTTCGCGGTGATCCACGAGCTTGAAGAGCAGCTTCCAGTCGCGCTGTTCCGCCATGAGTGGTTTGTCTGCGGTCACAACAGGAAAAAGAAGGACAAGCCAGTCGAAGACATTTACGTCCCGCTAACGCATCTTGAACGGTGGGTTCCGGTCGCCTTCGCCGTGCTTTACATTGGGCTGGGCGCGTATGCGCTCTTGGTGCCAAGCGGGGGAAAGGGCGCGCAACAGGCTCCGAAGCAGCAGGAAACTCCATCCGCGACGGACTTGCGGCGCTGACCGCTTAGCAAGGATTCAGTCAATGTACACGCTGCCCGAACCCGGCATTATCAAGACCGTGGTCGAAACGTTGCTCAAGCCATTTGCGCTGATCTTCAATCCAATAGCCGAACGACTCGGCAACAGATTGAAGCGCAAACCCAAGCTGTACATTCACATTCACCCGCTAACCAACGTGTGGTGCTACGCATGGGGCGGGGGCGATCAGAATCCCATGATGCAAGTGCGGTTCGATGCCGACATCACGAACGACAGCCACCGTGAGGGGGTGCTTATTCTCGACGGCTACGTCAAAGGGACAAGATCAAAGATTCCCTTTATGTCGCATATCGAAATCCCGCCAGCCACAACAGCACTCAGGCAAATTGTCGGCGTCTTTTCCGCGCCAGTGATCGGCGAAGGAGGCAAGGACTTTACGGGCACGATTATTCTCGTCGATCAATTCAAACGCAAGCATCCATCCGACAAGACTACTTTCAAATGGATAGGATCAACTGAGCGCCCGCCGATACCTTAGAGAAGCTTGGAGTGCTACTGTCCGTTTCCGAATGGAGGATTGAAAACATGGAAATCCAAACCGAACCCGCAATGTTCAGGTCATCGCTTCCGGTCTTTACGGTGACGCACATAGACAAGGGCGCTGGCATCGTCACGTTGAATGGATCAGACGGCACGACGCACCAAGTCCGGCTGGATTCTTGGGGACCGTGGGAAGACACTCAGCCTTTGGTCGGAAGCAAGGTACAGTTGCTAGGCTGAGTCCATTTCGATGATTTCCGTTCGAGCACGGTTGTTATTTTCTCGCATCGTGATGGGTGATATGACGGTCCTCCCGAGTGGTCTCATCGTCAAATCGGGAGTCGCCATACTTCAGTTGGGTTTGACGCAAGGTTCTTCGGCAAATCGTTTGAGACCAGCCTTCAGGGCTTCTTCTTCCGTTCCACCATAGTGTCGGACAAATTTATTCCCCGCAGAGTCGATCTCTTCATCGTTGCGTATCAATTCCCACGTCCATCCGTTGGCAGAGGGTATGTAGTTTTTGTTGTCCCAACCGCGAAGGTAAAGACCGCAATCGTCACAGTAGTAACAAAACTGAACTCCAGCAATGCAACTGTGAGCGACTCGTCGTTGTTTTTCGTGTGCCATTGGTCAACTCTGTTGAAGCGGAATAGTCCCTGAGTCTACACCGTATTTGGTGTCAAGTTCGAGCAGCCTTTGTCGTGGTATCGAAGACCCCGTAGCTCAATTGGAACAGAGCGATAGCTTCTAAGCTAATCGTCAAATCTCGGGTACGGATAAGAATCGCATTCATGATAATTGGCCTCGTTGCCGGACACCCTGACTTTAAGCCCGTCTTAGATTTCTGAGCCATCCTTCTACGGCCAACGCTGCTTACAGTACTCGACAGTTTCTCGCGACGTGAGGAGCCTAGTAGAGTTTCCAGCGCGAATAAAAAGGTGTTCGGCGATGCCTTCTTTGACGAAAATTGGTCGAGGCGACGGCTTCAATGCAAGCTGGCAAACATCCTTGCCGTCGATTTCGTGGAAGGTGATTCGAATCAGGGGACTGGCATCCTTGCCGAATTCTCCAAGGAGCAGATTTGTCAGCCAGCCTTCATAGCTGTCCCGACCCTTCCTGCCGGATATTTTGTAGTCGTTCTCCAATCCTAAAATACTACCGCTATCTTCGACCCCGAGCATGAGTGTGCCGCCAGCCTCTACATTTAGGAAACCTGCGACTGTCTTCACTACGATTTGCTCCATCGCCTTGTCTGCTTTGTTCTCTTTCAAACTCCATCGAGCGGAAGATTTGAATTCCAGATTCGCACTTTCCCCTACGGCGATTAGAGCCACAACCTGCTGATCGGCCGTCCTCGGAGCGAATGCCTTATAGGCAGCGAGTGCGGCATTCTTTTCGGTTTGTTGGACTATCGGAAACGCCTGCAAGATATATGCGAATTCGTCCTCGCTAACTCCATACAGATGCGCGACCAACCCATCGATTTCCGCTCGAAGAGCAGCACGTTCGCCTATGTCCGTTGCGCCATCCTTGTAGCCTTTCAGCCCGGCCTCATGACCTAATCTATCGAACTCGGGTGCAGTGCAGATCAATCTTGCCGCCCGATGGACGATAGGATCGAATTCCCGGTGGATTCTCGTCAGTCGTGGAACCGGAAGTTGATAGATAAAAAACATATTGATGTTCGTTGTGACCTTCAAACGAAGGAACCAGTCAATGACAAAAGAATTCAAAACAGCAACACAAAAGAACTGCGTTCGTACATCGAGGCTTTCGGAAATGTTTAATGAGTTTCCGGTAAACGATGGCGGAATGACGGAACAAATCAAGCTTCGTTCATTCGTGCTCGAAGCAATCGACCGATAGGCTAGACGACATTTCTGATACCCCAGAGTCTGTCCATTGTCTTGAGTTTCGCCGAGGACAGCCTTTCTTCCCTCACGTTCAACAATCCAGAATCGTGGTTCAGCGAGGTCACTGGCAAACTGCCACATCATCTTTCCTTCGAATAACGGGAGTCGATTTTGACCCGGTTGTTTCTTGAAGAGGTAGGCATCGTCGGTCATGTTCAATTCGCGATGTAGTTCCAGTTTCCACGACCCTTCAAGTGCCTCTCCGAGCAAAGGGAAGCGAAGGAATTTCTCGGCGATTTCAATGTCTTTTTCGCTTTTGAACTCCATCACTGACAAAGAGTCCGGAGATAGCCGACGAACCAAGTCAACCGAGATTGGAATCGAACCTTGCGCCGGAAATGTTGAAAGTTCTGATACCTCGTGGCGCATAAAAGCCGCAGGGAACTCTTCGGTCTTTCCACCAGTTTCGAATGTCAATACAACAAACTTAAACCTTACGTCTACGCCTTCGAACACTTGTTTGCGATTCTCAAAACCAAACAAACCTGTTAGACGAGTCTTGCTAAAGAGCATCTCGCGTAATTGCTTCGCCCCAAGATCGGTATAGATTCCGCTGGGAACGACTATTCCGCATTGCCCGCCGGGTCTGAGCAAGTGAACGCAGTTCTCCAAGAACAACTTGAAGAGATTTACATCTTTGCCATGACGCTTCCCGTCGATGATAGGTACTTGGTTTACATATTGAGGAGAAAAACGAAAATAGTTGCGCTGATGATTAAAGCCGCTATGGTAGTCCAACCATGCCTTTTTGATGTCCTCGTCCTTCAGTAGGCGTTGAAGTTCCTCTTCGAATTCCTTAATATCCATCTTCTTTTTTGTAACGAGGTCACTGTATTCGGTAAAGAACTCCTTGGCATCAGGTTGGAACGTTTCCCACGGAGGATTCGTGATGATGGCGTCAAAGCCGCCATTGTGATTTAGAATCTGGTCGAATTCGTATCCCCAATGAAAGGGTTCCAGTTCCTCGATGTCTGCCATTTTTAGCGGACGAGGACGAGACTTTCCTTCCTTGTTTTTCTTGTCGTCCCAAGTTGCTTGCTCATACTTTATGTTAAGCCGCTTGAATTCGTCTAAGAGCAATTCATTCAGAGCAATCAGGGCCTCTTCCCGTTTTCTTTCGATGTCGTTCCTTAGGGATTTTAGATCATCACTGTAGGTGGCAGCGTGACGGTAGTTATCGATTAGCCTGTTTTTTTCCGCAAGAATCTCAGAATAGCTCCTCTTAAAGAAGTCCCGTTGTGTACGATGCTTCTCGAATTCAGCTTCCTTGACCTTCATCAAGCCTATAAGCGAGTTGCCTGCAAGAATGTTGAAATCGATGTTCGGCAACGGTTCAAGCTGATCAACAGTTTCCGCAGCAGCAACAAGAGCAAGGAATAGCCGGAGGCGAGCAATTTCTGCGCCCTCTTCCATGATGTCTACGCCGTACAGATTGTCTGTGATGATGGTTTTTTTGATGAAATAGCTGATGCTCTTGTGCTCTCGTTCGACCTTCCCCAACCAATCAGTAAGGCTTGCATCCCCCAAAAACTTGATCTTTCCGATTACTGCTGCGTAGACATTGATCAGCGCCTTCATAGCTGCCACTAGGAATGCTCCGGAGCCGCAGGCAGGGTCTAGCAGACTCATTTGTGGCAAGACAGTGAAAAGCAATTCCCGGCATAATCCAGAATCCAAATTCATGAGCAGTTCGGCGATGCTTCGATACTCACGAACCGGAAGACCTTTGATCGCGTGCTTCCTAGCCACCTCGGGTGTATTGATCGCGTCCAAGATGAGGTGGTGGATAGTTCTCTCGGTCAAGTACTCAGTTATCTCCGGACGCGTGTAGTAAGCCCCGAACGCCTTCTGGTTAATGTATTTTTCAAAGATGTATCCCAAGATGTCAGGGCTGATTTCGTTATCCTGCCCACCGGGCGTATCATTCAAATTCCACGAATAGCGCTGGAACAGGGAAAACAGATGTTCGAAGGCTTTGTCCGAGATGCGAATAGAGGCATTCTGTTGCTCGATCCTGTGAGGCAAGAATAGCCCGCCGTTAAGGTACTTGATTTCTCCCAGCGCCTTTTTAGCCTCGGCTGATCGCTTCTCCTCGGGTTTGGCGAATCCTTCAAAGAAAAGAAGCTTTAGAAATTTGGAATAGAACAAGTCCTTTCCGTTTTTACCGCTGAGAGCAAGTTTGTTCTGAAGGTAATTTAAGTCTCCCTTATCTATGAATCCTTTCCGCTGGAGAAAATAAATGAACATCAGGCGGTTCAGGAGAACCGAGGCGTACCACCGTCGTTGGACTTCATCAGCAATGCCATCTATTTGTTCGAGAAAAGTGAGCCGCAATTCTTGGAATTCAGCGTAGAACTTCTTGGTGACGCGCTCGACATCCAAGGCGTTGCGAAGGCGATTCGCGACTTCCAACACCGAGACGTTGCCTCTCTCGTCGAAGTCCACCAGCTCGAAGACAATGCCGCTGAGCTTGCCCAAGAAGAGATCGCCGGGTTGTCCCTTGATGTAGACGTGATCCCGTGGGTATTTCCTGCTGCCTTCACGTCTTACCCAATACCAGAGGCTCTGGGTTCGATCCTTATCGATGAAGATCAATAGGTTCTCGTGGTATGTAGCAGAGATTTCCTTATGTATTGCGGCTCGCGTCTTAGCGTCTGGGATTTGGCCGTCCAGTGCGTTCACTTCGAAAACGGCTATGCCAGCCAGTTGTGAAATCTGTCGTCGAGTGAAAAAGGCACCGCCGACGTTCATGTCAGTGGGTAGTTTTGTTGTTGGTTGAGACCATCCAAGCTCTTCAACAAACAAACTTTGAAAGTCGAAGCCCTTCAAGCGTTCGCGAGTTCTTGCGAAGTTAATCGCCATGCTGCCGATTCCCTCTGTCGGTCTGAAGTCCCAATGAGCAAATGATCTGCGGCTCGTGAGTCTCGGTTTCCTCTTCGACTCGGCAGAGCCGATCTTGTTGCCAGAGGGAAACGACGAAATCAGCAAGCTGGTGGTCAGAAACTCTTATCCTGAGTTGGCGGTTCAAGGCATCTGCTGCTGCCTGCCGGAGCGGGAATTTATAAATCTGATCGACTGCCTTGGCTAGGTCTTGGGTGGCAAAGATCAGTCCCTGAACATGGTTCAAGTAAGCCTTCATCCGCTCGTATACTCTGAAGCGTGCGCCAGACGGACGCCCCAACTGTCCGCCCGCCGACTTCTCTTCCTGAACCATGAAGCGGACACCTTTTTCAACAAGGTCGTGGTGATTTGGGAGTCGAGCAGCAGAAGGAGTGTCGGCTGTGCATTCCGCTGCCCGCAAAATCGCAAGCTGTGATTCGGTGACGCTCTCTCCCTTGGTGTTGACCCACGCCATCGAGTCGTTGCCTTCAGCAGTTCGCGTATAGACGAGCACTCCTTCGGGCAGTTCGGGTGTGGGCTTGTGTGGCTTGGTCGAAAACACCACATTCGGTAGGTCTTCTAATATCTTCTTTAACTTCGGGTCGGCGTCAGTGGCATTCTTCCAAATCTGATAGGCAAAGGACGCTAGATCGACTTCGTTGTCTGTCTCTTCGAGAATGTTTGATTTTTCGTTGTAGAGATCAAGGATCGGTTTCTCGTCGGTGTCGTCCTCGAAGAAAGCTTCGTCGCTACCAACGACTTCTGCGTTCTCTCGTAAGCGTTGTCGAACTCGCCTTCGAAGTTGGATGATCCTTTCGACTCCATCGGCGGGCAAGAACGAATGGCAATAAATCTTGTCGGACTTCTGCCCGATACGATCCACACGACCCGCACGTTGAATCAATCGGATGATCGCCCATGGTAGGTCATAATTCACCACGACAGCACAGTCTTGAAGGTTTTGGCCTTCACTCAGTACGTCGGTGGCTATCAGTACCCTCAATTCGTCCTCGGGATTGATTTGATCTCGCTTCTTGCTGCTTTCCGGGCTGAAACGGTAGGCAAAGTCCGTCGGGTTTTCGTCCTCGCCCGTAACGCCTTCCAGTTTTGCTACACCCCGCCCCTTCATCTCTCGCATGACATATTCCACGGTGTCTGCAAATTGCGTAAAGATGAGCACCTTCCGATTGGGGTATTTTTTCGTGAGAAGAACTTCAAGCGAACGCAACTTCGAGTCTTTGCTTGCATCCCATGTTCCGCACTTCATCAGCACCTGAATGAGTGAGCGGGCGTCATTAGCAAGATCGGTTTCGAGCGTCTTGGTGAAGAGCGATGAGCGAAGCCACTTGAAGCGCCTTTTGAGTTCTGTCTCGTATCTCTTGTAGACCTCTGCGGCTCTTCTACGGAACGCAGACTCGTCACGAAACGAACTCGTGCCGTCGCCTGAGCCATTACCGTTCTCGTCGTCATCGTCAATTTGGGTTAGTAGATCGTCGATGTCCCTATCACCGAGCTTCCCATCCAAAAACTCTGCGCCTTGTGTCCCGATGGGAACGGACAGGTTGTTTTCAATCGCATGGAGGAAAATGAAATTTCGAAGTGCATGCCGTTCAAGGGATTGGATGAAGGCGGGTCCTCCGCTCTCCAAACGCTTAAACAGATTCGTTCGGCAAAATCCCATCAGGCGCTTCCCGGCTCGGGATAGCTTCTTTATCTCCTTGGCCTCGGCTTCTGTTGGAGGTTCGTGCGGAGTTGCCTTGATGTAATTTCCCAATCCATATCGCGGCAAACTGAGATGGTTAATTGAGTTCACCACTTCATCGGAATAGAGCCGGGCGTACTGATCGTTGGGGTCATTTTCGTCGAATTCAAATTTCTCTGTCTTCGGCAGACGGTCAGGGAAGTAGAAGCGTTCCCCAGTGTCAAATGTCAGATACCTGCGCCCGTTTGCAGGGTCAATCTTTGCGTAATTATCCTTGATGAACGAACGAGTTCGGCGGACGAGATAGAGTCGCATAAGGTCACGCCAGTCATCTGGGTACTCGCTCTTTTCGAACGCCGCCAGCGAACGAACGGGACACTGATGACGGCGAATGAATTCCGTCTCTCCTAACTCTTTGAGCAACCGCTCGGGTCGAATACCGAGATCATCTTCCGATGGCACAAACAATTGCAACTGCGAGGAGAGATCGAGGTAAGTCTTGTTATATGGTGTGCCCGACAACAAAACGCACTTGCTGCCGTTCTTCTTGATGTATTCCTGAATCGCTTTGTAGCGGTGACCCTCACGATTCCTGAGATTTTGGCTCTCATCGATGAGCACTACCCGGTAGCGCGGCATGTTGGGTAGTTCATTCATGGCAGAACTAATGGAAATCACTTTGGCAGCAAGCCTGTATTGATGAACGTAGTCGTTCCACATCCTCACAAGATTCTTAGGACAAATTATGAGAGTTTCGAGAAAATACGGCTCTTCTTGGAAGATGCGTGCCAACGCGGCCGCCATCAAGGACTTTCCGAGTCCGACAACATCGCCCAACATCACACCGCCTCGCTTGTTGAGGTAATGTGCTGCGATTCTCACCGCCGCCGTTTGAAATGGCAGAAGCTGAGTCCCGAAATCTTTTGGCACGCTGAACTCGGACAGCCCGGCTCGCGCTTCTTGTGACAAGTGGTACGCCATCTTCAGATAGATGTGGTAATGCGGAATTGCCTCTTCGCGTGCCCAGCTATTGTCGATGATCTCCGCAAGTTCCTTTGAGATGTCGAGGCACCAAATGTCGTTCCACTGATCCTCGAACCATTTCTGCAACTTGTTGCAGGCGTCGTGATCAAGGACATCGACATTTAACTCGCCTTGCTTGCTAAGCCCTGCGAAAGTCAGGTTGCTGCTGCCGACAAATCCAATGCTGGGATTGTTGGGATCAGTCCGGTGGATGAGATACAACTTTGCGTGAAGTGTGTGCCGCAGAAAGAGTTTGACGACGACCTTGCTTGCCTTTAGTTGTGCGCTGAGTCTCCGCAGTCCTGTCTCGTCGTTATCATTTGGTGCTCCAATCGTCAGTTGCGCTCGAAATTCTTGTGCCGCAGCTCGTTTCAGCCGGAGTGCAGCTTGCTGATCGATGCCATCAGGGCCTGAGGTGAGACTAAAAGATTCGCGGAGTTCGTCCTGCGGCAGTCTCTGCATTCCGACGATGACTCGGCAGCATGAGCCTTCACCGCCTGACCAAGCATCGACTAGGTGGTCAATTTGTTTCCACCCACGGAGATTGAAATACCCAACGCAAAAATCTGCCCGCTCAGAAATCTTGAGCGTTTCCGAAAGGGCTGGAAGCAATGAGAGAGCTATGTTGTCGAAAATTCTTGGCATTCGTCCACTATTTCCGAAAACCCCGTCGCCGCGTCTTCATTTTCCAAACTTGAAATTTAGCCTCGTCAGCATCTCGGCGAGTCCAGTGCAGGGCACTCCAAATTCTGTGCAGACATTCGGAATCTTTGGTGTCAAAGAGGTCTTATCTACTCTGGATTCATGCGAAACCACAATCCCCTCATCACACTTTGCATGAGCAATTATCCATCCATCAGCCCCACTCAAGAATGCATTCGCTTTAGGTCTCCGTTGAGAATATTTTTCCATAGTATAGTCTGCGATCAGTCCGTACGCCTTTTGCACGTCCTCGGTCGGTGCGACGAACAACCCGCCATTTTTTCGATTCTTCGCCCACAATGTTAGTTTGTCCTTGTCGGCTTCCCGCTTAAGAATTTCATCATAGATTTTTATTGAAGTGCGAATCTTCCCGAGTTTTGCTTGCTCATCTAGGAAGCTCCAGAAGGGCGGTGCTATTTCGAATGAATAGAGACCGTTTTTTGCTTGGATAAGAACGTCAGCATCTAACCAGAAACGTGGCACTGGCTCAGGCGAACCGTTCTGCAACCTTCTTCAAGGTTGCGATTTTTACACCCAACAGTTCGGAAGCACCTCTAAACGTGATTCGGCTCTGCCCAAGTGAGGTCAAGACTCCGGAAATGAATCTCTTACTATTCCTAGCCCCAAATGTGTTGTAAAAATTCCCGCTCTTCTCTTCGCCTTCGGCCGTTGCTGCCTTTAGGAACCACGGGTTCCTGTCGAGGTAATCGACATATTGTTGAAAACTGATTCGGTTCGCTTCGCTCGCTTGTCGAGCCACCACGTATCGGCTGACGCGGAAATATCTAGCTAAGGCGGCAATCTTGTCGTCAATTCCTGCTCCGCTCCCCCAGCGACGCAATAGCTCGGCTCTCGGGGCAAGCACTTCAGCGGCGACTTGATTGCAGAATCGCTCTACCGCGTTCGCTTCCTCAACAGAGCGGTTTCGCAAGTTTGGATTGGAAATGCCGCTTTCTCCGATCCACAAGTGACAAAGCTCATGGATGATCGTGAAATTTTTCGCAGCCTTGGCATCGCGAGCATTTATAAAAACAAGCGGAGCAAACTGGTCTGCTATGACAAATCCCCGGAACTCACTGACATCCAACCGCCTCTTGGTATTGTTCCCCACGATCCCGCGCTGCATCACCAACACACCAAGCTCCTCGGCAGCACGAACGATGTAGCTCAGGAAGTCTTGCCAGCTTCGGGAGTTCGCCCGTGCGGCATCGTTGATCCCAAGGATTTTGGATACACTCGCGGCCACCTGTTGCACGCCATCTGACATGCGATAGCTGCCCACAAAAGAAATTGTTTTCGCGCCGCTCTCCTGAAGGTACTCGCTATACCATTGCTGCTTCAGGAGGGCGTCATTCAGTACGTCAATGAAATTGAGGCTAAACTTCGAGACCGCGACATTGCCTACGGTTCGGAGATCGGGAAGGGGGAAATCGTCTTTCGGTGGTTTGGATAGAAACAAATAGCCAAACGGTATGCGGAGCTTGTCGGCGAGCTTTTCTGCCCGGTTGAATGGAGGTGATTGTTGACCCGCTTCCCACGCCGCAAGAGTTCGAGAGTCTACCTTCAGCGCACCAGCAAGCTGGTCAACTGACATTTCAGCGCGTTCTCTAGCCCATCTAACGACCTGCGGTGTTATGTAAGCAGCATTCATTTTCGAGTCTGAGTGATTGCCGCTAGCAATCGCCTTTTTGCAGGGATCACCATGCGAACGATGGCATCATAGACCTAACTAGCAATCTTCGTCATCAGCAAGAGGGCAATTGATTCCTTGCCAGCAAACTCCTTAGGAGCAACTTTGACCCTATTCGATCAAATTGAGCGGGAAGGGATAGGGCCGAGACTTTACGCACAACCCGATTTCGATTACCTAAACAAGTCAGCACGTCCCGGAGTCGCTGCAATTCGACAGACGCTTGAAGATCGGTTTTCACGATACCCCGTAGCACACCGCCCAGAGCTTCGCGCCCAATTCCGGTCAGACAATCATCAGCACCGATCAGCCCATTTTGAACTCGTCCTGCATGAGTTGCTTCTTCGACTGGGGGTTGATGTGAAGGTTCATCCGGTGATGTTGAGGACAAATCGACGCCCAGACTTCCTTGTAACCTCGCCGAGTGGAACGAGTTGTTACCTAGAGGCGATCCTCGCCACAAACCAAACAAGAGAAGAGGCAGCAGCGGAAGCCAGAAAGAATCAGGTGTACGACGCTATCAATCAGCTTAACTCACCAGATTTTTTCATTGGGTTAGACCCGATAGGCAATCCTGAAACACCACCTTCAGGGCAACGCATTCGAGCGTTTTTGACCGAGAGGCTCGCCGGACTAAATCGAATCGAGGTTCTGGCGCTCCTCGAACAAGAGAATGTGCCCGGATTTGAAGCTCTTCCTAGATGGCGATATGAGCATGACGGCTGGACGATAGATTTTTTTCCGCTCCCTAAACCAGAGTCTTTGCAGGGACAGACAGACGTGCGCCCAATCGGACTACAGTTCAGCGGATTTGAACTTTTGCACACGAAAGAGGCGATTCGAAATGCTGTCCAACAAAAAGCTGGGCGCTACGGTGAACTGGCTTTTCCTTACGTCATCGCCGTGAACGTGCTCTCGGATTTTGTGGATCGCACGGATGAAGTGGAGGCGCTTTTCGGGGACGAACAATGGCCCGGCGAACCGAGGGTAGCGAACGGAGTTTGGCGAGGGATTGCCGGGCCTCAAAACACAAGGGTCAGCGGCGTTGCCGTCTTTGAACGGCTGGAACAGTCCAACTTGCCAAGAGTTGTCTCGTGCCTCTACCACAATCCTTGGGCGGCGAGACCATATGAAGGCGAACTTGACCGTTTGACTCATGCTGTCGTCAATGAGAACAAGCTTAAGTTTCATGACGGCGAATCCTTGGGGACGATTCTCGGACTTCCCGAAGGGTGGCCGGGTGAGTGAAGAACATCGGTTCGTTGCCTACCGGATTTGCCGTCGAAAAGGTGCCTCACCTTACCATCTACAATTGGGACACCGGGGTTGCCGCGTACCGACACGCTATCATGGAAGAGACAGCACGAACCGATACTTCGATTCAATATAGCTGGATGTGGGACAGGAAAGATGTGCCGTGCGGTTTGTACGTGGGAGTCGTGAACTTCACGATAGGCGATACGATAAGGATGAGGCGCACGAGAACGTTCCGTGGTATCCCGCGTGCGCCCAGTGATCTAGTCAAGCGTCCGGCTAAATTTTCATTTAGCTCTGGCGTACCCAAGTGTAGACTTGGCGCATGAGCGAACCACCAGTAACCCACGTGACCTACAAGTCCGGCACACACCACATCGAACCAAGCTGGGATGTGATGCAGGTGATTTACCAGTCCACCGATGCCAACAACAAGAAGCGTATCGAAACCTCTTTTGTCGTAGCCCGTGCTCTGGATGGAACGATTCGTCGCAGGACCGACATTGTTTTGGAACGATGGGAAATAATCACCGACCCTGAGGAGCTTCGATTTTACCAGTCCGTTTTTGACGACCGGGACAAGGCTCGCTTGAGGGACGAAGCTGCGAAAGCAGCAGGTGGAGCGGAGTAGTAGCCCATGGACAAGGTGCTCACGTCGGCGCAGGTGTGCGACGCTTGGAATCAGCCGCGTCACTCTCTACAGCTACATCAAGACGGGGCGCTTGCGTGCGTACCTAATCGGCAAGGCGTGGAAGTTCAAGCCGTCCGATCTGGAAAAGTTTCTGACGAGCGTGCAGGTTGGAGGCTAGCTTCGACCCCTGTCAATGAACTCTTCCACGGCATTTGCGTCAAACCTCAAGAGGTAGCCCAGCTTGATGCTCGGCAGTTTCCGTTTGCGGCTCCACTTGTAGACCGTTTGCTCTGAGACGTTCAGGCGTTCGGCGACTTGCTCTGGTGTTAGTAGTTGTTTTTGTCCCATCCCTTTCAATACTGCGCGACCTGAAAGAATCCCAATTTGCTACCGATTGCTACCACTCTGACCCCGATTTTGGTATAGTGGCAGCACAAGACGGACTAGAACGGACTAAAGTTCGGTTTGCTAAGTGGCAGGGAAAGCAAAGACATCCCCGTTTTTGCTAGGTTTTTGAGCGATAGGTGCTGAGTCCAGGCCTCCCAGCCAACTATTCAAGCGCCGTAAAATTCCCAGCAATGCGGTGAAAACACAGCACAACTGCAATCCAAGTTTTTTTGGCTGTTAATTCAGCTGTGTTAAAATTGAGTCA
>Ga0210398_10002084_pt1 | contig 19771 bp, 15 predicted proteins | sample IncBWC4OmetaG_FD_161047 | JGI IMG/M metagenome (GOLD analysis project Ga0210398, IMG submission 161047) | Forest soil microbial communities from Barre Woods Harvard Forest LTER site, Petersham, Massachusetts, United States - Inc-BW-C-4-O | ecosystem: Environmental > Terrestrial > Soil >...
TCCCGCACGGGCAGTTGACGTACATCGCAGTACCCAGTGGCACCACAGGATTCCAATCGTTCAACTCGGCGTCGTGTGAGATGGTTGAGCCCACGGGCTTGGTAATGAGCAGGAATTCGCGAAAGCTGCCATACGACCGCTTGCAAACGGAGCAGGTCTTGGGAAATTGTCCTTCCAGGTGCTCGCGTATGACACGGATAACTTCAGCTTCCGTCAATTTCATGATTGGCCATTCGGGCGCTCCAAACTACACCCTGTTTCCGGAGAACCCAACTTCTTTTCCGGTGTGCCATGTTGCACCGGACAGACCGGACGCAATCACCGGAATGGGTCGCGCCCATTGTCAGCCAGCGCGCTTTCGATCCCGCTCGCCCAGCACCTGCACCCTCCTCGTATGGGGCGCAGGCTCCGCCTACCTCATTTTTTTGCGCAGTCGGAGAAGAATGCAATCGCTTCGCCCGTCTCCAGCAAACTCTTGAGACTGCTCATGACCGCCGGCCAGCCGTTGTTGATGCCCCGGAACGTGCTCGGGTCCTTCTCCACGTCCTCCGGCAGCAGGTTCTCGTGAATCACCCGCAGCTTCACCTGCTGGCCCATCGGCGTGATTTCATACGTGACTCGCGAAAGGCTGTCACGCTTCTTGGCGACTTCCGGTTTGTCTTTTTGATTCCATGTGTAAACCAGCTTGCGACCCGGCTCGCAAACCAAAACCTCACCGGCGTGGTCGCCATGTTCTTCCATGCCCTTCGGCGGGAGAATCCGCATCTTGCCGCCCGCCTTCAGCTCTGCTTCGAAACGGAAGCCCGTCCAGTATTTCTCACTGAAGTCGCCGTTCGTCAGCGCTTCCCACAATTTTTCCGGCGTCGTCCGGATGAACGTCGCGTAAACAAATTCAATTTTTTGCTCGCTCATAATGCTGTCCTCTTGTTTTTGATTGGGTGATTCAATCGGCGCCGCAGAAGATGTTCAGGCCCTTCCCTGTTTCGAGGAACGATTTCATGCTGGACAACACGCGCGGCCAGCCGAACGCAACCTTGCCGGCCATGTCCGAGCCGGTCTTGAAGCGGTCGTGCGTCACGGTGAGACAAACCATGTCTTCCATCACCTCGATTTCAAAAGTCACCCGCGATTTGTCCTTGAGCTTGTCAGGATCGGCCCATGTCAACACCAGCCGTTTTGGCGGTGCGCTCTCGACGACATTCCCCGTGACCCAGACTTCGTTATTTGGCGCGAGGTGATCCCATTTTGAGCCCTTTTTCCAGCCGGAAACGTTCCCGATCCCGCCCCAATATTGACGGGTGAATTCCGGTTTGGTGATGGCCTCCCACGTCTTCTTCGGCGTGGAACGAATGAATGTTGTGTAAACCTGCTTCGGATTTTTCATGCGTCTAACCTTTCGTATTGTTGTTTTTCTCGAGACCCTTTTTCAAATCGCTCAACGCCTGCAGGCGATGGCCTTCGTACTTGCCAATCCAGCGCTCGTAGATCTCGTGCAACGGCGTTGGATTCAGAAAATGCAGTTTTTCGCGCCCCTGCCACACGGTCGTCACCAGGTTCGCCGCCTCCAGCAATCCCAGGTGCTTCGTGACCGCCTGCCGCGTCACGTCCAGGTGCCGGCACAGTTGCGTCAGCGTCTGCCCGTTGCTCTTGCGCAACTCATCCAGCAGCTTGCGACGGCTCTCATCCGCCAGCGCCTTGAACACTGCATTCATCACGCATACAATATGCAACCAAAAGGTTGCATGTCAAGTGCGGTCTGCAAACTATTTTCTTCCTCCTTTCGGCCTTTTACTCACCTCCTCATCTGCTCGCTTCGCCCTCTTCCTTCTGCGACAACCGCCGGTCCAGCGTCCATGCGGCGCTGATTAATGCAATATGCGGCAACGCCTGCGGAAAATTCCCCAGATGCTCCCCGCACGGCCCCAGTTGTTCCGCGTAAAGACCCAGGTGGTTCGCGTATCCCAGCGCCTTTTCAAAGATGAACCGCGCCAGCTTCACGTCCCCCGCCCGCGCCAGGCATTCCACATACCAGAACGAGCACATGGAAAACGTCCCCTCGTTTCCCCGCAAACCGTCCGGCGCGGCCTTCGCCGGCCGGTATCGAAACACCAGCGAATCCTCCACCAGCGTGTTTCCAATCGCCGCCAGCGTCGAGCGCCAGCGCGGGTCGCTAGGGCTGATGAATTTCACCAGCGGCATCAGCAACGATGACGCGTCCACCGTCTTCGCCCCGCGATATTGCACGAATGATTTCAACCTGGGGTTCCAGAAATGATGGTAAATGTCGCGGTAAATTTCATCGCGAATCCGCAGCCAGCGCACCAGCGGAGCGGGAAAGGAACGTCGTCGCGCCAGTTGTATCCCCCGGTCCAGCGCCACCCAGCACAGCACTCGCGAATAAAGAAACGGCTGCGGCCCGGCGCGCCCCTCCCAGATCCCCTCGTCCGGCCGGCGCCAGTTCCGGCACACCCATTCAATCAGTTTCGTGAGATTCATCCAAAAATCGTACGAAATCGGCACGCCATGCTTGTCGTAGATATGCACCGAATCCAGCAACTCGCCGTAGATATCAAGCTGTAGTTGCCCGCTCGCCGCATTGCCGATGCGCACCGGCTGGCTGTCTTGATAACCCCGGAAATTTTTCAGCACCGTCTCCTTCAAATCGCGGCTGCCGTCCACGCGGTACATCACCTGCAATGGCCGGCCCCGATGCAACTCGCCGCAGCGTTGCTCGATCCACCCCAGGAACGCCGTCGCTTCCTCCGTGTAACCCAGCCGCATCAGCGCATAAAGCGTGAACGACGCGTCGCGCACCCAGGTGTAGCGATAATCCCAGTTGCGCTCGCCGCCGATGCTTTCCGGCAGACCAAAGGTCGGCGCCGCCACCATCGAACCCGCCGGCCGGTACGTCAGCAGCTTCAGCGTCAGCGCCGAGCGGTTCACCATTTCCCGCCAGCGCCCCCGGTAATTCGAGCGACCGATCCACGACTGCCAGTAATTCATCGTCTCCTTGAAAGCATCAGAGACGTAATCCGCATTCGCCGAGGGCGACTCTTCGCCGGGCACCGCCTCCTCCAGGACAAACGACGCCGTTTCCCCGGTGCGCAATTTGAATTCCGCCGTCACCGCGCCATTTTTCACCCGTGCCGGAACGCTGCTGCGCAAACGCAACGCCGGCTGCTTGCCCTGATCGGGCGCAAATATGTGTTCGTTGGTTTTCCCCGTCACCGTGTGCTTGCGGCGGCCATAATCGAACGCCGGCGCGCATGTCATCCGGAAACGCATCTCGCCCCGCACCACCTTCACGCGGCGCACCAGGTTGTGCCGGTGCCCCAGGTGTTGCACCGGCATGAAGTCCGAAATCACCGCCACGCCATCGCTGCCGAGAAACCGGCTCAACAAAATATTGGTGTCCGGAAGATAATGCTGCCGGTATTTGAAGTCCCCCGATACCGGCGAGATTTTGAAATGCCCGCCCCGCTCGCTGTCCAGCAGCGCCGCGAAAATCGAGGGCGAGTCGAAACGTGGAAAACACATGAAATCAACCGAACCCTCCAGGCTGACCAGCGCGATCGTGTTCAGATCGCCAATCGCCCCGTAATTCTCAATCGGCAGATAATTCATGCCCTTCCGCTCTTTCAAATAATTGCCCGCCTCCCTAATGTTCAACAGACCCCGCCGTTAAGCAAATCCCCAATTCGAACATCCCTTCCTGGTTTCCTTATAAATCTTTTCCCTTCTTGTCCTCCTTGCCTCCTGATTTCTTCATAAACTCCGTTTCCCCGGCGCCCGGCAGCTTCGTCAGCTTCAGCTTTGCTACCCGCATGCTGTCCATTTCCTCAACCCGCAATTCGTACGCCCCCAGTCCCAGCAGCACCATGTCCCCCGCCTTCGGAAATCCCCCCAGCCGGTGCGTCACCCAGCCGCTCACCGTGCTGATTCCCTCCTCCGTCAGCGGCTCCCCGACCACTTCCGCCAGCTCATGCAACGGCAGCGCGCCCGCCACCTCCCACGTCCGCGGCCCCATCCTGATCAACAGCGGTTTCTCCTGGTCAAACTCATCCTGAATCTGCCCCACCAGTTCCTCCAGAATATTTTCCAGCGTCAACATCCCCACCGTGCCGCCATACTCATCCACGATCATCGCGCAATGCAATTTCCGCTCCAGGAACAATTGCAGCAGCTTCTCCAGCCGCGCGGTTTCCGGCGCGTAAATCAGCTTTCGCAGCACAGGCGCCAGGTCCGCACCCGTCCGCGCCTTGTCACGCAACGCAAACAAATCCTTGATGTGCACGACCCCCAGCGTCTTGTCCAGATTGCCCCCCGTGCACAAAGGAAAGCGCGAATACCTCGTCTTCTCGGCCAGCTCCAGGCATTCGCCGATGCTTGCGTCCGTGTCCAGTGCGATGATTTCCTGCCGCGGCCGCATTACCTCGCGCACCATCCGCCCCCGGAAATCCAGCGCGTTCAGCACAATGTCCCGCCCGAAACCGCTCGCGCCCGCGCGCGCCTGGGACACCGAAATCAGCAGCCGCAATTCCTCGTCCGAATGCGATCGCTCCGCCTCGCTTGCCGTCTGGATGCCCGCCTGCCGCAACAGCCATTGCGCCGAATGGTTCAGCACCCACACAAAGGGCGTCGCCACGGTCGCGAACCATGACAGCGGTTGCGCCGTCCACAACGCCACCGGCAGCGTCTTCCGGATGGCAATCGCCTTCGGCCCCAGTTCGCCCACCACCACCAGCAGAAAACAATTCACAATGAAACCCGTCATGATGGCCACCGTGTGCCGCACCGCCGGCGAAATCACACCCAGCCCGTTGAACGCCGGCGCCAGCAACGCCTCAAACACCGGTTCCACCAGCACACCAAGCCCCAGGCTCGCCAGCGTGATGCCGAATTGTATCGCGCCGATGGTTGCATCCAGGTTCTTGATCAGCCGCCACACGATGCGCGCCCGCCGGTGCCCCTTGAGCACCAGCGTTTCAATCTGTGTTTCGCGAATCCGCACCAGCGCCAGCTCCGCCGCCACGAAAAAACCGTTCACCAGCACCAGGCCCAGCACGCCCAGCAGCTTCCACAAATTGGAGAACAACGAATCCATGCTACAATTTCACCTCGCCAAAAATGACCTTCAATATGTCCTGCAAACTTACAATCCCCACCTCGCGCTGGTCCCGCCCCAGCACAATCGCCAGCCGCTGGCCACCGCGCTGCATCCGCTTCAACGCCTCCTCCAGCCGCGTCTCCTCGTCCAGAAAAAATGCCGGCTTCACGTAATCCCCCGCCGTCCGGCTCGGGTCCAGTTCCGCCTGATACAACACCGCCCTCAGGCTCATCAGTCCCGCGATCCGCATTGCGCCGCTCTCGCCGCGCCACACCGGCAGTTGGTACACATTCCGTTCCTGTGAAACCTTGAGCGCGTCGCCCATCGGCGTCTGCATCGTCACGGTCGCCACCTGCTCCATCGGGATCATCACGTTGCGCACCGTGATGTTCTGCAAATCCAGCACCCGGTTGATCAGCATGCGTTCCTCCGATGTCAATCCCTGCGCCGATTCCTGCATGAACAACCGCATCTCCTCGCGGCTCCCGAACAAGTTTCCCGTGAACGTCTTTCCGCCCGTCCAATGCAGCAGCCCCCGCGACAACCTCGTCATGAACAACACCAGCGGCGACAGCACCAGGTGAATGAACCGGAACGGCCCGGCCACGCCCAGGCAGAGCCGGTTCGGGAACATCCGGAACAACATCTTCGGCAGCAGTTCGCATAGCGCATAAAACAAAAACATCACCGCCAGAAAACTCACCGTCAGCAGCACCGGCCAGTTCCCCAGCCATTGATGCAACAGCACCGCCAGCAGGCCCACCGCCGCAAGGTTCGCCAGCGTGTTGCCCACCAGGATCGTCCACAAAAAATCCTCCGGCTTCTCCAAATACCCGTGCAAAATCACCGCCCGCCGGTTCCCCGTCCGCATCAACTGCCGCACCCGCAGCCGGCTCAATGCCAACACCCCCGCCTCCATCCCCGAAAACAGGAACGACAGTCCCATGCAGGCTAAAATCACCAGCGTCGTTATGAGAATCTGGTTCATGTCCTATTCAACCGTCCCTCTCTTAATCCTAAACAACCGCTCCACAAGCCATGCAACCGTCGCTGAAATCGTTTCTCCCTCTCCTGGGGGAGAGGGCCGGGGTGAGGGCGAACCTTCCTCGTCCCCTCTCTTAATTCTGATCTTAAACATTCTCATAATCCTTCTCTTCATCTCCTCACCACGTCCACCCGCAGTTCGCGCACGCGCCGCTCATCCCCGGCCAGCGCCGTCAGTTTCAACCCCCGGAACACCACGCTCTCGCCCACGGTCGGCACCGTTTCGAATTCCTTCACCAGCAGGCCGCCCATCGTGTCCACTTCCTCCGCCGCGCCCAGTTGCGGGCATTCGCGCCGAAAATCCTCCAGCCGCATCGTCCCGTTCACCCGCCACGAACCTTCCGCCAGTTTCTCCATCACAAAACCCTCCGCCTCGCCCTCGCCGCGAATCTTCCCCACCATCTGCTCCAGGATGTCCTGCATCGTCACGATGCCCGCCGTCCCGCCGAATTCATCCAGCACAATCGCCAGCCCGCGCTGCTGCCGCTGCAAGCTCTTCAGCAAGTGCATCAGGTTCATGCTCTCCGGCACGAACGACGGAAACTCAATCGCGTCCGCCAGATCCATCTTCGGGTCCATCAACAACGCCCGCGCGTTTAACACGCCCACAATTGTGTCCGGGGTCTCGTCGTACATCGGCAACCGGCTGTGACGCAGCTTGCGAGCCGCCGCCAGCATTTCCTCCACCGGCAAATCATCCGGGATCGCGTTCATCCGCGAGCGCGGCCGCATCACGTCCTTCGCCGTCTGCCGGTCCAGCCCGATGATTTGCAGAATGATTTCCTTCTCCGACCCCGCCAGCGTCCCCTGCTGATACGCCAGCTCAATCAACTCGTGGTATTCCCCGTCCGAGATCGCCGCCAGCGGTTTCACCGACTTCGGCACCAGCACGTTCAGGATGAAGGCGTCAATCTGCCGCGCCAGCCGGTGCAATGGTCCCGTGAATCCCTGGAGAAAATACATCGGCCCCGCCACCCGCAACGCCCATAATTCCGGCGCGCGCACCGCCAGTGTCTTGGGAATCATTTCGCAACCCACCAGCAACAGCACAAACAGCGAAGGCACCATGAAAATCAACATCCAGTGGTCCCACGCCGACCACAGCGAGATCGCCACGATGGATGCGTTCGCCACCGTGTTGCCCAGCACAATCGTCGCCAGCAGATGCTCCGGCTCCGTCAGCAGCCGTTCCACCAAAACCCCCGACACCGGCACCCGCTCCGACAACTGCCGCACCTGCCATTTGCCCAGTGAAAACAGCGCCGACTCCGCCAGCGCGAAGAAAAAACTCATGCCGGCAAAAATCAGCAATCCCGCCCAGGCCAGATACGGCATCAGCGCCATCGCGCTACTATTAAGCCCTCGCGCCTCAAACCTAAAGGCTAAACTGTACGGCCCATCGAAACACGCGCTACCCGCCCTGCCGTTGTAACGATTTAACCATTTAACTTTGCAACGCATCGGCGGAATGAAATATGAAATTTCCTTAACCTTTCCGCCCATATAAGAAAGACGCGCGCCTCCCGCAGACGATTCACGCTGCAAAACAAGTCCGTTCATCGCCAATTCATGTGTATTGAATTTGGGCGCGAGTCAACTCTGTGTGTACAATTCAAGAAGTCAGTTCTGCCTTCAAAATTAAACCTCTTTAACACTCGCGAGCCGCCGCATTTTTTCGCCGTCACCTCAAGCTTGGCAAAATCTTCAACCCACTTTCCCCGGCGCGCTGGCGTGCAAGCTGCTTGGTTGGCTTCGGCTTTAACCAACAGCTTTTCCGCAGAAAGATTATGAAAAATTCACAATCCGAAAACCCGCAAGGTTCCTTCCTGTCGGCCGCCTCGTTCTCACCGTGGCAGCAGTTGAAGGGCAAAAAAATTTCCTATTTGACGCTCCCGCTGCTCTGCATGGCGACGGTGACGGAGTTCGTGATTTTGGCCACCGGGTGGAAATACCAGAAGGTCGTCTGCGTGCCCCAGGGCATGGGCGTCACTTTCTTCGGCATCGGCCCCATTGGCGCCACCATCCTCGCGGTGGAGTTGCTCAAGCTGCCCCTCGCCATCTGGACCGCCTCGCGCCAGGGCTGGCAAAAGGCCCTGATGGTGGTGTTCGGGCTGCCGCTGATCTGCCTGCTGACCTTCCAACTGGTCAAGGACATGGCGGTCTATGAAATGGGCGTCGCCCTGACACCCGCCACCCAGATGCTCGAGAAGGCGACCGCCGAGGAGGAAAAAGTCTCCCAGCTCAGCGGCCAGCTTGCGGCCATCGAAGACAAGAAAAACAACCGCGAACAAAAGCTCGCCGAACTGGACGCCAAACAGGCCAAGGCCAAGGCCGACCTTGACGACGCCATCAAACGCAACGAGGCCGCGCGCCAGGACGCCATCAACCTGACGGATTATCAAAAGAAACAGCTCGCCGACGTGGATGAGCGCGAAGCCACCATGATCCAGCAGTTCAACGCCGACACCGCGCAACTCACCCAGACCATCGCCGATCTGCGCGCGCGCCGCGAAACCGAACTGACCCGCGACACCAAATGGAACGCCGAGGAGGCCCGCATTGACAATGACTACAAGGCGAAGATGGCCGACTACACCAACAAGAAGACGGCCTACGACAAGGCGAAGGCGGAGTACGACAACGCCAACTTTATCAAGCGTCAGTTGATGACGGAGCCCGTTGATCCCGGTGTGCCGCCCACCCGCGAGTCCAACACGGTCCTGAAATCATCGCTGGCCTCGGACATTGAATCCCAGATCAAGGAGAAGGAGGCCGAATTGGTGGCCGTCAACAGCAAACGCCGCGACCGCGTCGCCCAGGTGGAGGATGATGCCCGGAAACTTCGGGATGAATTCGACAGCCGGTCCACCACGAAACGCGAGGAATCTGACCGTGAACGCGACAAGTTGACCGCCGCCGCCGCCGCGCTGGCGGCGCAGTCCAAGGCGGAACGGGAACAGATGGACGCAGACCTGGCGGTGTCCGCTGATAAAGTTGACGGTATCCGCACCGAACTCGATGCGGCCCAGAAGCGGGCGGAAGGTTTTTACGAGGCGCGTGAAGCCGCCATCCGGACCACCCAGGTGCACCGCATCGCCACCACGGTGGAAATCATCCGCGGCCTGATCAAGGGCGAGCGTCCCATGTCCATCAAGGCCACCGCCAAGGAACGCGGCGACATTTTGACCGACCAGATCAGCATGGTCCGCATCTGGGTTTATCCCGTGCTGGCCTTCATCGTGGCCTTCCTGCCGACGTTGATGGTTGAAATTGGTTTCTCCACCGTTTTCCAGCCTGAGCAGAAACGCCCCAATTATCGCCTCGGCTTCCTAGGCCGCCGCCTGCACTGGCTCTACATCCGCGCCGGTCGTCAAAAGATTTTGCGCGCCGAACGCATCGCCCGCGAGGCGACCGCCGGCATCATCACGCGCGACAAGGCCCTGACCACGGCCAAGGCTACCGCGGCCCAGGCGCAGGCGGAGAAGGACCTGGCGGCACACGAAACTCAGGAGGCCCTGTGCGCCGCGGATGCCTTTCGCGAAGCCCAGATGATCCGGAAGGAAGAAGAGCACGCCGCGCGATTGAAGACGCTGGAGGAAGATCATGCCGCGCAATTGCAGGGGATGGAAGACACGTGGAACACCAAGCTTGCCGCCATGACTGATTCGCTCAATCGCGCCGTGGCGGAGAAGGACGCCCTGCGCGATTCGCACCAGGCGGAGATCGAACGCCAGATTCAGACGCGCCAGAAGGCATGGTCTGAAAGCATGAATCAACTGCGCCAGCAGCTGGACGATCTGCGCCTCGCCACCGAGGCGGAGCGCACGGCCACCATGCAGGAGCATCACAAGAAGTTGACCGAGGTGACCGAAGACAGCAAAAAACAGATCCTCCAGGCTCGCCGCGAGGCGGCCGAGAGTGCGAATCAACTGCGCCAGCAGTTGGATGATCTGCACATCGCCACCGAGACCGAGCGCACGGCCACCATACAGGAGCACCAGAAAAAATTGCTCGAGATGGCCGAAGACGGCAGGAAACAGCTTGCCCAGCTCCGTCGTGAAATGGCCGCCGCCGAAACAGCCGCCGCCGAAGTCTCATCCAAGCTGACGCATGACCTCAAGGAAGCCACGCTGGCCCGCAACAAGGCGGATTCCCAGTTGCAGCAGCAGGTTGATGCCGCCTCCCTCAAGTTGTCGCAGGCCAAGGACGACGCCGCGCGGGATTTGGAGAAGGCGGCCCGCCAGGAGAAGCTTCGCCTGGAACGGCAGCAACTGGAGCTGGCCAAGACCCTGCGCTCACGCGAAGAGGATCACGAACGTCAGTGGAAACTGCGCGAGCAGGAAATGACCCTCGCCTTTGACGCCCGCCTCGCGGAGGAACGCTCCCGGATGGACCAGGAGTCCAATCGCCACAAGGCGGAGTTGGAACGCCAGTTTGACACCCGCGCTCTCGAGGCGGACGCCCGTTGGAAACAAGAAATGCAGCAGCAGGAAGCTGCCGCCCAAATCCGGTTCAAACAGCGCGAGCAGCAGTTGCTGTCCCAGGCGGAAGGCCGCTTGTCTGAAGTTCAAAAGCAGACCGAACAGGAATTGCGCCGCCGCGCTGCCGAGCTGGAACGCCAGATCGAAGCCCAGTCGCGCGAGGCCGCCACGCGCTTGAAGCAGGAACTGGCGCAAAAGGAACTGGCTTTTGAGTCCAGGGTCAAGCAGCGCGAGCAGGAACTGACCGTCAAGGCTCACGCCCGGGAAACCGAATTGCAAAGCAAGTGGAACGCGGATTTGCGGCTCCGCGACGAGGAATGGGAACGCCAGTCCGAGTCACGCGTCCGTGCCGCCGAAATCCGTCTCGCTCACGAGGCGCAGCAGAAGGAAGAACTCTTCCTGTCCAAATCGCGCCAGAACGACCAGCAATGGCAGATGAAACTCGATGCCGTCCGCGCCGAATTCCAGGCCCAGACGGACGAGGCCCTTCGTCGCCGCGACTCGGAGGTTGATGCCAGCATGCGCGAACGCGAAGCCCGTTTGCGCAAGGAAATGCAGCAGCAGCTCGAAGCTTCCCAGGCCATGGTCAAGCAGCGTGAACAGGACTTTGCGCTCCAGGTCAACGCGCAGGCGGAGGCCCGTCGCATGGCGGCACAGGCCAAGTGGGAGGCCGAGTCGGACATCAAGGTGCGCGCCGCCGTTGAACCGTTCAAGACGCTGCTGGCCCGCACCGAGCGGGAGCGCGACGAAGCCAGGCAGGCCTCGGCCGAGACCGCCCGCCAACTGGAGACCTTGGAGAAACAATTGACGGACACGTCTGTGTTCCTCAACGCCTGGAGAAACGGGAAAAGCATGGCCGGGGAAAACGGCAACTCTCGCGGATAACCGCCGAACATCAACAGTAGAACAGCGTTGCAGGTCTGAGCCTGCAACGCTGTAACTTTTTAAAGATTTGACCTTCTGGGCGTGATCACAAACAAATGGCGGATGGAGCGCGGCATTCATGCCGCTTCAATTCCTGATTGCAAAATCACGGCTATAAATTGACTGAATCGCCGGGATCGAAGCTCTCTCCGTTTTAACCTTTTAACGATTTAACTTTGTAACGCTCAATTGAGCGCCATCCCGCGCCGGATGTAGGTCGGCACATCCAGATCCTCGCCGTGAAGAATCGTTGGCTCGCTCTTTTCAAAACGGCCCTTGTTGATTGTCTCCAGCGGCAGCGGTATTTGTTTGTCTCCGCCCTTGCGCCGCGGACGGCCCCGCGAGTTCAACATTTGCTCCGCCTGTTGCGCCGTCGCTTCCGCCGCGGACGGCAAATGCCTGTGTGACGAACGCCGCGGCGCCCCGGGGTTCGCCAGTTCGCGTTCACGTTCGCCCACCAGCCCGTCCTTTGCGTTCGAACGCGCCCTCACGTCCTCCGCATTCTCACGCGACGCCACCAGCGTCACCGACAACTTGCCCGCAAACGCCTCGTAAATTCCCGCGCCCATGATGATGTGCGCGTTCTCGCATTGGCGGTTGATTTGTTCCATCACGCGGTTCACCTCGGCCATCGTCATGTCCGGGCCGCCCGCCAGGCTCACCAGCACCGCGTCCGCCTCCGCCAGCACCTGCCCGTTTTCCAGGAAGGGATGCGCGATGATTTTTTCCACCACCTCGTGCGAACGGTTGTCGCCGCAGGCCTCCACCGTCGCCAGCGAGCTTTCCTCGTGCCGTCCGCGCAACACCGCGCACAGGTCGTTGAAATCCACATTGATCAATCCCGTGTGCGTCACCAGCCGCCAGATGCCCCGCACACCCTGCGCCAGCAGTTCGTTCGTGATCTTGAACGCCTCGTGCATGCTCGTGTTCTCGTCAATCAACTTGAACACCTTCTGGTTCGGCATGCAGATGACGCCGTCCGCCGCGAGCTTCAACTCGCGCAACCCAAGCTGCGCCTGCCGCTGCCGGCGCGAACCCTCAAAATCAAACGGCAGCGTCACAATCCCCAGCACCAGCGCGCCCGTCTCCCGCGCCAGCTTCGCCACCACCGGCCCGGCGCCCGTGCCCGTTCCGCCGCCCAGTCCCGCCACTACGCAGACGATGTCCGCGCCAGCGCACAACGCCCGCATTCTTTCCAAATCCTCCTCCGCCGCCGCGCGGCCCATCTCCGGATCGCCGCCCGTGCCGAGTCCGTGGGTGAGCTTCTTGCCCAAAGTGATCTTGTCCGGCAGGGTCAGTTGCGCCAGCGCCTGCACGTCCGTGTTGACCGCCGTGAATACCACGCCGGCAAAATCCTGCCGCGCCATGTATTCCACCGCGTTGCCGCCCGCGCCGCCCACGCCGATGACCTTGACCTGGAATTTCTTCGTGCCGCCCTCAAGCGGCTGGGTTTCTTCAGGATTCATGTGATTTGGCTTCTTCTTTTTCACGGTCCCGGCCCGCATCCTAGCCCCGGGCGCGGCCGTCCACAACCCCAAAAAACACCCAAAAAACAGATGGGTTTTCCGCCATAAAACTGTGACAATTATTTACTTGTAATTTGGAGGGGGTTGAGTCTAGATTAAGGCTGCCACTATTGGCCGGGCATGATGCCCGTTTGGCGTTGCTGAACAATTGCATGAACAAATCTAACCGCACGGGGGTGTCTTGAGCCGCCCGTTTTCTCCACGTCCTACTTCTTCCGCTTCATTCGTCAGGGTCAATGGGAAGATTCGTGCCCGCGAAGTGAGAGTCATCGGAACGGACCACGCGCAGTTGGGCATCATCTCCCTCGGGGACGCCCTCAACCTCGCCCGCGCCAAGGGCGTGGATCTCGTCGAGATCGCTCCCAATGCCGTCCCGCCGGTCTGCCGCCTGGTGGATTTCGGCAAGTTCCGCTACGAACAATCCAAGAAGGACAAGGAATCCCGCAAGCATCAGCACGCAAACAAGGTCAAGGAAATCCAACTCAGCCCCAAGATTGACCCGCATGACCTCGGTGTCAAACTCACCCACGCCATTGATTTCCTTTGCGAAGACATGAAGGTCAAGGTCGTGCTCAAGTTCCGCGGTCGCGAAATGGCCCACACGGAATTCGGCTTTGCCTGCATCGAAAAATTTCTCAAGGACACCGCCCCCTACAGCCATCCTGATTCGCCACCGAAACTCATCGGCCGCGCCATCAACGTGATGCTCAGCCCGCTGCCCCGCGCCAAGCGCGCCAAGAATCCGCACGAAGCCGCGAACAAGGCTGCCGCCGCCGCGAATAACAACAATCATTCCGCCAACGGCGCCAACCATTCCACAAAGTCCCCGGAAATCCATTCCGGTGATTCCGCAGCGGCGGCGTAATCATCAAACATCGCGGTTCGCGCCTTCCGTACTAAAATTATTACTGACTTTTCGTTGCGACCAGTTCTCTCTGTCTCAAACCCGAAATACCGACTCAGTTCTGAACCCACCCCGCGGAACGCGAGCAGCGAACTGCACAGCCGGACGGGTTTTCATTGTTGGTGAGTCGTTTCCTTCCACTCATAAGAATTACCAGAGCCATCTTCCAACCCCTTTCGTGTCCATTCACGCCAGCCAAAATTGAAACCACCCTCATAATAGGGCCCCCTCAAAACCCTTGAAAATGCCGGGTATTCTGGGTTTTCGGTGACCAGATCAGTGCCTATTTCGAAAACGGTGTGAGGTAGAACGGACTCATTTTCTCTCCGCATAGTCATAGCCTGATCTACCGCCCCCTGCATATCGAGGGCACGAACCAAGAAAATAGAGTCGCGATCACGGTCTCGATCCCTCATGTCATAAAAGAGAACTTCGTATAATTTCATAGCACAATAATTTAAGTTCAATGTGGTCGAACCTCACTCAGATATAATTTACACCCCGCCCCAATCTCGCACCAGTTCCGGAAACTGGCAATGGATCTCCGTCCAAGCGTTTCTAGTTGCCAATGTCATCCTCCGTTCCAAACTTTCCATCCGGCCCGGCGGAACTGAGGTCATACGCATTCGTTCCATGTTTGCCGGGATATTCGTAAAGGTAAGGATGGCCCCATGGATCAAGCGGGATTGTGTTGCTCAAACAAATATAATAAGGATGCCAGCTATTTGCACCGGCAGGCTTTTCTATCAAATCTCTCAGGTCATTTGTCCCCGCAGGAAAGTAGCCGTTGTCGGCTTTGAAGTTATCAAGCGCCACTCTCAGGCCGTAGATCTGGATGTCTGCTTTCCTGTGCCGCGCCCTCCCTGCAGTGATACCGTTTGAGATGAGACCGGCACAAATGATAACCAACATTGACAAGGCAATCACAAGGTAACACAAATCAGTCCTGCTCCACCTGCTCTTCATATTATCCCCAGAGTCATTCATCATCCCGCTAGCAAGTTCCGCCTACTTCGTTCCACCCCAATCTCGCACCAATTCCGGAAACTGGCAATGCTCGCACAGCGCATTCGAGTGATCGCAGAAATCGCGCAAGATCTGCAGCAATCCCTGTTGCGCCGCCGCGCCTTTCAGCACTGACGCCTTCGCGCCGCCCAATAGTCTCTGCCGAGCCAGCCGCAGCACGCTGTTGTCCTCCGCCGCCGGCCAATGGTAATACCGGCGCTCCGCCACGCGCTGCAAATCCGCGTTCTTCCCCTCCGCCGCGCGCATCCAGAACCATGGCAGGATGACATTCACCGCCAAGTCCGTCACCCGCGCCGCGCCCAGCATCGGCTGCGGCTTGCTCATCCGCGCGGATCGAAACGTCCAGTGCCACGACCAAAACTCATCGCGCTCCACCTGCAACGTCTCCAGCAATGACTCTGCCAGCGCGGCGTCCGGCAGCGTCGCCGTGAACCATTTCTCGAGCTTCGCCGGCAAGTCGCCCGCCGCCAGCCAGTGCGCCGCCAATGCGAGCCGCCGCTGCGGATGGTTCGCCGGCCGCAAACTGTTGAAGCGCCAGAGCTGCCGCGGCAGCGTGCAATCGCTGAACTACTCGCGCTCGCGCCACCATTGGTCCCACACGCGCCGCACATAAACGTCCGAGCCGTTCCCCGCGCGCGTCAATTCCGCCGGCAACAAACCGCCCACGCCAAACAATCTTGCCTGGCACGCCGCGGGCGCGCATTTCCCCGACATCCATTGCGGACGCGATTCCGCCAGGCTGTGCATCGGCCAGACGTTTTGCTTGTAACCGAGCGCGCGAAACATTCCCTCCCACAATGCCTGTTCCCAGCCCGTCTGCCGCGCGCGCGCCTGAAACTGCACCGCCTTGCTCCGCCAGCGCACTTCCGCGGCGTGATGCAGCAGCTCCGTCAGCTTCTCCGGTGGCAAATCGCGCAACGGCCCGCAGCATTGCCCGAGCAATTCGTCCGGCAGCGTTTTGAGCGAATCCCGACCCAGCCACGCGTCCAGTTCCGCCAGCGGCGCGTCCAGCCGGTTGTGCAATGCCACCACCGGGATGCCTGCGTCCGCCGCGCGGTCTCCCTCCCAGATCACGTGCAGCACCACGTTCTTGAACGCGGGATTGCGGTCGTGCCCGTGCGCGCGCCAGCCGGAGGAGCGCAGGTCCACTTCCACGTCGCCCTGGCGCGGCGGCTCGCCGTCAATCTGCACCATCGCGCCGCGGAAATCCGGGCCGGCCTCGTGATTTTTGAAACCCGGATGAAGCACCCGGGCCTTTCGACCGTCCAATGTAACGAGCTGGTCGCGCCGCAGACGCTGCCGCTGCCAGATGATTTGCAGCAATTGCTCCGACGGGAACGGTTCATGCTCCTCCCGTAGCGGCTGACCCGCGCCGGTGCGGGCGCGCCAGCCGGCGTAGAAATTGGTGGAAAGAATGGACACCGGCCATTGCTTTTGGGGGCGCGGCCCCGCAATGTCAAGTCCGTCCATTTGCGGGCATGAATTTTTGTTGGCCCAAGGCCCCGGTTTCAGGCTAACCTGCTGTTTGCCAGCGTGATGAATGTAGAACCGATGATTGAAGTCTCCGACCTGACGAAACGGTACGCCGGGCACACGGCCGTGTCCAAGATTTCCTTCACGGTGGGTCGCGGGGAGATTGTGGGCCTGCTGGGCAGCAATGGCGCGGGCAAAAGCACCACCATGCGCATCCTTTCCTGCTTCCTGCCCGCCAGCTCCGGCACCGCCCGCGTCGCCGGCTTCGATGTCTTCACCCAGGCGGATGAAGTCCGCCGCCGCATCGGTTACATGCCGGAAAACAACCCGCTGTACCCCGAAATGCGCGTCCGCGAATACCTCAAGTTCCGCGCGCGTCTCAAGGGTCTGAGCCGCAAAAAAACCCGCGAACGGGTGGATATCGTCACCGAACAGTGCGCCCTCGCCAACGTCAGCAAGAAAATCATCGGTACGCTCTCGAAAGGCTACCGGCAGCGCGTGGGATTGGCCGATGCCCTCGTCCATGAACCCGAGCTTATCATTTTGGACGAGCCGACCATCGGCCTGGACCCGAATCAAATCCGTTCCGTGCGCCAGTTGATCCGGAGCCTCGGCGGCGCGCACACCGTCCTCATCTCCACGCACATCCTGCCGGAAGTCGAAATGACCTGCGGCCGCGTCCTCATCCTGCATGAGGGAAAAATCCTGGCCTCGGATACCCTGCAGAAGCTGATGAGCGGCGACGGCCAGATCATCGTGGAGATTGCCGCCACCCAGTCGGAATTGCAGGCGTGCTTCGAGCAATTGCGCGAGATTGAATATTTTGACCTCGTGGCCGTTTCCGGCGGATACATCCGCTGCTCGCTGACGCCCAGCAACGGCCAGGATTTGCGCCCGCAGATTTTTTTGCTGGCGCAGCAACAGGCCTGGCTGGTCCGGGAATTGACGCACACCCATTATTCTCTCGAGGACATTTATCTGCGGCTCACCAAGCCCGACGAGGACGCGGAAGAGGAGGACGAAACCTGATGCAGGCGTATTTGACGCTGACCCGGCGCGAACTGGCCGGTTTTTTTGTCTCCATCGCGGGGTATGTGACCATCGCCGCCGTGGTGCTGCTCATGGGCCAGAGCTTCGTTACCATGCTCGTGCAGCTTCAGGGCGAATCCATCCACGACCCCATCACCCAGCTTTATTATTCCACCCTCTATTTCTGGCTGGTGTTGCTGCTCGCCTGCCCGGTCATCACCATGCGCCTGTTCGCGCTGGAAAAATTCTCCGGCACGTTTGAAACCCTGATGACCGCGCCCATCAGCGACCTGCAGGTGGTGCTGTCCAAGTTCACCGCCGCGATGGTGTTTTACATGCTCATGTGGCTGCCGTCGCTCGCGTGCATCATGGTGCTCCGGCGCTATACGAACCACGTCGAGGTCTTCGACCCCGGGCTGATCGGCAGCACGTTCCTGGGCATTTTCCTGCTGGGGGGCTTGTTCATGTCCCTCGGCTGCTTTGCGTCCGCCCTCACACGCAACCAGATCACCGCCGCCACGATCAGCTTTGCCCTGAGTTTTTCGCTGCTCCTGCTGAGCTTCCTGTCGCACCGCCATCTCGTCAGCACGGGCTGGTTCACGGACGTGATTTCCCAGGTCGCCCTCGTGGACCAGATGAACGACTTCGCCCGCGGCCTGGTGGACACGCGGCACATCGTGTTCTATGTCACGCTCACCTTCTTTTTTCTGTTCCTGACCCTGCGGGTCGTGGAAAGCCGCCGCTGGAAATAACATGGCCCGCATCAATTCCCCAACCAGTTTCTCCGCCGGAAGGCGCTGGGGCATCTTCTTCTCCGTGATGATCTCCATCGCGGCCGTTGCCTCCCTGGTGGTGATGCTCAATTATCTCGGCGCCCGCCATTTCCTGCGCTTCTCCTGGAGCGCCAAGACCAGCCTTCAGCTCTCGCCGCCCACGCTCAGCCTCCTGGATTCCATTACCAACGATGTCAAGGTCACCATCTATTACGACAAGACGGACAGCCTTTATTTCGACATCGCCGACCTGCTGAACGAATACCACCTGGCCAACCCAAGGATCTCCGTCCAGACCGTGGATTACGGCGTGGACACCGCCACCGCGTTCCAGGTCAAGACCAGGTACAATTTGGGCGACAAAAAAGACCTGCTCATTTACGAATGCAACGGCCAGGTTCAGGTCACCTCCGGCGAAATGCTTGCGGATTACACCGCCGAACCGGTGATGGATGACTCCCAACCGGACGCGTCCGGCCAGCCGAAACTGAAGTTTAACAAGCATACCTCGGAATTCGACGGTGAACGCAGGGTGGATGCCGACCTCATCCGTGTGACCGGCCCCCCTTTGAAGGCCTGCTACGTGACGGGGAATGGCGAACCGCCTCTTGAATCTCAAGGCGAGGGCAAGTTTGACTACTCGGCCTTCGGAGACGCCCTGTCCGACACCCATATCAGTACAACCGTAATTTCCCTGGCCGGCAGCAACGCCATTCCGGCCGATTGCAACCTCCTGATCATTGTCAGTCCGCGCCATGAGCTCAGGCCGGAGGAGCTGGACAAGGTCAGCCAATACCTTTCGGACGGCGGACGCTTGCTGGTGCTTTTCAACAATGACCAGGCCCAGCCGGGCAGCACGGGATTGGAATCAATTTTGGCCGGATGGGGAGTCCAGGTCGGGAGGAATTTCGTGACGGATCCCGATAACACCGGGACGGGCGGAATTCTCATGGTCATGAATTTCCAGACCAACCATCCGTGCGTCAGTCCGCTGGTTGGCTCGCGGCTGGTGCTCTCTCCGCCGCGTTCCATCAGCAAGCTCAACATCGCGACGCCCCAGGGCCAGGATCCGCCCAGTGTGGTGCCGCTCGCCTGGACGGGGCCTGCCGCCTATGTTACCAGCGGCGGCAGCCAATATCCGGCGGGTGGCGTGCCGGTGATCGTCGCGGTCGAAAAGAAGAACGTCAAGGGAGTCGTGCAACGCGGCACCACGCGAATCATCGTCACCGGCGATGCCGCGTTTCTGGGCGGGGAAAACATCGAGTTCGAGGCCAACCGCGAGTTTGCCGAACAAGCCGCCCGCTGGCTGCTGGATCAATCGCAATATATGGCGGGAATCGCCCCCCGCAAGGTGATTGAATACAAGGTCACCATGACCCACGCCCAGATGACCAGCATCCGCTGGATTTTCCTGGGGGCGATGCCGGGCGGCATCCTCCTGCTGGGCGGCATCGTCTGGCTGCGCCGGCGGCATTGAACCCCTT
>Ga0210398_10002085_pt1 | contig 19770 bp, 17 predicted proteins | sample IncBWC4OmetaG_FD_161047 | JGI IMG/M metagenome (GOLD analysis project Ga0210398, IMG submission 161047) | Forest soil microbial communities from Barre Woods Harvard Forest LTER site, Petersham, Massachusetts, United States - Inc-BW-C-4-O | ecosystem: Environmental > Terrestrial > Soil >...
ATTTCCGCACGGTTGGTGGCGGCCATGGTAGCGCACGCTGTTAAAGATCCACTGCTTGTCGTGCTGCTCGGCCCCACTGCCAGCGGCAAGACCGCGCTCTCGCTGCATCTCGCGGAGCACTTCTCAGGAGAGATCGTCAGCTGCGACTCCGTCGCCGTCTTCCGCGAGATGGAGATCGGCACGGCAAAGCCTTCACCCACGGAGCGTGAACTCGCGCCGCACCACCTCATCGACGTGCGCGATCCCGACGAGCCCTACACCGCCGGCGACTACAGCCGCGAGGCACGCGAGGCCCTGACCGGCATCAGCGGCCGCGGTAACCTGCCCATCGTCACCGGTGGCACCGGCCTCTACCTGCGCGCGCTCCTCGACGGCCTCTTCAGCGGCCCGCAGCGCTCCGATACTCTGCGCGAACGGCTGCGCGCGAAAGAAACCCGCCACGGTACCGGTACGCTGCATCGCCTGCTCACGCAGATCGATCCAACCACGGCACAGACGATGCATGCCAACGACCTGCCCAAGATCATCCGCGCGCTTGAGGTTCCTTTGCTCACGCGCCGCACCATGACCGAGTCCTGGCAGACCGGCCGCGATCCGCTCACCGGCTACCGCATCCTTCGCATCGGACTCGATCCGCCGCGCGCGCATCTTTACGAACGCATCAATCTGCGCGCCGCCGCAATGTTCGAGAATGGCCTGGTCGAAGAATCCGCTCAACTTGTAGCCCGCTATGGATATGAGTGCCGGCCTCTGCAGTCGCTGGGCTATGCACAGGCCATCACTGTACTACGCAACGAAGCTACGCGTGATGAGGCCGTCGCGCAGGCGCAGCAGGGGCATCGCAACTACGCCAAGCGCCAGCTCACCTGGTTCCGCCGCGAGCCTGACGTGCATTGGCTGCAGGGCTGCGGCGACGAGCCTGAGATAGCCAAAACTGCATTTACTTTAGTCCGCAAACATCTGTAGTTTATTTGTCATCCTGCAGCGGATAAACCTGCTTTTGCTCCTGCGCGCCCGTCCGGACAGGACCAAAAATAGGGCCGTGGCACGAAGCCACGACCCTTTCACCAGTGATTACAGCACAACACTTAGTTGCGCACCATTTATTGAATGATGAGCGGATCCGCAAGCCGGAAGCTCACGATCGACTCCGCCGGAATGTTGATGTCGCGATTGCCTGTCATGCCGGCCGCCGCCGTGCCTGCGCCGCCGCCGATAAGACCTCCGACAAGCAGACCAACACCGCCGCTGGCGATGCCGCCGATCAACATGCCTGCACCCGCTCCGCCGCCGATCATGGCAGCCGAGCGCTTGCCCTTGCCCTTCTTGGTCTCCGTCATATCGTGCGAGTCAAGCTGATACGACTGTCCGTTGATGCTGACCGAGGTCAGCCGCAGCTGCAGGATCGACGAACCCTTGAAGTGGCCGCGCTTGTGTGATGCATCCACCACACCCTGCACGCCTGAGCCCTTCGGAATCGCGATCCGGTCCCCCTGCGAATCAGGCACGGCTTCTACGATCTCGCCTGTGAACTGCGAGCCGGCAGGCGTGTCTTTCACGCTGATGTGCTGGTCGATGCGAATCTCCAGCCGCGTACCCGCTGGCACGTTGATGGAGACCGGCGCCACCACCGGAGCCGCGCCCGGTGCTGGTGCCGATGCCGTGGCCGGAGTCGGTGCCGCTCCCGCGGGAGTCGTCGTTGTCGTGATCAGCGGAGCTGCTCCCGGCGTTGCCGGCGGGTTCACCACCGTCGTGGTCACGTTGCCATTCGAGTCGGTCGAGGTCACCTGCTGCGGCTGTCCCGTCGCAATCGCCTGCTTGGTGGCGTCATCCACCGCCTGCTGCTGTTTGGATTTGCATCCGGCCAGGGCGAGCGCCATGGCTGCGATGCAGACCATATTGCGTGCTGTGCGTAGTGTTGGGTTCATCGTCGTGCCTCTTTCGGTTCTATAAGGAGTGCGCCGGGCTTTTACGAATAAAAGCGGGGCGTCAGCTCAGTACGATGCCGAAAGGCACGCTAGCGTATGAATAAAATGCTTTGGAAATATTTATTTCTTGCGGGCAACCCTTACCGCTTATAGACGATCTGGCCGTTGCGGATCGTCATCGCCACCCGGCCCGGCAGGCTCCAGCCGTCAAACGGCGTGTTCTTCGATTTCGAGCGCGATTCGCTCGCGTGGAAGATCCACTCTGCCCCTGGCTCGAATAGAAGAACATCGGCTGCCGCGCCTGCCGACAACGCACCGCGCCCATGCAGGCTCAACACCTTCGCAGGAGCCAGTGACAGCAGTTCGATCACGCGTTCCAGCTTCATCCCATGCTTCTTGTGCAGCAGACGCAGCGTCAGGCCAAGCGCAGTCTCCAGTCCGGTGATGCCGTTGGCCGCGCGTTCGAACTCCACCTGCTTCTCGTGCGCGGCGTGCGGCGCATGATCTGTGGCGATCGCGTCAATGTGGCCCTCCAGCAGACCGGCGATCATCGCCTCGCGGTTCATCTCATCGCGCAGCGGCGGATACATCTTCCTATGCGTGTCGTAATCGCCCACACTCTCATCCGTCAGAGTGAAGTGATGCGGCGCCACCTCGCACGTCACATGGAGTCCCTCTTTGCGCGCCTGCTTCACGGCTTCCAGCGCTCTTGCCGTAGATAGATGCGCCACATGCAGATGAGGCCTTACGCCCTTATCCGCCTTCACGATCTCACGCATCAGCCGCAGATCGCGCTCTACAATTCTTCCCTCTGCCTCTACCGTATAGCCGCGCAACCCCAGCTTGAACGCCACCGGCCCTGCACTCATCGAGCAGCCGCCCGTCAGCCGCGTATCCTCCGCATGCTGGATCACCGGCAGTCCGGCCTTCGCCGCTGCGATCAGCGTCTGCCGCATGATCTCGTCGCCGAGGATCGGCTTGCCATCGTCCGATACCCCCACCGCGCCGGCATCCCGCAGAGCGTCGTAGTCCGTCAGCGCCTCGCCCATGCTGCCCGCCGTCGCCGCGCCGATGGGAAAGACGTTCACCACCGCTCTGCGCTCCGGCGCCAGCATCCAGCGCGTGATCTCCGGGGTGTCGTTCACCGGAATCGTATTCGGCATGCAGGAGACACTGGTGAATCCGCCGGCAGCAGCAGCAGCCGTGCCCGTGGCGATCGTCTCCTTGTAGCCCTGCCCCGGTTCGCGCAGGTGCACGTGGATGTCCACCAGCCCGGGCGCAACCACCAGCCCTGCCGCATCGATCACCGTCGCATTAGCGACCGCGGCAAGCTGCCCCGGCTGCTCCACTGCTGCAACCGCTCCATCGCGCAGCAGCAGATCGCGCAGGCCGTCCGTGCCCGCCGCCGGGTCGACGAGCCTCCCACCGCGAATCAGCATCGGGCGTGTGCTCATGCGCGCGCCTCTCTTGTGCCTGACTGTCCGTTAGCTTGCAAGGCCCGCACCAGCAGCGCCATCCGCACGGCCACGCCGTGCCGTACCTGCTCTTCGATCATCGACTGCGGCCCATCCGCGACTTCACTCGTAATCTCAAGCCCGCGGTTCATCGGCCCAGGGTGCAGCACTGCCGCGTTGGGCGCGTAGATGGCCAGCCGCTCGGCATGCAGCTGGTACTGCTCGGTGTAGGCAGCAAGATCGAGCTGCAACCCTGCGAGCCGCTCTTTCTGGATGCGCAGCATCATCGCCACATCCGCGCGCGCCAGCGCCTTATCAAAGTCGCGTTCGATGCTCACGCCCGGCCCCAGCTTCAACGCATCCTCCGGCAGCAGCTCCCGCGGCCCGCACAGGACCACCTTCGCACCCAGCCGCGGCAACAACATGGCGTTAGACCGCGCCACGCGGCTGTGCAGAATATCGCCCGTGATCACCACCGTCACACCGCGCAGCGTGGCCTTTGAGATTGTGGCAGTCGACTTCGCCACCGGCGCCAGCCGCAGCCGCGCGAGCATCGTGCGCAGGTCCAGCAGCGCCTGCGACGGATGCTCATGCATGCCGTCGCCCGCATTCAATACCGGCAGCCCGGTCTCCTTCGCCAGCAGGTACGGCGACCCGGAAGAAAGATGCCGCAGGACGATGCACTCTGCTCCCAGTGCACGCAGCGTGATGCCGGTGTCCTTCAGGCTCTCGCCTTTTTCGATGCTGGATGACTTGTCGCTCACCAGCGTCGTCACCACCCCGAGCGACTTCGCCGCCAACTCGAAGGATGTGCGTGTCCGCGTGCTGCTCTCGTAAAAGAGCAGCGCCACCTTGCGACCTTCAAGCAACGTCGCGCGATCTTTTGGAGCGGCCGCTTCAAGCTCGCTGGCGGCGGCCAGTATCCCGCCAACCTCTTCGAGCGAGAGATGCGCGACCGAGAGCAGCGAACCAGCGGGGTAGGGAGATGCTGTTTGGGAAATAGGAATGCTTGTTTGGGATGCGGCCGCCTGCCGCGAGACCCGGGTTGATGTCTTCTTACCCGCCATGAGCCATCTTTATATTACTTGTCATCCCGTACCCTGAGCGAGCGTAGCGAGTCGAAGGGGGAGGGACCTGCTTTTCTACTTGTCTCTAAATCCGTGTGCATCCGTGAAATCCGTGGTGAGCTCTGTCTTTAATCCCGCTCCACCAGCAGAACCTGCTCGGAGTTGTCGATCTCCTGCAGCTTTACTTCGATGATCTCTTTGGCCGTGGTCTGCACCGTGCGCCCCACATACTGCGCCTCGATCGGCAGTTCACGCCAGCCGCGGTCGATCAGCACCAGCAGCTGCACGCTCTTCGGACGTCCATGATCGAAGAGCGCATCCAGCGCGGCACGGATGGTGCGGCCTGTGTAGAGTACGTCGTCCATCAAAATAATGTCGCGGCCGGTCACGTCAAAGCCGATGGCGCCCTTGTGCACCACCGGACGTACATCGTAGGTCGAGAGGTCGTCGCGGTAGAAGCTAATGTCGAGCACGCCGGTGTCGATAGGGTGCTTCTCGATCTGGGCAATGTGCGCGCCGATGCGCTGCGCCAGCGGAACGCCACGCCGCTTGATGCCGACCAGGCCCAGATTCTCGCCGCCGTTGCTCTTCTCCGCGATCTCGTGCGCCAGCCGTACCAGCGTCCGCTCAATCTCGGAGGCGGACATCAGCCGGCTCTTCTCGCGCAGTACAGGTTTGCTTATTTCGCTCATACGGATTCTGCTGATGATACGTTCTGGCGCGGCTCCGGAGCAAATAAGGCCGCTTACGCTGGCCGGTTCCGCGGCGGCATCGGCCGTACCCAGCCCCGCAGCGCTCCGGAGAGCATGCAGTAGACCACCACACAGCAGGCCAGAAACGCGCCGCCTGCCAGAGCCATCGCCGCGCGTCCATCGGGCGTCTGGTAGACGTGCAGGAACTGCGCTGTCCCAGCGGGATTCTCAACGAAGGCCGGATAGGTCGACATCTTCTGAAGAAGCGTGTTGATCTGCTGGTCCATCGTGGCGCCTTGATGCATGGGATAGCGGTAGATCACCTCACCCACGCTGTCGGCCGCGACCACCATAAAGCCCACCAGCAGACCCAGTGCTATACCGATGCGGGCCCCAATGCCGCCATCCATAGGGGCTCCGGGTGCGCGCCGCTGGTAGAGATTGAGCGTGAGCATGGGCGCGGCGATCACCAGGAACCATGCAGCCAGACCAAACCCGGGGGCGATGCTGCCCAGTCCCATGAAGAACCCGACTGCCAATGCGACCCCAACCACAATGCGGAGCGCGGGCCGCCAGCGGATCCGTCCCATGGACGATGTACGCGGCAGCGGCAGGCTGCCGTCAGCCGGCGCAGCCCGCTCATCGGCGATGCGTTGCGTATCCGTCTCCGTCAGCACCAGTTGCGGCGCGCCGCACTCCGTGCAGAAGAGGGCCCCCTCCGGCAGGAGTGACGAGCAGCGATGACAGAGATTCTGAGCCTTTTCCATCCTTTTTGAAGCTATCCCACCTCTCCGCTGGGTGCAAATCGCCTCGCGGCATAAGCACAGCAAAAAGACGTTCTTTCAACCGCTCTCTGGCCTATACTGCAATGCAGGTCCATGCCCTCGCAGCAGCCAACCCGCAAGCGGCCTGTTATGCCGACGAAGCCTCCGGCGCAGATACCGGACAAGCTCTACTTCCGCATCGGCGAAGTCGCCCGTCTCTGTGATGTGCCCGCCTACGTACTTCGCTTTTGGGAGAGTGAGTTTCCGCAACTGAAGCCCAACAAGGGCGGCACCGGTCAGCGCCTCTACCGCCGCCGCGACGTGGAGAACGCGCTGCACATCAAGCGTCTACTCTACGACGAGGGATACACCATCCCCGGCGCGCGCCAGGTCTTCAAAGACCTGCAGAAGCAGAAGCCCGGCGAGCTTCCCTTCGCCGAAACACGCGGCAGCAGCCTGCAGACCGACATTCGCATGCAGAAGCTGCGCAAAGAGCTGCATGAGATCCTGAACATGCTCTCCTCGCCCGCGCCGGTCACCCAGCTCACCGCATCGCGCTTCCGCACCAGGCTCAAGCCGCAGGTTGCACCCGGCCCGGAGCGTGAGTTATTTTAGGCGGTCACTCCACCACAATGTCTGCTCGCACTGAAAATTCGTCCGCTTCTTCTTGGCCGGAGTTTGTGCCGCTGCCGCGGGACGCAAACCGCGCCGTAGCGGAAAGATCGACAGAGCCGTTCGTCCGCGGACGCGGCACCTGCCAGTTCTGCAAAGGCAGGCGGTTTCTCCGCTCCGGACTGCGCGTTTCAGATATCGGCTCCATCTTCCTTCTGCACTATCCCGTACGCTGCCTGCGCTGCCGCCAGCGCCAGTTCACGGATTTCATGACGGCGAGCCTATCGCTCGCTGCCGGAAGCCCGGTCTACAGTGAACATAAAAAGCGCGAGAACTGGGGCGCATGGACCAGCGGCTCCGACCGTGAAGCCATCGAGGCGCTGCGCGAGAAGCTGAAGAACGATACCCCGTCCGACAGAGCGTGATGCCGTCAGCCCCGGCTGCCCGGTGCGTGATGGAAGAGCGCACGCGCTAAAATCAACCCACTGCCCATGTCCCTCGACCTCTCCCCTACGCCCGAACCGATCGAAACCGGAGAAGCCGCTGAACCTGTCTCCCCGGAAGCGGGTGTCTCCTACCGGTTCGGCCTTTCTCGCTCCTACAGCGCATTTGCCGCCACCCTTCTGTTAATGGCCTCTACCGTTCTCTCGCGTCTCATCGGACTGGTGCGCGAAACTTATATCGCCCGGCTCTTCGGTGCCGGTGCCCAGGTCGACGCCTACCGCGCCGCCTTCCAGCTCCCTGAGACCATCAACTACTTCCTCGTCGGCGGCGTCGCCTCCATCACCTTCGTCACCATCCTCGGCCGTTACCGCGAGCAGGGCCGCGAGAAGGACGGCGAAGACGCGCTCTCCGCCATCCTCACCATGATGCTCGTCGTCCTCGGCACCGGCATCCTGCTCGGTGAGATCTTCGCCCGCGACTTCGTCGCCTGGTGGTTCAACGGCTTCTCGCCGGAAAAGATCGCGCTCACCACCCACATGACGCGCATCCTTCTGCCGGTTCAACTCTTCTTCTTCGCCGGCGGTGTCCTCGCCTCCGTCCTCATCGTCCGCCGCCAGTTCGCCTACCAGGCCATCACGCCGCTGGTCTATAACATCGGTATCATCTTCGGCGGCGTCGCCTTCGCCAAAAGCATCGGCGTCTCCGGCCTCGCCGTCGGCGCACTCATCGGCGTCATCCTCGGTCCGTTCCTGCTCAACGCCATCGGCGTCTACCGCCTCGGCTATCGCATCCGCTTTTCAAGCGCGTGGAAACACCCTGGCCTCATCGAGTGGGTCCGGCTTTCCCTGCCTTTGATCCTCGGCGTCTCACTCGTCACCTTCGATACCTGGTTCATCAATCACATCGCCTCTGCCGGCGACGGACAGATCGCCACGCTCCTCTACGCCAAGATGCTCTTCACCGCTCCTATGGCCATGCTCGCCATGGCCGCGGGTACAGCGTCCATGCCCTTCTTCGCCTCGCTCATCGCGCAGGGCAAACACGGCGAGTTCGCCCGTCTCGTCAACGGCTCCATCACCCGCATCGTTGCCGTCGCGCTGCTTGGCTCTGCCTGGATGATCGGTCTCGGGCGTCCCGCTGTCGATCTCGTACTGCATCATGGAGCGCTCAAGCAGCATGATGCCTCCACCATCGCGATCTTCTTCTCCGTCTTCGCGCTCTCGCTCTGCTTCTGGTCCTCGCAGTCCATCTACGCGCGCGCGTTCTACGCCGCGGGCAACACGCTCACGCCCATGGTCGCGGGCACGATCATCACCATAGCCGTCTATCCGCTCTATAAGCTGCTCTATCGCATCTACGGTCCCATCGGCCTCGTCTATGCCTCAAACCTTGGCATCACCGTGCAGACGCTTGCGCTCGCGATCCTTCTGCACCGCTCTGGTCTCGCCCGGCTCAACGGCATCGAATGGAAGGAGCTCGCGCGCACCTTTATCACCGCCGCAATCGCTCTCTTCGCCTTGCGCGAGCTCATGCAGCGCCTGCCGCTGCATACAGGTATGCGCGCCGACCTGCTCTCCCTCTCTCTTGGCAGTATTCTCTGGCTCGCCATCAGCGCCGGTCTGCTCACCGCACTCGGTTCAAAGCTTCCGCAGCTCATCACCAGCCGCTTCACAAAGCGCGGTACAAACAAAACGGCTCCAGCGATATCGCCGGAGCCGCTCTAATCCCTGTTCCCTGATCCTTGTTCTTCAGTCTGGTGCATTGATCGGAGCGCCCAGCTCGCCGTCTTTACCCGGCTTGCGAATGTCGATGCCGCCCTTGAAGAACGCGCCGTCTTCAATGCTAATGCGCTGCGCGATCACATCACCGGTCAGCGAACCCTCCGCACGGATGTCCACGCGATCGCTCGCCGTCACGTTGCCCTTTACCTTGCCGAGCACCACCACCTCTCGCGCGCCGATGCTGGCGGCTACCTGGCCGTTGCGTCCGACCGTCACGCGGTTGCCGGGAAGATTGATCGAGCCTTCCACCTTGCCGTCGATAAAGAGTGACTCCGATCCCGTCACTTCGCCCTTCACTACGAGCGATTTGCCGATGGTCGCCAGGTCGCCGGTCACTGCAGGCGCTACCACGGGCAGCGTGCGTACCGGTGCTGCTTCAGAAGACGGTGAAGCGGCAGGTGCCGCGGGACGAACAGGCTCGGGGGCGGAAGTGCTACCGGTTGCGGGGGCGTTGGGTTTCCACATGAGACTTTAATTCCTTTCGCGATGCATAGGCCTTCCGGCCGTGAGCTCCCCTCGATTTTACCCCGCTCGCCCCGCTCCGCGCTTGTCCTGCATAACTCCAATGTGGAAACTGCATCAATCCCGGTGCCTGACCAGGCGCCCGGAAGGACTAGGATTGAACTGTGCCCGCACCCAAACGCCATCCCACCTCGCACGAGCGGTCTGACAAGGACCTGCTGCGCCGCATTGAGCGCGCCCCCGGCCACCGCGCCGGATACAAGCAGCTGGTGACCGAGTTCGGCCTCGGCGGCGGTCGTGAACGCCGTCTCCTGCTCGAGCAGCTCGCCCGTCTCACCGCCCGCGGCGCCCTCACCAAGCTCGACCGCGAGGTCTGGACCATCGGCGCAGCCGAAAACTCTACCGATAAACGCGCCCGCTCCGGCGCACCTCCCAGCCAGTGGGATCAGACCCGCGAGAACCTCACCGCCGGCAAACTCGATCTCCATCGCGACGGCTACGGCTTCGTCCGTCCCGACAGGTCCCAGAAGACCGAAGCCCTCAAAGGCCAGGTCGATAAAGACATCTTCATTCCGCCGAACGAGCTGAACGGCGCCATGCAGGGCGATCAGGTCCTCGTCGAGGTCGGCCCTCCCGGCCGCGATGGCCGTCTCTCCGGCCGCATCGCCCGCATCATGACGCGCAAGAACCCCACCATGGTCGGCGTCTTCCACTACGCCTCGCACGATCGCGAAGCCCGCGGCGGCATCACCTTGCGTCGCGGCAACTACGTCACTCCGCTCGACGAACGCATCTCCCAGCCCATCCTCATCCCCGACGGCATGGAGATCGTCCCCGCAACCTTAACCCCGCATCGCGTCCTCGGCGAAGAAGCATTAGCGCAGGAGGTCCATGGCGACAACCTCGAAGGCCTCGCCGTCGATGTTGAGATTACGCACTGGCCTACCGTCACCCAGCCCGCGCGTGGCCGCGTCATCGAAGTCCTTGGCGATCAGAACGCCTTCGGCGTCGACGTTGAGATCATCATTCGCAAGCATCACCTGCCGCATCTCTTTCCCGACAATGTTCTCGCCGATGCTCGCGAGGCCGCGACGCACACCGTCGCCACGCTCACGCCCGAACAGCTCAAGTATCGCCGCGACTTCCGCGATCTCCCCATCGTCACCATCGACGGCGAAACGGCCCGTGACTTCGACGATGCCGTACTCGTCCGCGATCTCCCCAACGGCAACCAGCAGCTGCAGGTCCACATCGCCGACGTCGCGCACTACGTCACCCCCGGCACCGCGCTTGATCTCGAAGCCCGCCTCCGCGGCAACTCCGTTTACTTCCCCGACCGCGCCATTCCCATGCTCCCGCAAGAGCTGTCGACCGACATCTGCTCCCTCCGCCCGCATGAAGACCGTCTCGTCATGTCGTGCCTCATGGAGATCGACCCGCGCGGCGAAGTTCTCAGCTACGAGATCTGCGAAGGCATCATCCGCTCCGCCCAACGCATGACGTATACCCAGGTCCAGGCAATCCTCGACAAAGACCCTGCCGTCAGCGAACAGTTCATGCCGCTCGTACCCGAGTTCCAGCGCATGGAGAAGCTCTCGCTGCTGCTCAATCACAAGCGCCGCCGCCGCGGTTCCATTGACTTCGATCTCCCCGAGCCCGTCATCAACTTCGACCCCAGGGGCAACATGGAATCCATCGTCCGCTCCGAGCGCAAGTGGGCCAACCGTCTCATCGAAGAGTTCATGCTCAGCGCGAATGAGTGCGTCTCCACCTGGATCGAGCACCAGGGCGTCGCCAGCATCTTCCGCATCCACGAAACACCCGACCCCAAGCGCATCGTCGAATTCGAAGACATGGCCGCCGGCTTCGGCTACACGCTCGGCCTCAGCTCGCTGCCGGTAAAAAAGCTCGTCACCAAGGGTGATCGCCGCAACGCCCAAAGCTCCGGCCGCAAGCCGCAGCAGACAGAGATCGTCGGCGCCATCCCCGTCACCCCACGCATGTACCAGAAGCTCACCGCGAAGATCGCCGGCAAGCCCGAAGAACGCATCCTCTCCTTCATGATGCTGCGCTCGCTCAAGCAGGCGCGTTACTCCGAGCAGAACGAAGGCCACTTCGCCCTCGCCGCGGCAAGCTACACCCACTTCACCTCGCCCATTCGCCGCTATCCCGATCTGATCGTGCATCGCCTGCTGAAGTCATTGCTGCACGAAGGTGCCAACCCGCGCGGCGGCGCCATCTTCAGCGACGCCCCGCAGCCGTGGGGCGAAAAAACCGGCAAGAATCCGGGTGCCCCATCCATCGCGTCTTCTGCGATGGGTGGGACATCGTCGCGAACGCGACGACCCGATGCTGATAACGCCGCCATCGATCCCATCCCCGAATCCGAACTCGCCGCCATCGCCCTCGAAAGCTCGCAAGCCGAACGCCGCGCCGAAGAGGCCGAACGCGAGCTCATCGAATGGAAGAAGATCAAGTTCATGCAGGATCGCGTCGGCGAAGACTTCGACGCCATGGTCCTCTCCGTCACCAAGTTCGGCTTCTTCGTCGAGCTCGACGACCTCTTCATCGAAGGCCTCGTCCCGCTCTCGTCGCTGACCGATGACATCTACACCTTCCGCGAGACCACGCGCCAGATCTGCGGTTCGCGCTACGGCCGCTGCTACACCATGGGCCAGCGTGTGCACGTTCTGCTCGACCGCGTGGACCGCCAGCAGAAGCGCCTGCAGTTCGCCGTGCTGCCTTCGCCGGAAGACCTGCCACCCCGCAAAGGCAAGACTCGCGAATCCAAGCCCGACCGCCCCGCACTCAGCCCCAAGCGCAGCGGCAAGAAGAAATCCCGCCACCGCAACCAGAAGGCCAAGGGCAAGCGCCGCTGATCGCTTCTCGTTACAATAGAGAAGACAGCACATCTGCAAGGAGAAACACGCACAATGGCCCACACAGTTTTCTGCGCAAAGTACAAAGCCGAGATGGAAGGTCTGGACGAGCCGCCCTTCGACTCCGACTTCGGCCAGAAGATCTTCAAGTCCGTCTCCAAGAAAGCCTGGGGCGAGTGGGTCGAGCGCCAGAAGATGCTGCTGAATGAGTACCGCCTGCAGCCCTGGACGCGCGAGGCGCAGGAGTTCCTGGTCGAGCAGATGAACGAGTTCTTCTTCGGCTCCGGCGGCGCGCTACCCAAGGAATACGTCGCACCCCAGTAGCCGGCGCAAGCGGCGCTTTAATCCGCAAGGTATACTTGAAATTACCCCGCGCCTTTCCCACCGGACTGGCGCATCCGCAAGAGGGGTTGAGACGTGGCTCAGCTTAAGCATGGGGCTTTAACCCCATGAAGAGCGCACCCACCATCAACTCTTCTCCGCAACAAAGTCGGGACGTGGCTCAGCCTGGTAGAGCGCACCCTTGGGGTGGGTGAGGTCGCTAGTTCGAATCTAGTCGTCCCGACCATTTTCTTCTTCCCCTTTTGAAACCCGTAAGCCATTTCCTGCCAATAGGCTGGGAGGAGGGCTTACATTCTGAGACTGCGCCTCTTTTTGCAACTTTTTTTGCAACTTAATATCAGTTTCCGGTGCTATAGTTGGCTTCCAAATACTTCCCCTTTCCATCTGCCTCATGCTTCATGGTATGCGGCTGCAAATGCTTGAGTTTTAGTGGGTACTGCATGACCACTGCTTTATTGGGCTCGTACGATTACCGCTTGGTAGCACTCTCCGCGTGCATCGCCGCCGTGACGCTGGTGGTTCTGGCCTTCCTCTTCGTGTTATCCACGGTAGGCCGGCGGTTTGCGCTGCAAAAACAGCAGTTCGCAGAGAACCGCCTGCAGTTCCAGACGATCTTCGACAATATGACGGAAGCCATCGTTGTCATGGATCAGGGACTCAATATCATCCACCTGAACCGTGCAGCCTCTGAGATGTTCGGCATAGATACCGCCACACTCGCCTTTCCGCGGATGATGGCTGCCTTTGAGGTCTTCGCACCGGACGGCAGATTACTCGCTCCGGAAGAGCGTCCGGCTGCGCGCGCGTTGCGCGGGGAAAATCTGTCGAACTTTGAAACCATTGTCCGCAGAGAAGATACCGGTAAACGCATCTTTACAGAGTCGAATACCGCCACCATCAAAACTCCGGCCGGCGAGATTCATCAAATCATCATCAGCATTCGCGATATCAGCGAGCGCAAGCGGATGGACGAGTTGAATGCGCGCCTGGCCGCCATCGTCGAGTTCTGCGAAGACGCCGTCATCAGCAAGGACGACAAGGGCATTATCACCAGCTGGAACCGGGGCGCGGAAAAGATATTCGGCTACACTGCCGCGGAGATGATCGGCCAGCCCGTCAAGGTGTTGCTGCCGGAGGGCCATGAACACGAAGAGGACGACATTCTGGCGCGTATCAAGCGGGGCGAGATCGTCGAGCATATCGAGTCGATACGCAAAAAAAAGGATGGGAAGCTGATCAGCGTCTCTCTCACCATCTCGCCCATCCGCGACGCCTGGGGCAAGGTCATTGGCGCCTCCAAGATCGCGCGCGACATTACCTATAAGAAGTCCCTGGAGCGCCAGCTGCGCCAGAGCCAGAAGATGGAGGCCATCGGCCAGCTCACCGGCGGCATCGCGCATGATTTCAATAATCTGCTCGGCGTCGTCATCGGCAACCTCGATCTACTGGAGGGCCTGACCGCCGGCAATGAAGAGGCTCTCCGGCGCGTGCGCATTACGCAGAAGGCCGCCCTGCGCGGCGCGGATCTTACTCGCCGCCTACTCTCCTTCTCCAGCAGTGAGGAACTGCGGCCTTCGGCTGTCAAGCTGAAGCACTCCATCCGCAACACGATCGAACTCGCGGCGCGTGCCGTAGGCCCCGAGATAAGCATCACCACTCACTTCGACGACTCTGTGCCTGACGTCTTTGTCGATGCCGCCGGCCTTGAGAGCGCCCTGCTCAATCTTGTCGTCAATGCGCGGGACGCCATGCCCGGGGGCGGCTCTGTGAATATCACCACGCAGCTTCATCTTCTGGAGGAGAGCTACCCGCCGGTGCAGGCCAAAGAATTGAAAGCCGGCCAATACGCCTGCGTCTCCGTATCGGATACCGGAGCGGGTATGTCGCGGGAGACCATGGATCGCGCCTTTGAGCCGTTCTTCACCACCAAGCCTCGCGGCAAGGGCACCGGCCTTGGCCTGGCCATGGTCTATGGCTTCGTCAAGCAGTCCGGCGGCACCGCCCGCATCTACAGTGAACCCGGCTACGGAACCACCGTCTCCTTCTACCTTCCGCTTGCGGAAGGCAGCAAGCTTCCATCCAGTGTCCCCGCATCCGCATCGCATGCAAGAGCCAGCGGCATAGTGCTCATGGTGGATGACGAGCTCGAACTGCTGGACATCTCCCTCGCCTATCTTGCCGAGATGGGTTACACCGCGCTCCAGGCGAGCGATGGAGCCTCCGCCCTGAAAATGGTCGAGCAATACCCCAATATCGACCTCGTCGTGACGGACATCATTATGCCCGGCGGCATGAACGGAGTAGAGTTGGCGCAGAAGATCCGCGAACTCCAGCCGCAAATCAAGATCGTCTATAGCTCCGGGTTCCCTGCGGACGCGCTGACCGAGCGCAACATGCCGTTGGCCGACGGTCCCCTGCTGCACAAGCCGTACCAGCGGGCCGAGTTCAATGCTATGATTCGCGGCGTCATGGAGGGGAACAGTACGGACGCACCAAAGAAATAGTTCCGCCCTTCCTGCTGAAGGGTGATAATCAATCTTGTCGATAAGCGATGGTGGGAATGATGTCGCCAGTTGAACAGATCCTGGTCATTGATGATGAGAGTGGCATCTGCGAGTTGATCGCCGCCACGGCGCGGAAACTTGTTCTGTGTTGCATCACGTCCACAACGGCGGAAGCCTTCCTGGAAAAGCTTACTCCCGATACCACCCTGGTTCTGATGGACCTGATGATGCCGGGGATGGATGGCGTCGAACTGCTGAGGCTGCTCGGAGAAAAGCAGTGCAAGGCCCGCATCGTTCTGATGAGCGGCACCGATACGCGCATCATGGAGACCGCCGAACAGTTCGCCCAGAGCATCGGACTCACCGTGGCCGGCCGCCTTCCAAAGCCTTTCCGTCTGGCGGATCTCGAAGCAGTCCTGAAGATGCACAACGCGCCCGTAAAGCCGCGAAGCTCTAGGCAGAAAAACCATGCTCTAAACCTCAATGCAGATCTGTACAGCGGCATCCAGCGCAATGAGTTCGTCCTGCACTATCAGCCGCAGATCGATCTCGCGAACAGCAAGATCACCGGCATGGAGGCTCTCGTCCGCTGGCAGCACCCTGAGCGTGGCCTCATCTACCCCGATGACTTCATCGCCCAGGCCGAAACGCTCGGCCTCATCGATCAGCTCGGCTGGTTCGTCGCCAATCTCGGCATGGAAGAAATATGTCTCTTCGCGGACAAGAACGGCTCCGTCCCCATGCTCTCGATCAATGTCTCCGTGCACTCTCTGCGCGACCTGAAGTTTCCGGAGAAGTACATGTCTCTTCTTGAAAAGAACGGAGTCGCACCCGAAAATACCATCCTTGAGATCACCGAGAGCGGGCTGATCCAGGAGCTCTCCACCACGCTCGATGTGCTGACGCGTCTGCGGCTCAAAGGCGTACAGCTCTCTATAGACGATTTCGGGACCGGCTACTCCATGATGCAGCAGCTCCGCAACATGCCCGCGACCGAGCTGAAGATCGACAAGTCCTTCGTTCAAAACATGCATGCTACCGCCAGTAATCGCATCATGGTGCAAAAGACCATCGAGATCGGCCACGAATTAGGCATGAAAGTGGTTGCGGAGGGCGTGGAGACACCGGACCAGCTCGCCTTCCTGCATGTGAATAGCTGCGACATCGCGCAGGGTTGTCACTTCAGCCGGCCACTTCCTGCAAACGAGATGCAGACCTGGCTGCATGACTACCGCTCAAGCCATGCCGTTTAGAAGGAGATGCTAGTGCGCCCATCCGTTTTCGGCATCGCGCTCGACGCGCAGACGCGCTGCACGCATCACAATCAGTCGACGGACATTATTGCCATCAAAATGAAGTGCTGCGGCACATACTACGCCTGCAAGGCCTGTCATGACGCGCTTGCCGGCCACCCCAGCGCCGTCTGGTCGCGCAGCGAGTGGGATCAGCTCGCCATCACCTGCGGAGCCTGCGGCCACGAACTCACCGTCCAGCAGTATCTGGACTGCGGCGACGAGTGCCCATCCTGCAATGCGCGCTTTAACCCCGGCTGCCGCAATCATCATCATTTCTACTTCGAGGGTGAGCGCTCCGGCATATAGACTCCTGACATGGGCTCTTTGCCGGAAACCACAGCTGCGCTGCACGCGGACGACGTCGTCCCCAACCTTCCCGCATCGGAGAATAAACGCTTCTACCCCGCGCTCGACGGCCTGCGCGCCGTCGCCGTGCTCATGGTCTTCTACCAGCACTACCTCAGCCCGCCAGACATCCGCCCCGCTTTCAACTGGGGCTGGACCGGCGTCGATATCTTCTTCGTGCTCTCCGGCTTTCTCATCACCGGCATTCTGTATGACACCCGCAACACCCTGCATCGCTTCCGCAACTTCTACGTCCGCCGCACGCTGCGCATCTTTCCGCTCTACTACGGCGTGCTGCTCATCGGCTTATTTCTGACGCCCATCTTTCACTGGATCTGGCATCCCGCCTGGATCCTCTGGCCGCTCTACCTCGGCAACTACGGCCGCTTCATCTGGCTCGATGACTGGATGCAGGGTACCGGTGTGCTCGATCATCTGCGCTCCTCGCTGCCCTTCTACCAGCCGTTCTTTCTCTTCTTCGGGCACTTCTGGTCGCTCTGCGTGGAGGAGCAGTTCTATCTCGTCTGGCCGCTGCTCGTCTTTCTCATCAAAGACCGTGTGCGCCTGCGCGATCTCTGCATCGCCGTCTGCATCCTCTGCCTGGCCGCCCGTGTCGCGTGCGTCTGGCTGCTGCCGCAGGACTATATTGACGCTGAGTTTCTCTACCGCTTCACGCCTCTGCGCGCGGACGCCCTTCTGCTCGGCGGCGCGCTCGCCCTGATGCTGCGCGGCCCGGAGGCGGCACGTCTGAAGCAGCTTCTCCGCCCCGCGCTCTCACTCTTCGTCGCCGGTTTTATTCTTTTCGAGATTCTTTATCGCCATGCCGCCCGGCATTTTTACTACCCGGTTGCAGGCGCGCCAGTACTCGACACCCTCGGCTACAGCCTCATCGATCTCTTCGCCGGCATCATCATTCTGCTCGCGCTGAACCCCGGCGGCATCTTCTATCGCGTGCTGACTGTTAAACCGCTCCGCCGCCTCGGCCAGATGAGCTATGGCTTTTATGTCTTCCACGAGATTCCCCATATAGCCTACTTTTTTCTTGTCGACCGCTACTGCAGCCACATCGCCCGCCCGAATCATCTGACCCTCACCGCCATGGTCGCTTTTGCCGGCACACTGCTGCTCTCTTACCTCAGCTTCCGCTTCTACGAAGCGCCGTTCCTCCGCCTCAAAGACCGCTTTACCGCATAGATTTCGCACGTTGCTTCACGTAGAAGCCTGCCTTGCTTAAGGACATGGCTTTAGCCATGTCGTAAAAGCTCCACATGCAGAGCGGCTTTAGCCGCTGAGGTACATTTTCCTTATTGTCATTCCGAACCCTGAGCGTGGCCGAAGGGGGAGGAATCTGCTTTTGTTTTCGGAGGGAGCAGGGGCCTTTAGGCCCCTGGATAAGCCATGCCTAAAAGGGGCTTTAGCCCCGGGCCGTTGCCTTAGCTAAAGATCACCGTTTTGTTCGCGTAGGAAAGTATCCGCCGTTCCAGGTGCCAGCGCACCGCGCGTGATAGTACCAGCCGCTCCAGGTCGCGGCCCTTCTGGATCAGATCGTCCAGTTCATCCGTGTGCGAGATGCGCGTCACGTCCTGCTCGATGATCGGCCCATCGTCCAGCACCTCGGTCACATAGTGGCTCGTCGACCCGATCAGCTTCACCCCGCGCGCAAACGCCGCATGGTACGGCCGCGCGCCCACGAACGCCGGCAGGAACGAGTGGTGCACGTTGATCACCCGCCGCGGATACTTCGCGCAGAACTCCGGCGAAAGGATCTGCATATACCGCGCCAGCACGATCAGATCGACTTTATTTTCTTCCAGCAGCGCGATCTGCTTTGCCTCCGCCTTCGCCTTATTCTCCGCCGTCACTTCAATGAGATGAAACGGTATCCCGTAGAAACCCGCCAGCGCGCGCGCATCCTCATGGTTGCCGATGACCAGCGGGATCTCGCACCGCAGCTCCCCCGACTGATACCGCTGCAGCAGATCGGCGATGCAGTGCAGATACTGCGAGACGAACAGCGCCACTCTCGGCTTGCGGTCCGCATACTCGATCTTCCAGTGCATGTCGAGCGGCTCGGCCAGCGCGGCGAACCCCGCCTCATCAAACCCCGCACCGTCCAGCACAAACTCGATCCGCATGAAGAAGAGTCCAAGCTCATTATCCTGATGTTGATCCGCGTGCAAGATATTGGCATTCTGTGCCAGCAGAAAGTTCGCGATCGCCGCCACCAGACCCTTCCGGTCCGGGCAATCGATAAGCAGAATGGCAGTCTTCGATGAGCTGGGAGTCATAGGGTCGTTCGCCGTAAGAGATCCAACTATTGTAGAGTGGCAACCAATGAACCGAGTGCTCATATCTTTACGCTTCAACCACTTATCGCATCAAATATAAGCAGGCAAGAGAGTCATCCAACAAGGTGCAGAAAAATCACACGTAAGGCGAACAAATAGCGAATATACGTGGTATTATGGTACGTAAGGGGAGGGATGAGCCATGAGCATTGAAAGGCCTGATTATAGACGTGCTGAAAAAGCAGCCCTCGATATTCTCAAGGACTATGGAGCAAAAGCGCCACCAGTCGACCCCATTAAAATTGCGAAACTTTTGGAAGTTAATGTCGCATTCGTGAAGTTTTCTGATGAAGCAGAACGAATTTCTGGTTTTTATGACTTCGAAGAAAATAAGATTTGCGTAAATATAGACGAATTTCCTTTGCGCCAAACTTTCACCATTGCACACGAACTTGGCCATACAGTCCTTCATAAAGAATGGGCTAAATCGAGCGAATATAAAGTTTTGCTTCGTGATCCTGACCTCCAGGTTACAGATGCAAAAGAGCAAGAAGCTAATGCTTTTGCTGCAAACCTATTGATGCCGCGATTCATGATGGATAATTACTACAGTTTGCCAGCTAGCGATCTTTCCCAATTATTTGCCGTATCGCTTCCGGCGGTAAAGGCGAGGTTGTCATTCCTCTATGGCATCTCTTGATCGCGACCTAGCCAAACGCTCTATTCAAAGCAGTGAGACGGATGATCCCGAGATTGAAAATGCAATCTCGCAGGCACGCGCGCTCGGCAGCCAACTGTATCTTGATCAAGAAAAACATCGCCACGAAGAGGAAATGCGGGCGAAAGAATTAGGCTGGTTTGGAATTGTTCTAGGCGCAGAGTCTTCCGCGTCAATCACAATTGCATTCATGGT
>Ga0210398_10002086_pt1 | contig 19760 bp, 18 predicted proteins | sample IncBWC4OmetaG_FD_161047 | JGI IMG/M metagenome (GOLD analysis project Ga0210398, IMG submission 161047) | Forest soil microbial communities from Barre Woods Harvard Forest LTER site, Petersham, Massachusetts, United States - Inc-BW-C-4-O | ecosystem: Environmental > Terrestrial > Soil >...
CGCACCAACAACGGCACAGGCTTTGTGATCGGCATTAATGCACAAAACCAATGGGAGTTGGCCGTCGGAAACGGCACAGCCGTTACGCCGGTTAACACAATGGTGCCGGCTGCTGTTAATGGTGCCTTGACGTATGTGGCGGTGACCTTCAAAAGCGCCACCCAAGTGCTCAGCCTCTGGATAAACCCGCAAAGCGAAAGCGATAGCAACAACCCGCCGCCGCCGACAGCGGCCTGGCCTCCCCCTCCCCCTCCGGTTACGACAACGCCTTACGTCGCCATCGATTCGACCCAGCCGGTGACGTTCTTCATCGGCGCCGGCGACAATCAAGATGCTCAGACTCCGCGAACGCAGGATGGCGGCGCCGGCGCCCCGTTGGTTCCTTTCCAGGGCCTGATTCAGTCGGTGGCGCTGTACAACACCGCGCTCGACCCCACGGATCTCGCATCGCATTTCCAAAACGGAGCCGGGTGACTCTTAGCTCGCTTTAACTGCTGTGCCCAGCTGCCGCACCAAATCTGCCTGCAGTTATTGATCGTCCCGCGCGCCGTTTGCCGACGCGGCGATGGTGATGGCCGCCGGGTACTGTTGCTGTCCTTCGTCGAGGCAAGGCGTCAGCAGAAATGTCCGCAGTCGACACGCTGCCCATGATGAGCCTGCCGGCCTATGTGCATTGCCGGCCGGGAGAGACGATCTCTCGTCCTCGGCCGGGTGACATCATCCTGGTGCGCCACAAACACTGGCTGGGATGGCTCATCCGCTGCTTCGTCCGCATCCGCCATCGCGCGCCGGAGGACCGTCCCTACACCTATTGGAGCCACGTGGCGCTCGTCGTCAGCCACGGCGGCCGGATGGTGGAAGTTACCGCGCGCGGCGTGGTCATCAGCCACATCCGGCAATATCGCGAGTGCGATTACCACTATGTTTGGCTTGACCTGCCGGACGCCGAGCGCATGGCAGCCGTCCAATTCGCGCGATCCTGCCTCAAGCAAAAGTACAGCCTGCGCAATTTTTTGCTTCTCGCCGCCACCATCGCCCTTGGCGATCGCCTCCCCATGCCCGACAGCGGTCATGGCTGCGTTTCGCTGGTCGCGAGAGCCCTGCAGGAGGCCGGAATCCGGTTCGATCGAAAGCCGACCGATATGACGCCGGGGGACCTGGCCAAGCGATTTGGCGTCACCCCGTGACAGTTCGAGCGCCGCCGACTGGGTCTTCGTTTGCCAAGTCAATTCAAGGTCCCAGACCAAAGCTGGCCTGACATCCGATTGCGATGCCGATCGAACCGGCCGTCAACAACGCAGACCAAGCTGCTTCGGCTTACTGCCGGACTTCTTCAACAGAATCCTCCGAAGCGGACATGCCCGCGCGTTGATGAGCCCACGCCCACAAATCAGCCTTCACTCCAGCACGGCGCCGCTGGCCAAGCGCATCGGCCGGTAGCCGTCGTCGGTCAAAGCGCGGAAAATCTCTTCGGCGTGGGCGCCATCGCGCGTCTCCATGGTGACGTCGAGTTTTGCACCTTTGGCCGGCACGTCGAGAAACAGGCGGTGATGATTGACGGCGAGGATATTGGCGCCCAGCCCGCCGAGGCGGCTTGCGATCTGGCCCAAAATTCCTGGCCGGTCGGGAATGGTCAGGCGGAACGATACGATGCGGTCCTCCCGCTCCAGCTCGCGCACCATGACGGACGCCAGAATGCGCGGATCGATATTGCCGCCGCACAGGATCAAGCCGACCTTGCGGCCGGCGAAGCGCTCCGGCTCGGCCAGCATGGCGGCAAGGCCCGCGGCGCCTGCCCCTTCGGCCATGGCTTTTTGCAACGTCAAAAACGCGTTGACGGCGCTCTCGATCAACGGCTCATCGACTAAGATGATATCGCTCACCAGTTCGCGCACGATCGGCAGCGTCAGCGCGCCGACATTCTTCACCGCAATACCTTCCGCCAGCGTCGCGCCGCCGCACGGCAGGTTGCCGCCATGGAGGGCGTTCCACATCGCCGGATAGAGCGCGCATTCGACGCCGACGATCTCGATCGACGGCTTTTTGGCGCGGGCGGCGATGGCGTTGCCGGAGATCAGGCCGCCGCCGCCGATGGGAATGACGAGAGTCTCGAGATCGGGCGCGTCCTCCAGCATTTCCAGCGCGATGGTGCCTTGGCCGGCGATGATGTGCGGATCGTCGTAAGGATGCACCCAGACCAGATCGCGCTCGGCGGCGATCGCCTCGGCCCGCGCCTGCGCCTCCGCAAGGGTCTCGCCGTCGAGCACGACATTGGCGCCGAGCGCCTCGGTGGCTTTGATTTTCACGAACGGCGTCGTCTCCGGCATGACGATGGTCGCCGGGATGGCGAGGCGGCGGGCGTGATAGGCGACCGCCTGGGCGTGGTTGCCGGCCGACATCGCGATGACGCCGCGGCGGCGCTGTTCAGCGTCAAGCGCGGCGAGCTTGACGCAGGCGCCGCGCTCCTTGAACGAGTTGGTGACCTGCAGGTTCTCGTATTTGACGAAAATCTCGGCGCCGGTCAGCGCCGACAGCGGCGGCGACGGCAAAAGCGGCGTGCGCAGCACGTGGCCGGCAATGGTGCGCCGGGCGGCTTCGATATCGGCAAGGGTTACCATCGCGGTCACGACCCCTTGCGGCGGCGGGTGCGTTTCCCCATTTGGGGTGGCGTCCTCAATGCTCTGGCGTCCTAAGATCGAGGCTCATCATGACAGATTCTGGACCGGCACGGATCGGCATCTCGCTCGACGTCAAGCCGCACGCCTATGACCCGGCCGCCAATCCGGAGCTGTTCGAGGGCGTGCTGTCGCGGCGCCTGCTGGCCTTTTTCATCGATGTGATCATCATTGCGGTTCCGGTCATGGCGGCCACGATCGTCATCTTCCTGTTCGGCATCGTGACGCTCGGCCTCGGCTGGATGCTGTTCTGGCTATTATCGCCGGCTTCCGTGATCTGGGCCTTGGTCTATTACGGCCTAACCATGGGCAGCGCGGCCTCGGCCACCATCGGCATGCGCGCCATGGATATCGAAATCCGCACCTGGTACGGCGGCCCGGCCTATTTCCTGCTCGGCGCCGTGCATGCCGTCGTCTATTGGGTCAGTGTCAGCGTTTTGACGCCGCTCATTCTTTTGGTCGGCCTGTTCAACGCCCGCCGGCGCTTGCTGCACGACATCCTGGTCGGCACGGTGCTCATCAATAACCCGTCACGGGCCGCCTCGTTGCGTGCGCGGATGCGGCGCTGACGGCCGATTTCGCCTTTGACGCGCGGGCCTTGCCGGGCGATCTTAGGCGGCGGCCGGATTCGGCCGCGACGCAACGGCGAACCGCCCCGTGACCCAGCACTCGCGTGATACGCCGCAATTCTACCTGACCGCTCCGTCGCCCTGCCCCTATTTGGGCGGCAAGGAGGAGCGCAAGGTATTTACCCACCTGGTCGGCGAGCGCGCCGGCGAGCTCAACAACATCCTCACCCACGGCGGGTTCCGCCGCAGCCAATCGATCGCCTATCGGCCGGCTTGCGAGGGCTGCCGCGCCTGCGTGTCGGTGCGCGTCGTCGCCGAGGATTTCCGCCCGACCCGCGGCATGCGCCGCATCGTCAAGCGCAATGAGGACATCACCGGCGAGATGCGCGTCGCCGTGCCGACGTCGGAGCAATATTCCGTGTTCCGCGCTTATCTCGATTCCCGCCACCGCGACGGCGGCATGGCCGACATGACCGTGCTCGACTACGCCATGATGGTCGAGGACAGCCACATCGAGACCCGCATCATCGAATATCGCCGCCGCCGGCCGGACGCCGCCGACAAGCGCGGCGATCTCCTCGCCGTGGCGCTGACCGACGTGCTCGGCGACGGGCTGTCCATGGTCTATTCGTTTTTCGAGCCCGACGAGGCGGCGCGCTCGCTCGGCACGCTCATGGTGCTCGATCATATCGCCCGCGCGCGGCGCATGGGCCTGGCTTACGTCTATCTCGGCTATTGGGTGCGCGGCTCGCGCAAGATGGACTACAAGAGCCGCTTCCTGCCGCAGGAGCGCCTGACGCCGGATGGTTGGGCAAGAGTGGAATCGGCACGCGACCCCCTTTGAGGACCGCAGTTGAGCACGCCTAACGGCGCGGGGGTGGTCGTCCCCGCGCCGCAAAGTCCAACATCGTCTCAATTGGGTGACGGCACCACCTGGATTCTCGCCATCATGCCACCGTCCTCGTGCTCGAGGATGTGGCAGTGGTAGACGAATTCTCCAAGCTCAGCGAACGGGATGTCGAAAACCTCCGCGTTCGAGTGGCAATGGCCGTCGCGCCATTGCGCTATCGTGCAGACGCCGTTTTGGTTGTTGAAGACCTGGTTCTGGATGCTGGCGTCGGGCACCGCCACACCGAGCGGAAAATTATCCTGCGTCACGCCGCCATTGCCGCCGGTCATCACAAATCTCGTCTGATGCAGATGAAAATTGTGGTTTTCCGTCGACAGTTGAACGAGCTCCCAGGTCTCGTGTACCGGAGTTTGACCCGGTCCGAGCGGCAGGCAGACGGTGGTGTGCGCGGGATCGAACCGTTCCAGCTGATCCGGGGCAGGCTTTTGCGACCCCGGGACCACATTGCCGTTTTGGTCGACCTCCTCGTAGCCGAGCGCGAACGTGTTGTTGATGGTCACGTCCGAGAAGCCGAAGAAGATGCGCCGGCGATGTCCCGCCGGCAGCGGTGTGCAGCCCGCAGGCGCCGCCGACGACACCGCCGTGCTTGCTCCGGGAACACTGGCGACGAAGATGCCGCCTTGCTGGTGCAGACCGGCCGCATCCGTCGGACCGCTGACCACGACTTGGTTGGTGGTGTATTTGGGTGAGCCTGCTTGGTTGAACAGCACTTTGGCAAGGTCGACCGCCGGCCATGCGTCGCCAGTGCCCATGGTCAACCCGACCATCTTCAACGTGGCCGAGGCATCCCGCGGCGGCGGCGTGATCTTGCCTTGATCATTGCGGTAAGTGACCCAAAACTCCGTGCGTGAACTCGGCATCATCACGATTTCATTCACGCAAATTGGCACCGTCGAACCGATGACCTGGGCGTCCGGACAGGGCACAACCTTGAACCTGGCGCCGGCCATGGTGACCATGGTGTTGGTCGTGGTGTCCTGGGGCAGATGAACGGCGACGCCGTCGATGGCGATGAGTTGCACCGTCATCGGATTGTGCGAGGCGTCGTTGACGAGCTGCAAATCCCAGCTGAAGCTGCCGGCGCCGGTGGCGACACGCCAGATCTCGCCATCCGGCTCGACGATCGGAATGGTCGGGAATTGCTGGCCGTCGACGGTCATGTACCACTTTCCGCCGGTGAAATTGCTGCCGCCGCCGCCACTATTGTCCTGGCCGGGACAGGATCCCTGGCGAACTTCGTTGGCCGCGGGAAACTGGGCGCAAAAGCTGGTGTCCTCCTGATTCAACACCTCGCCGTTGACGACCGGCTGCGGCCCGCTGTCGAAGTTGACCGTGCCGGCCGCCAGCACCTGAATTTCCTTGAGCATCAGATGCCTGACATTGCTGTCGGGCCACGGTGTACTGACCGCATCGCCGCGGACATTGTCGCCGACACTGCCGATCGTAATCATGCCTGACATGCCCTGCACCACTTGATTGAGCGCGATGCCGTGGACATGCGGGTGGAACCAGAACAGACCGGACGGATGGTTGGCCGGTATGACGATCTTGTAGTCGACCGTGTCCATGACGATCGGGCCATGTTGATGCGTCGTCTGCGGCACCGGGATGCCGTTGGCGGAATTGAAGATGGTCACGTAAATGAAATCGCCGAAGGTCGGATCACTGAGCGTCGCGGCGCGCGCCGGCGTGATCAGACCATGGGTGTGAAGATTGGTCGGATTGAGATAGAGATTGGCCTCGCCGGGATCGTTTTCGTGCCGCAATTTCAGCGGGTCGACCTTCGGCAGCCGGTTGACGTAGCGAATCTTCAAGGTGTCTCCCGCGCGCAGCGCCAGCCGCACCCCGCCATACGGCGACACCGTCGTGCTGAACGCGGGACAATTCAGGCCTGACGGCGGACGCGGACAGATTTGATAGACCCAGCCGGTCGGATGGATGATCGCGCTGCTATTCGGCGGCGTAAACGCGATACCCGCAATTGGCTGCGGCGTGGCCACCATCATGATGTCCAGCACGCCACTCTGGCTTGCGAAAACCGGCGGATCGACCAGAGAGGCGGCTCCCGCCATTCCGGCTCCGCCAAGAGCGCACCAAGCGGCGGCCAGTGTCGCCGCGCCGATTCCACGAAGGTTTATGATGAAACGATAAAGCTGCTTGCCGCACATCGACGCCTCCCGATAGGCCGTGCCTAAATCGTCAGGGCGACGAAACCGCCATCGATATGGGTTGCCGCCCGGCTCGCGCGTGACTAGCTTATCGAACAACCTAACCAACGCAACTATACTTTACACAACCTCAGCTATGACGGCGACGCAGGGTGATTCACAACGCTTCGCAACTCAAAGGGAATATTATTCCATCGGGAGTGAGCCATGTGGTGGACCATAGGATGGGTTTGCGCCGTGGTCGGAATATCGTGCGGCACGGTGCCCGATATCGATGTCATACAGACCGCCTACGAGCGCGAAGCGGGATCGGGCAGCACACTGCATGACAAGGGTTTGCAGATTTTGCGCGCCAGATGCCACGACAGCAGCGCCGACCGGTTTCTCTGCGAAGTGATGTTCATATCGAAAAACGATCCGGCGGAACGCTTGTATTTCGATATCGTTGCGGTCACCCGCATCGGCGACGGTTGGCAGCTCAAGAGCGGATTGTGCAAGCACTGATCGGCCGAACGAGCGCCTGACGCTTACGTTGCGAACAGACGCGTCGGCGTGTCGACCAGGATTTGGCGGCGCGTTTTCTCGTCCGGCGTCCACGCATAAAATAGATCGAGCAAATGGCCGTCGTCCGGCATCACCTCGGCGGCGATCGAAGGATGCGGCCAATCCGTGCCCCACATCAGCGCATGCGGATTGGCGCGCACGAGCGCGTCGTGCAGCACCCGCGCGTCGGCATAGTCGGGATATTGCGCGGACAGCCGGTACACCGCCGAGATTTTGACATGGACGTGGCCATCGCCGACGAGCTTCAGCAAGGCTTGAAAATTCTCATCGGCGACGCCGCGCTGCGCCGGCACCATGCCGAGATGATCGACGATCACCGGCATGTCGCGCGAGATCGCTTTGAACGCTGCCGCCGAGGGCGCCAGCAGCCGGTGATCGCAGAAGAACTGCGCGACCCAGCCGAGGTCGGCCATGGTCTTGCGAAAAACTTCGAACACGTCGAGGCCGACGCCGCGCCGGGCGCCTGGCGGAAAAAGGTGGAAGCGCAAACCCCGCATGCCGCGCTGGTGCCACTCGCGCAAGACTTCCGGCTTGATCCGCTTGTCGGTGATGGCGACGCCGCGCAGCCGTTGCGGAAAACGCTCAAGCGCATCAAGCACGACGCGGTTGTCGTAGACGTGGGCGTTGCCCTGCACCGCGAGGCCGTTGCTAAAGCCGAGGTGATCCAACAGCGCGATCAGCCGCTCGACCGGCGCGTCGGGCGGCGTATAAGCGCGGCCTGGCTGATAGGGAAATTTGTCGGACGGCCCGAAAATGTGGAAGTGGGAGTCCCAGGCGCCCGGCGGCGGCAATTGGCGCGGCCGTTTCGGTTGCGGCACCGGGCCGGCGATGCGCGGCGGCTCGTCGGCCAAATCCATGCCGAAATCTCAACCCAACTTGATATTGGCGTCTTTGACAACGCGGCTCCACAGCGCCATCTGCGCCTCGATATAAGCGCCGAACTCTTCCGGCGTGTTCTGCCGCGATTCGATGTTGAGGTCGGCGAAGCGCGTGCTCACAAGTTGCGAAGCCAGCGCCTTGTTGAGGCCGGCATTGAGTTTTTGCACGATCGGCGCCGGCGTGCCGTGGGGCACGAACACGCCGTTCCAGTCGGCGCCTTCGAATCCGGGCAGCGTGTCGGACATGGCCGGAATGTCCGGCAGGCTCTTAAGCCGCCCCTTGCCGGTATGCGCGATCGCCTTCACCTTGCCGGACTTGACCAGCCCGACGACCGCGGAGCCGTTGGAGAAAACGAACTTCACTTGCCCCGCCATGACGTCGGTGACGGCAAGCCCGCCGCCGCGATACGGGATGTGATTGATCTTGATGCCGGCGGTGCGCTTGAACAATTCGAGCAGCAGATGCTGCAGCGTACCGTTGCCGGACGACGCCATGTCAATGCCGTCCGGCGACGCCTTGGCATAGGCAATCACATCGGCCACCGTCGTCACCGGCACCGACGGCGTACAGACCAGAATATTCGGCACCGTCCCGACCAGGAAAACCGGATCGAAATCCTTGCGGTAGTCGAACGACAAGTCGGGATATAGCGCGCCGTTCACCGTGAACGCCGTGGCATCGTGCAGGATGGTGTAGCCGTCGGGATCGGCCTTGGCGACCATGGCTTCGGCGATGGTGCCGCCGGCGCCGCCGCGATTTTCGATGGCGAACGGCTGACCGAGATCTTCGCCGAGTTTTGCATAGATGATGCGCGCGGTGGTGTCGGCGCCGCCGGCCGGCGGATACGGCACCATGACCCGCACGGGCCGGCTCGGCCAGGCAGCTTGCGCGTGCGCTTTGCCGATAAAAGGTGCCGCCGCGACTGCGGTCAACAAAGTGCGGCGTGTGACAGCAGTCCCCGGCATGGCGCGCTCCGTAGTTTTCGACGGCAATCTAGCACCGGATCGAGGCTGAGAAAGGCCGCTAGGACTCGTTTGCGTCCTTGCCGTTGTCCTTGCCGTTCTCGACGCGCCGGCCGAATTTCAGGTTGGTGAGGAAGCGTTCCGGCTTGACCCTGCCGGCATCGCCGCGATTGCCGCGCCAGGCGGCGAGCTCCTTGATCGATTGATTGAAGCTGCGGCTGGCGGAATCGATCCAGGTCAAGCCATCACCGGCCTTGAACGTCGTGATGTCGGACAGTCCGCCGTCCTTGTAGCGCTGCAGCCGCACGCCGCGGCCGCGGCCCATCTCCGGCACTTGGTCCAGCGCGAAGAACACCATCTTGCGGTTCTCGCCGATTGCCGCGACGAGCTCGCCCTCGACCGGCGCGATGGCGCGCGCTTCGTCGGGCGGCTTGACGTTGAGCACCTGCTTGCCCTTGCGGGTATTGCCAAGGCATTCGTCCTCGGGCACGACGAATCCCCTGCCCGCTTTGCTTGCGACCAAAAGCTTGCGGCCGCCCTGATAGCGGAACACCGAGACGATGTCGGCCTCTTGCTCGATCTCGCAGTAGAGCCGGACCGGCTCGCCGTGGCCGCGGCCGCCCGGCAGCTTCGCCGCCTCGATGGTGTAGCAGCGGCCGTTGGTGGCGAAGACCAGGAGCTTTGACGTGGTCTCGGCAAAGAATGCGAGGTTCAGGCCGTCGTCGGTCTTGAAGGCTAGGCTGGATAGATCGGCGACCTGGCCGCGCAGCGCCCGGATCCAGCCTTTCTCCGACACCACGACGGTGATCGGCTCGCGCTCGACCAAGGCCTCCTCGATCGCGGCCTCGTCGTGCTCGGGCGCGACCGCAAATGTGGTGCGGCGCTTGCCGAGCGGCGTCTTCGGGCCGAAGGTGGTGCGCACCTCGCGGATTTCCTCGGCGATCCTCTTCCATTGCGCCTTTTCCGAGCGCAGCAGGTCTTCGATCGATTTCTTCTCCGCGCGCAAGTTTTTTTCTTCCTGGCGGATCTCCATCTCCTCGAGCCGGCGCAGGTTGCGCAGCCGCATATTGAGGATGGCGTCGGCCTGGACCTCGGAGAGCTTAAACGTCTTCATCAACACCGGCTTCGGCTCATCCTCGTTGCGGATGATTTTTATGACCTTGTCGAGGTTGAGATAGGCGACCAGATAGCCGCCCAAGACTTCGAGCCGATGCTCGATCTGCGCCAGCCGATGCCGCGAGCGGCGCAATAGAACGTCGCGGCGGTGCGCCAGCCATTCGCTCAACGCTTCGGCGAGGCCGACGACCTTCGGAACGCGGCCATTGACCAGCACGTTCATGTTGAGCGGCACTCGGCTTTCAAGCTCGGTGAGCTTGAACAGGCTCTCCATCAGCAGTGCCGGATCGACCGCGCGCGAGCGCGGCTCGAACACGATGCGCACGTCTTCGGCCGACTCGTCGCGCATGTCGACAAGGAGCGGCAGCTTCTTTTCGTTGATCAATTCGGCGATGCGCTCGACGAGCCGCATCTTTTGCACCTGCCACGGAATTTCCGTGACCACGATCTGATAGGTGCCGCGCCCGGTGTCTTCCGTGGTCCAGCGCGCGCGCACGCGGAACGAGCCGCGGCCGGTTTGGTAGGCCTCCGCGACGGCCTCGGGCGGATCGACCACGACGCCGCCGGTCGGAAAATCCGGACCCTGCACGTGTTTGAGCAACGTCTTGGTGCGCGCGTTGGGCTGCTCGATCAGGTGCAGCGCCGCGTCGCACAGCTCGGCCATATTGTGCGGCGGGATCGAGGTCGCCATGCCGACCGCAATACCTTGCGAGCCGTTGGCGAGCAGATTGGGGATCGCCGCCGGCAGCACCACCGGCTCTTCCTCGCTGCCGTCGTAGGTCGGGCGGAAATCGACGGCATCCTCGTCGATGCCGTCGATGAGAAGCCGCGCCACTTCGGTCAGCCGCGCCTCGGTGTAGCGCATGGCGGCAGGATTATCGCCGTCGACATTGCCGAAATTGCCCTGGCCGTCGACCAGCGGATAACGCGAGGAAAAATCCTGCGCCAGCCGCACCAGCGCGTCGTAGATCGCCTGGTCGCCGTGCGGATGGAAATTGCCCATCACGTCGCCGACGATCTTTGCCGACTTCTTGAACGTGGTGCCGGGATCAAGCCGCAGCCGGCGCATGCCGTAAAGGATGCGGCGGTGCACCGGCTTGAGCCCGTCGCGCGCGTCCGGCAGCGCGCGGTGCATGATGGTCGAGAGCGCATAGGCGAGATAGCGCTCCTCGAGCGCCTCGCGCAGCGCGATCTCCTGCACACCCTCGGGATCCGGGGGAATCACTTTCTTGTTCATGGAACGCAAGGGCTAACGCGGTTATGGCGCCTGAACAAGGGATGAATGAGCGCCGGGGAACGTGGACGGGATGCGGCTGAGGGGTAAGATCATTGCGGCACAGAATCGTTCCGCAGCCGCGGGTTCCGACGGAGCAATCATCATGCGCACAGCTTTGACGATGTCGGTCGCGGCGGCAGCCGTCGGTCTAGGGACGGTATCACTTTGGGCGGCGCCCACCGGCATCGCGGTCTTGCCGAATGCCACGCCGCCGACGCAACTCGTGCAGGAAAATTATGATTATTACGGCAGCTACACCACAGGCTGGGGATGGCGCTACGGCTTCAATTTCACCCCGGCCTGCCCGGCCCATTATCACTATGCCTGCTGGCCCGACCCGTATGGCTACCACCATTGCGGCTGCTTGCTTAATAACTAGCGGCACCGCCTCAAGCAGAACGGCTTTCGGCGGCGGCGAATGCGCGTGCGATGGCCGCGACGAAATGGGCACGCGCCTCCGGCATCGCTAGGCCGCGCGGCGCGAACGCGTGGCGATCGAGAAAAAAGCCGGTCATGGCAAACGCATTGGCGAGATCGCCGCCGGATGCCGGTGCTGCATCGTCACGCAGGAATGCCGGCAAGGCCAGGAGCTTGTCACGGTACTCGTCGCCGCCCGCGCGCGATACGGCGCGGCCCGAGCGCGGCGACACATAGATCAGGTCGCTCGTTGTTCCATTGGCGGCGCAGGAACTCAGGTCGAGGCCAAAACCAAGCTCGGCGAGAAAGGCGAGCTCGAAGCGCGCGATCGAGGCCGCGGCGATCAGCGGATCGTCGAGGTGATCGAGTATTTCATCGAGCGTGCCGTAGATCGCCGCATGCGGCTCGCGCTCAGCGAGCAGCCGGCACAGAGCCGCCAGATGGGTGACGCCGTGCACGGCGTGCGCCGCCGGCAGATAGCCCGCTGCGCGCAGGTTAAGGCCCTCGACCACATAGTTGCCGAGATGCTCGTCGAGCCGCGCCCGCCAGGTCGCGCGCAGCGAATTGCCCGGCTGCAACACGCCGCGCAACCGCGTGCTGTTGCCGCCGCCGCGCACCAAACCGAGATGGCGGCCGCGCTCCAGCGTCATCAGTTCGAGAATGACGCTCGACTCGCCGTGGCGCTTGACGCCGAGCACGATGCCTTCGTCGGTCCATTGCATGGCAGGTATTTAGCGCGTCCGCGGGCGATTTGTATCACTCCTTCGGGAATTCCAGGCCCATTTCCCGATAGCGCTCCGGATCGTCGCCCCAGCCCTCGCGCACTTTGACGAACAGGAACAAGTGCACCGGGTGCTCGACCGCCGCGGCGATGTCCTTGCGCGCCGCGGCCCCGATCGCCTTGATCGCCTGGCCGCCCTTGCCGAGGACGATTTTGCGCTGGCTTTCGCGCTCGACATAGATGGTCTGCTCGATGCGCACGGAACCGTCGCGCAGCTCCTTCCAGATCTCGGTCTCGACCGTCGACTGATAGGGCAATTCCTGGTGCAGCCGCAGAAAAAGCTTCTCGCGAGTGATCTCGGCGGCGAGCTGGCGCATCGGCGCGTCGGAGATCTGGTCCTCAGGATAAAGCCACGGACCGGCCGGCACATGCGCGGCGAAGAAGCTTTTGAGATCGGCGACACCGCTGCCGGAGCGTGCCGAGATCATGAAGGTCGAGGCGAAGGTCATGCGCTCGTTGAGGGTTTGGGTGAGCGTCAGCAGCACCGGCTTTTCGACCAGATCGACCTTGTTGAGCACCAGCACCTTGGCCGAGCGTACATCGCCGAGCGTGCGCAAGATCGCCTCGTCGTCGTCCTGCAAGCCTTTGTGGGCGTCGATCAACAACGCGACGATATCGGCGTCATGGGTCGAGCCCCACGCGGTCGCCACCATGGCGCGGTCGAGCCGCCGCCGCGGCGAAAAAATGCCCGGCGTATCGACGAAGATCAGTTGCGCCATGCCTTCGATGGCAATGCCGCGCACCAGGGTGCGGGTGGTCTGTACTTTTGGCGTGACGATCGTGACTTTGGCGCCGACCAACGCGTTGATCAACGTCGATTTACCGACATTGGGCGCCCCGATCAGCGCCACAAAACCGCAGCGGGTTGTCAGCTCCGCCGGCGCGGCTTCTTCCTGCTCTTCAGCCATTGCGCCGTTCGGGCTTGACGCGCTCGCGCGCCAGCATGGCGGTCGCGGCGGCTTGCTCGGCGGCGCGCTTGGAGCGGCCGGAGCCTTCGGCCGGGGCGAAATTGGGCAGCTGCACGGCAACGCAAAATATAGGACTATGATCGGGGCCGGTGCGCGTGACTTCGCGATAAACCGGTGTCGGCAGGCCGCGCCCTTGCGCCCATTCCTGCAACACGGTTTTCGAATCGCGCAACGGCTGCGCCTTCGCCTGCATGCGAACCTGCCACAGCCGCTCGACCAGACCCTCGGCCGCCGGATAGCCGCCGTCGAGATAAACGGCGCCGATCAGCGCCTCGCAGACGTCGGCCAGGATGGCAGGGCGCTTGCGGGCGCCGGCATTGGCCTCCGACGCGCCGAGCTTGATCGCTGCGCCGAGCTCGATGGTGACGGCGATTTCGGCGCAGGTCTCCTTGCGCACCAGGTCGGCGAGCCGGCGCGACAACTCGCCTTCGTCGGCTTTGGGAAAGGCGCGGAACAGCACGTCGGAAATCACCAGGCCGAGCACGTGATCGCCGAGGAATTCCAGCCGCTGATAGGAGCCGGCGCGGTTACGCGCACCCTTGAGCGCGGAAATGTGGGTGAGCGCGCAATCGAGCAGCGCGCCGTCCTTGAAGCGGTAGCCGATGCGCTCCTCGAGCGCGGTGCCGCGGCGGCGGCGCGGCTCTCTGTGGCCATCGACGGGCGCGGTCTCGGCAATTTTTGCGGCGGTCTTGGCGGCGGCTTTGGCGGCGACGAGCTCTCCGGCGGGCGATTCCCGGCGCCCCCCTCCCTTCCCTCCCCCGCTCGCGGGGGAGGGAAGGGAGGGGGTGCCTTTGCCTTTGCCGCGGCCGCTCATCTGACCAGCGTGAACATCCGGCTCCAGCGCACGTCCCAGGGCCAGCGCCAGACTTCCCACACGTGCGTGTCGCCCTTGATCGAGAAGAAAATGATTTGAGCTTTGCCGATGATGTTTTCGTAGGGAACGTAGCCGACCTGGCTGAGCACCCGGCTGTCGGTCGAGTTGTCGCGGTTGTCGCCCATCATGAAATAGTGGTCGGGCGGCACGGTGTAGACTGGCGTGTTGTCGTAGAAGCCGTTCTCGGTCAAGTCGAGCGTGGTGTAGACGACGCCGTTCGACAGCGTCTCCTTGTAGCGCTTGACGCGCTGCATGACGCCATCGTCGTCGGTGACGAAGTCGTCGATGCGCTCGCGCTTGACCGGCTCGCCGTTGATGTTGAGCACGCCGTCGATCATCTGGATCTTGTCGCCGGGCAGCCCGATGACGCGCTTGATGTAGTCGATGGAGTCATCCTTCGGCAGCCGGAACACGACCACGTCGCCGCGCTTGAGCGTGCCGCCCATGAAACGGCCGTTGAAAATCCGCGGCGAGAACGGAAACGAGTAGTGGGTATAGCCGTAGGAATATTTCGAGACGAACAGGTAATCGCCGACCAGAAGGGTCGGGATCATCGAGCCGGACGGGATGTTGAAGGGCTGAAACAGAAAGGTGCGGATGACGAGCGCGATGATGAGGGCATTGAAGAGCACGCGGACCGTCTCGGCGATGCCACCCTCTTTCTTTTTGGTTCCAGTCTGCACGCTCATCGGCCCATCGTCCTGCGGTTCACGCGCCCCGCCCCGCGATCTTGTAACCTCTCAATATCACAGGCGCAATTGCGCGCGGGGTTTCGTCGCGCCTTCGCGCAACGCGGTTTTGTCGAACGATAACATGAGCTTGTCGCCATGCCGGCGAAACATGACGAAATTTTCATCGCAGCTATCGCGAGCGCATATTCCGTCATACTCGGAAAACGCCTTGAGTCGAAAGGATGGCGCGGCGGCTCCTCATGGAGCCGTAACGGCGACTGCCGAAATGATGACGAAGGCGTGGGCCGTCGGCCCCTCGTCGGTGATGGTGAGGTCGATGCGCGCCTCGTAGCCTTTGGGCGTGATGGCTTCGAGCCGTCGCTTGGCGCCGCCGCTGAGTTCCATGGTCGGGCGCCCCGACGGCAGGTTGACGACGCCCATGTCGCGCCACCACACGCCGGCGCGGATGCCGGTGCCGAGCGCCTTGGCGCAGGCCTCCTTGGCGGCAAAGCGCTTGGCATAGGTCTCGACCCGGTTGCGCCGCCGTTCGGCGCGGGCGCGCTCGTGCGGCGTGAAGATGCGATCGATGAAGCGATCGCCGTGCCGCTCGATGACCTTGGCGATGCGGCGCACGTCGGAAATGTCGGAGCCGATGCCGAGGATCATCCCCCTGCTCCGCCATCGCGCCGGCCGTGATTCATCACCGCGCGCATCTTGCGCACCACGGCGTCGAGGCCGTCGAAGATCGCCTCGCCGATCAAAAAATGCCCGATATTGAGCTCGGCGATCTCGGGCAAGGCCGCGATCGCTGCCGCGGTGACGAAATCGAGGCCGTGGCCGGCATGAACTTCGAGGCCCACGCCGTTCGCCCGCTTCACGCCGCGGACGATGCGTTCGAACTCGGCTTTGCTCGCCGCGGCATCGCCCGCCGCGACCGCTTCGCACCAGGCGCCGGTGTGAATCTCGATGACCGGCGCGCCAATCGCGGCGGCGGTCTCGATCTGCGCCGGCTCGGCGGCAATGAACAGCGAAACCCGGATGCCGGCTTCGGTGAGCTTAGCCACTGTCCCTCGCAAAACCTCGCGCTGGCCGGCGGCATCGAGGCCGCCTTCGGTGGTCCGCTCGGCCCGCCGCTCGGGCACGATGCAGGCGGCATGCGGGCGAACCTTGCAGGCGATACCGACCATTTCCGGCGTCGCCGCCATTTCGAAATTGAGCGGTTTTGTAATGCGCTCCTTGAGGCGCGCGATATCATCGTCGACGATGTGACGGCGATCCTCGCGCAGATGCGCGGTGATGCCGTCGGCGCCGGCCGCAATGGCGATCTCGGCGGCCTTCACCGGATCCGGATGCCGCCCGCCGCGCGCATTGCGTACGGTCGCGACGTGGTCGATGTTGACGCCGAGGCGAATGGGCGGATTCGCAGCCATGAGGTCGTGTCGCTCCTGGAGCCGAACCGGCTAGCCGTTCACGCGCTCGGCGTTGGCGACCACCTTCTTCGCCCGCAATTGCGAGATGATCGAAGTCAGGTGCTTGAGGTTATAGACTTCCAGATCGATGGTCAGCTCGGTGAAATCGGGCGACTGCCGCGACATTTTGATGTTGTCGATATTGCCGTCGTGCTCGGCAATGACCTGAGTGATTTGCGCCAAGGTGCCGGGCTCGTTGACCGACTGCACCGCAAGCCGCGCCGGGAAGCGCTGCGGCACCTTGTCGTCGACGTCCCAGCGCACGTCGAGCCAGCGTTGCGGCTCGTCCTCGAATTGCTTGAGCGCGTCCGACTGGATCGGGTAAATGGTAATGCCCTCGCCCGGCGTCATGATGCCGACGATGCGGTCGCCGGGCACCGCGCCGCCGTTCGGCGCAAAGCTCACCGGCAGATCGGTATTGATGCCGCGGATCGGAACACCGTCCTCGCCGCCGCCGGGTAATTTGAACTTGACCGCCTTGGTCCATTTCAGGCCGAACCAACCGCTCTCCGCCTTCGGCACCACTGGCGTGACGCGCTCGTCCTTGTAGTCGGGATACATGGCGCGCACGACGTCGGACGCCCGCATCTCGCTGCGGCCGACGGCGGAAAACACGTCGTCGATCGAGGCCCGCGCCAGCCGCGGCAGCGCGCCTTCGAGCTTCTCGTCGGAATATTCGATCTTGGCGCGCTGGCACAGCCGCTCGACGATACGCCGGCCGAGCGCCGAATATTGGCTGCGCACCGCCTCGCGGGTGGCGCGACGGATGGCCGCGCGCGCCTTGCCCGTCACCACGATGGATTCCCAGGCCGCCGGCGGCGCCGTCTGGGCCTTGGAGGTCAAAATCTGCACCTCGTCGCCGTTTTGCAGCGGCGACGACAGCGGCCCCACCTTGCCGTTGATCTTGGCGCCGATCGCCATATTGCCGACGTCGGTGTGCACCGCATAGGCGAAATCGATCGGCGTAGCGCCGCGCGGCAGCGCGATCAATTTGCCTTTCGGCGTGAAACAGAACACCTGGTCGTGGAACAATTCGAGCTTGGTGTGCTCCAAGAACTCTTCCGGATTGGAGCCTTCGGCCAACAACTCGATGGTGCGGCGCAGCCAGGCGTAAGCGTTCGACTCGCGCGACAGCATCTCGGTCGGCGAGCCGACGCCGTCCTTGTAGAGCGCGTGCGCGGCGATGCCGTATTCGGCGATCTCTTGCATGGCGCGGGTGCGGATCTGCAATTCGACGCGCTGCTTGCCGGGTCCGATCACCGTGGTGTGGATCGAGCGGTAATCGTTCTGCTTCGGCGTCGAGATGTAATCCTTGAAGCGCCCCGGCACCACCGGCCAGGAAATATGAACGATGCCGAGCGCCTGGTAGCATTCGGTGACGCTGCCCACGACGACGCGGAAGCCGAAAATGTCGGAAAGCTGCTCGAAGCCGACCGCCTTGCGCTCCATCTTGCGCCAGATCGAATAGGCGCGCTTGCGCCGGCCGACGACCTCGGCGCTGATGCCGCGGTCGCCGAGCTTTTTGGCAAGCTGCTGCTCGATCTCGCTGATCCAGCCGCTCGATTTTGCGGCGAGCACCTCGAGCCGCTCGGTGATGACCTTGTGCGCGTCGGGATTGAGCTCGCGAAACGACAGATCTTCGAGCTCTTCGCGCATCTCATGCATGCCGATGCGGCCGGCAAGCGGAGCATAAATGTCGAGCGTCTCCTCCGCCGTGCGCCGGCGCGCCTCGGGCGGCCGGTGCGTCAAGGTGCGCATGTTGTGCAGCCGGTCGGCGAGCTTGATGAGCATGACCCGCACGTCGGCGGCGATGGCGAGCAGCAGCTTGCGCAAATTCTCCGCTTGCTTGGCCTCCTTGGAGACCAGGTCGAGCTTTTTCAGCTTGGTCAAACCCTCGACCAGACGGCCGATGTCATGGCCGAACACGCGATCGATCTCGGTGCGGGTGGCGTCGGTATCCTCGATGGTGTCGTGCAATAGCGCGGCGGCGATGGTGGCGTCGTCGAGCTTGAGATCGGTGAGGATCGCGGCGACTTCCAGGGGATGCGAGAAATACGGGTCGCCCGAGTCGCGCTGCTGTTTGCCGTGGGCCTGCATGGCGTAGACATAGGCGCGATTGAGCAGATCCTCGTTGGTCGCGGGGTTGTACTGCTTGACCCGATCGATCAGTTCGTATTGCCGCATCATCCGCGGCTTGCGGGGCTTTGCCGAAACCTCGGCGCCGTTGGTTTTCGGCACCAGGTTCGGAGCGCGCGCCACCGCCCCCCGGGAACGGGGCTGGTTCTGCATCCGCGGCAGATCGTCGGTCGGCGAGCGCGGCATCACGGTCCTTGGGCGATCGTCCGCTCCGCGAGCGGCGAAAGCCGATCACAAGGATATCATGGGGCTGCGTTAGCGCCACAAGACGTGCGCGGCGGCAGCCGGGCCGCAAAATCCTCGCGCGGACACCACAGTCGCCGCCCGAAGCGAAATTTCCGTTAAAGGCTCTTGGCGGATAAGGCCTGCAACCGCAGGGACTTATTCCTCGTCGTCGCCGACGTCGGGCTCGGGCACGTTTTCGGGCGGGGTGAGGCCCTCCAAGCCCTTGAGCAACTCTTCCTCGGTCATCCGGTCGGTGGTGACGTCGGTGTCGTCGGCGTCGACGCCGGTTCCGGGAGCCCCGATTAGGGGAACAGACTCGGGCTCCGGCTCATCGACTTCGACGTATTTCTGCAACGAATGGACGAGTTCCTCCTTGAGGTCCTCGGGCGACACCGCCTCGTCGGCGATTTCGCGCAACGCCACGACCGGGTTCTTGTCGTTGTCGCGCTCGACGGTGATTTGGGTGCCGGACGAGATCATGCGCGCGCGGTGGCTGGCGAGCAGAACCAGATCGAACCGGTTTTCGACCTTGTCGATGCAATCTTCCACGGTCACGCGTGCCATGTTTTCAACTCCTTAACGGGTCCCGGGCGGGTTCCCTGCAACCGGGCCTTGTGCATGAATCTGGTGTTTACGTACAGTCACGGACCCCGAAGTTCAAGTGTGAAATTGCGCGGGCGATTTTTAACTTGGCTGCCGCGCAGGGCTCTGTTACGCAAAAATCCGGGAACGAAGCCGCGGCGCTCGGAATCATACTTTCGGAGTTGCCGCGACGGCGTGCCGCAGTACTCTCGCCACGGTGCCCGCGCCACTAAGCGCTCGCAATATTGCCTCTGCCGCAATATTGCGCCATCACCGGGCGATAGTGCTTCGACCGGCCAATGTTTCCGCTGGCGGCAAACGATTTAAACACGCCGGACACGTCGAATGCATTGCGGCTTGATCCGGTTTCATCACGAGAGACGGTAGAGAGACATCATGTCAGCACAGGTCGAAAAAATCGCGCTCTTCATCGACGGCGCCAATCTTTATGCCACCGCCAAATCGCTCGGCTTCGATATCGACTACAAGAAGCTCCTGCGCGAGTTTCAATCGCGCGG
>Ga0210398_10002087_pt1 | contig 19752 bp, 18 predicted proteins | sample IncBWC4OmetaG_FD_161047 | JGI IMG/M metagenome (GOLD analysis project Ga0210398, IMG submission 161047) | Forest soil microbial communities from Barre Woods Harvard Forest LTER site, Petersham, Massachusetts, United States - Inc-BW-C-4-O | ecosystem: Environmental > Terrestrial > Soil >...
CTTCCAAATCTTCGGGTGCGGCGGTGTTCTCGGCAGCGTTCTTTTGAGCCTTGCCGTCCTGCCAGCGGTAAAACCCTTCGCCGCTCTTGCGGCCGAGTTTTTTCTGCTCGACCAGCTTGATCAATATTTGGGGAATTTCACGCTGAAAAGCCGCACTGAGGACTCGGCCGACGTGTAGTGAAACGTCCAAGCCGACCACATCTGTCAGTTCGATCGGTCCCATCGGCATGCCGAACCGCACAGCCGCACGGTCGATGACCTCCGGCGGTATACCGGCCTCGAGTGCGAACAAGGCTTCGTTGACGTAGGGGGTCAGAATGCGGTTCACGACGAATCCCGGGGCGCTCTTGCAGGGCAACGGCAGCTTGTCGAGCTTGCGGGTGAATTTGAGGGCATCGGTTACCACTTGGGCACGGGTGCTTGCCCCTTGCACCACTTCCACGAGCTGCAGCTGGGCCACGGGATTGAAGAAGTGAATACCCACCAGCCGGCTCGGATCGGCGAGATTCTGGCTCAAGGTCTCGATTTTGATGCTCGAAGTGTTGGTGGCCAGAATTGCCGAAGCCTTAAGCTTGGGCTCGAGTTCCGCGTAGAGCGCCTGCTTCGCGGCAACGTTTTCGAATATGGCTTCGATGACGACGTCGGCATCGGCAACGCCATCGCCTTTTACGTCCATCTTGAGGCGCGCGGCCGCCGCGGCTGAGGCGGCCGGATCCTTCAGGCGCTTTTCAAAAAACGACTTGGCGCGTTCCAGGGCCGGGGCAATCAATTCTTCGCTGCGATCTTGCAAAGTCACCGTCATGCCGCGAAAAGCCGACCAAGCTGCAATATCGCCCCCCATGACCCCGGCGCCAATGACATGCACGTGCTTGAAAACGGCGGTCGACTCGCCGCCTAACCCTTTGAGCCGATCTTGCAGCAGAAAAACGCGCACCAGGTTGCGCGATGAAGGCGAACACATCAATTCGCTGATCGAGCGCGCCTCGGCTTCATACGCGGCGCTGCCGGTTGCGCCATAGCGCCGCCACAGATCCACGATGGCGTAGGGGGCAGGATAGTGCTCGCGTCGAACGCTGCGGCTCAAGGTCGCGAGGGTCTGCTTGGCGACATAGGGCCGCGCCACATTCAAGTTCATGAGCCGGTCAAGAAAGGGCGCTGCCTTCTTCGGCGGGCGGCGCAATAGCAGCGCCTTGGCGCTTGCCGCGAGTTCTGCGGGCGGTGCGAGTTCATCCAAGAGGCCTACGCGCAGCGCTTGCGCGCCCCGAAACGGCCGGCCTTTGAGCATGAGCTCGAGCGACCGCCGCACGCCGATCAAACGCACGCTTCGAACCGTACCCCCGAATCCGGGGTGAATGCCGAGCAGCACCTCCGGCAGCCCCAACGACAAGGCAGCCTCGTCGGCGCCGATCCGATACGTGCATGCCAATGCCAATTCCAATCCGCCGCCCAAGGCAAAGCCGCGGATTGCGGCCACGCTCGGACAGGGCAGATCCGCGAGTTGCTGCATGACTGCCTGCCCCGCTCGCACCAGTGCGTAGCCTTCCTCGGGCGAACGGATCTGCACGAATTCCTTGATATCGGCGCCGGCGATAAATCCACTGGCCTTGCCCGATTGCACGATAACACCGACCGGTCGCAGCGCCGCGATTTCCGTGAGCTTCCCAGCCAGTTCACGCACCATGTCGCCCGACAAGACGTTGGCGGAGCTGCCTGCCATATCGGCGGTAAGCCATGCAACCCGGTCGCCGTCCACCTGCAGAGTCCAGTTACTCATGCGGCTTGCTGGGCTCCGTCGAGTATCGTGAAGTCGCAGACCAATGGCAGATGATCCGAGAACTGCACATCCGGTATTTCGAAGCGATTAACCTGAATTTGCGCGCTGTGCAAAATGAAATCCAATTCCTTGCGCGGACTGCGGCTGGGGTAGGAAAACAGCCCCTCCGTATTGGCGCTGCGCAAACCCGCGGCCTGGGTGAACAAATAGATTTCGTGATCACCCCAGTAGGTGTTGAAGTCTCCGGCGACAATCACCGGCTTGGCGGTTTTGCGTACCAGGTCATAGAGGTAGCGCAGCTGATACTGGCGATGCCTGAACTTCAAGGACAAATGCACCAGGAATATGGCGATGTCATCGAGTTCCAATTCGATGATGAGGCGTTTGATGCCCGTGTCGAAGTAGTGGAAGCGCTCGCCGCGAACCCGGGGCGCCGCCAGAAATGCGTTGGCCTGCTTGCGCACGATCGGCACCAGGTGATTCACCGATTCGACGCCATACTTGCATTCGTAGGTCGAGTAATGACCGAGGGAGCGCGCGATAAAGTCCGCCTGATTGACCATTCCGGTACGGATGGAGCCGGTATCCACTTCGATCAGACCGACGACATCCGGGTCCTGTTCCTTGATGAAGTCCGTAATGCGCGACAGTACGTGCCGGCTGGAACGAAGATAGCCGGCTCCCGGCACCGGGAGGTGGAAGGCGGGCCCGGTCCCGGTAGCATAACGTATATTGTAAATGAGCAATCGCACCAGGCATTGTATCCGGCGGGCGACGCTTCGCGCATGCCCATCGTCACGCTACACTATGGAAATGTCGGCCAATCCTATCCGCCTGTTCGTGTCCCACGCGTGGCTGGAAAATGACGACTACACGCGAGTCTTCGAATACCTCGAAGCATCCGGTACTTTTTACTACTTCAACACCAGTCAGCCTCAAGCGAAGCAGCCGATCGACAAGGAATCGCAGCGCGAGGATTTGCGACGGCAAATCGCTCCATGCGAAGTAGTCGTTGTCCTACCGGCCGTCTATCGCCTGGCGCCTGAGCTGGTTCTGTTTCAGATGAATTTCGCGAAAGCCGCGGACAAGCCCATCGTCGCCATGGAAAATTTTGGCTCTACGGAACCGCTACCCAAGGCCATCAAGGATCTCGCCGACGAGGTGAGCGCCTGGAACGAACGCAATTTAATCGACGCACTGCGCCGTCAGGCGCGGCATCAAGAAACGACGCGGTGGGACTCGATTGACTTCAAGCTTGATTGAGCGGGCCTTCGGGGCGCGCGCTGTCACTTGATCACTTACGCGAGAGGGGTTCGAATGCCAGCATCGGCCGACGGGCCGGCATGTGATGTTGATCGGCTTCGAGCTCCCGTCAGGCTGGGTAAGCGGAGTCAAGGCACTGCCGCCTTTCGTGCCTTGACTCCGCTTACCCAGCCTGACGAGCGCTAGATCACCCAATCAAAATCACCGTGCCGACCGACGCGCTAATTGCTGGCGATGAGCGCGGGTGCGGTGAATTCGTCGGCTGGGCGGTCTACGGAATGCAGTTGCACCACCGTGCCGGTGCGCGTTGCGCTGTGCTGTGTTTTGCACATGAGACCAAAAATCTCGACGATCTGTGCGGCGCATTCATCGGCTTCTTGATTCGACATCTTGCGCACCGATGCGGCCACGGCATCCTCGCCGCGCAAAGGCTGCACTCCACAGAGACTGCGCATGACGTGGTCGTACGACTCGCGCGCTTCGATCGGGACTTCATCGGCCGGAAGCGAGGCGAGGTATCGGCGATACGCACAGACCAAACGCTGTTTGATCGGTGTCGATCGCACCAATTCCAGCGTGGCGAAGTGAAAACATTCCCAGGCACTGATCATAAAACCCCGCGGTAAACAAAGACGCAAACCTAAAGTGGTTTCGAGGCTGCGAGCTTCAGGGGAGTCTTGTTAAATCAAGACTCTGCGACTGGAATATACAAGACAATCGCGGAAACGCAACGCGGATTTTGTCAAACATTTGAATTGCGTCTACTCAGCGATTCAGAGGCAATTCGCGGGCCTTTTCTAGAAAGACAATGACATATCAATTCTATCTTATTGAATTAGATTGTTTTTATACTGAAACTGCTGAGGAGTCCGTTGCCTCTTCCGATGTGTGGGCCGAATGATCAGCACCGATCAGCATGTAAACTCCCGGAACCACAAACAGGGTGAACAGCGTGCCGATGGCAAGACCGGTCGAAATGACCAGGCCGATCGCGAAGCGGGACGCGGCGCCGGCGCCGCTCGCGAACACCAGTGGCACCACACCCAACACCATGGCCGCCGTCGTCATCAGAATCGGCCGAAGCCTCACGGTTGCCGCGGCCACGATGGCCGCGGCTTTGGACTTACCGCTGTGCTGCTCTTCATTCGCGACTTCCACGATCAGGATGCCGTGCTTGCTGATCAAGCCGATGAGCGTCACCAGGCCTACCTGGGTGTAGATGTTCAACGTGGCGCCGCCGATGCCGATGGCGATGAAGATCAAGGCGCCCGCAATGGAGAGCGGCACCGAAATCAGAATCACCAAGGGATCGCGGAAGCTTTCGAACAGCGCCGCGAGCGCCAGGAAGACGATGATGATGGCAAAGCCGAAGGTGGCCATCACGCCGCCGGACTCCGCCAGGTACTGGCGCAGCTGGCCGCCATAGTCGACGGAGTAGCCTTGCGGCAGGGTGCGCGCTGCCAGGTCCTGTAAATACTTCAGTGCCTCCGCCTGCGATACACCGGGAGCCGGCACGCCCGCCAACGTGGCCGCATTGAGCTGCTGAAAGTGATTCAACGTTTCAGGCACGGTTTCATTGCGGATGGTCGCAATGGTCGACAGCGGCACGGGAATGTTGTTGACCGTGGCAATGGGATAGTCGAGCAGCTGATCGGGATTTAAGCGCGAGATTCGCTCGACCTGCGGAATGACCTTATAGGATCGGGTCTGCATGCTGAAATAGTTGACGTAGCCGCCGCCCAGCAGGCTGCCGAGCGAGGCGCCGACCTGGCTCATGGTCAAGCCCAGTTGTGCCGTCTTGTCGCGATCGATTTCGATCACCGATTGCGGCGCGTCAATCTTCAAGTCCGTGTCGATGAACATGAACATGCCGCTCTTTACGACCGTATCGAGAAAGGCGCGCGACACCTCATTGAGCCGCGCGGCGGGCTCCGTGGTCTTGATCGCGAACTGTACGGGCAAGCCAAAAGCGCCGGGCAGGGAAGGTTGTTGAAACACCGCAAACCTCTGCGCAGGCAGTTTATTCAAGTTCTGCTGCAGGACATTCTGGATCGCGGTCGAACCCAACTTGCGTTGATTGCGCGGAACCAGTGGCACACCGATGATGGATTGCCCCGGCGCATCAATTTGGAACACCGAGAGCACGCCGTCCATCGACTTGACCACCTTGTAGACTTGGTCCCCGTACAGAACCTTGCGCTGGAGGGTCGCGTCGGGGGCATAGGTAGGCTGCGCCAACACGAAGCCCTGATCCTCCTGCGGCGCAAGTTCGCTGCGCGCGCTGCGATACAGGAGAAAGATGCTTACCATGATGACCACGACGAACAGCGCGGTGACCGGGGTGTAGCGCAGGCTGCGTTCGAGACGCCGCTGGTAGCCGCTGCGGATCCGGTCGAAGCGCGTATCGATGAACTGGATGATGCGCGATTCCCAATTTTGCCGATCCGCGCGCTGTGCGTGCAGCAGGCGGGAGCACATCATGGGCGAAAGGGTCAATGCGATGATCGCGGAAACGGTCACCGCACCCGCCAAAGTAAAGGCAAACTCGGTAAAGAGCGCGCCGGTGAGGCCGCCCTGAAACCCGATCGGAATATAAACGGCCAGCAGCACCACGGTCATGGCCACAATGGGGCTCGCCAGTTCGCGTGCGGCCTGCATCGCCGCGGCGACGGGGGGCTTTCCATCCTCCAAGTGCCGATTCACATTCTCAACGATGATGATGGCATCATCGACGACCAAACCAATGGCCAGGACCAGGGCCAGCAACGTGAGCAAATTGATGGAAAATCCGAGCGCCAGCATGATGGCGAGCGTGCCCACCAAGGAAAGCGGAATGGCAACCACGGGTATCAGCACCGAGCGCGGCGATCCCAAGAACGCGAAAATGACGCACATGACGATGATCAAGGCTTCGATCAGCGTCACCGCCACTTCGTGAATGGAGGCATTCACGAAGGTGGTCGAATCGTAGGCGATATTGACTTCCAAACCTTGAGGTAGTTGCGACTTGATCTCGGGCAGCACTGCCCTGACGCCCTGGATGACGGTCAGAAGATTCGCCGTCGGGGTGATTTGGATGCCGATGAACACGCCGTTCTTGCCGTCAAAACGCACTTTGGCTTCGTAGCTGTCGGCCCCCAGCGTAACCTCGGCCACATCGCTCAAGCGGATGTTGCTGCCGTTGATTTGTTTGACAATCAGATTCTGGAATTCATTCAACGAATGCAGATTGCTGGTGGAGGTCAGCGTCACCTGCACCATTTCGCCCTTGGTGTTGCCAACGGCGGATATGTAGTCGTTGTTTCCCAGTGCCGCGTATACGTCGGTGGCGGTCATTCCGTAGGAGGCCAGCTTCTTCGGATCCAACCAGGCGCGCAACGAGAAGGTTTGGCTGCCGAGCAGTTCCGCCGTCTGTACGCCCGCGACCGCCTGCAATTGCGGAACGACGACGCGGGTCAAGTAGTCGGTGATTTGGTTCGAAGCGAGAGTGTCGCTGCGAAATCCGATGTACATGGCATCGGTGGTCTGTCCGACCTTGACGGTGATGGTCGGCTGCAGCGCGCCGCTCGGCAACACATTCAAGACCGAATTGACCTTGATATTGATCTCGGCCGCGGCCTTGGACGTGTCGTAGTTCTGGCGAAGATTGACCGTGATGGTGCTGACGCCGCTTTGACTCACGGAAGTCATGTAGTCGATGCCGTTTGCTTGCGCGACCGCCGTCTCGATCGGCGTAGTGATAAAGCCGGCGATGGATTCCGGATCCGCACCCGGGTACGCGGTTGATATCGTAACAATGCCGTTTTCAGTCTTCGGGTAAGCGAGCACCTGCAGCGCGGTAAAGGATCGGAGGCCCAGCACCAGAATGGCGAGACTCACGACTGAAGCCAACACCGGACGCCGAATGAATATGTCGGTAAAGTTCACGTGACGCTCAAGAGTCTATTCGTTCGGCGGGTTTGGATTCGGGCTGTTCGCGGGCACGACTTCATTGTTTACCGCGACCGACGTGCCGTTGCGCAGTTTCATTTGGCCGGCGCTTACCACGATCTCGCCCACTTTGACGCCGCTGAGCACGGCAACTTGATCGCCGCGCGTGGCGCCCAATTTCACGAAGCGTTGCTGCACCGTCATGCGCGCATTGCCCTTATCGTCGACGCCGTTCTTCTCCACCACAAACACCGTGTCGCCGAAGGGATTATAGGTCACGACGGTCTGCGGCAGAGTAATCTGCTCGTTCTTCTCGCCGTAGGCAATGCGAACGGTGGCGAACATTCCCGGTACCAGGCGCCGATCCGGATTGTGCAAAGTGGCGCGCACCTGAACATTGCGGCTGCTGGCATCGATCTTGGAATTTATGGCCTCGATGGCGCCGGTAAAGGTCTGCTGCGGGTAGGTATCAACCGTCGCCGCGACGGCTTGTCCGATTTTCATTTGCCCGAGCGCCTGCTGCGGCACATAAAAGTCAACCAAGATCGGATCGAGCGCCTGCAGAGTCACGACAGTGGTGCCCGCGGTGAGGTACTGGCCGATGTCGACCTGTCGAATGCCCAAGCGCCCGGCGAAAGGCGCTTTGACGATTTTCTCTTCGATCAGGGCTTGCTGCGCCGCCACTTGCGCGCGCGCCGACTTCAACGTCGACACATCGGTATCGATATTAGCCTGGCTGATCGCCTGCGCCGCGAATTGCTCTTGATCGCGCTTGTAGGTTTGCTCGGCGAGCTCGGCGGCCGCCTGCAACTGCTGCAGCTTGGCGTAGTCGTCGTTCGGCTTGAGCCGCAGCAATACTTTGCCCGCGGCCACTTCGTTGCCCGAATCGAACGCGATTTCATCGACCACACCCGAGGCCTGCGCCGAGAGGTCAGCTCCGCGGACCGCACGCAGCGTTCCGGTCGATTGAACGAAGGGCTGCCACCCCGAGGTGGCAGCCTCGATGGTGGAGACCGTTTGCGGCGCGGCCGCCGCCGCGGCCATATTTTTCTTGAACATGCCGCCGAAGACGCGCTGCATGCTGAAGATTCCGCCGAGTATCACCACGACGGCGATCAGCATGATCAGGATGGGCTTGATCATCGCCTTGGGTTGGGCGGTATCCGTTGAACTCACTTAGGGCTCCTTGCGCGAATCGATTGTGTTGCGGGCGACATCGTTGCGATTCCACCAACCGCCGCCGAGCGCTTGAAATAGAGCGGCCGTATCGGCGTAGCGTTGCGCCTTCGCCTTGACGAGCGCGACGGCGGCCGATTGATAGGTTTGTTCCGCGCTCAACACCTGCAGGTAGCTGGCGGCACCGCTTTTGTATTGGACCTGGACCAGGTTCAAGCTCTGCGCCGCGGTCTGCTCCGCGAGAGCCTGCGCGTCGAGGGCCTCCGCGTCGCCTTTGAGCGCGTACAACGTGTCGGATACATTTTGGAAGGCCGTGATGACCGTGGCGCGATAGTTGGCGGCTGCCTGCTGCGCCGCTGCCACGGCGGCGCGGCGTTGATGCAACAACTGCCCACCCTTGAATATCGGCTGGGTGGCGGAGGCCGCCAGGCTCCAGACCACCGACGCAGGCGAGAACACATTCGAAAAACTCGTCGCTTCGCCGCCGTAGCTGCCCGAGAGGGTGATTTGCGGCAGCATGTTCGCCGTCGCCACGCCGATTTGCGCCGTGGCCTCATGCAGCAGCGCCGAATATTCGCGCACGTCGGGTCTCTGCTCGACGAATTTCGAGGGAACACTCAAGGGTAGTTCTACGGGCAAGGTCAGCGTATCGAGCGTGAATTCGGGGCCGGCGTAATCCGCCGGCAGCGCGCCGGCGTAGGCGGCCAGCAGATTTCTTTGCTGGGCGAGCTGCGTGCGAAGGGCGGGCAGCGTGGCCAGGGTGCTCTGCAAGACGGCTTGCTGCTGCAGAATATCGGCGCGCGATGCGCCGCCCGCGTGGAAGCGACGTTGCGTGATATCCAGCTGCGTGCGTTGCGAGTCTGCAATGTCTTGAGTGGCGGCAAGTTGCGCCCGCAGCGACGCTTCAGTGATGGCCGCAGTGACCAGATTCGCCGTCAGGCTCAAGTAAGCCGCCTCTAAAGCGTAACGCTCGTACTCGGCTTGCGCGCCAAGCGATTCGACCTGGCGCCGGATGCCGCCGAATGCATCCAGCGTGTATGAGACGTTAAGGGTGGCGCTGTTGAGCGTATAGATCACCGACGGTATCTGGGGCGCGCCCAATGCAGCACCCGGAACCTTTTGCCGTTGCACACCCGCGGCTGCCGATACGCTGGGAAAGAAGCTGCCGCGTTCCGCGGCCAGAGTTTCATTGGCTTGCCGCAATGCCGCCGTTGCCGCTTCGAGCGTTGGGCTGTTGCTGAGCGCACGTTCGATCAAGGCATTGAGCGCCGGAGATTGGAACAGCGTCCACCATTGACCCTGGATGTCCAGCCCGTCGACAAAGTGCTGCGCCTGCGTATCGGGCGAGGCTGCAGCCTCGAGCTGCGCGGGAATCTCGCCGCGCGGTGTGAAGCCGGCGGTTTTTGGCGCGACTGGGGTCTTGAAATTGGGCCCGACCGCGCAGGCGGTGAGAACACAGGCCAGGGCGGCGCCGCATGCGATGTAATTGTGGCGAATCATTTACGTGGGGTCGCGCCGAGCAAAAAGATATCGATCACATGCTCAACGTGTGATTTGCAATCGAGCCGGGCCACCGCGGCCTCGCCGCCGAACAGTAGACTCTCGTGTAGCTCGGAGCAAATCATTTGCAGAAACAGGGTTGCCGCCCGATCCGGATCGGCAAGCGCCAGCTCGCCGCGCGTGACTTGGGCTCGAAGATAGTTGGCAACCACATTGTCGACGCACTGTTTGTTGTTCTCGCGCATTTTTGCCGCGAGCTCCGGAAAGCGGTGCGATTCGGTCGCGACGATGCGAAACAGCGCGGCAGCATCCGGGTCGCGCGCACGGCCGGTGATGGTCTCTGCGATGACCGAGAGGGCGGCGCGCGGTTCGAGCCGGTTCAAGTCCGCGGTCGCCAGAACCGTGGACATCCGGTCGACCAGCCTGCTGATCACCGCGCCCAAGAGATCCGCCTTGTTCTTGTAGCGTTCATAGATGGTTCGCGTCGAGACCCCCGCCTCGGCCGCCACTTTGTCGATGCTCGCCAGGCCGTAACCCTCGCGCAGGAACACACGCGTCGCAGCATTGATAAGGGCGGTGGTACGAGCGACTTCTGTCCCGCGACGAGGTCTGCCGCGCTTCGGCACGACTTCTTTCGAGAGCGGGGCGTCAATCATGGCGAGAAAATGACATGTGTCGTTTTTAATTGCAAGCCGATATTTGCGGATTATATATTCACTTGGTAAAATATGTTGTATTAAATAATTAGATTGCAAATGAATAACACCCCGTCCCAGTTCGAACTGATGGAGGACAATCTCCAGAACCTGAAGCAGCGCATGCCCGACCTGCCGGTATCCGGAATATTGCTGTGCCGGCTATTGCTGCATATCGGCCGGGAGATGGCGGCCAGGTTTGAACAGCAGATCAAACCGTTCGGACTGGCCGAAGCGGAGTTTCGTGTTCTCACCACGTTATTCTCGCAACCCGACGGCGTTGCCCATCCCAGTGACTTGTGCGCGCGAGCCTCGCAGAGCCCCGCCAACATGTCACGTATCAGCGATGCGCTGGTCAGCCGCGGTCTCATCACGCGCGTGTCGAGCGTTCATGATCGTCGGCGCATGGTATTGCGCATCACGGAAGAGGGAGAGGAGTTCGTTCGGCAACTGCTGCCGACTTTGCATGTCTCCTTGCGCAGAATGCTGAAGAATTTTCCGGAAGCGGAGCAGCGCCAGTTGGCGGCTCAGCTCAAACGACTGGGTGCCGATTTGGATCAGCTCAGCACGCCGCGCGCGGCAGTGGAGGCGCTATGAGCGCGCCGCGCACGCCGGTCGCGATCGCGATCGCGATCGCCGTCGGCGTTGCCGTTTCCTCTGCCTTGCTCGCGGGCTGCGCCGGATTGCCGCCCAAGCACAAGCCAGTTCAATTGTCCGAGGCGGCGCCGCTCGATGGGATCGAGATCCCCGGCGGCGCGGATTGGCCCGCGCAAGATTGGTGGAAGCGCTACCAGGATCCCACCTTGGATCAATTGATTGAACTCGGCGGCGCCAACTCACCGAGTTTGGCAAGTGCGCACGCGCGCTATGACTCCGCGCGTCAGTCGGTGCGCCTTGCGGCGGCGGAGTCCGGCGCTCATCTGCAAGCTAACGCCGATGCGGACCGGCAGCGTCTCAGCGACAACGGTGTGTTTCCGCCGCGCCTGCTTGGATTCACCTGGTACGACCAGTACGACCTGGGATTGCAGGCCAGCTATACCTTCGATTGGTGGGGCAAGCAACGTGACGCGGTGCAGGCGGCGATGGATCAAGCGCATGCCGCACAGGCGGATCGCAGCGCGGCCGCGCTGATGCTCGCCAGTTCCATTGCCGATGCATATTTTGGCTGGCAATCCGATCAAAATCGTTTGCTGCTCGCCCGAGAGAAGGAACTCGCCGTGGAGCAGCAAGCCCGGGTGAGCACCGCGCGCGTACGCGCGGACTTGGACTCGGCGGATGAACTCAACAATGCGGATCTTGCGGTGGCGGCGGCGCGCGAGCAGATTGCGATGTTGGAAGGATCGGCGAAATTGCACGTGGTCGAGTTGGCGGCTCTGGTGGGGCGCCCCGTCAGCGATCTGCCGCCCCTGTCGCCGAAGCCCTTACCCTCATTCTCGGGCGCGTTGCCGGACAATGTGAAAATCGACTTGATCTCAAGGCGCGCCGACATCACCGCAAGCCGCTGGCGCGTCGAGGCGGCGGAAAGGAGCTTGGCTTCCGCGCGTGCCGATTTCTTTCCTGATGTCAGCGTCAATGCGCTGCTCGGTGTTTCCAGCATCGATGTGGGAAAATTGCTCGAGTACGGCAGCCGCGTGCCGCAGGTCAGCGCAGCGATTCATCTGCCGATATTCGATGCGGGCAGGCTCAAGGCGCGATACGGCGGCGCGCAGGCCGCGATCGATTCGGCGGTCTCCAACTATCAGGACACCGTCATCAGCGCCGCGCGCGACGTGGCCACGCAAGCCACGACCCGCGCCCAGATCGACGCCCAACGCACCCAGCGCGCGAAACAAGTCGACGCGGCCCTGCGCATGAAAAAAGCCGCCGCGGCGCGCGTGCGTCAGGGCTTGAGCGACTCGCGCAGCGAATTGATGGCGACCGAGTCTTGGATCGACCAGCGCGACGGCCTGCTGCAGCTCGATTCCGCGGCGCTCTCGGCGGACATCGCCTTGCAGCGCGCGTTGGGCGGCGGTTACGAGAGTCCGCGAAAACTGGCGAGTTCTTCTTCAACGACAACGGCACCATGAACGCAAATATAGACGCATCGGCAACGACTCCTCCCAACGGCAAGCGGCGCAGGATTCTGCTGCTCATCGCGGTGATCTTCATCGTCATTGGCGCGTTGTGGGCCGCGTACTGGGTGTTGGTGCTTGAAAAGCGCGAAAAAACCGACGATGCCTACGTCAACGGCAACCGGGTCGTGATTTCGGCGCAGGTCGCGGGCACCGTCGTCGCGGTATTGGCGGACGACACCCAACTCGTCAACGCCGGGCAAGTATTGGCGAAACTCGATCCCACGGATGCGACCACCGCCTTGAGCCGCGCGGCCAGCACCTTAGGGCAGGCGGTACGGCAGGTGCGTCAGCAAAAGGCCACGGCGGGTCAATACGATTCGGAAATTGAAACGCGCAGGCTGGAGCTCTCCCGTGCGCAAATTGATCTGGCGAAACGCGAACCTCTGGTCGCCGATCAGGCGATCGCGGGAGAGGAAGTGCGGCACGCGCAGGAGAGCGTGAACTTGGCGCGCGCCGCGCTGGCGCAAGCCGAACGCCAGTCGCTGTCCGCGCATGCACTCGTCGATGGGACCTCGGTGGAGAACAATCCGACGGTCCTGCAGGCTAAGGACGCTTATCGCGACGCGTGGATCGCGGCGCAACGCAATGCCGTCGTTGCACCGGTCTCCGGGTATGTCGCCGAGCGCAGCGTGCAACTGGGACAGCACATCCAGGCCGGCGAAGCGCTCATGACGGTGATTCCGCTGCACTCGCTGTGGGTCGACGCAAACTTCAAAGAAGTGCAGTTGCGGAATTTGCGGATCGGTCAGAAGGCCGAGGTGCGCAGCGATCTATATGGCGGCTCGTTCATTTTTCACGGTCACGTACAGGGCATGTCGGCGGGGACGGGGGCCGCGTTTTCCTTGCTGCCGCCGCAAAATGCCTCGGGCAATTGGATCAAGGTGGTGCAACGCGTACCGGTGCGAATTCTCATTGACGACAACGACCTGACCAAATCGCCGCTGCGGGTTGGGCTTTCCGCCACGGTGACGGTCGATACGACCGATCGCGGCGGCCCGGTCTTGGCGACGCAGGCCGGCGATAAGCCGGTGGGGGATACGCAGGTATACATGCAGGATCTCGAGAAGGCCAATGCCGAGGCCGATGCGGTCGTGCGGCGAAATTTGGGCGTAGAACACTAGCGTAAGGGTTGCCCATGGCTGACTTGGCGCAGCCGGCCGTCGCCGGCGAATACCCCCCCTTGCACGGCGGAAAGTTGTTCTTTCTGACCGTCGCGATCGCCACCGCCTCTTTCATGGAGATCCTTGACATGACCATCGTCAATGTCTCCGTGCCTTCGATTTCAGGGAGCCTCGGCGTCACGACGTCGGAGGGGACCTGGGCGGTGAGTTCCTACATGCTGGCCGCCGCCATCATGCAGCCGCTGTCGGGCTGGATCGCGCGGCGCTTCGGCGAAGTCAGAACCTTCATCACCTCGATCTTATTGTTCATGGTGTTCTCAGCGGTGTGCGGCATGGCCAACAGCCTTCCAATGCTGGTGGGGGCGCGCCTAGTCCAAGGATTTGTGTCAGGTCCCATGATGTCGGTCGCGCAGGCGATTCTGCTGCGCAACTATCCCCTCGACAAACGCGGTCTGGCACTTGGGCTTTGGTCGATGGTCATCATGATCGCCCCGATTTTCGGTCCCATCATCGGCGGCTGGATTACGGATAATCTTTCCTGGCCGTGGTTGTTCTATATCAATCTGCCGGTGGGCGCCTTCTCGGCGATCGCGAGCTGGTCGATTCTGCGCCGCCGCGAGTCGAACATCGTAAAACTGCCCATCGACGTCGTCGGGCTCGCGCTACTGGTGATCGGCGTCGGCAGCCTGCAATTCATGCTGGACAACGGCAACGAGAAGGATTGGTTCAACTCGCCCGTGATTTTGAGCGCAGCTGTGACCGCTCTTATTGCGATCGCTTTCCTCATTCCCTGGGAACTCACCGACAAGCACCCGGTGGTGGATCTGCATTTATTCGGAAAGCGCAATTTTCGCGTCGGCACCTTGACCTTGGCCATGGCGTTTTTTGCCTTCTCGGGCGTCAACATCATTTTTCCGTTGTGGCTGCAAACGACCGTGGGATACACCGCGACGTGGGCGGGATTGGCGGTCGCGCCTGTCGGAATTCTCGGCCTCTTCATCGCGCCCATCGTCGGCCGCAATATGGCGCGCCTCAATCTGCGTCTGGCCGCCAGCTTTGCGTTCTGCATTTTTGGATTTTCGATCTTTTGGACCGCAACGCTGAATGACAGCGCCAGTTTTTTTCAATTCGCCACACCAAGATTTCTGCAAGGCTTTGGCATGGCATTTTTCTTCCTGCCATTGAATCAAATCTTGATGTCCGGCGTCACCTCGAACGAGCTAGCCTCCGCCTCCGGGGTGAGTAACTTCACGCGTACCATGTCCGGTAGTTTCTCGACCGCGATCACGGTGTGGATCTGGAACCGTCGCAGCGACTACCATCACGCCGTGCTGACGGAGCACATCAACAATTCTTCCCAGGCGTGGTCTTCGTACCATGGCCAACTTGGCGCGCACCATATCGGCGGCCTCGGCGCATCCGAATTCGTGAATCAAGTCATCAGCAGCCAATCGTCGACCTTGGGCGTCAACGATGTCTTTAATTTGATGGGCGTGATTTTCCTGGCGCTGATTCCCATCATCTGGTTCGCAAAGCCGCCCTTCGGTGCGCGCGCGGTGAATCCGGCGCGCGCGGCGAATCCGGCGCGCGCGGCGAATCCGGCACGCTGAATCCTCGCGCCGAATCCTGAAGAAATTAGTGTAGGATCGCTGCCGTGACCTCGCCTTATATCGTCGCCGTCGGAGGAACGTTGCGTCCCAATTCTTCCACGGAATGGGCGATGCGCCATGTGCTGAGCGCCGCGCAACGAATCGGTGCGCGCATCAAATTGATCAGCGGTCCCCTGCTGCAGTTGCCCCTCTATCAACCGGAAAATGCGGAGCGCAGCGAGGGCGCGCGGCTGCTGGTGGCGGAGCTCGCGCTTGCAGACGGCATCATCATTGGTTCGCCCGGATACCACGGCAGCATTTCGGGCCTGGTCAAAAATGCGCTGGACTACGCCGAGGACTTGCGCACGGATGCGCGTCCCTACTTCAGCGGACGGGCGGTCGGATGCATCGCCACCGCCGGCGGATGGCCCGGCGCCATCAATACCTTGAGCGCCTTGCGCGACATCGTGCATGCGCTGCGCGGCTGGCCGACGCCGCTCGGCGCCGCCATTAATTCAGCTGAAAGCGTGTTTGACGAGGATGGGAAATGTCTGGTGCCGAGAGTGGGCCAGATACTCGATCTGATGGCAGAGGAAGTGATGAGCTTCGCGCGAAGCTAGATCGCACGAAGCTAGGACGACGGCGCGTTTCCGCGCCGCTGCCCCAAAGACTGCTAGACCCGAGATCGGCCGTTCAACAAGAATGTGACGATCGCGCCGATCAGAAAAACCACGAATAGAATTTTTGCTATGCCTGCGGCGCCGGCGGCAATCCCGCCGAAGCCGAACACCGCGGCAATCAATGCAATGACCAGGAACACGACGGCATAATGAAGCATTGGGGATTCCTTGTAATCGAATGTAGTTGGATAGCACCGAGGCCTTACGCCTATTTACGACGCCTAGACGATACGGTCGGGAGTAAGGCAAGAGTAGAGCGAGGTCGCCCCAAATACCGTGGGATTGCGCCTACGCTTCGATGTTAGGCAGGCAGGGGCGGGCGCGCGAGAGTGCCCTCGATCGTTTCGAGGAATGTCCGGTCCTCGCGCAGAATGAAGCGCTTTTGCTGAGCGAACGCAAAATTGGCGAGCGCCTCCGGATCGGCCTTCAGGCGCAGCCGGTAGGCGTGGTAGTCGGCCATGCCGCCAAACCCGATCAGGCCCCACGCCAGCGCGTCCGTTCCCGCCGCCGGCCAAATGAAATACCCCAGCAGATGACCGCCGCAGCGCGGAATGATCGGCCCCCACGTTTCCGCGTAAAGCTTGAATTCGTCGCGTTGCTTAGGATCGATCTCGTAGCGAATGAAACAGGTCAGCATGCCGAAGAGTTTACGGCTTGCACGGCTTCAACACTTCGCTTACCATGAAACTATGGATGTAGAATATTTGGACTCTCAAGTCTCGGGAATTGCCGCTTCCATCGGCGAACCGGCCCGCGCGCGCATGCTGTATTGTTTGCTGGACGGTCACGCGCGCACCAGCACGGAGTTGGGAATCGTGGCGGAGGTCAGTGCGTCCACCGCCAGCGTGCATTTGGCGCGCCTCAAGGACTATCAACTGGTCAAGGTTTATGCGCAAGGCAAGCATCGGTACTACAGTCTGAAGGATGCAAACGTGGCGCAGGCTCTCGAAGCCTTGAGCGTCGTGGCGGGCGGCAGCGCGACCGGGTTCGTGCCGAATACCCCGAGCCGGTTGCGCTCAGCGCGCACTTGTTACGACCACATGGCGGGAGAAGTCGCGGTCGCGCTTCACGATCGAATGCAAGAACTGGGCTGGCTGCAGCGCGCGGCGCCAAGCGAAAATCTGTACGAGTTGACCCGCGCCGGCACCGAAGGCTTGAGTCGCCTCGGCATCGACGTCGAGGCCGTGCGCCTACTGCGCCGCCGTTTCGCTTTTGCCTGCTTGGATTGGAGCGAACGCCGGCCGCATATCGGCGGAGCCTTGGGCGCGGCGTTGCTCAAACTTGCGTTGGGCAGAAAGTGGATGACGCAAGACATGGAAGGGCGCGGCCTGAGATTGACGGATTCGGGTAAGCGAGAAATGGCGCTCGTCCAAGCTCCGCGTGCGCGCGCCAGATAAGCGCACTGAGGAACACGTTCCAGCTTGGGTTGCCGAAGAAATTGCCCGCGCGAGTTATGAGCGGCGCGATCCTACGTAGGAAAAGCGGTGCGCGATTCGACGCGCCGGCGCCGTCAAAAATCGAAGTGCAAATCCGGCGATTGCGTAACGTTATGTAAATTAAGCATTTATCGATGTAGTGCGAACATCGATGAGGCTCGCGTGGCCGCTTAGCCGAGAGCGTCACACTCTGCGCTTGAACTGCGTCGCAGATTGCAAATGCAGGCGCTGGGTCCTACACGCCGTCGGTGTTGCCCCATAGTCTCGCGGCAGGTGACCTGCTAAAAGCCATTCGCTATGACTCTCAAAACGGCACCGGACAGCGACAAACTCAGTGGCAGCGCGGCTGAAGCCGCGCAGATGGCCATTGAAGCCGGGCTCATTTATGTATCGGACACGGAGCCTGGAATCCGTCGTCTGCGCGTCGGCAGAGGCTTCCGCTACGTCACGCCGGAAAACCGCCGCTTGGAAGGCGAAAAGGATTTGAAACGCATCGCGAGCCTGGCCATTCCACCGGCATATCGAGATGTGTGGATCAGCTTGAAGCCGCGTGGGCATCTACAGGCGACCGGCCGAGACGCACGCGGCCGCAAACAATACCGCTATCACACGGAATGGCGCGAGCTTCGCGACAGCGCAAAATTCGAACGCATGGTTGACTTCGGCGAGCAGCTGTCGAAGCTGCGGCGTGTTTTGAAGCGCGACATGGCGTTGCCCGGCTTGCCGCGCGAAAAAGTGCTGGCGGTCGTGGTGAGCCTGCTTGATGCAACTCGCATTCGCGTCGGCAACACCGAGTATGCACGCGACAACAAGAGCTTCGGTCTCACGACGCTTCGCAACCGGCATGTCACCTTCGTCCGCGATGGCCGCGCCGTGCTCAATTTCCGCGGCAAGGGCGGAGTGCAGCACGAAATTCTCATCGATGATAAGCGCATCGCGAAAATCGTGCGCCGCTGCCAGGAGATTCCAGGCCAGCACTTGTTCCAGTACATCAATGACGATGGCCAGCGCTGTCCCATCGATTCGGGCCAGGTCAACGACTATCTTCGCGAAGCGATGGGCAATGACTTTACCGCCAAGGATTTTCGTACCTGGGGTGCCACGTTGCACGCCATCACGTTACTCGCGCGCACGCCGCTTCCTGAGCCTCCCAGCGAACACACGTTCAAAAAGAAGATTGCCGAGGTCGTCAAGCAAGTCGCCGCGGAACTGCGCAACACGCCTGCAGTCTGCCGCAAGTCGTATATCAATCCAGCGGTCTTCGATAGCTGGCGATCGGGCAGCATTCACGAGAATATCGACGGGAAGCTGACGGCAGCTTCCGCTCGAAAGGCTGAAACGTTGGTACTTGCCTTTTTGCGCCAGGAAGGCAACGCCGGCGGCGCCGCGCGCCGTCAGCCAGTCCTACAGCGAGTTAGCACGCTGGACGACAGACCGGCATGAGACAGGAAGGATATATCGTGCTCATGCTCAAGCACTTATCCGCCCGCGGTAGTCTCTTCTTGTTTGTTCGCACTCACCATCACTTGCAGTACTACTTCAATCTGAACGATGCGCGGCTCGCGGCGAATCAAAGCGGCGTGATGAGTTCCCCCGACCAGCGCCGATTGGCCAAGGTAGTGGAGATCCATCCGATTTCCCTACCGTCGGCGGTTTCGCAGCGCCAATAGGACCGGCGGTCCCATGCCCATGGACATGGCCACACTTCTCAAGAACGCAGCGAATGTTGTGGCGGCCTTAAATCTCGTCAAGTTGCTCGGCGCCGATCTCGAAGCCGAGATTCGAAAATCCCCCTATCGCGCTGCAGGTCTCGCCGCTGCAACGGGTGCCTTGACCGGTATCCTGCTGGCACACCGCCGTTCGCATAGGACTATTCCTACACGCTTTTAGGAATCCAGGCAATTTTGCTGCGATTGCGATAACGTACGCTGCGCCGAAATACTCAAGGGGCCACATTGCACCTGCACCTCGATATTTCCAGCACCCTGACGGGCGACATGTTCATCGCGGCCGTGCTCGACGCCTTTCCGCGATTCGAACGGCGAGTCATCGGCGCGATCGACGCATTGGATGCCACCTATCCCGTGATTTGCTCTCTCGTCGCGCACTCTGACCAAGAGATGTCCGGACATCGATTCGAGATCGAACCGTTCGTTAAATATTTCGGGCGCATTCCGCTTGCGTTTCCCGAGGAGCCGGCGCGCTGGGAGTCGGTGCGCGAGCGGCTCATCGGTGCCCAAATTGGGCCGGACGTTCGCCTGCACGCCACGCAGATTTTCGAATTGGTGGTCAGGGCGGAGGCGGCTGTGCACGGCATCGCGCCGGAGGGAGTTCTATTCGAGACCGGGGCGTGGAATTCGATCGCGCAGGTCGTGGGCGCGGCGACCCTGATCGATGCGCTTGATAGCTCGAAGTGGTCCGTCTCCGCGCTTCCGTCCGGCGGCGCGGTGTCGCCGGTGGGCGCCGCCATCGCC
>Ga0210398_10002089_pt1 | contig 19747 bp, 20 predicted proteins | sample IncBWC4OmetaG_FD_161047 | JGI IMG/M metagenome (GOLD analysis project Ga0210398, IMG submission 161047) | Forest soil microbial communities from Barre Woods Harvard Forest LTER site, Petersham, Massachusetts, United States - Inc-BW-C-4-O | ecosystem: Environmental > Terrestrial > Soil >...
CGGGTCCGTGAGCGCACCCAGCGCGGATCGACTTCCTCATCGATATCGGCCGGCAATTGCGCGTCCACCTCAGTCATCGCAGACCACCTCACGACCGTAGTACTGACGATATCGTATCGCAACTGTCAAACCTCCATCCGGGCTTCGCTGATAGTGCTGGCTCGGGCAAACGCTGTCCAAGCCAAACCCTGGCTGGGCAATGCTCGCGCCTCTTGTCTGGCGCGGCCGCTGGCCACTGCGACGTCGGAGGAACGGGGTGCATCTTTGACCGTTTCGATACTAGGAATATCGTAGCGATACTTTACGTTCTTGTAGGTAACTCAGGTTGATCGGAGGAACGTGATGTTGAACCAGGCTTCGTTGCCGCGCACAGATCCATTGAACGACGTCGCCCAGGCTGTCGCTGCGTTGCGCCGCGGGTTGCTGACTTTAACGGGGCGCGTACACCCAACTCGTAGGTTCGCTCCAGCTCATCCCGAAGGCTATTTCGGGAGCTATTTAGAGGTCGGTCTCATGAAACGTGAACTGCATCGACTCTAACTGTCGCGGACCCGCGTGGGTCGGATCGATCACCACAGGTAGGACTCGATAACGACTGGGCGGCTATGGGCAACGCGTTTTCCATGACCAACCGAGGTGGATCTATCCCGTGGTGACATAGTCGCTGACTACACAGGACCGTGTGCGCGAGCGGTCAAGAAACCGAGCCTCGTCGGCGGCGACTCGCTCACCAGCATCTCCCGCGGTCACCGCGTCGATCCAGGATTCAAACGCCGCCCGGTCAGCGAACACCTGCTCGGTCACCACATCGAAGTCGATACCAGTCTCTCCGATGTTCAGCGCGTCACCGCGCTGCAGGTAGTGCCGTTTGTAGACCTCAGGTGGGGGCGCCAGGCTCAAGATCAGTGGCACGTGGTGATTCTCGTAATACTCGACGAACTCCTCGATGGCCATACCGTCGCGTTTGACGAGATAGCTCAGAATTTTCAACACAACGCTTCCTCCGCAAAAGGGTGGCGAGGGCTCTGCAAATTAATCTGGGGAACTCCCCACTTACGCAGAGCTACTATAACTGGGGGATTCCCCGATTAGCAAGCCGTCAGTGAGGACCGTTCGCGATGCCGCAGCCGCCGCCGACAAGCGCCGCTCGCTTCGGGCTAGACCAGCTCGTTCATCCGCCGATGCGTGCTGACGCCCGCCGCAACTACGACGCGCTCCTAGCGGCCGCCGACGAGCTGTTTACCACGCACGGCCCAGACGTCGCCTTAGACGAGATCGCCCGTCGCGCCGGGGTGGGCAACGCCACCCTCTACCGCCACTTTCCCGACCGCCGCGACCTGTTGGTCGCCGTCTGCGTGGGCGAAGTGGAAGCGCTCTGCATTCTCGGCGAAGGACTCGAAGCCGACCCTGATCCAGGCCGGGCACTCGCCCGCTGGCTGCGCGCCTATATCGAGCACGTCAGCGCCAAGCACGGCCTGGCGGCGGCGTTCGCCACCGGTCGTCGCGACGACTCCGAACTAGTCGCGGCGTGCCAGGCGGCGGTTGAAGCGATCGGCACGTCATTACTGCAGCGGGCGAAAGACGACGGCCCCGTACGCATTGACGTCAACCTCCCCGACGTCATCACCCTCGTCAACGCCATCGCCATGGCCGCCGAAACCACCGACGACCCCGCAGCAGACCGATTGCTGGCGATAGTCCTCGCCGGCATCACCCAACCAGGCAGAGGCCGAATCGATCCGCACACAAAAGCTAGACGCCGGTAGCCGGAGTCATAACCAACGCAGCGATCGACGGGTCAAGATTCGGCCGGACACAAGGGGTCACAATTCGACCGCTATTGACACGCGGCGACAATGCTGCCTGCACAAGACTTGCGGTCGCTTACCAACGTGCGAGTGGAGGCGGCCTCGCGCAATCCTACGTCGTCAAGACGGCGGATCGCTTCAGGACATCGTCTGGTGGAACAGCGCGAGGACCGGTTCCGCGGCCGTACAGCGTGTGAGGCCGCTGTGCGCATCCGTTAACGGACACCGCGAGATGTGTTGGCTCTCTTCTGTCGACGCGCCACACCGCCGGCCGGAGTGGGTCCTAACTGGCTACTCGGCGACCCTGAAGCGCGTCGAGCGTATCGAGGTCGGCACAGGCCTGGCTGATGCGCTCCAGGTTGGCCAGTGAGATCTCGTCGGGCTGATACTTGGGTTGTAGCGGGCTTCGCCCGATCGTCGCAAGCCAGGCGAACATGCCGTAGACGACCTGGCGACGATAGGCGAGGAAGAGGTCCGCCGCGCCCGGAGGCGTTCCGACGCCGCGCACTGCGAGTTCGTCACGGTAGCACTCGAGCAGCTCACGCTCCCATGCTCGGCGATCCTCAATCGCCAGGTGGCTGGTGAGGGCATACGCCAGGTCACGGGCAGGGCCACCGATGACGCACATCTGCCAGTCATAAAGTCCGAGCGAACCATCGCGGGTGAGGTACCAGTTACCCGGATGGACATCACCGTGAAGAAACGTCGTCAGCCCGCCGAATGCGCTGTGCCGCTGAGACTCCACAAGCGCCGTGTATACCTCACGCCTGCGCGCGTACACCTGTGGGGGGATGACATGACGGGCACGCTCGAAGCCCGACAGGATGCGGGCCGACGCGTCCAGAGCGCCGTCAAGCATTTGCAGGTACTGCTGCGTGTCACGCAACCAGTCGCCGAACATGTTCTCCAGCGGCGCATTCCAATAGCGGGCATGCAGAGCCGCGAGCGTGGCCACGACCTGCTGCGCCTGTGCGCGGTTTAGTCTGCGGTCGAGCGCCGTGCCGAACGTCGCGCCGCGGGTGACCGTCACGTCGTCCGTGATCAACATCAGCCGGTGGCTGACCGGATCGAACGCCGAGCACAACGTCGCGGGCGCTTCGATATCGAGCTCGGGCCGCACGACACGGTAGAAGCTGGCCTCGATCTGGGCCAGCCGCGCGCCCGCACCCACCATCCGGTTCAAGAAGCTTGGGGCCGACTTCGTGAACACCGCCTCCGGCAGCCCCCCGTCGCGGCCCGCGGCGTTGTACGACACCCGCAGCGTGCGCCTCGCCGACGTGCCGTCGTTTCGCGGTCCGAGCTCAAAGCCTGTTACCGCGGCTCCCCGAACCCGTTGGCACAGTGCGAGTGTCAACCACTCGTTGGTGAGTTTCTCAGGACTTGGCGGCACGTCCTGCAATGCCGTGATCGGACGCCTGCGCAGCCGCTCGGCCGCGACGTGATAGCCGACCTGCCCCACCAAGCGGACCGTGTGCAGTTGAGCTTTAAAATCGGGCATCAGGCCGGCCCCGGAAGCATGTAGGAGGGCGGGACGATGAACGAGTCCGGGTTGACCGACAGCCAACTCCACGGCAGGAAGTAGGCGACCGCGGCCCACACCGCACAGAAGCCAATGACCGCCAGCAGGACAATGGGGGTGCGCCACCTCGGTGACCATCGGTCGATTCCCCGTTCCACGAACGAGATGCCGTCGGGATCGTCATGTGCGGACATACGCAAGTAGGTGAATCCCGCGGCATAGATGGCGACGAAAAGGCTTTCGTAGACTGGGAACTGGAACTCGGTTCCGGCGAACAACGTGAAAGCCTCCCAGGTCCGCGGGAATGCGTACACCCGGGTCCGGATGAACAGTTGCTCGATGAGGATGTCGATCCCGAGCACCGCAACGAACGCGATGCTGAACGACCGGATGTTCGCGATGCCCCGGACCCGCCTGCGCAGCGCCAGGATGATGCGGCATTCGATTGCGGCCAGCCCGATCCCGAGGTAGAGGTACTGGGGGATGAACCAGGCCAAACCCTCGGCGTAGCGTGTCGGCCCCTGGCGTAACGGGAAGAACGCGAGCCACGAGCCCATGTTGAAGGCGTGGGCGTTCCACGCGAAGGTGTAGTGGAAGTAGTTGATCAGCGGATCGATACCCACAGCGAGCAACGAGCCGATCACGATCATGCCGTCGAGTGTCAGCCGCCGCGCCGCGATGAGCGGTTTGATCAAGAACACCCAGATGGCCCCTGCCGCGACCAGCAGGCTGACCACCTCGATCACCCGCAATACCAGCAGCGCGGCGCCGTCAAACGTGTCGGGTCCGTTGATCGGCGCCGGCTGGAACAGGGTGTCCGACGCCATCCAACGTAGCCACGCCTGGCCGATGAACACGATCCAGAGCGCACCGGCGACGGCCCACAGCGATACTGCGCCTTTGCGGTCCTGCGCCGTTTCGCGGTGCGCCTGCCCGGGTTCCGGCGCTGTTACCGCTGTTGAAGTGTGGTACATCCACCCCTCCCCTAACTCAAAGGCTGCCGTTGGGGCCTTGGTAGTGAACCAGCTCACACCCAGCCGCGTACAACCTAGCCGACGATGAACCGATATTCAAAGATGAAGTCTCATTCACGCCAGTCGTCCGTACATCTGGCGACATCTCGGCTCCACAACCGACGAGCGTCAGAGCATGCCAATCGGCCCTAAGGCGGTTGCGGGCGGCACTCGCAATGGGACGAGACGCATCGGCCGGATGCATCCGGCCGACGACCGCGCACACCGCCTGCAAGCGAATCAACAAGTACCCCAACGAGATTCGCGTTGCAGCTCTGGTGGTCACTGCACGATCGTGGCCCGGGGCGGGCCACCGGCCGGAGCGCCGACGCTCATGCTCGCACTTGTTGGGTCGCGCGCGGCAATGGTTCACCGCGGGCGTTCGGAATGCCTACCGCGTCGGCCACCAGCTTGACGACCACGCAAGCCACGGCGAAGGTAGCCGGCCTGCCCACCTGCGTTAGCACCAAGCCCACGTTGTCGACTGCCATGTCGAGCGGGGGTTGCGGCGTGAGCATGCCTTTATCTCCTCTGCCCAGAGCTGGCAGGGCTCTGATCGACTCGGTTGGTCTTGCTGTCTCGACGGGGAATGGGGACACCCGGCCCCGGGCAATCGAAATTGGTGTTCGGGCCGCACACGCCAGCGAGCCGCCAGGGTTGGTTCAGGTACGCGCCCGACATTTCCGAGTGCAGCGCATACAGCTGGTAGGGGATGTTGTAGGTCACCAGAATCGACAACTGACATATGCCGACGATCGCAAGGAAACGAAGAAAGGTCCTCAGCCGGTCACCACCGACCCGGAAAGCGTCGATTCCGCGTTCAGGCAGCGAACGGCCGCGATCGTCACGGAAGAAGTGAACGCTGGACAAGAACACGTATGTGCCGGCCCAACTGATCATCTCGTACAGCGGGAATTGGTGATCCGTTCCGGCGAAAAGGCTCAGCTGCGGGATGACGCTTCCGTAGCTGAACAGATTGGTTCTCGTGATGAAGGCTTCCAGCACGAGATCGAAGGCGCAAAACGCCAAGTATGTCAACGCAATCAATCGCAGCTTGCTGATCCCCGGGGTCCGCCGGGTCAACCAGCCCATAAATCGCGAGCCCGCCATCGCCGGGATCGCGACCAGCCAGAAATAGGCGGTACCCGCCCACATGGAGACCGGTATCAACGCGGCGTTCGGCGAACTCCACCCCGGAATGTGGCCCAGCCAGCTGCCGAAGTTGATCGAGGTGGTGCTGTAGAGGAACTGGTAGCTCGTCCAGTTGATCCACGGCTCTTGGAAGAACATCAAACCGCATCCCAGCACGAACAATCCGTCAAACGACAATCGGCCATCGCGAAGCTTCGGCCGAATCACGAAGACCCATAGGATGACAGCGGTGACGACGAGCGCGAAGACCTCCCAGCCGCGCATCAACGCCACATACCAGCCGGGCTCCTGACCGCGTCCGAGCGTGTTCGTCTTGAAGTCGCCGCTGACCACCCAGGCCGTCCAGCAATAGCAGATCAGCCCAAACCAGAGGCCGCCGTGGATCACCCACAGGGTCGCTGTGTCGCGTTGGGCGACTTGGTGATCGACCGGCGGATCGCGGTCTAGGGTTGCCACGGCGGCCTGGGCATAGGTACGCCGGGTCCCGGGCAGGTTCTCCCGTCGCTGCCCGAGGCGCACATGTCATTGATCATGTAGGACTTGTATCCGGATGGGAACGGACCCGAATGCACCGCAAACCATTGCTGCGGAACCATGTACAGCATCAAAAAGGCAAGGTGCACGGCGCCGAAGATGGCGAGAAACTTGACCAGCTGCTTGGATTTCGCGCCGACGCGGATCTTGTCGAGGCCGCGCTCCACGACGGTGTGCCCCCTGTCGTCGCGGAAGTGGCTCAGGCAGGCGATGGCGCCGAGCGCGACGCCGCCGAACAGCACGGTCTCCGACAAGGGCACCTGATAGGTGTGGCCGGCGAACAAGGTGATGGCCCGAATCGCGCCGGGATAGGCATATATTGCGCTGCGCAGCAGGACGGTCTCGATGACGGTGTCCACGATGACCAGGCCGACGAAAATGAACACCACGGATGCGGTCGCGCCGAGCTTTGGTCGACGCGCCTTGACCTTGCGCAGGATCCACAACACGAGAACGACTTGCGAGAACACCAGTGCGACGTACCCGGGGACGGTGATGAACAGCGATTCCGGCAAATAGTTCGCGTTCGGGCTGATCCAGCCCGGCCACGATCCGTTCGCCCACGCCCCGCGGTTGGCGAGATGCGAGTTGTACAAAAGGGACACCGACGTGTAGTTCATCGACATGTCCCAGAAGAAGACCATGCCGGCGCTCAACGTGAGCATGCCGTCGGTGGTCAGGTGTCCTTCGCGCCGCCAGGGCCGGACGACCCAACAGTACAAGGCCACCACCGCGGCGAGTGGCACCGCAACTTGAAGCACGGTGAAGAGCATCTGCTGGCCCGATGAGATCTGATCGGGACCGGGTGGGGTGGATTTGAAGTTGGGCCCGAACACCCATCGCGCCAGCACCACGATCTCGAAGACAAGCAGCACCGCACCGGCGGCCGCCCATGCCATTACGGGGCGCCAGGAGCGCGGCACCTCCTCATCGGCGCCGGCGCGGGGCTGCCGCTGCGCGGCCTGGCTGACCGGAAGGGTGGCGCTCATAGTCGCACGCTTCTGGTCTCGGACAGCTGGTCAACGATCCGATCGCCGGCGGCTTGACCCGCGCCCACGATCGCGGTCCATCCCTCAAAGGTCACCACTCCACGGTACCGGAGGTATGATCGCCTAATCAAGAATGATTCACTGATCATATTTAGGCTGGACTGGTGACGACCGAAACGGCGAACGGCATGTCCCGCACCGCGCGCAGGCAGGCCAAGACCAGGGCAGACTTGATCAAGGCAGCGCGCGAGATCATCGCCGAACGCGGGCTGGAGGGCCTGCGCGTCAGCGAGGTGACCCAACGCGCCGACGTGGCGTTCGGCACCTTCTACAACCAGTTCAAGACCAAAGACGACATCATCGAGGCCGTCGTCGCGGAGACCCTCGTCGGCTTGGCGAACTCGATCGCCGACTCCCCCGCATTCGCCGACCCCGCGGAGGCGCACGCCGCGTCGACGCTGGCGATCGTTCGAATTGCGTACGAAGACCCCGATCTGGCACGGTTGCTGGTAAATCTGAGCCAGGCCGAAGCACGCTTCGAGCGCATCATCCGCCCCCAGGCGGGAGCATTGCTGGAGCGCGGCGTGGCCGAGGGCGTTTTCGCCATCGATGATCTTGAGACCACGCTGACGATGTCCATGGCGGCGGCCTTCGAGGTGATCCACGGCATCCTCGACGGGCGGCTCGGCGACGGGGCCGATCTGACCTGCGCGGAAGTGCTGCTGCGAATGGCGGGCGTGCCGCCGCGGCGCGCCGCGCGGTATGTCCGTTCGGCAAGCATCGCGTCCTGAGTTCTAAAGCTCAGAGATACGACTCGATCAGCACCGTCAGCCGCTCACGTGTTTCGGCGTCGTCGGTCAGTGGACTGGCGATCGCCGACACCGCCGCCGCGCGTGGGCGCAGACCGGCCCGCACCAGGCTGGCCGTCGCGACGAGCGCACGAGTGGATGCCGTCTCCCGCAATGCGAGATCATCCAGGCGCCGGATCGCCTGGCCGAGCCGGATTATGTCGTCGAGAATCTCGGAGTCAAGCCCGCTCTCTTGGCGCAGGATCTTCTTCTCCAAGTCCGGTGGTGGGAAGTCCAGATCGATGCCGACGAGGCGCTGGCGCGTCGACATCTTGAGGTCCTTGAGGACGCTCTGATAGCCGGGATTGTAGGACACGACGAGCTGAAAGCCTTCTGCCGCTTGCAGCTTGAGCCCGCCCAGTCGCTCGATGTTCAATTCGCGCCGGTGATCAGAGAGCGAGTGCACCGCGACGATCGCGTCTTGGCGGGCCTCCACAACCTCATCGAGATAGCAGATGCCGCCTTGACGCACCGCCTGTGTCAGGGGACCGTCCACCCACTCGGTATCCGAATCACGCAAGACGAAGCGGCCCAACAGATCCGACGACGTCATGTCCTCGTGGCAGCATACGGTGAACAGCGGCACCCCGAACCGGTCCGCCATGTGCTCGACGAGCCGAGTCTTACCGCAACCGGTCGGCCCCTTCAACATCACCGGAAGACCCGACCGCCAGGCCGCGTCAAACACGTCGACTTCATCACCGACGGGGAGGTAGGGACGCTTCCTCTGATCAATGTCACGCATCAAACCCCGCTGATCCATTGCCAATTCACTCATCCCCACCTCACAGGTTCACGCATATGTGTTCATGGCGTTGCGCCTGGCCGCGTGCAGCGACCGTAGGTATCCGTGGTGTTCTTCGGACAGCAGTTCGCGCCGCCGCCCGTTGCTGCGCGTCACGCTCAGCGCGTTGAGCAACAGGCCGCGCAGATGTCGCTGGATATCGTCGCATTGTCCGATCACCCTAAACGATGCGTCCGACCACACGTCCTCGAGAACGTCTGGTTCGGTCGATGACCGGATGCCGATTCCGGCAACGCCGATCCCTCGCAGCACGGCTTCCTGAATCGCCTGCCGCGCGTCGGCGCGTGCATAACGATCCTCGTAGCCGTCGTCGTAAGGCAGCCCGTCGCCAATGACTAGCAGCACCATATTCTTTGCCAGCGCCTGCGATTCCAGGACGTGCGTGGCGTGTCGGATCGCGGCGCCGATCCGGGTGAACCCGGACGGTTGAACCGATTGCAGGCGCCGCTTGGCGGCTGTGTCGAACCTCGCGTTGAAATTCTTGACCCTCAGGAACCGCACCGCGTCTTTGCCGCGTGAGTAGAACCCATATGTCCCAACCCGATCGCCCAGCCTTTCCAGCGCCACCGTGAGGTCGCCGGCCAGCCGCCGTTCCTCCTCGAACACCACTCGGCCGCCGGAGTCTTCCGCGGTCGAGCCCGAACAGTCCAGCAGGACGAGAACCGAGAGGTCGCGCTTGGTCAGCCGACCGCTCTCGTAGATGTAGGGATCCGGGTTGTCGCCGTGCCGGCGGTCGGTTTCGTAGTCCAGCAGTGCCGACAGATCCAACGAATCGCCCTCTGCCTGGCGTCGATGACGTTGGGGCTCGATTCCAACTCGAGCGAGAGGGCGCTGCAGGAAAGGCCGTGCCGCGTCCCTGTCGGGTGCGGATTCGATGTCCGCCGGATCGTATTCGGCGACCGCGCACCAGTCGGAGCGGTAGGTGCCCTTGTGGCAGTCCCACTCCGGATAACGCGTGCCGACGACTGGAGCCGGTTCAAGCACCGCGGACAGTAGCCGACCCAGTGAACCCTTCCTGGCGTTTGGTCCGACGGGCCCGAAACGTTGTTTGGCCACCGGGATTTCGACGGACCCTTCGTTCTTGTCCCGACCACTGCGGCCCATCCCGAGCAGCTTCTGGATTGCGTCCCCGAGCGGATTGGGTACTCCCGGGGCGGTCAACAGATTGACGATCTTGCTTTCGTCAGTCTCGTCCGCCGCGTCATCGTCTTGTCGAGGGTCTTCTTCTTCGAGCTGGCCGAGGCGCATCAGGTCGCGATCGGTTGGCGACGCCCGAAGGTCCTCGTTGCTGACCCGCCGCAGTCGGGAAGGCCTCAACACGCCGGCCCATACCGGGAGCGACGGGATACGCTCACGGCCCAGCGCACGATCGAACGACTCTTCGCTGCATGCCGAGACCGGCTGCAATACAGTCGATTTGATCCGGCGCATCGTTCGGCCTGGCAACGCATGATCCAGTTGCTCGGCAACACGGCCCAGTTCCAGAGCGAGGTAGCGCTGCGCCACAGCGGGACGATGCCGCGCCAGCCGCATCATCAGGTCCTTGCGCAGCGCACCACCGGCCAGCAGTGCGGCCTGCACCACGACCGCGTCACACACGTCCACCGAATCCAGGCTCGCGGCGACGAACACCGTACGCCCGTCGGTATGAGTGGCTTCGGTGTGCGTTTGTTCGACGGTTAGCGGCCGTGAGGCCACCGCGGATGCCAGGACAGCGAATCTGGTGATTGATGAAATGTCGCGCCTCGCACTACTTTCCGCGGTAGAAGGGCACCATGGTCGGCAGCGTGGTGTGAGGAGGCACGACGAGGTTGCCGTTGGGGTCGAGGTGCGCCGATCCCCCGTTGGGGTCGCGGTTGTCGTTGCGGAACTGGGGATTAGCCGGCCCCGGGCACATCTGATCGGTCCCCTCACCGCACAGACCATTGGTCAAATATGAGCGCTGCTGCAGGTCCGCCGGCCAATCGGCCATGCGCGTCGCGGTCCAGGTGTTGAGCACGTTGTAAAGGACGAAGAACAACATATTGACGAAACCGATCATCGCCAACGCTCGCAAGGCACTCTTGCGACGATCCGAGACCTTCAGCGACTCGACACCGCGATCGGCGAGCGTTTCGCCGCGGTCGTTTTTGAAGAATCGCAGGATGGCAACCGCCGCGAATGCCGAACCGGCCGTGATCATCTCGGTCAACGGGAACTTGTGGTAGGTGTTCGGGAAGATATTGAAGTGGCCGCCCGGGTACTCCCAGATCCCCAACGGCATGAACATGACGCCTTCCAACACGATGTCGAAGGCGAACATCGCGATGACACAGATTGCACCGAGCTTGACCGCGCTCAGCTGCGGCCAGCGGTTGCGTGCGGTGCGCATTACCCAAGATCCGGCGAACATCGCCACCACGAAGCAATACACATATGCCCCGGGGACGATCAGAATCGGCTCGACCAGCATCGCTCCGGGTGCGGCCTTGCCGGTCGCAAAGGGAACACTATTGACCCAGGAGCCGAAGTTGAGCGCCCAGGCGTTGTAAGTGAACCAGGTGCCGCTGTAAGCGGACAATGGATCCTGGAACCACAGCGTCGCAAACGCGATCGTCAGCGCCCCGTCCACGCTGAGTTTGCCGTCGCGTCGCCACGGCCTGACGACCATGAAGTAAAAGCAGGCCAGTATCGCCGGAATCGCGATGACCTCGAAGAACACGACTGCGACCTTCATAAAGCTCGGAACCGGGGTCGGCCCCACCGGCACGGTCTTGAACAACGGGCTCAGGACCCAGTGGGTCAGCACCGCCACCATGATCACCAGGTAGACAGCGCCGACGGCCGCCCACCATTGCACCGGCGCCGATGTGCGGGACGCCGCGTCGACAGCCAAAGACGGGTGAGCGCGCCTCGGGTTCTCCGGCCGTATTGCCGTCTGGGTCATCTTTGACTCCTTTCGCTGCGCGGCTCCAAAAGATCAGCGGTTGTTGGTGAATCCGGCATCCATGACGTATGTCGTGCCGGTGATATAGCGGCCCGCGTCAGAGATTAGGTGCATGATCGAGTCCGTCACATCTTGCGGCTCGAGCAATCCGTTCGGCACCGGCAGCGGATTTTGCAGATTCTGCGCGATTGTCGGGAACTCCTGAACGTACCGGCCGAAGGCTTCGTTGGCGATCATCGGCGAGTTGACCCCGGTCGGGTGGACGGTGTTAACGCGAATGTTCTCTGGCGCCAGCACATTGGCCCACGCACGCATCAGGCCGACCACGGCGTGTTTGGAGGCGGTGTAACCCAGCACGCCCGGCGAGCCGTCGCCAAGTCCGCCGACCAAACCCGCGGTCGAGCTGGTGATCACGATCGACCCTCCGCGCCCGCCGGCCCGAAGGTGCGGGATTGCCGGCATCACCGTGTTGAACACACCGGTAAGCATGATGTCGATACCGGCCAGGAAGGCCTCGCGCTGCAGCCGCTGCTCGCCGGTGATAGCCATGACCCCGGCGTTCGCCAAGACTATGTCCAATCGCCCCAGTTCAGCCACGCCGTCGTCGACGACACGTTTGACCGCCTCATGATCCCGGACGTCGACCACGCTCAGCAATGCCCTACGGCCGAACTTCTCGATCAGTTTGGCCGTCTCGTCGAGATCGTCTTGGGTGGCAAGCGGGTACTCCACCGCATCATCGTTGGCGCAGATGTCGAAACCGATGATGTCGGCACCTTCCTCGGCGAGCCGGACCGCGTGCGAACGGCCCTGCCCCCGCGCCACCCCAGAGATGAAGGCGACCTTGTTGTCGACCAGTCCCATACCGTTGCTGTCCTTGTCTTTGGTCATTCCCGAACGGACGTTCTGCCGACGGGCCACGTTTTTAAGGTTCAACGTCTCATAATTGCCGATCAGTGGATTTGTGTCAATGGTCACATGCCGTCTCTGCGACGACTATCGTTGTAGAACGATCGTTTACGTTGGCACAGAAAAGCGGCGAGGAAACTGGAGCTGAGGATGCACGAAGGCCATATCGCGTCTGACACGGCGTGGTGGTACCCGACACCGGGAGAGATGGTGGACTGGTTGACATGGGCCAACGCGCTGCCCTTCTGCCAGGACATTGGGCTGGTATGCGTCGAGTTGAATCCTGCGTCGGCGACCTTTCGCATGGAACGTTCGACGCTGACCCCTAATCCCAACGGGGCCGTGCACGGCGGTATCGTCGCTGCCGCTGCCGATCAGATCATGGGCGCGCTCACCATGCGGATGAGCGCAAAGGGACTGTTGCCCGCTACCGGCTCGTTACACATTCAATTTCACTTACCCGCTCAGGCACCGTTAACTTTTCGCGCGACCGCGTTGGGCGGCGGACAGCGGACCAAGTTCGTCGAAGTGGTGGTGCAGGACCGGAACGGCAACCGCTGTGCCACGAGCCAGGGCACGATGATCGCGGGTGGCTCGGCGGGACCACCGTTGCCGAGTTCTTAATGAGACGCTAAGGTCCTAAAATGTTCCCCTCTCCCGGACAGCGAGGTAACGATGCCGCAGCGCTCGAACGCCCAGATCGTCGCCGACTTCTATAACGCGCTCAGCGGCGCCGACCCTGACGCGATAGCGGCCGCGATCGACGCCCACTTTGCCGAGGACGCCGCTATCGAGTGGCCGCCCTCGCTGCCGCACGGCGGACGCGTGGAAGGAAGCCGTCGGCTGCGTGGGCTGTTCACCGGGATCGCCAAAGCTGGTAATCAGGCCGGAGCCACCAACCTCAAGCTGGTGCGAACCATCGGCGACGGCGATCACGTGGTCGCCTGGATCACCTTCGACTGGAAAAGCCCCGGCTCCGACGACGCCGTTCCCAACTCCGCCCTGGAGGCGTGGTCGTTCGCCGCTGGGCTCGTGCACGAAATCCGGGCGTTCTATTGGGATACGGCGGCCATCACCCACCCACAGCACGCCTGACGCCGTTAGGACGCCACGAGGAGAAGCCAGATGTCACGTAGTGCAGTCATTGTCGACGCCCTTCGATCGCCGATGGCCAAGGGCAAGCCACCCAAGGACGGGCGTCCCGGCGGGGCGTTGAGCGGCGTGCATCCAGTGGAGTTGCTGGGTCAGGTAATCGGCCAGCTGATGGCGCGCAACGACGTCGACCCGGTCCGCGTCGACGACGTCATCACCGGCTGCGTGAGTCAGGTCGGCGAACAGTCCGGCCCGGTCGGGCGCTGGGCATGGCTGTCGGCGGGGCTGCCCGAGAGCGTGCCATCGGTGGCGGTGCACCGCGCCTGCGGATCCAGCCAGCAGGCCGCGGACTTCGCCGCACAAGCCGTCATTGCAGGAGCGTGCGACATCGTCGTCGCGGCCGGCGTCGAATCCATGAGCCGTATTCCGATGTTCACCGCACGCATTGGGCAGGATCCTTTCGGGCCATCGGTGAACGAACGGTACGCACCCGGGCTGGTTCCACAGGGCATCTCGGCCGAACTGGTAGCCGCGCGTTGGAAACTCGACCGCGACTCCATCGACGAGTTCGCCGCCGGATCACACTCGAACGCCGCCAGAGCCGACTTCACCGCCGAGATCGCGCCGATCACCACACCGGATGGTGCAGTCGTGGCTACCGACGAGACCGTCCGGCCGTCCACCACGGTCGAGGGACTGGCGGCGCTCAAATCTTCGTTCCAGTCCCCCGAAATGGCGGCGCGGTTCCCCGAGATCACCGACTGGCACATCACCGCGGGCAATTCATCGCAGCTTGCCGACGGTGCGGCCGCGGTATTGATCATGGGCGACGACATAGCCGAGGAGCTGGGCCTGACCCCGTGGGCGCGTTTTCATGCATTCGGGCTCGCCGCCGACGATCCAATCATGATGCTGACCGGCCCGATCCCGGCGACCGAACGGGCGCTTCGGCGATCGCGGCTTTCGCTGGCCGACATTGACCACTACGAAGTCAACGAGGCATTCGCTCCGGTACCGATGGCCTGGGCCCAGCATTTCGGTGCCGATCCGGCCCGACTCAACCCGCGCGGCGGCGCCATCGCATTGGGTCATCCGCTCGGGGCGTCCGGCGCCCGGCTGCTCACGACGATGTTGTACGCACTGGAGGCCACCGGCGGTCGCTTCGGGCTGCAGACCATGTGTGAGGCCGGCGGGATGGCCAACGCCACGATCATCGAACGGTTGTGAAACTCGCGAAAGGAACCGCAGGGCATGCAGATTGAGGGAATCACCGCGGTTGTTACCGGAGGCGCCTCCGGGCTGGGGCGCGCGACCGTCGAACGCCTGGTGAAATCCGGTGCCGCCAAAGTGATCATCGCCGACCTCCCATCCTCCGACGGCGAAACGGTCGCCAAGGATCTGGGCGACACCGTGCAGTTCATCGCCGCCGACGTCCGCAGCCCTGAGGACGTCGCCGCGGTGATGAATGCCGCCGCTGAGTCGGGGCCGCTTCGGGCGGTGGTGCATTGCGCCGGACGCGGCGGCCCGGTCCGTGTGGTCAACAACGACGGCACGCCCGGCTCGCTGGAGACCTATACCGAGATCGTTGGTCTCAACTTGATCGGATCGTTCAACGTGTTGCGCCTGGCCGCCGCCGAGATGGCCAAAAATGAACCGCTCGAGGGCGATCGCGGCGTGGCGATCCTGACGGCTTCGGTGGCTGCGTTCGAGGGCCAGATCGGTCAGATACCCTACGCGTCGTCCAAGGCCGGCATCGTCGGCATGACCATCGTTGCCGCGCGGGATCTGGCATCGAAAGCGATCCGGGTGTGTACGATCGCGCCCGGCATCTTCGATACACCGCTGCTGGCAAGGGTTTCCGAGGAGGTGCGGGCGTCACTGAAGGCCACCGTGCCGCACCCGAGCCGGCTCGGCCTGCCCGACGAGTTCGCCCGTCTGGCATTGTCGATCATCGACAACGGCATGCTCAACGGCGAAACGATTCGGCTCGACGGCGCAATCCGGATGGCGCCGCGTTGAATTCGAGCCGTCGGCGTATCTACCGCGACGATCACCATGCGTTTCGCGATAGCGCGAAGCGATTCATTGCAACCGAAGTCGCGCCGAACCTCGACGAGTGGCGCGGTGCGAATGGCATGCCGCGCAGCGTCATCGCCGCTGCCGGCGATGCTGGATTCCTCAGTGCCGCAGTACCCGAAGAGTTCGGCGGCAGCGGCACCGACGACCTCGGCTTCCTCGCCGTGTTGATCGAGGAGACAATCGCAGCCGGGGCGACCGGCCTCGCTTTGCTCTGGGCACTGCACGCCGGCGTCACGATCCCGTTGTTGCTCGAACACGCCACCGCGGAGTACAAGCAGCGGTGGCTGCCCGGGCTCGGCACAGGTCAATTGATCGCCGTTCCGGCGCCCGCCACGTTGTCCAGCGTCGCCGGCGCGCGCATCGCCGACGCGCTGCTAGTGCAGAACGACAGCGAGTGCGTAGCCCTGGTCCCGCTCGGCCAACCGAGCGTCACCATCACACCCGTCGATGACAACCTCGCCGGACGTGACGCCGGACTGGCCGATGTGACACTGGGCGACGCCGACACGACCAGCGGTCTCGGCTCCGCTACCGCCCTGCATCGCGACCTCGACCTGTGGTTTGCCGTATTGGCGCTGGCGAGCGCGCGCACTGCGACAGCGTTAGCGGTCGATTACGTGCACGCCAGAAAAATCTTCGGCCGCCCGCTGGCGGAGTTCGAAAACACCCGGTTTCGCTTGGCCGAACTCTGGGCTGAGCTGGCCAGCGTGACTGTATTCGTCGATTCCTGCGTGCACGCGCGCAGCATCGGCGCGCTCGATGTCGCCGACGCGGCGGCCGCTCGCCTGACCGCAAACAGGGTCTGTGGCCAGGCGGTCGACCAGTCCCTGCAGCTGCATGGTGGATACGGCTACATGCGCGAATACCCCATCTCGCATGCGTTCGCCGACGCTCGCTTCCTGCAGGTGATGGCCGCGGCCTACTCCAATCCTTGCGACACCCTGGCATCGACCGTGGCTTTGGACGCCACGGCACCGCGGTGAACACCGGCGCCGGACGGTCTCGACGTTATGGCGACGAGCCCAGAGCGAGGATCTCGTCGAGACTCTCCTGCATCGAGAGCCATAGCAGATCCAGGTCTTTGAATACCTCTCCGTCGGCGTTCATCGCGATACAACACACGCCGCAGTGAGTGCACATCGCCGACGTCAAAACGGTGCCGGGCAAAGGCGCAAAGACGTACATCCGGTCGAAGCGCGCACCGGCGATGTAGCGGTCCTCGGTTATCCCTGGCCACGAGCTGGTCGTGAGCACCGCTCCACCGACAGAACCAAGGATCGCCGCGGCCACACCCGAGGGGGTGCGGTTGAGAATGGGGGTGATGGCGCCGAGGAATCCCAGCGCGGGTTCAGACCGCACGTGATGGACCCGCTCGCGCATCGCGCGGATTCGTTCGGCAGGGTCTTCTACACCGGAGGGCACAAGAAAGTACGCTGCCGCGAAATCGTTTCCGCCCGTGGCGTTATCAGCAGCGCGCATCGCCACGGGCATCGATATCGGCACGTCGCCCAAATCTTCGCCGTTGGCGGCGCAGTAACGCCGCAGCCCTCCGAGCAGCGCGCTGACGAATGCGTCGTTAAGCGTGCCGCCGGCGGCCTTTGCCGCACGTCGTAGGTCGTCGAATTCACATTCCATGGTCCCGAATCGCCACATCCTTCGCGACCCGCCACGAAGGATCTTCGACGGATTCTTCGGCGGCGGCCCCGCCACCCGGGCCAGCGACGACACGTAATCAGCGGTGGAGCGAAGGTCGCCAACCGCTTTGATGAGGGCGCGTCCGCCTCCGACAATAGCCTTCGGGGTGCCGGTAATCTGTTGGCTGAGCTGCTGAGCCGCGACACCGATAGGACTGCGCCGCACAGGTTTGCGCGCCGGCGTGGGTTTGTCGGTCTGATGCTTCCGGCTCGTGTTCAGGACACGCTCATGCAGCCGCGCCAGCGCCAGCCCATCCATGAAGACGTGGTGAGCGTGCATGACGTAGGCCGCGCGGCCATCCTCGAGCCCTTCTACGAGATAGCCCTCCCAGGGTGGTCGGGACCGGTCCAGCGGCGTTAGTCCGATCGTTTGCGCGAGTTCGAGCAGCTGACGGTGCCCACCCGGCGCAGGCAGTGACACCCGCCGCAGGTGGAAGTCCAGGTCAAATGACGGATCGTCCGCCCACATCGGCGGCCCAACCGGGACCAGCGGATCCACCACGCGCTGCGCGAACCGGGGAACGATCTCGACGAACCATTCATGGGCGGCCCGGAGCCGCTCCCAGTCGGGAACCGTGTCAAGCAGCTGAAGTACCACCCCAGACCACGCACCCTGCGGGTGCCGATCTGTGCGCCACATCAACGCATCCAGTTCGGACAACGCGGGATCGCGTCCCCAGCCTTCTAAGTCAGACCACAGTTGCTCTTGCTCTGTTGTCATCCTGACTTCTCCCGTCCGGAACCCGGCTCCCATGTCTGAGTCCGGAGATCGAGCTGACCATCACCTTTATCCAGCGGATCCGTAGCAGATTCGGCCGAGGCGCTGTCAGCCATCGGATTGCGGGCGAAATCGATGATGAGAGCCGCGGTCTCGGCGGGCTTCTCGAGCATCGCGCAGTGTGCCACGTCATCGAGGACTACCAGCCGCGCATGAGGAATGGCGTCTGCCAGCTGACGCCCCGAGGAGAGTGGAACGATTCGGTCTCCGCGGCCCCACAGCACCAATGCGGGCGCGCGTACCGCCCCGGGGGTAGCCTCCGCCACCGCTCTTCCGGCGGCTTGCGCGCCGGCGATGAATCCCGGAGCCGCCATCCTCGGCACCAACTCGTCGGCGAGCGATCGCGTGATGCAGCGCGGCTCTGATACGGCGAGTGCAAACAGTGCGGTCCGCAAGTACCGCCACCGCGCGATAGCCCGCGGCACGGTGTGGAATCCAAACACCTTGTCGAATAACCGGAAGCCCAACAAGATCGCCCGCAATCGCAGTGCACCGATGTTGTCGCTGCCGGAGTCGATCAACATCAAACCGTCGACCCGGCCGGGATGGTCGCACGCCACCTTGAGTGAGACGAGGCCGCCCATCGAGTGCCCCACGATGGTCGCCCTCGCCAGGCGCAGCTCATCGAGTAGTCCTATTACCGTCGCGACCTGTTCCGCGAAGACATCACCGGCGGCCACGGGTTCTGATGCGCCGAACCCGGCGAGGTCAAGCGCGATCACACGGGCGTGGCGCGCGACGGCCGGCAAGATGCGCAGCCACCATTGCCACGCCCCTCCCTGGCCGTGCACCAGCACCACCGGACGACCGGTTCCGACGTCCACGTACCGTATGCGTCGCGCGCGCACGGCCGCGTCGTGTGTGTACGGGGTCCAGTCGATTCCCGCCCACTCGCGGTCAGCACGCTCCCATTGCGCAATGTCTGTGTTCGCCCGGCGGCGTCTGCGCAACCATGGGCGCCGGTGCTTCGAACTCCGCATTATCACGGTCCCTGACCATCACTCGATCTCTGTGCGCTCGTTTTTGCGACGACCTGTATCAGAATACATGTAAAGAGGGCCCAGTCAACGCCGAAAAGAACGATCGTTCGCATTGATCCTCGCCCACAACTTGGAGCACGATGACACGGGCCGAGACGTTTTCAGCCAGCACCGCGGCGAGCGGTTCGCCAGAGCTATTGGCGCGGCCCGTAAAAGGCGTCGAAAGCGTTTTGGTCGTAGATGTGCTCCCACGCTTCGGTGAGTTGTCCGTTGCTGGCCGTCGCTATGAGACAGATTCGCGCTTCGAGTGTCGTGCCATGCCGCTCGCGGCGGTGGATGTAGAGGACTCCGGCGTGGTGCTGGCCCTCGAGAGTGTCCAGCAATTCGAGGCTGAGTGTGCCGGGCTGGCCGGCGATGATCCCGAACGCGGAAAGGACATTCCCGCGCCCGACGTGGGTGCCGGCGGCCGGCTGACTGCGACCGGGGCTGTGCCAGCGGATGTCGGGGTGCATCAGCGCCGCGGCGGCATCAACGTTGCCGTTCTGGAAGGCCGTCATCGTCTGGACGAGCACGTCGATTGCGTTCGCGGTGTCCGGTGTCGCCATGTCCTTCACCATGAGG
>Ga0210398_10002090_pt1 | contig 19745 bp, 16 predicted proteins | sample IncBWC4OmetaG_FD_161047 | JGI IMG/M metagenome (GOLD analysis project Ga0210398, IMG submission 161047) | Forest soil microbial communities from Barre Woods Harvard Forest LTER site, Petersham, Massachusetts, United States - Inc-BW-C-4-O | ecosystem: Environmental > Terrestrial > Soil >...
GGCGCACGTATTCAGGGAACAGGCGCCGCGACAACTTGACGGTGCACAGCACCGGAGCGGTGAAGCTCATATCGGCCTTGGCGAATTCACTGCGCAAGAACGAGTAGTCGAAACGCGCGTTGTGCGCCACGAACACGGCGTCTCGAAGTTTTTCCCTCACCGTCGAGGCGAGCTCGGCAAACCGCGGCGCCTGCGCCACCATCCGATCGTTGATGCCGGTGAAGGCCTCGATGTGCGGCGGAATGGGGCATTCGGGGTTCACCAGCGAACTCCATTCCTCGACGAGCTCGCCGTTCATTACGCGCAGAATGCCGATTTCGGTGATCCGGTCGTACGCCGCGTTCCCGCCAGTCGTCTCCAAATCGACGAATGCTAGATCCTGCGGAAGTTCCTCAGCCGCGGCCATCGAGCGACAGCAGGGGATAGTACAGATCGGGCCGGCGATCGCGGAACACGCCCCAGGATTGCCGGTAGCGGCGCACTTCCTCCAGGTCGAAGGCGGCGGTGAGCACCGTTTCACTCACCCGGTCCGCTTCGGCCACCTTTTCGCCGGTGTGCGAGGCGATGAACGAAGAGCCGTAAAACGTCATGGTGTACTTTTCGCCCGTTTCCGTGCCGATGCGATTCGACGCCACCACCGGCATGATGTTGGCCGCGGCGTGACCCTGCATGGTGCGCTGCCAATGTCCGCTCGAGTCGATGCTCGGATCCTGGGGCTCGGAGCCGATGGCCGTGGGATAGAGCAGGATCTCGGCGCCCATCAACGCCATGGAGCGGGCCGCCTCCGGAAACCACTGATCCCAGCAGATCGCGACGCCCAGCTTCGCGTATTGCGTGTCGAATACCTTGAAGCCGGAATCACCGGGCGAGAAATAGAACTTCTCGTGGTAGCCCGGGCCTTCCGGTATGTGCGACTTGCGGTAGCTGCCGAGCACGGCACCGTCCGCATCGACGATGACCACTGAATTGTAGAACGCGTTGTTGGCCCGCTCGAAGACGCTGACCGGCAGCACGACGCGCAGTTCGCGCGCCAGGGTGCGAAAATGTTCCACCGCCGGATGGCCTTCCAAGGGCCTCGCCAGCTCCAGATGGCGCGAGCAGTGATCCTTGCAGAAGTACGGCGTCTCGAACAACTCCTGGATCAAGATCACCTGGGCGCCGCGGGCGGCGGCCTCGCGGATCAACTTATCGGCGCGCGCGACGTTTGCGTCGCGGTCCCAACTGCAGGCCATCTGAGTGGCCGCGACGGTAATTTTGCTCATAGGGTGCGTATGCTAACTGGATCTCTGACTCTGTCCACTATCAGACGGGGTCGCTTCGACCCCGTAGATTCGGCGCGCCAGCGCCTAAAAACTCAGCGCCTAGAAACTCGGCGGCGAACTGGCGCTGACGATCTCGCATTCCTCGCGCCCGATGTTGCGGAAGCGATGCGGCAGGGTGCTCTTGTAATAGTACGCATCCCCGGGTCCGAGGATCCGCGATTCGCCGAGGACGGTGAGCTCGATTTTGCCCTTGACGATCACGCCGCCCTCCTCCCCCGCGTGCGTCAGCATCTCCTCGCCCGTATCGGAGTTCGGTGCGTGGCGCTCGTGCAGTATCGACATGCTGCGCTTGGGCAAACGGCTGCCGACCAGACGCAGTTCGACGCCGGCGGTGCCGATGTCGGTCAAATCCTGCCGCGGGAAAAACACCTGGGGCTGGCCGCCGATATCCAGAGTAAAAAAATCGGCCAGCGACATGGGAATACCGTCGAGGACCTTCTTCAGCGAGCTGACTGATGGACTCACGCGATTCTGCTCGATCAGGGAAATCAACCCGTTGGTGACCCCTGCGCGCTTCGCCAATTCGCGCTGCGACAGCCCGTACATCTGCCGCACGGCTTTCAGATGGGTTCCCACGTCCAGGGTCATAATGTCTATTATAATAGACAGTTCGGGCGATAAATCATCCAAAATTGAGGTAAATGTCGATTTTCCTTATCATCGGCCCGTCCGAAGGCCAAACCGCAAGGATTCTCCGCAATGAATGCCCAGCTCACCCCCGCACTGTCGAACGGCGATCTAGACGCATTTTGGATGCCGTTCACCGCGAATCGACAATTCAAGGCGAATCCGCGCTTGCTCACGCGCGCCGAGGGCATGCACTACTGGACCACCGACGGCCGCGAGGTTCTGGACGGGGTGGCGGGTTTGTGGTGCGTGAACGCAGGGCATGGGCGGCGCGAGATCACCGAGGCCGTGACGAAGCAGCTCAGCATCATGGACTACGCCCCGGCGTTTCAAATGGGTCACCCCATCGCTTTTGAGCTGGCCAATCGGCTGGCCAAGATCGCACCTCCCGGCCTCGATCGCATCTTCTTCACGAACTCAGGCTCCGAGTCGGTCGACACGGCGCTGAAGATCGCGATTGCCTACCATCGTGCGCGTGGCGCCGGCCAGCGCACACGCTTCATCGGCCGCGAAAAGGGCTATCACGGCGTGGGCTTCGGCGGAATGTCGGTCGGTGGAATGGTCAACAACCGCAAGTACTTCGGTTCTTCGATGTTGCAGGGAGTGGATCATCTGCCGCATACGCTGGATATTGAACACAACGCGTACACGCGCGGCCTGCCGCAGTGGGGCGCCCATCTGGCCAATGAACTGGAGCGCTTGATCGCCCTGCATGATGCATCGACCATCGCCGCGGTCATCGTCGAGCCGATCTCGGGGTCCGCCGGCGTCATCCTGCCGCCCATCGGGTACCTGAAGCGCCTGCGGGAGATCTGCGACAAGCATGACATCCTCCTGATATTTGACGAAGTGATCACGGGCTTCGGACGCATCGGCAAGCCCTTCGCGAGCCAGGCTTTCGACGTCACCCCCGACCTTATGACGACGGCAAAGGGCCTGACCAATGGCGCCCTGCCCATGGGCGCGGTATTCGCCCACCGCCGGATCTACGATGCCTTCATGCAGGGACCGGAAGGCGCCATCGAGCTGTTCCACGGTTACACCTATTCGGCGCACCCCGTCTCATGCGCCGCCGCGCTCGCGACCCTCGATGTGTATGCCAAGGAAGGGCTGCTGACTCGTGCGGCATCGCTCGCGTCGGAGTGGGAGAACGCCGTGCATTCGCTGCGCGGCCTGCCGCATGTGATCGACGTGCGCAATTACGGTTTGATCGGCGCAGTGGAACTCGAGCCGCGGGCGGGCAAGCCCGGGACGCGTGCCTTCGAAATATTTCTCAAGTGCTTCGAGCGCCGCGTCATGGTCCGGCAGACGGGCGAGACCATCGCCATGTCGCCCCCGTTGATCATCGAATCCAAGCAGATCGAGCGCCTCGTCGAGACTCTGGCGACGGTGATTCGCGAAATTGGCTAGGCGCTGCGCAGAGAGTTAACTCTCCTTCACTTCGAAGATCGCGTACCACTTCTTGCAGGGCTCTGAGACCTCCCAGATGCCCTCGAAGCCCGCGGGCACCACGAAGGCATCGCCGGCGCGCAACTCGGTGCGCTCGCCGGTGACCGACTCGATGCGCACTCGCCCTTCGATGAGCACGCAGAATTCGTGCTCGGTATATCGCACCCGCCATTTGCCGGAAGTGCTGGTCCAGATGCCGCAATAGAATTGCTGGGTCCGCTCGGCGTACTGATTCGATGCCCGCGCCCGGGGAATGCCGGCGAGTATGTTCTCGGGTGCGGGGTTCGCGGACTCCCCGGTCTGCAAACGGTCGAGCACGACGATCTTGGGACGATCACTCATTGGCTATCCTAGGCTCGCGCGCCCGGCGGAAACAAGTGCGGCCCGGAGAGATCGGCTCCGGGCCGCGATTCCCCCGCGCTTCCCCGTCGGATCACTCGCTGCCGCGTACCTGCGCGACCGCCGCGCCGCCCTGTGCTTGCAGCGTCAGGCGAACACGGCGTTCGAGTGCATAGCCATCGCTGTCGGCCGCGACGCTCTGGCTCTTGCCGTAGGCGTTGACTTCGAGCACCTCATCGGCGATCCCCGCGGCCCGAAACAGGTCGCGCACCGCATTCGCGCGATCCTGCGAGAGCTTCAGATTGGTATCCACCGTACCCCGCGGGTCCGCGTAGCCGTCGAGGCGCACCTTGAGCGCCGGGGATTTAGCCACCGCCTGCGCCAACACCTGGATTTCATGCGCGATTTCCGGCGTAATCTCCGCGCTGCCGGTGCGAAACAGCACATCGCCCTGCAGCCCGTCGAGAACCGAACTGGCGTCCTGCTTGGCGTTTTGCGCCGTCTGCACCTGGTGAGTCAGCTCATCGAGCCGCGCGCTCAGACTGACAGTGGTCTCGGTCAGCTGCTGCTTTTCGGTCGACAGCGCCGAATTCTCGCCCTGCAACTTGGCCTTGTCGGCCTGCAGGGAAGCGGCGGTCGCCTCGGCCTGGGTCGCGTCTTTCGCCCGATGCACCCGGTTCCCGAGCCAGGTACCGATCCCCGCGCCCACGACCGCGCCCACGGGACCTGCTGCAAAGGCGCCGATCACTCCGCCCGTCACGAATCCGATGGGCTCTTGCGGCGTGGCCGGCTTTGTCTCGCCTGCCAGGGCCGCCGCGCTCATGCCGAACAGCCCGATTGTCCCGACGACCTTGGTAAATACAGTGTTCATAACAGCTCCTCGTTTGGTTGATCGAGAGGCGACCATCGCCTCCTGGGAGCTATTACGGACCCGGTTTCGGGCGTCGCCCGGCCCGACTTGTGGCCAATGATGGCGCAGCGGCGATCAATTCGGCATGGCGCGGAGCGGCTACGCCTTGAGCGAGAAGGGGGTGAAATTGGTATCGATGTCGTAGTAATCCTCGTGCTCGGCCCACTTGAGAAACGCCACGATTCGATAGGTGGCCGGCGCGGCAACAATCTCCCAGCCGCTCTTGAGGACGTACTGCGTGAACATTACATCGATCAGGTGAGACTGCGGCATGCGGCCGTAAAAGGCGACGAAGTAGAAGATCACCGAGTCGACGAGTTCGCCGCACAAGGTCGAGCCCACGATGCGGGTCCACAGCCAACGACCGCGAGTCCAGATCTTCATCTTCGCGAGCACGTAACTGTTCACGAAAGTCCCGCATAAAAATGCGCTGATCGATGCCGCGACGATTCGCGGCGTGTTGCCGAAAACGGCCTCAACCGACGCTTGGCCGGCCCGCGATGCGGCCGAGGGCGGCAGGTGAACCACGACCGCGGCCATGAGGGATGCAAAGGCCAGCGCCGCAAATCCGGCCCACACGACCCGGCGATCGCGCGCGTAGCCGTAAACTTCCGTCAGAATGTCGCCGAAGATGTAGGAGATGGGGAAGAACAAAACACCCGCGAGAAAGGTAACCGTGCCGAATATCGGCACTTCGATCGAGGTTTCCTTGGCCGGCCCGATCAGGTTGGAGCACAGTAAAACGCAAACATAGGCCGCCATCACAAAATCGTAATAGCGGTATTCACGGGATTTTCGTGGCTCGGTCATAGTGCTCGTGTGTAGGCGATTACCTGAAGATTCCCATGATATGTCATACCGGCCACCCCACTGTCGTGTTTTGGCGAAGAGCATCACAGCAGGCGGGCGGCCGGTACGGTAGATATAGACACTGAAACCCCAAGCAGCGGATCCAATGGAGCACGGCAAACCCTACAGCACGACGGACGGTCCGCTCGTCGATTTCGATGCTGTGTGTCAGAAGGTGCGTGCTGCCGTCGAACCCGCACGCGCCCATGCCGTGTCGCTGCACGATGAACTTGGCGACGTGCTCTGGCTGAGCGAAAGTTCCATGGGGCCCGACGAGCACAACGCGGTCCGCGAAGCCGTCGAGGCCTTCTCCAATCCGAGCGGGCCGCCGGTGCTGGTGCACGATCTGGGAGACTCTCGCTCCGCCTTGCTGCTGCGTGCAGTCAACGCCCGGCGAGCCATGGTCGGTGTGATCATGATGATCATGGATGCCCGCGTCATCAAACCGGACGCTCGCGGCGCGCTCAAGGTGATGACCCCGAAGCTGCAGCGCGCACTCGTCGACTTCGCCACGATGCGGCCGGAGACTGAGCCGTCCTCCCCGCCCTCCCCGCCGGCCCGCGTTGCGCCCGCCCGCACCCCGCCTGCGCGCACGCCTCCTGCCGGCGAACTCAGCCTGGTTGAAGAGGTGCGTACACCACCGCCGGCGGCAGCTCCCCGCGCCGTACCGCCCCCACCGCCTCGCGCCGTATCGCCGCCAGCACCTCCCCGTGCCGCGATGAACGGCAAGGCATCGGCGGCAGCGCCTGTGGCGCGCGCCGCTCCCGCGGCAGTGCCCACGACACCGCCTGCGGCGGCGCCCAGAGCCCCGGCCTCACGCCAGCAAGACGTCATCACGCCGGAAATAGACCGCTTGCATGCCGCGCTGCGCCGCAGCCCCATTGCGCTGCACGTGCAGCGCCTCATGCCATTGACGAAGGGCAGCCAGCTCAGGCGCTACGAAGTGCTGTTGCGCTCCAAATCCGATGCCGCGCCCAATGCAGCGCCCCAGGCCATGCTGAAAGCAGCCGTGGAAAACGGTCTCGGCTCCATGATCGATCGCCGCGTGGTCACCGAACTCATCGGCTTTCTGGTGCATCATCCGGACGTCTGGAAATCCACCGCGGTGATGTTTTCCGTGAATCTCACCACCACGGCGGTGCACGACGAGCACTTCCTCAAATTCGTCGAATTGTGCTTGGAGAAATCCGGACTGCCGAAGGGAATGATCGCCTTCGAAGTCGACACAGCGACGGCGGTCAAGCTCGCCGACAAGATGCCGGAGGTCGGCACGACCTTGCATCGCCTCGGCTGCCCATTGATTCTCGATGACTTCGCGCTGAAAACCGAGTGCTTTGCTCTGCTGCGTCTGCCCGGAGTCCACTACGTGAAACTGGCTCCGGAAATCACCGCGAAAATGCGCACCGACAAATTGTCCCAGGCGGCCATCACGGCCGTGGTGCAGATGGCGCGGGTGCTGGGGATGCACACCGTGGCCAAGCGCACCGAGAACGCCGCCGAGCAGGAGTGGCTGACGGCGCTGGGCGTGGACTTCATCCAGTCGAACTCCATGTCGCCGCCGGTCGCGATCGAATCCCTGTCGAAAATGGCGCAGGCGCCGAAAGCTCCGATCTAGATCCTAGTTGGCGCGCGAGAGCCGGCTCGCGTTCCCGTCCCAACCGCCGCCCAGGGCCTTCACCAGGTACACCGCCGTCGCGAACTGTTCGCCGTGCACCTGCACGGCTTGCCGCTGATTGCTGAGCAGAACCTGTTGCGCCGTGATCATTTCGAGGTAGGTATCCACGCCGCCCTTGTAGCGTGCGGTTGCGATGTCGAACGCCTCCTGTGCACTTCTCACGCTGGCATCGGCCTGCGTCACCGCTCGATCGAGGGACGCCAGACCCGTAATGCCGTTCTCCACCTCTTCCATGGCCGTAAGCACCGTCCGCCGGTACGTGGCGACGGCCGCATCATAGTCCTCGTTGGCAATGCGCACGTTTGCCCGGGTTTTCCCCGCATCGAAAAGCGTCTGGGTGGCGGACAAGCCGATCGACCACAGCCGGCTCGGCGCGTCGAACAGCGAGGCCAGTGCATTGCTCTGCCAGCCGGCGTTGGGCTCGCCGAAGCTCGAGCCCAGGGTGATGCTGGGGTAGTAGGCGGCGCGGGCGACCCCGATGCGCGCATTGGCGGCGGCCATGGACCGCTCCGCGGACGCAACGTCGGGGCGACGCTGCAATAAATCCGAGGGCAGTCCGACCGGGATTGCCGGCAGCGCCGCGCTCGAAAGCGTCGCCGACAGCGTGAAACTCGGCGCCGGGGTGCCGACCAAGGTGGCGATCGCATGCTCGAACTGCGCCCTTTGATTGTCCAAGAGCTCGAGCTGGGTCGCGGCGGCTTCGACCAGGGCCTGTTGCTGCGCCAAATCGAGTCCCGTGGCGAATCCGAGATCGTGTCGCGACGCGATGAACCCGAGGGCATCGCGCTGCAGATCCAGACTGTGGCGCACGACCGCGATTTCGGAGTCGAGCTCGCGCAGAGCGAAATAATCCGTCACGAGCTGCGCCGTCAGCAGCAGCCGGGTGTTCTCGAAGTCTGCCTCCGCCTGCTGCTCGGAAGCGCGGGCGCCTTCGACCTCGCGGCGTACGCGGCCGAACAGATCGGCTTCGTAGTTCACGGTGGGCCCCAACACGAAGTTGTTTTGCACCGTGGACTGATTCGGAAGGGAGTAACTGGCGAGCGGCCGATTCGCCGAGGTCTTGCCGCGCTCCGCCGCGGCGGACAGGCCCACGAATGGATACAGATCCGAGGCCGCGACGGTCACTTGATCGTGCGCCTGCGCGAGCCGGGCGGCCGCTACGCGTAGATCCTGGTTGCCGGTGAGGGCGCGCTCGACCAAGGGATTCAAGGTGTCGTCCTGAAATAGGCGCCACCAGTCGCCCTTCAGTGTCCCGTCGCTTGGTGCCGCTTCGTGCCACGGAATGTCGGGCCGCCACGCGGACGGCACCTCCGCCGCCGGCCGGTGATAGTCCGGGCCCACCGCACAGCCCGCTGCTACGCCCAAGGCGGCCCACCACGGCACGCGGCGCCAGCGGAAGCGACTACGCCGATTGAAGGCGCGCTCCATCGCTACCCGCCTTTGGAGGACTGCTCGGGCAGAGTCACGACATCGCCGTCGGCCAGCGAATCCGCCGGATTCACAATGATCCGATCGCTCACGTTGAGACCACTCAATATCTCGACGCTGGTACCGAAATCCGTGCCCAATTTCACCGAGGCCAAATGCACCCGGCCGCCGCCATCGACCAAGGCGACGCGCGTGCCCTCGGGCCGAAACAGCAGAACATTGGTGGGGACGACCAGAGCCCTGGCATCGACGCCGATTGGCATCGACACCTGAACGTAGGAGCCTGTGATCAGCGCGTTGGTGGGGTTCGGGACCCGTATTTCCACCTGCATGGTTCGCGTCGCCGTATCAATGGCTCGCGCGGTGCGCGCGACGGAGCCGCGATATTGCTCGCCGGCGCGCTCCGCCAACGTGACGGTCACCGGATCGCCGACTTTGACTTGATGCGCATAGACCTGCGGCACGTAGACGTACAGACGCAACGGGTCGACCTGCGCGACGGCAAACAGCGCCTGCCCGGTCCCGCCGTTACCGGCATTGACGAGATCGCCCACGTCGACGGTTCGCCGGGTCACGACGCCGTCGTACGGGGCCACCACCAGGTTGAAACCCTGAAGCTTGCGCAGACGTCCCACATTGGCGTCCGCCGCGGCAAGGTTGGCCGCCGCCTGACTGTACGCGCTCACGCGCTCATCCAAGTCTTGCTGGGTCACGGCGTCCTTTTGGCGCAGAGCCTGCCAGCGATCGGCGGTACTCTTCGCGAGGGCGGCGCTGGCGGCAGCCTGATCGCGCGCCGAGATGGCCTGCGACAATTCCTGATCGACTTCGGGCGCGGTGATCTCCGCCAATAGATCGCCCTTCTTGACCGAGCTGCCGATGTCCTTGACCCAACGCACCACATAGCCGTTGCTGCGCGCATACACCGTCGATTCGATGACCCCGAGCAGCGTTCCGGGCAGGGTGAGCGGCTGCTCTTCGCCGCCCGCCTTCGGGCTGGTCGTGGTCACGTACTGCCTGGCGTGCAGGGCCGTGGACCTCTCCAAGGCATGGGCCTGAAAGCTGCGCAGCACGAATACGATCACGGCGCCGACCACCAGGAAGCCGACGATTCCGCCAACTACCCATTGGGCTCGTTTCAACACGGCAGGGTTTTCCCTTTCAGACATATCAGCGAGTTCCTTCGGCGATCGGCGGCGGCGCCGACACTCGGCGCTCCCTGCGCAGCTCGAGGCGCCGGTGTACGCCGGCAAATATCACCGGCACGAAAAACAATGTAGAGACCGTGGCAAACAGCAGTCCGCCGATCACCGCCCTACCTAAGGGCGCATTCTGCTCGGCGCCTTCGCCCATTCCCAGCGCCATGGGGATCATACCGATGATCATCGCCAGTGCCGTCATCAAAACCGGACGTATGCGGGTCGCCCCCGCGTCGAGGGCCGCCTTGACGGGACCCAGCCCCTCGCCCATGCGCTGGCGCGCAAAAGAAACGACCAGAATACTGTTGGCGGTTGCCACACCCATGGTCATGATTGCGCCGGTCATCGCCGGCACGCTCAAGGTCGTGCCGGTCAGCAGCAGCATCCAGCAGATTCCCGCGAGCGCGGCCGGCAGTGCGGTGATGATGATGAAGGCGTCGACCCAAGACTGGAAATTGACCACGATCAGCAGGTATACCATCACCACGGCCATCACCAGCCCCACTCCCAGCTCGATGAACGAGGATTTCATGGTTTCCGTCTGGCCGCGGATCGCGACGCTCATGCCGCGCGGCAAATGCGGTCGCAACTCCTCCACCAAGCGTCGGATATCGACGGAGATGCTGCCCATGTCGCGGCCCTGCGCGCTGGCAAAAATATCGATGGTCGGCGCCAAGTTGTAACGCGAATCCACCGCCTCCTGCGCGGCGGGCGCGACGCCGACGAGATTGCTCAACAGCTGCGGTGCGACGCTCAGCGTGGCGGTCGCCGCACGGACCGGCGTACGCAGCAGCTCGTCGAGACTGTCGATCGCGTACTGCGGCGACTGCACGGTCAAGTTGTACACCACTCCGTTCGCCGGACTCAGCCAGAAGGCCGGCGCGGTCTGCGAAGTACCCGCGGTCGACACCAAGAGATCGGAAGTCACGTCGTTGGGGCTCAAGCCCAATTGCTGCAGTTGCGTGCGATCCATGTTCAGCGCCACCGTGGGCTGATCGAGGCGCTGATGAATGTGCGTGTCGACCGTGCCGGGGATCAATTCGATCTGCTTCATGAGCTTCGCGGCAATATCATAGTCCGCCCGTAGGTCGGCGCCGGTGACCTTGACGTCGATCGCTGACGGCAACCCAAAGTTCAGGATCTGCGTCACCATGTCGGCCGGCTGGAAAAAGAACTCAACGCCGGGGAAACGTCGCGGCAGTTCACGGCGCATCTCTTCCACGTAGTACTGCGTGGGCCGGTGTCCCTCGTTGAGGGAGACCTGAATCTCGCCGTCGTGGCTGCCGAAGGTGCCGGCGTTGCTGTAGGTCTTGTTGATCCCGCTGACCGCCACGCCCAGATTGTCGAGAACCGTGCCGAGTTCAGCGGGCGGCACCAAGGTGCGAATGACGCTTTCCACCTCGTCCGCCACCCGTGCCGTCTCTTCGATTCGCGTGCCGGTGGGCAGACGCATATGCAGGCGAATCTGGCCGCCGTCCACGCTGGGAAAGAAGTCCCGCCCCAGAATGAACACCAGGCAGCACGACAGCACGCAAAAGCCCAGGAAACACCCCGCGAACAGCCGCCGCCGTTCGAGCGCCGCGGCAAGAATGATGGAGTAGCCGCTACGCAGCTTCTCGAAACGCCCGTTGAACGCCCGGTATACGCGCTGCAACAGGCTTAGGTCAGCGGTCGAACTCGCCGGGGCGTGATCCATCATCAACATGACCAGGGTCGGCACCAGGGTTCGCGACAGGATGTAGGAAGCCAGCATCGCGAACACCACGGCCTCCGCCAGGGGTGCGAACAGATATCGGGCGACGCCGGTCAGAAAGAACATCGGCACGAACACGATGCAGATACACAGGGTGGAGACCAAGGCCGGGACGGCGATTTCGCCGGCGCCCTCCAGAATGGCCTTGTGCAGGTCGGAGCCCAGATGAATGTGGCGCTCGATGTTCTCGATGGTCACCGTGGCGTCATCGACCAAGATGCCCACGGCGAGCGCCAGCCCACCCAAGGTCATGATGTTCAGGGTCTCTCCCAGGACAAACAGGGCGATGATCGAGGAGAGGATCGACAGGGGAATCGACACGGCGATGATGCAGGTGCTGCGCCAGTTGCCGAGAAACACCAGGATGAGCGCGGCCGTCAGGCAGGCGGCGATCACCGCCTCGCGCACCACGCCGCTGATGGCGGCCCGAACGAAGCTCGATTGGTCGAACAGCGGGGTGATCTTCAAGTCCTTGGGCAAGATCTGTTCGACGATCGGCAATTGCGCGAGCAAGGAACTCACGATATCCAGGGTCGACGAGCCGCCGTTCTTGATGATGGAGACCAGAACGCCGCGCTCGCCGTTCTGGCGCACGATATTGGTCTGCGGCGAGAACCCATCGCGCACGTGCGCCACTTCGGAGAGATAGGTGGTCGCACCGTTTCGGGTCACCACCGGGATGTTGTTGAGGCCGGCGATGGTATCCGGCGAGCTGTTGGTGGCGAGCACGAATTCCGTCGCGCCGATCTTCGCGGTCCCCGACGGCAGCACCAAATTCTGGGTGTTGACGGCGTTGACCACGTCGTTCGGCGTCAATCCCTTGGCGAGCAGCGCATTGGTGTCAAGGTCAACGGAAATGACGCGCTGCTTCCCGCCATAGGGCCAGGGAATGGCGACGCCCGGAATGGTCACGAGCCGGGGCCGCAGGAAATTAACCGCCGCATCGAATACGGCCTGCTCCGTCATGCTGGGACTCGACAGGCCGAGTTGGATGATGGGAATGCTGGACGCGGAGTACTTGATGACCAGCGGCGGCAGAATGCCGGGCGGCAATTGCCGCAATTGCGCCTGCTCGATCGCCACCACTTGAGCGATGGCAGTGGGGATGTTCGCGTTCGGCTGAAAGAAGATCTTGGTGATGGAGAAGCCGGACAAGGACTCGGATTCGATGTGCTCGATGTCATTGACCGTGGTCGTGAGGCTGCGCTCGTTGACCGCGGTGATCCGTTGGCCGATGTCCTGCGCCGATAAGCCGGTGTAAGTCCAAACGATGCTGATGACCGGGATGTTGATTTCCGGAAAGATGTCCGTCGACATCTTCAGCAGCACGAGGGGCGTGGCGAGGAGAATCAGCAACGCCATCACCAAGAACGTGTACGGCCGCCGCAGCGCAACTTCAACGATCCACATTAGCTAGCCAACCTCAAGTCGACGTTGCGCGCCGCAGGCGCGGAGCAAATCAATCCCAAGCATGCACCCTGGGCCGAACGTGGTTAACACCCAGTGGTTAATTTATTAAAGTCCGTTAATGAGCCTACCATGCTCCCGCCGCGGCGCGCGCGCCACAGCAGCGGCCCATTTCGCCAGACCACTTGCAAATCATTGGAAACAAAGCAAACTATGGGGGTCTGCAACGAGACACCGGAACCGAGCTAAGTGTTTTGTTAGTCCCATGAGGTTCGGTTCCGGTTCCCGTTAAGCCTCCCATGACAATCACCGCACTAATCGTCGTCCTCGCGCTGACGGGAGCCCTGCTCTTGTTCGCTGCGGTCCGCCGTCTACGGCGGCGCAGGATGTTCGGGGGTCTATTGACCGGCGCCACTGCGCTCGTGCTCATTTTGCTCAGTGTGTGCGCCTTGCTGGTCGCCGAGAATTTGCAGACCTACCAGCGCCTGAGCTTCGAGCAACCCGCCGGCGAGCTGCAGCTGACGCGAATCGGGCCGCGAGCGTTCAATGCCGTTTTGACCTATCCCAGCGGCGAGCGCGCGAATTACTCATTGCGGGGCGATGAGTGGCAAGTAGATGCCCGAGTGCTCAAATGGCACGCGTTCGCCAACCTGATCGGCTTCGACACGGCATACCGCCTGGAACGGCTCGGCGGCCGATACTCGACCGTCGAGGATGAACGCGCGCAAGCAAGGACCGTGTACGCCCTCAATCCGCCTCAGCGCATCGACCCTTGGGACCTGGCACGCCGTTACCATTCATGGATACCGTGGGTCGATGCGGTGTATGGCAGCGCGACCTTCCTTCCGATGGCCGACGGCGCACTGTACGAAATCAAGGTGTCGCAGAGCGGCCTCCTCGCGCGCCCGCTCAATCAAGCCGCCCGTGAGGCGGTCAGCGGTTGGCACTAGTGTCGAAGCGCGTCGTCAGGACAGTGCTGTGGGCGGCCGGCGGGGCTGTGCTGCTCGCGGCTCTGGTCGTGACGGTTGCCATGATCTGGCTCAAAGCTCATGAAGACGAATTGGTGTTCGCCGCGGCTCGCAGCCGGCAACACCTGCTCACGGCCTTCCCGGCGGATGCCCAGCGCATCGCCGTACCGGTGCTAGACAGCGCCGATCTCGCGGGTCTCGTGTTTCGTGCCGACGGCGCAGCCGACACCGGTTATTGGGTCCTGCACCTGCATGGCAATGCTGATTCGGCCTTCTCGCCCTGGCAGGTGCGTCATTCCGAGGCCCTGCGCCGCTTCGGATTCAACGTCGTGGATATCGACTATCACGGATTCGGATTGACGCCCGGCCAGCCGTCCGAAGCGCAAATGTACGCGGATGCCGAAGCGGCATACCAAGCACTGCTGCAGCGCGGCGTCGCACAGGATCACGTCATTTTGCTGGGACACTCGCTGGGATCGGGTCCGGCGGTGCTGCTCGCCACACGACATAAGGCGGCGGCGTTGGTTCTTTTTGGCGCATTCACTTCGATTCCGGATGCGGCCGCGAGCAGATATCCCTACCTGCCGGTTCGCCTCGCCGTGGCGGTTCAATTCAATTCGCTGGCGCGAATGAGCGATGTGCACATTCCGGTGATCATCGCTCACAGCCGCGGGGACACCCTGATTCCGTATGCACACGCACTCAAGCTCTTCGCCGCGTCGAACGAACCCAAGCATCTCATCACCTTCGACACCGGATCGGACGACGGATTCGGCGGGCATGTCGATACGCTGTTCGAGCACGTGGATGTGCTGCGGTCGGCGCTCGCCGAAGTGCTGCCGAGCCTGCCGCCGGGCCCACCCGGTCAGTAGTGGGATGCCGGACAATTTTTCGCCCACAACTACCAGGGGCGCGTCAACTAGAACTATGGCCGCCGCCGCACCAGCTTCCGGCCAAGGCTCATCGAAGGTCGCTCAATCCAATAGTGCATGAGGTGCCCGGCAATCAGCATTGCCGGAAAAGAGAGAGCGATAATCCAGGTCAACGAAACGTGCCCGTACAGCAGATAAAATATCGACATGAGTACGGGGAGGTGGATCAAATAAAGACTGTAAGAAATGTCACCGAGCCATAGACAAACCCGCCCCGACAGCATGGCCGAAACCTTGGGGAAGGCTACGCAGGAAATAATCATGTACAGGGTGAAGATCCCGGAGAATACATCCAGGAAGCCCCGGTGCGGCTCCATCACCCTCGTATAGGCCACCACCATCCAAATGCACACCATGGCGCAGAAAATCATCGCAAGAAACATCGGCGGTATTTGCAAAAACGCCTCTCTAATTCGATCCAGCCGCGCCGCCAGCATCACGCCCAACAGGAACATCACGGTATAGCGTCCCGTCAGTAGAAGTGTTCCAGCCAGACTTTCACCAACCAGCCCCGCCGTATTTTCTCCGAGCGCGACCTGACCTTTCGCACAAACGAAAGCAACCACCAGCGCGACTGCAAGGCCTGCCAATCCGAATCGCCTGATATAGAGAACCAGAAGCGGGAAGATCAGAGACACGCGCATTTCGATGATGAGGCTCCAGATTGGACCGTCAAGGCTGATGCTTTGACGTATACCAATCCCCACCATCAGGAGATGAGACAAGACAACGCCTGTTGTCGGCGGCTTAGACCATGGATCATTCAGCCAGCTTGAAGCGATGGGGAGTACCGGGCCGCCGAGCAGCCAGCAAAGAAAGGCCGAGATCAACACGGCAAATGCAAAGGGCGGATAGAGACGGCTAAACCGCCGCACCAGATACGGGCCATAAGCGAGGTTTGTCCCGGCAAAGTATGGCAACGACAATACAAAACCGCTCAGGGCAAAAAACAGCATGACTGCGAAGCGGCCCGCCATTCCAAGAGGGAACTCTATGAAATCCAACTGACCGCGTATTCCATCAGGAAGCGACAAGATGACGTGATGTACTACGACGACGAGCGCAGCGAGGCCGCGGAAAGAATCCAGACTTCTAAAACGATGGGTGGGAGCGGCCTGCATCCGGCGCCAATAGTAACAATCGTGGCGCTCGGAGGAGGTGTTCCGCACCCAGCGGGCAGTAGTTCGGTGGTTGCTGGGACCCAATTCGAGGATAATGGTGTGGGACCGAGAAGCCCGTCCCTACGGGCTCGAACGTAGCAGCAATCAAATAAATGCCGGCTTAGCACAGTGGTAGTGCAACGGTTTTGTAAACCGTAGGTCGGGGGTTCGAATCCCTCAGCCGGCAAACCCAGCAAAATTCCAAACAATGCCCTTCGGCTTCGATTGCCGAGGGGCTTGGATCGAACCCCCGACAGACAAACAACGTTCGCCACCGAACAGATGGACTGCGGCGTCCGACATAGCATTGTGAATCCGCCGATGGGCGTAGCCAATCCGGCTATAACGCGCGAACCTGCGCAGGAGATGACGATGACCCTCGGGACTATCCTGTTGATCATTCTGGGTTTAATGCTGCTCGGTGCAATTCCGACCTGGCCCCATAGCCGCGGGTGGGGTTATGCGCCGAGCGGAGGCCTTGGTTTAATCCTGGTGGTAGTGGTCGTATTACTGCTGATGGGTCGAATTTGACTGGTGAGGGCCCACGACAGTCACGCGCAGGCCACCCCCCAGCCATTCGGGGGCTCGACTGCGCGATCGACCTTCAGTGTGCGACACCGAACAGACCATGTCCTCGCAATTTAGTAGTTTTTACATTCGCATTGGCCGCAGGGAGCACGTAGAAATGAAAACCGATGCACAGACGTTCGAGCGGGTGGGTGCGGCGACTCACCCAATATCGGACAGCGCTGCAGAAATCAACGAACCAGCGGATGCGGCAAGCGCCGCGCGCGCGGCAGACAACATTCTGCTATGGACATCGTATCTACCACCCGACTGCATTAAATCGATGATTGCCATGGGCTGGGATCGCACGACCTGATTGATTGGCGTTAGAGGAGAAGGTGCAGGGCGCTCTCGGACAGTCCACAAGTAGTTCGCTACCGTACCGACCACGTGCCGGATGCGTGGTTGAATCAATATTGCCGGCGTTGAATTGCCGGCGACATTACCGGCGACACTCAAGTGCCTAAGACGATACTTCTTATCCAGGATAGCGCTGCGGACGCAAGGTCCGTTGAGGCGGCATTGCTCGGCCCCTCCGGCGAATCCGTTGGAATCGAATGGGTCCGGGGCTGCTCCGAAGCCGTAGAGCGACTCAATGGCAAAGGGAAGTGCACGGACGGAATAGATGCCGTGTTGGTCGACCTCTTCTTGCCCGATAGTCAAGGAATCGACACCTTCGAACAGCTGTATAGCGTCGCACCGCATACCCCCATTCTTGTCTTAAGCGCACCGCATCATGAGGAAATCGCCAAGCTAGCGGTACAGCGGGGAGCGCAGGATTATCTGTTGAAGGGCCGTTTTGATGGCGATGCGTTGCGCAAGGCGCTGCGCAGCATGATCGAGCGGTCCGCAATCGCGGAGGCATTGTTCATGGAACAAGAGCGTGCACAAGTCACGCTGGACTCCATCGGCGATGCGGTTATTAGCACCGACGCCGCCGGCTTTGTAACCTACGTCAACGCAGTCGCGGAAGGGCTGACCGGTTGGCCGCAAAAGGAGGCTGCGGGCCGTCCGCTTGCGGATGTCTTCCGAATCGTTAGTGCTGGTTCTCGAGAGGTTGCCAAGGACCCCATGAGGTCGGCGATTCGCGAAAACCGCACCGTCGGTCTCACACCGAACTGCGTCCTGATTCGCCGCGATGGGGTCGAAATCGGCATCGAAGACTCTGCTGCACCAATCCACGATCGCCGAGGAAGAGTCACCGGCGCAGTCATGGTGTTCCGCGACGTCACCGCAGCGCAGGCCATGTCGCGCAGGATGTCGCACCTCGCTCAGCATGACAGCGTCACTGACCTGCCCAACCGAATTCTGCTGAACGATCGGCTCATCCAGGCGATGGCAATGGCCCAGCGAAACGGTAAAAAGCTGGCACTTCTTTACCTCGACATCGACCATTTCAAGCATATTAACGATACCGCGGGTCATGCCGTAGGTGACCAGTTGCTGCAGTCAATTTCGAAGCGACTTCTCGACTGCGTACGCAGCTCCGATACCGTGAGTCGCCAAGGCGGGGATGAGTTCGCCATTTTGCTGAGTGAGGTGGCGTACGCGCAGGACGCTGCGGTCACCGCAGAGAAAATTCTAGCGGCGCTGAGCGAAGCGCACAAGATCGATGAACTGGAATTACATGTCTCGGCAAGCATCGGTATCGTGGTCTATCCGGGGGATGGAACGACCGCCGAGACTCTTCTCAAGAACGCCGATGCTGCCATGTATCAGGCGAAGGAGTGCGGGCGCAATAATTATCAATTTTTCAGAGCCGAGATGAACCGGCACGTATTCGAGCGTCAAGCGCTCGAAAACGACCTGCACCACGCCCTCGAGCGGCACGAATTTACACTGCATTACCAGCCAAGAGTGAATCTGCGCTCAGGCGCGATAGTCGGTGTTGAGGCGCTATTGCGCTGGCACCATCCGACCCGCCGCTTGATCAGACCTTCCCGGTTCATCTCCATTGCGGAGGACAGCGGCTTGATTGTGCCCATCGGCAAGTGGGTACTTCGTGAAGCGTGCCGTCAGGCCAAAGTCTGGCAAGCAGCCGGGCTGGCCCCGGTGAAGATGGCCGTCAATGTATCTGCGGTGGAATTACGCGCGAAGAACTTCGTCGCGAGTGTCCGTGAAATACTGGCCGACACAGGGCTCAGTGCGCGCTATCTCGAACTCGAAATCACCGAAACGTTTTTGATGCAGGATCCCCTATCCACCCAAACGGTGATTCAGGAACTCAAGGAAATAGGGGTGCAGCTTGCGCTCGATGACTTTGGCACGGGCTATTCAAGCTTGAGCTGTCTGAAGCGCTTTCCGATCGACACGCTGAAAATCGATGGTTCCTTCGTTCAAAATCTCACGGCCGATGCGGGCGACGCAGGTGTCGTGAGCGCGGTGGTCAACATGGGCAAGAGTATGGAGGTGTGCGTCGTGGCAGAGGGAGTAGAGACTCCCGAGCAATTCGCATTTCTAAAGCATCGGCGCTGTCCGGAGGCGCAGGGCAACTACTTCTTCGAACCGACGATTCCAGAGGCCGTCACGGAACTGCTCGCTCAGACAATGAGCGTTTGACCCATCGGGGGCAAGTCTATCGGCTATTCGCCTCGAACGGCTTGAGGTGGTCGGCCAAGGCTTTCTCAAATGCGGGTCTTGCCTCGCAGCGCTCTTGATAGGCCTTGAGCACCGGCCGCCCGGAGACGAGGTCGGTATGGCGCAGGATGCGCAGCACGGTGGTCATCATGAGGTCCGCCGCGGTGAATCGCTCCTCCAAATAGTCGCGATCGCCGAGCCAGGTTTCAAGCGCGGCAAGCCTCTTCTGCACCGCCTCCACGGCCGTCGGCCTGCGCAACGGGGCCCATGACTCGCGTGCATGAAATGCGTCGAGTGCGGCGAGGTGCTGAATCGAGGGTTCGACGGAATTCAACGCGGCGAGAATCCAGGCCATCGTCCGCGCTCGCCCAACGGCGTCCGACGGCATCAGGACATCGGACTGCTCGGCGATGTGGATCACAATTGCGCCCGACTCGAATAGCTTGAGATCCCCGCTCTCGATGGCCGGGACTTGACCGAATGGTTGAAGAGCGCGATAGGCGGCGGAGGCCTGATCTTCGGGTCCAATCAGGCTCTCTCGATACGGGATGCCGGCTTCTTCGAGGGCCCAGCGAACTCGAAGGTC
>Ga0210398_10002091_pt1 | contig 19744 bp, 15 predicted proteins | sample IncBWC4OmetaG_FD_161047 | JGI IMG/M metagenome (GOLD analysis project Ga0210398, IMG submission 161047) | Forest soil microbial communities from Barre Woods Harvard Forest LTER site, Petersham, Massachusetts, United States - Inc-BW-C-4-O | ecosystem: Environmental > Terrestrial > Soil >...
GATTTGCCCGTGAACGGGCCCGCAGATGCCCCAAAGGGTTACCTGCTGGATCTGCAAGGCAACGTGGCGCCCGACAGCAACACCGGGCGGATTTATTTCGACCTGAGCCTTGAGCTGGCCACGAACCGCGCATGGGAGCAGGTGGCGATTCGGATCAGCATTGGCAAGAGCTCGCTGGCCGTCCGTTCGCGGGCCGCCGAACAGAATGTGCATCTGCTCACGGATGAGGAGGGGGAAAAACAGGAGCGGGTGCTGACATTTGCCGAGTTGAAGAGTCCGCAGGCGCTGGCGGCGGCGTTTGCCGTGCCGCTGCCGCCGGAGCTGGTCGGGATTTCCGAAATGTCGACGAACGCGTTGGAAGACATTTTGCCGGCCGAGAGCATGGAGTGGCAGGCGCGGAGCGACTGGATCAACATCGGGCACACGGCCGCGCGCGCGTACCGGCTGCAAACGCGGTTGCTGGATCGCTGGCAGTTTGTGATCATGGTCAGCCCGGTGGGGGAAATATTACGGGTCGAACTGCCGGACGACTGGGTGCTGGTCAGCGATCAGACAGCCGGCTTCTGACGCACCCGGCATGATTGAACTCATACATCTGGTCAAGCGCTTCGGCGAACTGATCGCGGTCAACGACATCAGCCTGACGGTGCCGCGCGGTGAGTTCTTTGCGGTGCTCGGGCCGAACGCCGCCGGCAAGACCACTACGATCAAGATACTGGCGGGACTGATCAAGCCGACGTCCGGCAGCGCGCGGGTGGCCGGGTTTGACGTGCAGACGCATCCGTTGGAGGCGCGGCGGCGGCTGGCCTACGTGCCGGATTTTCCATTTTTGTATGAGAAACTTACCCCGTGGGAGTTTTTCCGTTTCATCGCCCAGATGTTTCAAATGGATTCCGCGCGGGTCGAGCCGGCGGCGCGTGAGTTGATCACGCGTTTCAGTCTGGAACCGTACTTGAACAAACCGATTGAAGGTCTTTCCCACGGCACCCGACAGAGGATTGCGATTGCGTCGGCGCTGTTGCACGACCCGGAGGTGTTTGTAATTGACGAGCCGATGGTGGGGCTGGATCCACACCATGCCCGGGTGGTGAAGGATGTTTTGAAGGAGCGATCCGTCCGCGGGATGACCGTGTTTCTGTCAACGCATCAGTTAAGCGTGGCGGAGGAAATGGCGGACCGCATTGCCATCATCCACCAAGGACGCATGGTCGCCCTGGGAACGCGGGAGGAGTTGCGACGCGTGAGCGGAGCGGCGGGGCCGTTGGAAGCCGCATTTTTGGCGCTAACGACCGGAGAAAACGATGCCCCGAATACCGGAGGCATCAAGTGAATCTTGCGGAGGTGTGAAATGCCGGACGAAACGCCGAGTTGTCCGGAGTTGTCCGTATTTGAGCAAAAAAAGGCGCTCAGATGCGAGCGCAATGACGACCGGCGCCGGTTTTGAACGGGAAAGGTTCCGAAATGTCAATACTACGATACATTTCCCCTGAGTTATGAATTGTATGAATCGGAGTGTTTACGGACACATTGAAAACACCCGGGGTAGCAGAATTCGGGTACGCGATCGGGAAGATTAAGATTTTTTTAACCGGTTTTATGGGGAAATACGATAAAGATTTGTTTGACGAAGCTGCCGTCATGCGGTACAAAACCGCCAAAGTCTACCGTTTGTTTGATGTTGGAAGTCCCTCGCGGGACAATAGTTAACTTAAGAACGATATATGAAGAGAGCAATCGCTTCTGCCAGTCTGCTGGCGCTCGGCGCAGCAGGTGCCACGGCGCAGTTGATCACCGCCGACAAGCCATGGAGCATTTCAGGGTCGTTGCGCGGGTTTTACGACGACAACATCAATACCCAGCCGGCAGGTCCGGCAAAGGTGAGCAGTTTCGGCATTGAGGTTGTACCGGGCGCCGCGGTTAACTTCAACACAGGCCCGACGACGCTTACGGGAAGTCTTACGTACGACAACAGATATTATTTTGAACGACGGAACACGGATCAAAGCCTCGATTTTGAATTTGACCTGAATCATAATTTTTCCGCGAGGTATTCCACCGAGTTCACGGAAAGTTTTGTAGTTGCGCAGGAGCCGGAGGTTCTGGCCAACGGCGGGGCCGTTACCACGCCTTTGCGCAGCAATGGCAACAACATCCACAATGTCATCGGGCTCACTTTTCAGGCCCAATTGACCCGGCTGTTCGGGCTGGTGCTGGGATACAACAACAGCATCTACTCCTACGAGGAAAATGCCGGAAACACGGTAAGCCCGGGAATACCCAGCCGTTCAGCATTGCTCGATGTTGTCCAACATACATTCACCGTTGATTCGACCTGGGCGCTTTCGGATAAAACGAGGGGCATTTTCGGGTACAAGTTCAGCGCACTGTTCAACACCAGCGACGAGTCGGTTATCAATGATCCCAACGGGCCCCCGTTCACTGATGGCTACCCGTATGGTGGTGAGTTCTATATTCCTGCCGACACCCGCAACAGTTACACGCAATATGTTTATGTCGGGGCGGATGAAACTTTCTCGTCAGCCTTGAGCGGGTCGATTCGCGTCGGGCTCCAGTATCTTGATTATTATAACAATGGGACGCTGCAGGGGGTTGCGCCAAATCTTGTCTTTGTGAGGGATGGTTCGACCACGCTCAGCCCATATGCGGATTTGAGCCTCAATTACGCGTACAACGAAGCCGGCCTGCTGACTTTTGGTTTTCACCAGGGGCATAATCAGACGGACGTGGCGGCGAGCGCGGGCGATCCAAACGCTGGCGTCACGGTGGACGAGGACTCCTCCACGGTTTACCTGACGGTGAAGCAAAAACTGACCCCGATCACACCAAAGCTCACCGCCTCGGGTTCGCTGCAATATCAGTATTCAGTTTTCAACGGGGGGCCGTCGAACGACGAGACGGATAGTTTTTACATGCTTGGGCTCGATCTCAGCTATCAATTCAACCCGCATCTGTCGGCAGACACCGGCTACAACCTCGACATACTCAGTTCGGACCTCGCCGGTCGCGGTTACTCCCGCAACCAGGTTTTTGTGGGCGTGACGGCCGCTTATTGATGGCTGGTGTTGCTTTCAGGGGGCTGAGTTAATTCCAACAAAGCCCCCCTTTTTTTTGAGATATGGACCCGTCAAAACCAACCGCGACGCCGGAATCCAGGCTGCACTTCCTTGACTACTGGCGGATTATCCGCATCCGCAAGGCGGTGATCATTCTGGTGTTTCTGCTGGTGTCCATCACGGCGGCCTTTGTGACCTTTCTGCTGCCCAAGTCCTATTCCAGCAAGGCGCGCATTGAGGTTCATCTGCCTAGCACGGACATCGCCAACTTTTCCGGGCCCTCCATGGCGAACAGCTACGATCCCTATTTCATCGAGACGGAGTTTCAGGTGATTCAATCCCAGACCATCCTGGACAAGGTCATTGATCAATTAAATCTAAACGATCATTGGACAGAGAAGTACAACCGGGCCACCAAGTTCAAGACCGCGGAAACGCGCCGCATTTTGCAGGGCATGATCAGTCTCGCCGCGGAGCGCAACACCAGCCTGATTGACATCACAGTGTATGCGGATGACTCGAACGAGGCGCAGCAGATTGCCGAAAAGGTGGCGGAGGTGTACGAACAATACCGCCATGACGAGTGGGCCGCCACGATGAACCGGGGTATTGATGCCCTGGAGAAGACCATGAACAGCACGGTCGACCTGGTGAAGGTGCAGCAAACCAACGTGGACAATTTGCGCGTGGAGGAGAAGGTGGCCGACCTTGACGCGAACAGTTCGACCTCCGGGAGCTCGTTGCAGTCCTTCAGCCTGGCCACGCTCCAACAACAAAAGATTGAAGCGGAAACCCGGCTCGCCGGGTTGAATGCGGAGTTGAGCAAGCTCACCAATTTGCCCCCGGACGTGCTCCGGCAGACGCTGCCCACCATCGAGCCGGATGCCCAATTGAGCACGCTGCTGCAGGACAAGGCCGAAGCCGAGCAAAGACTCATCACCCAACGCGCCAATCAGGGGCCGGAAAATCCCGAGCTAAAAACCACCTTGGAGCTCCTTGCAAAGTTGGATTCACAAATCGACGAGCGGGTGAATGGTCTGCTCGTCGCCATTCAGACCAAGGCCGATACCGTGGCCGCGGCCGCCAGGTCAGCGGATCAGCAGCTTGAGGATGCCAAATCAAACGACTTGGTCACCACCGCCCGAACCCGGCCGTATTATCGGGCCAAGGAGGAGCTTGAAGACACGAAAAAAATGCTGGAGGTGATCCGGTTCAAGGTCGAACAGGAGCAGGCCAACGGGTCCATGCCGACCGGCGAGATGGTTAAGATCATTGACCATGCCGAGGTCATGCCCAATCCGGTGCGTCCGAACAAGGCGGTGAACATCATTCTCGGCGTCGTTGTCGGTCTGGTGGTGGGTTTCGGCCTGGCATTCTTCATCGAGTACCTGGACACGAGCGTGAAAACGATCGACGACGTGGAGCGCACGCTGCAGTCGCCAGTTCTGGGGGTCATCCCGCAGAATGTGGGGTATTTGTTGGATGAAGGGGCGGAGAGCCCCCATGCAGAAGCATACCGGGTGTTGCGGACGAACCTTTTGTTCTCGCGCAAGGACGACAAGTTGAACACGATTGCTGTTGTTAGCGCGGGGGCGGGCGAGGGCAAGTCCACGACGGTATGCAATCTGGCGACCGTTTTCGCCCAGGGCGGGCAGCGGGTGTTGATGGTGGATTCGGACCTTCGCCGGCCGACGTTGCACCGGCTGATGCAGGTGGCCAACACGCTGGGGCTGACAAATTATTTGTTGAAGCAAAACACACTGGAAGAAGTGATTCAGACGACCAAGCTGCCGACGCTGGATTTCATGGCCAGCGGCAAGCTGCCGAGCAGTTCGCTGGGGGTTTTGAGTTCGGCGCAGATGCGGGATTTGATCACCGAATTGAAGCGCCGGTATGATTATGTATTTTTCGATTCGCCGCCGATCATGGGGGTGAGCGATGCCTCCATCCTGGCCAGCGAGGTGGACATGACCCTGCAAGTGATCCAGTACCGGCGCTATCCGCAGCCGATGAACATCCGGGCCAAGCAGTTGATCGAGAAAGTGGGCGGCAACCTCATCGGCATCGTTCTCAACAACATCAACATGGCGCAGGACGAAAGTTATTATTACTACAGCGGCTATTACCACGACTATTACGGGAAGAACGAGGAGGAATCCGCTCCAACAGCCAACGGGGCGGGCCAGGAAAAGCCGCGGGTGGACATCAAACCCAAGTCCTGACGGCGAAAGGCGGCAACGATTCAATCTGGGATGAAAACATGGAACTCTTGAAATTTATTGCGAAGGCCTTGAAGAAATGGGCATGGCTGCCGGCGGCCATCGCCCTGGCGGGATGTCAAGCGGTGGATCCTTATGCGCCGTTTCCGGATGCGAATGCACCCGGGACCTCCGCTGGAACAAACTCGATGGACGCCACCAGCTACACTTTGCGGGTGGGCGACCAGTTGACCGTGAACTTCTTTGATATCACTCCGGTAATTCCGCCCATTTCGGACCAGATCAAGGAAGACGGCACCATCACGCTGATTTACAATGAGAAGTTTCAGGCCGTCGGAAAGACCATCAGCCAGTTGCAAAACGAAGTTCATGCCCGCTACGTCCCGGCCTATGTCAAATACATGACGGTCAATATTGCGGCGGTGAACCGCCTTTACACAGTATCAGGCGAAGTAAGGGCGGGGAACAGTTTTGGCTACCCCGGGCACATGACGGTGCTCCAGGCCGTTGCCAATGCAGGCGGCTTTACTGATTACGCAAACAAGCGAAAAGTAAGGGTGAGGCGGGCTGACCATCGGCAAATCACAGTCAATTGCGTCAAGGCGCTCACAGATCCGGATCTGGACATCGAAATATTTCCGGGTGACACAATCTACGTTCCCACACAGTGGTGGTAATGGTTCGGCTTAAAATTCTTTCCGGCAAAATGGCGGGCACCGAACATTCGGCCCGCCATTTTCCTTTCCGATTGGGGAGGGCGGCGTCCGCCGACCTGCGTTTGGAGGAGGATGGGGTTTGGGACCAGCACGCTGAACTGGCGCTGGATGCGGCGACCGGGTTTGTAGTGAGCGCGCAGTCCGGGGCGTTGATGGCGGTCAACGGCCGGCCCTGCCGGGAGGCGATGCTGAGAAACGGCGATGAGATGGACCTGGGCGCGCTGAAACTGCGTTTCTGGATCGGCCCGACGCGGCAGCGAAGCCTGCGGTTGCGGGAATGGCTGACCTGGTCGGCCTTTGTGTTAATCACGGTTGGCCAATTGTTTCTTATCTACCGGGTGGCGCCGTAGTTCAACGTGGCGCTCAATGCCTGAAGTGGCGGATGCCGGTGAAGGCCATGGCAAGATTGCGCTCGTCTGCGGCGGCGATGACTTCAGGGTCCCGCACCGAACCGCCGGGCTGGATGGCGGCCGTTGCGCCCGCCTCGGCTGCGGCAATCAACCCGTCCGGAAAGGGGAAAAAGGCGTCACTGCAAACCACGCTGGCCCGGAGTGAAAGCTTGGCCTCGCCGGCCTTCCAGACAGCAATGCGGCTGGAATCCACGCGGCTCATCTGCCCGGCGCCAATGCCGAGCGTGCGGTCGGCGGCGGCGTAGAGGATGGCATTTGATTTCACGTGTTTGACGATACGCCAGCCAAAGAGCATGGCGGACAATTCCGCGGCAGAAGGCTGGCGGCGGGTGACGATTTTTAAATCAGCCGCGACGGTGGTTTTTAAATCCCGCTGCTGCAGGAGGAAGGAATCGGCGCCGACACCACGGATGTCCCAAGGCCGGGCGTCCTGCGGGCTTTTTAGCATTTTGAGAAGGCGGAGATTCTTTTTGCGTTGCAAAAGGGCAAGCGCCTCGGCGTTGAAATCGGGAGCGATGATGACTTCGCTAAAGATTTCAGAGATGGCCTCGGCACAGGACGCGTCGAGGGGCTGGTTGACGGCAATGATGCCGCCGAAGGGCGCCTGCCGGTCGGTGGCAAAAGCCTTGTCCCAGGCGGCGCGCAGATTGTCCGCCTGGCCGACGCCGCAAGGGTTCATGTGTTTGAGGATGGCCAGGGTCGGGGCATCGCCGGAGAATTCGGCGATCAAGGCGGCCGCCGCGGTGAGGTCGAGAATGTTGTTGTAGGAGAGTTCCTTGCCGTGTAGTTGCTGAAAATATTCGTGGAAGCGGCCGTAGAGAGCGGCGGACTGGTGGGGATTTTCGCCATAGCGGAGCGACTGGACGCGCGGAGCATGGACCGAAAGCGAAGACGGAAGCGTCCCGGGCATTCCGGGTTCAAAAGCTCCACTGAGATGAGCAGCGATGGCGGCGTCGTAGGCTGCAGTGCGGGTGAAAACCTTGGCGGCAAGTTTGCGGCGCAATTTGACGGTGGTGGCGCCGTTCATGGCGATTTGACGGGCGACTTCCTCGTAGTCCGCCGGATCCACGACCACGGTGACGCTCTCGTGGTTCTTGGCGGCGCTCCGCAGCATGGAGGGACCACCAATATCAATGTTTTCAATGGCCTCGGGGAGGGTGACATCGGGTTTGGCAACAGTTTGCTCGAAGGGGTAGAGATTGACGACAACAAGGTCAATCGGCTTGATCTCATGGGAGCGCGCGGCGGCCTCGTGTTTTTCATTGCCGCGGATATAAAGCAAACCACCGTGGATTTTGGGATGCAACGTTTTGACGCGGCCGTCCATCATTTCGGGAAAGCCGGTGTAGGCGCTGAGGTCCGTGGTTTTGACGCCGGCGTCGCGGAGGGCCTTCGCGGTGCCGCCGGTGGAGATGAGTTCGACGCCGGCCTGGGCCAGGGCCTGGGCGAGGGGGATGAGTCCGGTTTTATCGGAGACGGAAAGAAGTGCGCGCTGGATGTTGCTCATAAGCCGGGGCTAAAATCTTCCAAACCACCCGGGCGAGTCAACTGGCAAATCCGCGTGTCCAATCACGGCCAATTTTGCAGTTGATTCGGCTTGCCAGTCATTGGCGGGTTTTGTCAAAATGACCGTCCAATGGGGATGCGCGGTTAGCTCAGTGGTAGAGCATTACCTTGACACGGTAGGGGTCACAGGTTCGAACCCTGTATCGCGCACCACTTTGACCTGAGGTTGATCCGGCTCGGTTTGGGCAAAAAACGGGGCGAGCCTTGGGAGGCTCGCCCGTTCGTAAAGATTGCCAGACAGACTTGGTTCGCGACTTAAGCGCGCTTTTGTTTCCGGCTCATTCCCAACAGGCAGAGAAAAGCGCCAGCGGATGCCGCCGCCGCATAAGCGCCGGGTTCAGGCGCAGGCGTGAAATCCCCCTGGCCGATGAGCAACTCCTGCGCAACCTGGCCTTGCTGGCTCAACGGATCGGGGACGAGGAGATAACCCGGAAAGTTATAATTGCCGGTGAGGCCCGTCAGGTAGAAATTCGCATCGGCAATGGCCGTGGCATCACCGCCGGTAACTTGGAACCGATAACCGGCATTGTCACCGACTACCAGTGGCTGCCCGGTGTCATACAACGCCTCCCAGACAGCCAGTTGCAGGCCGGCCTTTTGGGAGGTGCTGCCGCTGTTGAGCACGCTGCCAAAAGTATAATAGATGTAAGCAGCGTTCTGGATTGCGGCCGCAGCGAAAGCCGGGGTCGTGCCCCAAGTCGGCGGGGCAATGCCGGTCGTCGTCGGCCCGAAGGCCACCGGCGCATCGTAACTGTAGGTGGCGCCCAGGTACAAAACTCCGCCGAGATCCGTGCAAACTGTCGTCAGGGAATCAGGCAATCCCGCCCCGCCATCCTGTTTGGTAATCAGGATGCCGCCGGCAAGAAAGCTGGACCCGCCATCAATTTGCTGTCCATCGAAGTTGCCCGTGAACGATTCCAGGCCGCCATCACCAATGCTATAATCCACAAACGCGGCATTTGCCGAGCCTGCCGCCGCGACGCCCATTGCGGCGACCGCCAACAACTTCCACTTCGAATATGTTTTCATTTTCTCTCCCTCATGATTCCCGGATTTCAGGTTGTTATCGTTCTGATTTTAAAAAATGCCCACGCCTTGTGCATCCTGCGAAGACACGCCAATAGAACATAACTTCAAAACGGTCGCATCATGTTTAAGGACTTCGTAGACCTATTTCCGGACAAGAACAAGACGGTCAAAGTCATAGATTTTCAATGAAATCGGGCTCTTCGACACGCAGTTTCAGGAAAGGAAGGCAAACAGGATTTTGTGACGGAAATGTAACACTGAAAAAGGAGAGCCGCGGGCGTTTGTCATCCAGACTGCCGCGGCGGTGTTTATCGCACAAAGATGAAGCCAATTTGGGACGACCAATGAGGTTGCAAATACTTCTGAACGGCGCACCTTTTTGGCCGCCCCCTTTTTTGCTTGCCAGTCACAGTCCAACAGCGGGGATGCCCCGCCACACGCTTTGCGGGTGGCCAAGATCTTTCGCCGCGCCATGTGCTCCCATTGTTGAGACGCCTTCCAACAGCATTGCTGCTTGACCTGCTTCTTTCCTTCTAATATACTCACGTAGTGTAAGGAAACAAAAAACAGGAACGTTTGTTAAGCCTCAAAGCGTGACTTGGCTTATCAGGCGCAGCGGTGGTCTTTCAATAAGATTTCTTCCGACTAAATGGCTCAAGCCCGCCAGAGCAACACGTGCCGCGATTTTCATCATCTTCATGTTTCAACAAGTCGAGAGCGACTCAGCAATGCCGGCGTGCGCCAATTCATAGATCGGGCTGGCTGAAGCCGGGTCTTCTGATTTCAATTCTCATCTGCTTTTCCGCAGGCTTTGCCCTGGCCTCTGACTTGGATACCATCGGGATTACGCTCCTGCGCGCCGTCACGACGAATCTCAATGGCGCGGACGTTCGTGTCGGCCAGGTTGAAGGCGGCGCGCCGGCATGGGAGGTCAATCCCGGCGACACCGGCCTGCCGGTTTCTGAGTTTACCTGGTTCGCCGATGGCATGGAAGCCAATGCCTTTACCAATTCGCTGGGAACCGACTCGAGTCATGCCGATTTCGTGGGATATCTTTTTTACAGCTTTCCGGATGGCGTTATCACGAACGTCGCCCATGTGGATAACTATGAGGCGTCGTACTTTTCCCAGGTCAAACTCCCATCCCTGGCGCCGGTCACGGACAGCGTGGTCAACCTGAGTTTCACCATCACCGGCATATCACTCACGGTGCTGGAGGGCTATGATTTGGTTTACGACAGGTACGCCGCCAGTTACAACACGATTTTCATCGGTGCGACGGGCGATGGCGGCACCGTTGGCGCACCCTCCACCTGTTACAACGGGATTGGAGTAGGGGCGTACGGCGGCGCCACCGGCGTGGGCCCAACGCCCGACAACGGACGGGCGAAACCGGACATTGTAGCGCCCGGCGGCGCCAGCAGTTTCTCGGCGCCGTTGGTTTCAGGTTCCGTCGCGATTCTGGAGCAAGCCGGCCAACGCGGCGACGGCGGGAACGATACGAACTCCGCGACGGATTCGCGCACCCTCAAGGCGCTCCTGCTCAACGGCGCCGTCAAACCTTCCGATTGGGCCAATCCGAGCCCATCTCCGCTGGATCCGCGTTATGGAGCCGGCATTCTTAACGTTTTTAATTCCTACTCCCAACTTGCGGCAGGGAAGCATTCTTTCATCGCTTCCGGCAGCGTTCCCTTGGGCAGCGCGCATCCGCCGGGGGGCACTGCGGGCGATGAAGGCTGTCTGTATGGATGGGATTTCAATAACCTTTCAAGCAGCTCCACCAACGATGAGATCAACCATTATTATTTCAACCTGGCCACCGGCCTGAGCAATGCCGCCTTCAACGGCACGGCCTCGCTGGTCTGGAATCGTCAGGCCGGCCAATCGAGCGTCAATAACCTGGACTTGTTTCTTTACCAGGTTGATTCCGGCAGCCTGATGGCCGAGAGCACCAGCATCATGGACAACGTTGAGCACATCTCCATCGGCAACCTGACTCCGGGCAGATATGATCTGCAGGTGTTGAAACACGGAGGAACCATGGTCAGCTCGAATGAAAGCTACGCCCTGGCCTTTGAGTTCTTTGTCATGCCGCTCAACGCGGTCAGGACCAACGGCAATATCGCGCTGAACTGGCCGATTTATCCCGCTGGTTTCAGATTGGAATCCAGTTCAAGCCTCACTTCTCCGACGAACTGGACTTCGAGCGGTCTGACAGCCGTGTTAACCAACAACCAGAATTTGGTGATCCTGAATCCCTCCCCCGGCAGCCAGTTCTTCCGCCTGATCCGGCCATGAGCGGGCGCAGTCCATATTTTAACCGGCCATCGGCCTTCGCGCCACCCCCGCCCTACAACCGCGCCTCGGCCTGCCGCACAATTTCCTTTTCCTCCGGCAACAGCCGGGAGGCTTCCGCCAATTTTAAAGGTTCCCGGGCAACGTCCTTGTGCCCGGTTTGAGCCTGCACGACACCGTAGTAAGCCGCGATGGACGGGTTCTTTAAGTATTCTGCCTTCAACCCGCCGAGCACTTTCACGGCTTCCTCCGGCTTTTTCTGCAAAAGCAGGGAGTAGGCGTACGTGGAAATGAAGAACGGGTTTTCTGGCGAACTGTCATACGCTTCCCTGGCCAGCCGATGCGCGTTTTCAAGATCGGCGTTTCGCAGCAGGGAAACGGACGCAAGATTGTTCTTGAGGCGGTTATCGGACGGATTGGCGGAATAGACCTTCGCCAGCAAACCAGCCAGCGCTGCGGTGTCGCCTTTTGCATAATACGAGCTCACCAAATCGTCAACCGCCCATTTCTCCTTGGGGAATTCAGAGATCACCTCCTGCAGAACCTCGTTCATTTCCTGATCCCACCTCCACGACGCGGTGACCTGGCTTAGCTTGCTCAAACGATCCAAGCGATGGCTGGCAAGTCGAAAGGCCCCATCCCACGCGCTTTTTGCGGAGAGGCTTTCATCCAGATGGCGATCAGCCATGGATTCGAGACACAGGCGATAATATTCGATATCATCCCAGTTCTGCCGCTCGACCACCGCCCGGAGGCCGGTCCAGTCTTTCAAAGCGATTTTACAATCCGCAATGATGAGCGGTACGGGCAGGTTGGTCTGGACTGAGGATGGAAGGCTTTGGAGCCAACGCACTGCATTCGATGGATTCTCATGCACAGCCATCCAACGGCCGAGGTTGTAGGCGTGATTGGGGGAATGTTTCGCGTCATCCTCGAGGGTGGCCAGCCAGTTGTTGTAAACTGGGGACTTTGCATCAAGCAGCAACTGGAGGTGCGCGATCTTGTCGGTGTAAGTTGCTCCCGGAGCAGAAATTACCGCTTGGGAATAGGATACCGCCTGGTCAAAACGCCCGTGCACAGCGGCGTCCGCAGCCAGATACCGCAGGGCGGTGGGGCGCACCGGTGAGTCGGTGGGTATCTGTTCGAGCATCAAACGGGCCGCATCCGCCACGACTTTGTTGGTGGACGCGAGACGGATTGTGGAGAGGTTCAAGACTGTGGCTTCATTGTTGGGCTCCAATCGGAGCGCCTCCACATATTGTTGTTCGGCGTCCGCGGCGTCTTTGAGCTGCCAAGCAAGCGCTCCCGCCAGCTTGTGAAAGGCGGCGGTGGACTTCGATTTTTCATCCAAACCGCTGAGAGCTTGTGCGGCGCCACGCAGGTCCTGCATTTTGAGCGCGGTTTCCGCCCAGGCGAAGCGATATCCAATGTTATTGGTCTGGAGTTGAAAAGCGCGGATCCGCCAGCTCAGCGCTGCGGGCGCGCCGCCGGCTTCAAGCATGTCGGCGGTCAACTCGCTCGCTGGTGCGCTTATGGGATTGACTTGGAGTGCCCGCTGCAAGCACAAGCCCGCGTTGCGAAAATCATTTTTTCCGAGATACTGGCTTGCCTCCGCCAACAGACGACGCTCCGTAGCCTTCTTGTAGGCCTTTCGCCCGCCCCAGCCGGTGACGGCCACAACCGCCATCACAATCACAAATATCAAAGTTTTCCTGACGAAGCCGTTCATAAATGATTACTGCATGGATGCGGTCTGATTAACGCAATGTCTAATTTAATGTGTAGGAAAAGAAACTGGCAAGTGACGTTCGTGTAACAACCAAAAACGCAGCGACTGGATCAAGAGAAACATTTGGGCATCAACCCTCCGACGCAGGTAACGAAGATCTTGGATACCCGTTGGTTGGGGATTAACCGCCCCGTTTCAAAGCCGCTTTCCCCACGGTGAGTTCTGGTTCGCCGCGAATCTCCCGGTTTTGGGCCAACTGGTCGCGGTCCAATTCGACCGTTGTCTGCCGACCCAAAAAATCCAGCAATACGGCAACCCGTTGACGCCCGGGCATGACGCGCGTTACGACAGCTCGCAGTCCAAAAAAAGCCCCGCCTGCGATCTCGACCTCGTCGCCTGGCTGGAACTCCTGTGAAAGCGTTTTCACCTCATCAGCACCCATGGCAGCCTTTAGCTCGGCGATCGCTCCGTGCGGAATGGTCGGCCATCGCATGCCGAAGTGTACCACTCCACGGACTCCCCGAGCCGCCTGGACTTGACGCAAGCGGCTTGCCAGATCAAACCGGGCAAAAACGTAATTCAAGAACAGCGCCTCCGTCACCCAGGCCGGGCCGCGGCGGGTGGTCCGCTGATATCGGATCCTGGGCAGGAACACCTCCACGTCGGAACTCTGCTGCCGGAGTTGAGCCGCCGCGATGTGTTCGTGCTTCGGCAATGTCCGCACACAAAACCATGCTGCTGATCCCGGCAATATAATGCCTGGTTCTTGGGTCATTTTAGGCCGTGAATGTTCTGTCCACCGATTTCGAAGCTTCGGTCAGAAATTAAATGTTTTGGATGGAACATGGACGATGTCAAACGGCCTCAGGTAAAAAGGAATTTCCTCCTCTCCTTTGAGCACCTTCTGGAGATCAATGCGATAGACCTTTTGCCTGCCGTTTTCGATGCGCAATACACTGGCCTGTGACAGCTTGGCGCGGGTGGGATCGAACCCGCCGGCTTCCATGATGGCCTCCATGGCCGTCAGCGGGCGTTCCATCACCACCTTCCCGGGCCGAAATACGGCTCCCGAAACATAAACACTGGCCACAGCCGAAATCAGTTTTACGGTCACCGAGTCCTCCTGGGTCTGGAGTTTGTAAATTTTTGCCAGTTCGACCTGCAGTTCGAGCGGGGTCTTGCCGGCCGCCTTCACCGCTCCAGCCGAATCAAGATTCAGCAAGCCATCCAGGGCGATTTTCTGGACAGCATTGAAATTCGTAGAGTATTGAAAAGTGATGCTTATCACGTCACCTTCATGCAGCAGGTTGGTCGCGTAATCGGCCGTCCCCGGATCCGAAACGATCGGCGCGGAATTGGGGGAGCCTGCGGGAGGGGTTGCCTGACAGCCGGCGAGGGCAGCCAGCATGAGGACGGCCGCCATCAGCCCGAGGCAACAACGAAAACCGGGTTGAGATCGCGCCGCGCGGCACTGCCGGGGTTTATTATCCAACGATTTCATACACTTTCAACTGTCGTACCGCTACTCCAGCCAACCACGAGTTTAACCGGTCATCAAGCCGCAAATCCTGCCCGTTCCAATGAAATCACGATCTTAAAAAGGAAGATTGGCGGTTTGATCACTGTAAAAAATCAGAATGTGTAAACAAAACCGCATGTCACCGAGTTTTGCAGGTAATTGCGACCGTCAACATTTGACTGCCTCAGCCAATAGCTGTACCCCAAACTCCCGGAAAACTTGTCGGTCAATTGCCAGAAAATCTGTGGTTGCACACCGTAAAGCTCGTAATGTTCGATTGATTGCGACATGAGTCCGCCGGGCAGTACAACCGGGAACGGCTGGCTGCCATTTTCGTAAGTGAAGGTCGTTCCCAAACGAATTCGCGGCGTGAGCGCCCAATATGCCGAATAAGTGGCAACAAGCTGTTCGATGTAAGCGCTGCCGGCGTTCAAGCCCGGTTGAACGCTGCGATCAATACTGAGCTGGTGCGATAAAAAATCGGTAAGCTGTTGGCTGGCTTCAAGGTTGACATAGTAGGACAACAGGTCAGGGGTACCTGCGGTCCCGTTGCCCGAATTGAAAGTGTAAAATGTGGGACCTCCCCTCAGGGTCAAGTTGAGTGATTGCAGCAACTGCCAGTTGGCATAAGCGCCCACGCTGATGCCGGTACTGTTGTTCTGCGTTTCAACCTCGTAGGAAGTCAGACTGTCGCTGGCCTCCAACCCGGCTTCGGTTCCTTCCGCAAAGAGCCAGCCACCCCTGGTGAAGAAATACTCCGAGGAACGACTCAGATCTTGCCCGCCTTGGTCAGATATGTAAATTTCGTGACTATAGCCGGCTTGGAACGTCCATTGGTTTGGATTCCACGCCACGCGCGTTCCAATGGTGTTATCCAGCTGAGGCGAGACTCCTACATTGGCGAGGGCACCCTCTGATACGACCTCCCGGGTATAACTAAACTGGTCGAAAAGAGTGACCTTGACGTCCTCCAATGTAAACGAATAAATCAAAGAGGAATCCGGGGTGACGATCAGGCCGCTATTATCAGCGTTCTTCAAGTAACGATCATAGCCGATGCCGGAGCCGAGTTGTAATTGAGACTGACCGGTGGGCGCCCAGGAAACGCCCAGATTTACCCCCGCACCCAGAATGATGTCGGATTCCCGGTTGTCCTGGGTTTCGTTGATATTATCGTTGTAAGAGGCGTTGATATAAGCTCCCAAGGAGAACGGTACGGGACCCAGATGATGTCCCTCGGGGGCCGTCTGAACCGGAGCATTTGTATTTGCTTCAATGGCCCGGTCCAACGAGAGGGCGCTGAACAACGCCCCCTGTCCTCGCGCGGCAATTGACGGAAGCAGGACTGAAATCAGGCATAAACTGAACCGCGCGGCCCGCAACCAATCGCAACATCTCCAGCGAAGTGGCGGTTCAATTGCGCGGGGATTTGTGGCCACGATCATATTTGTGTGGCGCGTGAAGGCATTTCGAAGGCCGGCCGCGCCCGGCCTCTTCATAACCCGCTCAAAACCGGTAGGTCAAATCGACTTGCATCAACTCATACCGGTTGATCGGATTAACCCAGGGCATGTCCTGGTTGCTGCCGCCGGTCCCCAACTGTTGGTCAATGCGGTGGGCATAACCTCCCCGCAACGTGGCGATGATATTGTCCGACAGGCCATAGGCCGTCGCGAAATAAACCCCCTGCAAATTGCCCCGGCCTTCGAAGAAGTCGGAGTCCAGCAAATTTGGGTCCAAGGCGTATTGCTCGATATGCTGCCAGTAAGCCCGCGCCTCCCACATGCCCTTTTTCAGAGTGGAACCATACACCAACCCCAGGCCGTCATGCTGGCCAATGGCAACCCCGAATTGGTACGCCTTGTCCTGGTTTTGGTGAAGCGGTATCGTCAGGCCGTCTTGCGCGGCGGCGGCGGCGACCGCCGCGTTTGCCCGCTCGTGACCGTTCAAGTTTTCCGCAATGTCGCTGAAGATTTTGGCGTTGAGAGTCGAGATTTTGAAGTTGAACTCGAAGGGCACATCCACAATCAAGAGATCGTTGATACCCGTTTGGTCTGTGGTAAAACCCGAGAACTGTCCATTCGGATAACCACTGTAACCGGAATAGGGCGCCGGCGTAATGGCGCCGTTCAAACTCGAGCCTTCGCCGACGAATGTATCTGAAAAGCCCGGTCCGACCACCGCCGGCGGATTACCCGGAAGCGGCGGAACTCTTTGGGCCGTGTTCTGGCCATGGCTCGTGTAGTTGTAAAGTGTGGTTGCCACCTTGAACGACATGTTGGTTTCGATCTGGTAAACCAGTCCGGCCTGCCACGCCAGCAGAACCGGTATGCGTGTGCCCTGGCCCGAAGGGATGCTTGGCACCAACCCGGTGGCGGACAGGCTCGTTGGGTCGGTATCCTGATAAATGAACTGGCCGAAGTTGCCAAAAAAGTTTGCCTCACCGACTTTGTAATGAAACCGCTCCGCCAACCCTTCCGGGTTGATGTCAGTATCCCAAACCATCGAGGTTGTGTAGAGGGGCTGTGGCATCTTCCCCACGGTGATGTCAAACCAATCCTCCGGGTGCCAGCCCAGATAGATCTCGCCGACATTGACCCCCGCCGTGGATTTGCCGAAGGGCCCCTGATAGGGAACCCCGGTCGTGGAACTGCCAAAAGTCACCCAGGGAGATCTGGGATTGGCTGCTGTCTCCAAGCGGAAACCGTAATTAAAATCATCCGCCAAATCACCACGCAGGCCGAACCGCAGCGCGTAACGATAGCGGTTCATAGCAAGAAAGCCTCCGCTTGGATCCGAGGCCGAGCGGTACTCATAACGAAAACGTACATCGCCAAATAATTCAACCGACTTGATGCCATCACTGATCTTCCACTTGGAGGGGATAACCGGGATGTTGTTGCTTTGGGCGGCGTCGGCCTCCGCCTTGATGCTCTTGGCTTCGTCTTCGGTCAAAATCCCCTTCTTGATCAGGGCGTTTAACAGGGGATCGGAAGATTGCGCCGACGCGCCACCGGCCAGCGCCAGAGAGGCCAACACCCCTGCGCCGCCGATCGCCCATTTTCCGAATTGCCCGACGCCAATACACTTCGCTCGACGGTTCATCATGTTTGCTTCGTGGTTATTTACGAGACCGGTCAGGCTAGAAACCTCATGTTACCGAATTGCATCGGCAATGTTACCTTTGGGTGACAAGCGTGGCGCATGATTTCGCAATGCCGGTCGCCGGGCAAGCATATTTTCCGCGGTCGCGAGATTTGTTCAGTGGCCGACGGGGAATTCGAACCGTGAATCGCACTCATGGCGCGAATGGGTGGCGAAAAAAATCCGTGAAATCTCCGGTCAAAAAGCGTCCCTTCTGAGTTCATTTCCCTGCTAAATACTGGTTTATTCGTTGAGGGCGGACCCCGCTCCAAATCCCGCATCAAAATCCGGCTTGATAAGCAAAATTCAGCCGGTATTTTTTTGCCATGGAACCCAAGCCATTGGCAGCTGCTTCGGTGGCCGCACCACTTTCGGAACCCGCTCCACGATGCGTCATCCGCCTGACCCTCGCGCCGGGCAGGCATACTCAGGAATCCGTCGTGTTCAACGTCGCTCTTTCCGAACTCATCGCCTATGCAGATAAGTCGGGCTGCACCCGGTTGAACCTCACCCGAAGCAGGGTGGTGGAGGTGACGGAAACAACCGCCCAGATTGACCTGCTCGCTCGTTCCGCAGCCACCCAGGTTAATCTCATCCAGCAGTTTGAGTAAATCCGGCTGGCATCGCCGCCAATCCCCACATTACCATTGTCGAACGCGATAGAATCGGATGGTCCCTGTCGCGGTGGGATCGCTTAATTGCAGTGTGCCCGCCACGCCCGCCACCAGCGGCAGTGCCGTCCAATTCCCATTCGTCAGCGCCGTCTTGTACTCAAGGCGATAGACCCGGCCACTCCGTGCCGGCACCAACACAGTAAAGGTGTTTGTGTTCCACACTGGATGCATTAATTGAACCTGCGAAACCGGCGGCCCGTTACCCACCAGCGCGAGGCTGTGCCAGGCGCCGGCGGCGATCGCCACGACATTAGTCAAACTCCCCGGCACCGTGCTTTGACCGTAATTGTTGGGGCTGGCCGGGCTGTTTGTCCGCCCTGCGCCCCAGGCCACCACCGTGCCATTGGCCAGGAGCGCCAGACTATGAGTGTAGCCCCCCGCCACCGCCACCACGTTGCTCAGTCCGGCGGGCACGTTCGTTTCCCCATCAGTGTTATTGCCCCAGACCACGACCGTCCCGTCAGCTTTCAGTGCCAGATTGTGAAATCCCCCCGCTGCAATCGCAACCACGTTGCTCAATCCCGGCGGCACATTGGTTTGACCATAACTGTTGTCACCCCAGGCGGCCATCGTCCCATCTGCCTTCAATACCAGACTGTGGTACCCTCCCGCCGCCGCCGCCACCACATTCGACAACCCGGCCGGAACCAGCGACTGGCCGTAACTCGGATCCATGCCGATGCTGTTTGTGTCCGTCCCCCAGGCCGATACGGTGCCATCGCTCATCAAGGCGAGAGTGTGATAATACCCGCCTGAAATGGCCACTACATTGGAAAGGTTGTCGGGAATCAGGGTCTGCCCGTAGAATCCATCACCCCATGCTGCCACCATCCCGTTCGTCTCCAATGCCACCTCGTGGAACCCGCCGGCCGTAATCGCCACACAACTGCCCAAGCCAGATGGAAATCCTCCCTGCCCGAGTGAATTGTCACCCCAATTGGTCAAAGAACCGTCCACCTTTAGTGCCAGGCTGTTGAAAAACCCACCGGACACAGCAACAACGTTGGAGAGGCCTGCGGGTACAATACATTGCCCCTGATTGGTTGATGGTATTGGCTGCACAACCTGTCCCGCGCCCCAAGCCACCACCGTTCCACCGGCCCGGCACGGTGGCGCTGCCCCTGCCAATATGACCAACGCGACCAGCGTGACGGCGCAAAAAGCCATCCTCAATAATTTAATCATAACGGGCTAATTCACATCCATTCTTTCGCGCCCGCCAAAGTCATGCCTGCCCGAGGTTTTGTCAAGCCGGGGCCCCCGAGAAAGCCAGCCACAAATTCAGGGTTCATTGCCGGAAAGCGTCGAAAAAATAACACTTTGTGAGCCGTGCGCCATCAGGCAGTCCAAGCCGCTTTTTAGTTACACC
>Ga0210398_10002092_pt1 | contig 19740 bp, 12 predicted proteins | sample IncBWC4OmetaG_FD_161047 | JGI IMG/M metagenome (GOLD analysis project Ga0210398, IMG submission 161047) | Forest soil microbial communities from Barre Woods Harvard Forest LTER site, Petersham, Massachusetts, United States - Inc-BW-C-4-O | ecosystem: Environmental > Terrestrial > Soil >...
TTGGCCGCCTCCATGATGCCGGGGCCCCCGCCGGAGCAGATCACGAAGCGCCGGGGATGATCGCCCAGGGACATGGCCCAGGAAGTGATCCGGCGGGCCAGCTCGCGCGCCTCTTCGTAGTAGCGGGACATTTCCAGCGCCGCTTTGGCGTTGCGCAAGGCGGCGCGGTATTCCAGCTTGGCGCGGCCGGCTTTTTTCTGGCGCAGCTTGTGCAGGTGCTTTGACGCCTGGTCGCGCGGCAGGATGCGCGCCGAGCCGAACATGACGATGGTGTCGCCCACCTTCTCGCGCCGCAGCCGCTCCAGCGGGTCGATATATTCCGTGGTGATGCGCACGGGGCGCGCCGGCAAGCTCTCCATGAACAGAGGATCGCGATAGGGCGGCTCAATTTCCTTGTGGCGCCTGCGGCTCATGAACCCTCCACTGCAAATGACTGCAATTTGACATTCTACGCATCCAATGAGTGGAACACGCCAAAAACTCGGCTACGCTGTGTTGCGTCGATATACATTTTTCGCCTGAGGCAGCCGGCGCTACGCTGGTGAGGGCGCGGCCAACGCCATGCCATGTTTTCGCTTCCAACGTAGTAGACTGGTGGCCCCATGAACACGAGACGCACCCTCACCATCCTCCTGGGAACACTCGCGGGCAGCGCGCTGATCGCCGCAGCAGCCTGGCCGGCTCGCCCGCAAGACACGCAAGGCCCCATCGCGCCAAAGCCCGCCGCCCCCGTGCAGCAGCCTCCGGAGGGCACGATCCGCGTGCGTGTGGCGCTCGTGACCGACCCGGTGGTGGTCTTCGACGGCAAAGGCCAGCCGGTCCTGGATCTGCAGCAGAAGGATTTTCACGTCTACGACGACGGCGTGGAGCAGACCATCGAGTCCTTCGACGTGGGGGGAGAGCAGCTCGCGGCCGTGCTGGTGTTTGAGACCAGCGCGCGCGTCGCCCCGCTCCTGCCGGCCATCCAGAAGTCAGCGATCGTCTTCACGCAGACCATTGTCGGGTCGTCGGGCGAGGCGGCCGTCCTCAGCTACGACACTCACACTACCACCGTGCTGCCCTTCAGCGCCGACAACGACAAGATCGAAAAAGCCATCGCCACACTGCCACCCGGCGACAGCGGCGCACGCCTGTATGACGCGCTTTCCACCGCCGTGGGACTCTTGCGCGGCCGGCCGGCCGGAATGCACCGCGCCATCGTCGTGGTGGGAGAAGCGTCTGACACCGGCAGCGAGCGGCGGCTCGGCCGCGTCCTGCGCGATGCGCAGCTGGCTAACATCGTGATTTACAGCGTGGGGCTTTCGCCCACTTCGGCGGGGCTGCGCGCACCGGCGGCGCAGGCCGGCCCAGGCCCGGCGACGCCTCCCGGGACCTTTGGCGGCCCGGCCATCCCCGGCCAGGCGCAAACGCCCACGAGCCAGCAGCAGTACGGCGGCAACGTCGATCTGCTGGGCCTTGCCGAGTGGGCGGTGCGAAACGCCACCGCGGTGGTGAAAGAGCGGCCGCTGGAAATCGCCGCTACGGCTACGGGAGGAACGTCTCAGGCGGCCTTCCGCGAAGGCAAATTCGAAAACGCGGTGGACGCCATCGGCGGCGAGCTCAATTCCCAGTACATGCTGAGCTACCGGCCTACAGGCACGAATACTCCGGGCTACCACCAGATCAAAGTCACGGTGAACCAGCCGGGGTTGAAGGTGCGCACGCGGCCGGGATACTTCCTCGAAGCGCAGTAAGTAGGACAGGCTTCCAGCCTGTCGGGTTCCAGAAATGCTTGGCAGTGACGAAACCCGAAGGGTGCGAGCCTTCGAGTCGCAGCCTCCGAGTTTCGACCTTGCTGGGCGTTATGGAAACCGACAGGCTGGAGGCCTGTCCTACTCAACCCACGATCGAAATCATCCGCAGGATACGTAAGCCCACAAGTTCATCACCTGTCACTCGGACGTGCGTTCTGGCTTCCTCGTAGGAAATTCCCTTTGTAAAAACGCGCCAGGCAATTTCCTGGGGAATGGTCGTCTCAGAAATTTTCTCTCCCGTCGGCGTGGCCACCAAACGCCATGAGGCACCGTCTCGGAAGAGGTACCAACTCCCGCCGCATTCGCCTGAAATGATGAACTGCGCCAGGCTGCCCGGCTTCGCAGAAGCTTCCCGATAGGTGTGCGGCAACGAGCGCAGGAAACAGTCCAGCACCGGAAAGTAGAACTCCCGCGTCATGATGCCGGGCCTCGCCACGGCCACGCGAATCTGCTGCTGGTGGTGCCAGCGCTCGGTGAATTCCCGCGCCGTATCAAACCAGTTCAGCGATTCCTCTTCGCCCGCCCAGCTGACCGGAAACATGGCGCGAGCAAACGGATCAAGCGCGCTGTGGTACTCGGCGCTTTCCCGCGACACAGTCTCCATCCGCGAGATCAACTCGTTCGGGCTCAACCGGCTGTAGGCTCGGACGCCTTCGGCATTGAGGTGATTGATCAGCGCGACAAGCTGCTCCGAGGACAGCTTCTTCGAGTTGTCAGGGTTGTAGCCCTGGCGCGCCGCGGCCAGCTTGCGCGTTTGTGTGTCGAGCAGGTGCGCCGCCACGTCCTTCACTTTCCATTTGGGCGCAAGCGTCTGCTTCTCCCAGTCCTCCGGCGAAAGCGAACGCAGCAATTCAATCAGCTTCGCTTCCAGTCCGGGGAAAAGATGGGCGGTAAGGATGGGCGGCAACGGCTCAGGGGAAGCATACATGCCTGCCATTGTATTTGCGCCGACCCCAATTTCTGCAATTCGTTTCCGGTGCGCCCAGCCTTCGTAGCGCTGGCGTCTCGCCGGCGCGCTGGACAGGGGCAGAGATCGCCGCGCTACTCTCTCGGCCAGACCCAAGGCCATCCTTCGAGACCCGCCCTTCGAGGATTGGCGATAACGTATTCTTCAAGCGAAGAAACTCCGCCTCGTTACGGATCAATCGGTCATAGTATTCCCGCTGCCAGAATTCTCCGGAGCGATAGAGAATTCTATTTCCCTCCTTAGCCGAAAACGACTTCCAGGATTGAAGAATCTCCGCGAGAGTGGCCACTCCTAGCGCCCGGAAAATGACGTGCACATGATTGGGCATGATGCACCAGGCAAACAATTCATAGCGCGTGCCGTGAAACCGCCTCAATGAATCCGCAACCGTCCCGGCCACTGCATGGCTTCGCAGAAAGCACGCACCTGCACCCGTATCGAGATACCTTTCGATCTGGCGGGTATGCAGCTCCACAAGCCGCCGCCGCTCGGTCTCCGACAATTGCCGGTCATTCTGGGCAGCGGTCGCTGGGATATCTTCCCGGTCAAATCGGATTTGCCGTAAAACCTCGTCTGGCAAGGAATCGGCCAGCCGGAACGTGACAAAGTAAGTTGCGCCCTCGATTTCCCAGTGAGGGAGGTATCCGCGGGTACGGACATGGGCCCCAAGGGCAGGAAACCGCGCCGGCGAGACGCCAGCGCTACGTTTGACGGCGGCGTCTTCGGCCTTTGGGGAATTTTGCCGTGATCGAGGCTGCTCACCCATGGAGCTATTTGGGGGATTCTAGCAGTTATGGGTTGGGTTACTTCTCCTCTTACTTCTTCTCTTCCGGCTCTTCCTGTTCTTCCAGGATCGATGCGGCGGCGGCGATCTGGTCGCCCTCTTCGAGGCGCAGCAGGCGCACGCCCTGCGTCGAGCGGCCCGCTTCGCGGATTTCGTTGGCGTGGACGCGAATCACCTTGCCGTATTCGGTGATGATCATCACGTCGGATTCCTCGGCCACCTGCAGGGCGGCGATCACCGGGCCGTTGCGGTCGGTGGACTTCAGGTTGATCACGCCCTTGCCGCCGCGCGACGTAATGCGGTACTCGGCGAGCGGCGTGCGCTTGCCGAAGCCCTTCTCGGAAACCGTCAGCATCAGCGAGGTGAGCGAATCCTTGATGGCTTCGTTCTCGATTTCGTCGAGATTCTGCGTTTCCGTCTTCGCTTCCTTCTTGATAATTTCGAAGTCGATCTTCACCGGCTCCATGCCAACGAGGTAATCGCCCTTGGCCAGGTCCATGCCGTTCACGCCGCCGGCGTTGCGGCCCATCGAGCGCACCTCGGTTTCGCGGAACAGGATCGCCTGGCCGTCGCGGCTGGCCAGGAAGATCATCTGCTTGCCGTCGGTGAGCGCCACGCCGATCAGCTCGTCGTCCTTTTCCAGGTTGATGGCGATTATTCCGGTCGAGCGCGGGTTGGAGAATTCGTTGAGCGCGGTCTTCTTCACCGTGCCGGTCTTGGTGGCGAAGAAGATGAACGTGCCCTCTTCCTCCAGGTTGCGCGCCGCGACCACCGCGGTGAGGTGCTCGTCCTCCTGGAATTTCACCAGGTTGGAAATGGCCTTGCCGCGCGTCGCCGCGGCGGCTTCGGGAATCTCGTACACCTTCAGCCAGTACACGCGGCCTTTCGAGGAAAAGAGCAGGACGTAGCTGTGCGCAGACGCAATGAAGAGATACTCGACGAAATCCTCGTCGCGCGTCTTCGCCCCGATGCGGCCTTTGCCGCCGCGCGACTGGTGGCGGTACACGTCCACCGACGTGCGCTTGATGTAGCCCGCGTGGCTCACCGTGATGGCCATCTCCACGTCGGCGATCAGGTCTTCGAGTTTGATCTCTTCGACGTTCTCGACAATTTCGGTGCGGCGCGGGTCCGCGTAATCCTTCTGCACCTCGCGCAGCTCCTTGACGATCACGCCCTTCAGCTTCTTCTCGCTGGCCAGGATTTCCTTCAGCTCGGCGATCAGCGCGCGGATCTCCGCCAGCTCTTTCAGGATTTCGTCGACGGAAAGCCGCGTCAATCGGTGCAGCTGCAGTTCGAGAATCGCGTCGATCTGGGCGAAGCTGAGTCCAGTGCCGGAGCCGGCTTCCGCGGCTCCGAAGCCGACATCGACGATCCCGTACTTCTTCCGGTCGATCTTGACGCCTTTGATCGTCTCGTTTCGGCCGCCGGCCGTCAGGATCTTGACTTCTTTATTCTCAAAGAAGTCGTGCAAATTCTCGCGCGCGTTCAGGCGGCTGGTGGACCCGCGAATAATTTTGATGACGTTGTCGACGTGGTCGAGTGCGATGTGGTAGCCGATCAGGATGTGCTCGCGCGCTTGCGCTTTGCGCAACTCGAACTGCGTGCGCCGCCGCACCACCTCGACGCGGTGGTCGATAAACAGCTTCAGCAGCGGCAGCAGGCCCAGCTCGCGCGGCTGCCCGCCGACGATTGCCAGCAGGATCATGCCGAACGATTCCTGCATCTGCGTGTGCTTGTAGAGGTGGTTGAGGATCAGCTTAGGCTCTTCGCCGCGCTTGATCTCGATCACGATGCGCATACCCTGGCGGTCGGATTCGTCGCGCACTTCGGCGATGCCTTCGATCTTTTTGGCGTTGGCGAGCTCCGCGATGTGCGCGATCAGGCGGCCCTTGTTCACCTGGTAGGGGATTTCAGTGATGACGATGTTTTCGCGGTCCTTGCCGACGGCTTCGATGGCGGCCTTGGCGCGCATGGTGAGGCTGCCGCGGCCCGTCTTGTAGGCGTTGAGAATGCCGTCCGCGCCGGAAATATAGCCGGCGGTGGGAAAATCCGGGCCGGGCACGATCTTCATGACTTCTTTCAGCGTCGATTCCGGCTTCTCGATCAGCAGCACAGCGGCGTCGATGATTTCGCCCAGATTGTGCGGCGGGATGTTGGTGGCCATGCCCACGGCGATGCCGCTCGCGCCGTTGACCAGCAGATTCGGAATCTTCGACGGCAGGACGACGGGCTCTTCGCGCGTCTGGTCGAAGTTGGGGATGAAGTCCACGGTCTCTTTTTCGAGATCGGCGAGTATTTCCTCGGAGATTTTCGCCAGGCGCGCTTCGGTGTACCGCATGGCCGCGGGAGGGTCGCCGTCCACCGAGCCGTAATTGCCCTGCCCGTCGATCAGCGGGTAGCGCATGTTGAAGGATTGCGCCAGGCGCACCAGCGTGGGATAGATGACGGCCTCGCCGTGCGGGTGGTAGTTGCCGGAAGTGTCGCCGCAAATTTTCGCGCACTTGCGGTAGCCGCGATTGGAGGCGAGGCCCAGGTCGTTCATCGCCACGAGGATGCGCCGCTGCACGGGCTTGAGGCCGTCGCGCACGTCGGGAATGGCCCGCGCCACGATCACGCTCATCGCGTAATCGAGGTACGACTTCTTCATCTCGGCTTCAATTTCAACCGGGATCATCTGCCTTACATTCGGTTCATCCGCCATCGATCCGTCCTTTGCCTAGCCTGTGTCTCTCGTGTTCCTGGTGTCGTCTCTTCCGCCCGAATTGCCGTTGTAGCGCCCGCCTTTCTTTTCAGGCGGGCATCCGTGCTTTGTGGTCGCTCAAAACCTGCCGACCTAAAGGTCAGCGCTACACTACCGCTCCGAGCGCAGCGCGAGGTAATCCTTCACGCCGTCAAACGCCGCCGCCGTATTCAAAAATCGCTGTGATCCGAAATGCGATTCCAGTTCCGCAAGCAAAGCGTCGCGCTCGGCCTCGGTGGCACACTCGAAAGCCATGCCGCGCTCAGTATCCGGCGAAGCCGTCGGCGTCGCGCGAAACTCCGAACACGAAAGCCCGCGCAACCCCGGCAGCGTCGTCCAACTCAATTGATAGATCATTTCCCCCAGCGAAGCTTGATGGTTCCAGGCCCGCTTTACGAAGCTAAATATCCAGATTCACCACTTCCAATGCATTTTCCTCGATGAATTTGCGGCGGTTCTCCACGTCCTCGCCCATCAGCGTCGAGAAGATTTCCTCGGCGGCTGCGAGGTCGTCGAGCTTCACTTTCAGCAGAGTGCGCGTCTCCGCGTTCATGGTGGTTTCCCAGAGCTGCTCGGGATTCATTTCGCCGAGGCCCTTGAACCGCGTGATGGTGAAATCTTTCTTGGCGTCCTCGAGGATATAGTTGAGGACGTCGGACGCCTTTTCCTTCACTTCCTTGGTGCCGTTGCGCGTTACGGTGAAGGGCGGCTTATCGTTTTCGCTGATGGCTTTGGCCGAGGCGCGCAGGCGTTTGTACTCCGGCGTCGAGGCGAAGGCCCAGTTGAATTTCTTGTCGCCGGGCCGCGCCGCGTTGCCCGGGATCAGCAGGTCGTACAGGCTGTGCTCTTCGTCGTAGACGATTTTCGTGTCGATGTCGAGCTTGGCCTTGTCGATGGATTTGGCCAGCTTCTCGAGCGCTTTCTTGTCCTCAAAGTCGGTTTTCTTCTCCAGGTCGCTCACGGCCAGCAAATCCACCAGTTGCGGCTCGCGCAGCCTGCGCGCCAGCTTCCCCGCCGCCGAAACGTACTCCTGCACGTTCAGCAGGAATTTGGTGAGCGCCGCGCCCTCAATCGCGCCGCCTTCCTTGGGCTTCACCACGTGGTCTTCGGTCGCGCGAGACATCAGCTCGTGGTTGAATTCGTCCTCGTCGCGAATGTAGCGATCCATCTTGCCGCGCTTCACGCGGTACAGCGGCGGCTGCGCGATGTAGATGTGCTCGCGCTTGATCAACTCGGTCATGTGGCGGAAGAAAAACGTCAGCAGCAGCGTGCGGATGTGGCTGCCGTCCACGTCCGCGTCGGTCATCAGAATGATTTTGTGGTAGCGCAGCTTGGTGATGTCGAAGTCATCCTTGCCGATGCCCGCGCCGAGCGCCGTGATGATGGCGCGGATTTCCTCGTGGCCGAGCATCTTGTCGTAGCGCGCCTTCTCAACGTTGAGGATTTTTCCTTTGAGCGGCAGGATGGCTTGGTATTTGCGGTCTCGGCCGCCCTTGGCCGAGCCGCCGGCCGACTCGCCCTCGACGATGAACAGCTCGCAGCGCGCCGGGTCGCGCTCCTGGCAATCGGCCAGCTTGCCCGGCAGGCCGCCCGAATCCATCGCGGACTTTCGCCGCGTCAGCTCGCGGGCCTTGCGCGCGGCTTCGCGGGCGCGCGCGGCGTCAATGCACTTGCCGACGATGCGCCGCGCCACGGTGGAATGCTTGTCGAAATATTCGCCCAGGCGCTCGTTGATCAGCTGCTCGACGGGACCCTTGATGTCGCTGTTCAGCTTGCCCTTGGTCTGGCCCTCAAACTGCGGCTGCGGCAGCTTCACGGACACCACCGCGGCGAGGCCCTCGCGCACGTCGTCGCCGGTGATGGAGACTTCGTCCTTCTGCTCCTTGAGCATCCCGCTGGACGACGCGAAATAGTTGATGGTGCGCGTCAGCGCCGAGCGGAAGCCGGAGAGGTGCGTCCCGCCGTCCACGGTGTTGATGGTGTTGGCAAAGGCGAAGACGTTTTCGGTGTAGCCGTCGTTGTATTGCAGCGCGATTTCGATTTCGACGGTGTCGCGCTTGCCCTCCATGTAGATCGGCGAATCGTGCAGCACTTGCTTGCCCTTGTTCAAGTGCTTGACGAATTCGGCGATGCCGCCGGTGAAGCGGAACTCGACGTTCTTGTCGCTGCGCTCGTCGGCCAGCGTGATTTTCAGGCCCTTGTTGAGGAAGGCCAGCTCGCGCAGGCGCTGCGCCAGGATGTCGTAGCTATACGTGTGGCTCTCAAAAATCGAGGGATCGGGATGAAACGTAATCTTGGTCCCGGTCTTGCGCGTTTTCCCAGTGCTCTTCAGCTTCGCCTTGGGCTTTCCCTCGTTGTAGGTTTGCTCCCACACTTCGCCGTCGCGCCAGATTTCAAGATCGAGCCAGTCGGAAAGCGCGTTCACCACGGAGACGCCGACGCCATGCAGTCCGCCCGAAACCTTATACGTGTCGCTGTCGAATTTTCCGCCCGCGTGGAGGACGGTCATCACCACTTCGGCGGCGGGCCGCTTTTCCGTGGCGTGCATGTCCACGGGAATGCCGCGGCCGTTATCGGTCACGGTGACGCTGTTGTCCTCGTGCACCACCACGTTGATTTCGTCGCAAAATCCGGCCAGCGCTTCGTCGACGGAATTGTCTACCACTTCCCAGACCAGGTGATGCAGCCCCATCTCGCCCGTCGAGCCGATGTACATCGCAGGGCGCTTGCGCACCGCTTCGAGGCCGCCCAGCACTTTGATGGACGCCGCGTCGTAACGGTGTCCTTCGCTGCCGCTGCCCATTGCCGCTGCTTTTTCTGCCATAGTTGTGCGTGCTCCTGCGGAATCCGTGTAGGACAGGCTTAAGCCTGTCTCGGTTTTCGCCTCTGGCGCCCGCCTAAAACAAAGGCGGGCGCTACAACGCGGGAAAGGCGCAGTCTTGAGATTTTTTCCGGCGGACGCCCTGAAACGCCCGCAACGTTCGACTCGACCGTCACCTTACCCTGTGGCCCTCGGCGATCGTTTCGCGCGGGCTCTGGGAAGAGTCCACGCCCGCGAGCTACCGGGGCTCGAAGGGTTGCTGCTCCATCCCGTCCGGAATCCGCCCACGCGGATGCGGACGCGGCGAAGACTTCCCTCTTCCAGACGCGCAACGTCCCGCAGGCTCGTCTCCGTCCCGCGGAGCGGGAGAAGGGCTAGGATGCGAGCCTACAAAATCAGGGGCGCTGCCAGCCTGGCCGACGTGCCGTACTGGAGGAAAACACGTTCGTCTGACCGCAAATATTCTACTCTGTGGGGCGACTTTTCTCAAGCCAATAATGAGAATGATGGCAATCTAACCCAATTATTTACAATGGCTTACCGGGGTGCTAGCGTTCGATTCGACCGGCAAAATTGGGCGCGCAGGGAAGGTAACTGTATCCTAAGAATTTGATGTAAGTTCCCCGGAAGTTTTGCGCCTTCTGGCGAGTCGCCGAGACGCCGGCGCTTCGAAAACCACGACAAAATTTCTCAGACGCTGGCGATACTTTGGGTGTAGAAAAATCTGCAAGTTCAAATTTCTCTGGAGGCCATTTCCGTGTCATTCCAAGAAGCGTTAGAGGTTTTATCTCGAAACGACCGTTTCAAGGCGACCGTGTACGCGATGAATACGCTGCTGATCCACAAAGGTGTCTACACACAGCGGGAGTTTCAAGAACTTTTTGCGGAGTGGGCCGCGAGGCGGAGGAAAATTCCCCGCCGCAAAATCAAATCCGCATTGGCATGATCACGTAGCGGTAGCGATACGCTTCGTCCGCGAGGGGGCGCATCTGCCCGGCGGACTGCTCGTCTTTGAGTTCGACGCTGATGGGGCCTTCGGGGGCGGCGGCGAGGAAATCGATCATGTACTGGGCGTTGAAGCCGATAGCCAGCGGCTCGCCTTTGTATTCCTTCTCCAGGGTTTCCTTGGCTTCGCCGTATTCCGGGCTGGAGGCGGAAATTTCCACGCCTTCGGTGGAGACGGAAAGCTTCACGGCGTGCGAGCGCGTGTCGGCCAGTTGCGCGACGCGCCGGACGGCGTTGTTCAATTCTTCGCGCTCGATTACCACTTTGCGGTTGTTGTCCCGCGGCAGCACCGCTTCGTAATTCGGGAATTGCCCGGTGAGCATGCGCGAAATCAGCAGGCGCTCCCCGGCGCGGAAGAATAAGTGGCTCTCGTCGAGCGCGAATTCGATCTCGGCGTCCTCGCCCGCTTCGGTCGCGAGGCGCTGCACTTCCGCTAGGGCTTTCTTGGGGACCAGTGGGCGCACTTCGCGGCCCAGGCCCTCGAACTTGTGATCGATCTCGGCGACGGACAGGCGGTGGCCGTCGGTGGCCACCATGGCGATCGTGTCCGGCTTCAGCAGCAGCAGCGCGCCGTTCAGCGTGTAGCGCGACTCTTCGTTCGAAATGGCGAACGCCGTCCGGGCAATGAGCGACGACAAAATCTTCGCCGGAATCGTCGCCACTGGATGCGGGAACGACGGGATGGCGGGGAAATTGTCCTTAGCCATCCCCACCATTTTGTAGCTCTTGCGGTCCGCCGTGATCTGCACCCAATTATTTTCCAGCAGCTTGAAGCGAATATCGCCCTCGGGAAGCAGGCGCACGAGCTCCAAAAGCTTTTTCGCTGGGATAGTCCCCGCACCTTCTTTTTTTACCTTGGCTTCACAGGAGGTGCGGATGGAGAGCTCGAGGTCGGTGGCCGTCAGCGTGATGCGATTGCCGGAGGCTTCGCACAGCAAGTTGCCGAGGATGGGAATGGTGGTCTTCCGCTCGACGACCCCCTGCGTAAGGTTCAGCTCATCGAGCAGGTCAAACTTCTTCACACTGAATTCCATCCGGATTTCCTCCGCGATACTGCAAGACCAAGACGGCTGCCGCGAAGGTTACTGTACCCTGTTTTATAGGAAGGATAAAGACCGCAGTAGTAGCCGTCTTTGTGGAAATGAGGAAAAGGCGCCCATCGCAAAGCAGGCATGCGTTTGCCCTGTGCGCATTCGGCACAGAAAACTGTGAATAGCGCGGAAGACTCGCGCGGTGCAGCTCAGACTTGCAATTCCCGGTACAAAATTTCCTCACGCCTATCACGCGGTGCACAAGGTTTTCCAATGGATTTCAACACCCAGTAGGACAGGCTTCAGCCTGTCGGGTTTGCCCTGGCTCGCAGCAACGAAAAACCCGACAGGCTAAAGCCCGTTCTACATTGGTCCTTGGGATTGCACTGCGGAGAGATCAGCCGAACGAATCCATCAGCTTGTTGATGGTGCGATTCAAATCCTTGTCGCTGCGGCGCAGCGCGTCGATCTTGTTGATCGAGTGCAGCACCGTGGTGTGGTGCTTGCCGCCGAACTGCCGGCCGATCTCCGGCAGCGACGCCGAGGTGAGCTGCTTGACCAGATACATGGCCACCTGGCGCGGGAAGGCGATCGCCTTGGTGTTCGAGCGCACCTTCAAATCCTGCTCGCGCAGGCCGAACTGCTCGCCCACTTTCTTCTGGATCAGGTCGATGGTGATGCGCTTCTCCTGCGTGGCGATGATGTTGCGCAAGACCTGCTGCGCGGTCACCAGGTTCAGGATCGAGCCGGTCAGCGAAGCGTAGGCGATCAGGCGCGTCAGAGCGCCCTCCAGCTCGCGCACGTTGGACTTGATGGCGCGGGCGATGTACTCGGCCACGTCGTCGGGCAGCACCACCCGCTCGTTTTCGGCTTTCTTGTGCAGGATGGCGATCTTGGTCTCAAGGTCCGGCGGCTGGATATCCGCGATCAGGCCCCACTCAAAGCGCGAGCGCAGCCGCTCTTCTATAGCGGAAATTTCCTTCGGCGGGCAATCGGAGCTGACCACGATCTGCCGCTGCAAGTCATAGAGCGCGTTGAAGGTATGAAAGAACTCTTCCTGGGTGCGCTCCTTGCCGGCAATGAACTGGATGTCGTCCACGAGGAGCACATCCACGGAGCGGAAGCGGTCGCGGAAACCGATCATGCGGTCAAACCGCAGCGAGTTGATGACTTCGTTGGTGAATTTCTCCGCGCTGATGTAGGTGAGCCGCGCTGCGGGGTTGCGCTTCTTGATCAGGTGGCCCACAGCCTGCATCAGGTGCGTCTTGCCCATGCCCACGCCGCCGTACAGGAACAGCGGGTTGTAGGCCTTGGAGGGCTGCTCAGCCACGGCCTGTGCCGCGGCGTGCGCAAATTGATTCGAAGCGCCCACCACAAACGATTCGAACTGGTAGCGCGGATTCAGTTGATGATCGACAGAGTCAAAATCGAGCCGCGTCTGCTTCAGAGCGTTCACGGGCGGTGGCGCGGGGTCAGTCTCCGAGCACATGAACTCGAGGTGCATGTCCTTCATGCCGACTTCCACCAGCACCGCCTGCAGGAGCTCGCCGTAGGTTTCCGTCAGGCGCTTGCGGAAGATGCGGGAAGGCACGCGAACGACCAGCTTGCCGTTCTCCGTCCCTTCCTGCCGGGTAGGCCGAAACCACGTGGCGAAGCTGTGCGGGTTCACCCGCCGCTCCATATGCTGCAAAATCTTTTCCCAGGAATTCATTCCCTCAAGATCCTCAATAGAGGCGGGCTTCAGGCACAGTCCCGCACCGGAAGAAAGCGAAAACAGCCCGCGCCAGCTATTTCCACAACTGTGGAAAAACTGTGGAAAACACACAGCCACATGGATTTCATGCGGCTTCAGTCAGTTTCTGGGTTGACCCCGTGACCTTCTCCCCTCGACCGATCGGCCCTAGCCGGGCCTGCCACTCGGTTCTGTTTTTTGCGTCACGGCGTCCTAGGGGGTGCCAGTTGCAAGACTGGTGTTCCTCAGACGAGGGTGGATTCTCCACGAACGCGCGCCGCGCGGCAAGCGAAAATTTCAGGGCGAACCGCGCGCCGCCCACAGAAGATTCACAGGTTTTCCACAAGAGGGTATCCCCAACAAACTAAAACCCTTGTCCGCCGGGCAGGCAGAAATCGCTGCATTTTGGGGCAGTTGACACCAATCGTGTCCGCCTCGCGCCCGGCTTCATTGGCGGAAAACGGTGAAACAGAAGACAAATCGTTGATTACTGAACAACAACTATCGGGAGAGCTTTTCCGGTTTTGGAAATTCGTAGATGCCTTGCGGGTCGGACCCGATCAGCAGGCGCGTCGGTTCCACCAGGATTTGCGACGCCTCGATGCGGGCACCGTAGGGCAGGTAGGTGCGGAAACTGGCGATGCGCTGCCCGTCCTTGTCGAAGCGCATCAGCAGCGTGCCGATGGCCACCCACAGCTCCTCGGTCTTGGGGTCCACGCCGACGGCGTTGATGATGCGGTGCAGCGAGGGAATGCTGTTCTCGTTCTCTTCCGACCGCGCAATGATCTTGCGGGCGGCCTGCGCGGCCGGCTCGAATTCGATCGTCTTGAGGGAAATCTCCAGCGCCAGGTAGCCCACGCGGTCGAACTTGCGCACCGTCGGCTCGGGCAAATAGTCGAAGGAGAAATAATTGTTGCCTGTCTCGTCGGCGACCAGGTGCCCGTAGTTCACCTGCGTGTTGACGTCGGCGCGGTCGGCGATTTCTTCGCGGTCGCCGTAATCGCGAATCATCTTGCCGGTGAGGTCGTAGGCGGTCACCAGGTGCTCGGAATCCAGGCTGGTGACGGCGATTTCGTCCCCCGGAAGAAAGACGACGGAGATCGGCGCGGCAATGGGAATCGATGCGGAAAGGGCTCCACTCGCGGAATAGATTCTTACGGCCTTCGCGCCGCGATCGCACACCACCACGCGGCCCTCGTGATCCACGTCGAAAGATTCGCCGTACACGATGGCCGCGCTTTTGTCCGTAGCGGCGGATGCGCTGGGAACCTGGCCTGCGACTTTCCCGGTGGAATCGTAAATCTGAACGGCGGCAGCGGGCGCAGTAAGGACGTAGTAATTTCCATTTGGTCCGCGATGAATCTGCCGGAAGCCGGCGCCCACAGTCTTGTAGAGCTGCCGCCGGGCCACCAGGTCGCTTTCATACTGGTAGGGCTCCTGCGCGCGCGCCGGGGAAAAAACAAAGGAAGCCACGGCGAGCGCCGCAGCCAGGGCCGCAGCTGCGGTCGCGGGCAGAATCTTTTTGTATTCCTCGCCTCTTGCTGGGTTCAGATGGCGCAACATCACTCCGCCTCATCCGGTCCGGAAGCGCAACCGCTCAATCCCTCGGGCGCGGCCAGTGGCTTCGTCCACGTCAATCTCAACGGCGTTCATCTGGATGTCTCCGGTAGCCACCTCAAACCGCGCCGGCTGGCCGTCCAGGAACCGGCGCAACACCGCCGCCTTATCCATGCCGATGACGCCGCTGTGCGGGCCGGTCATTCCCACGTCGGTCTGGTACGCGGTTCCGCCCGGCAACACCTGCTCGTCGGCCGTGGCCACGTGGGTGTGCGTGCCGATCACCGCAGACACCCGCCCGTCCAGGTACCACCCCATGGCTTCCTTCTCGCTGGTCGTTTCTGCGTGAATGTCCACGAAGATCACGCGGACGTCCTTTGGGATGCGGGCAAGCTCCCGATCGGCTGCCCGGAAGGGGCAGTCGTTGGAGGCCATGAAGACCCGTCCCTGCAGGTCCAGGACGGCGTAGGGCACGCCATTCCGCGCCGTGCCCACGTAAAGCCCTGAGCCCGGGTTGCCCTCCGGGAAATTGGCCGGCCGCACCAGCCGGGGATGCAGCGGGATGTATTCGAGGATTTCCTTGCGGTCCCAGATGTGGTTCCCCCCGGTCAGGACTTCCACGCCCGCGGCAAACAATTGCTCGGCGATCCGCGGCGTAATCCCGAAGCCCGCGGCGGCGTTCTCGCCATTGGTGATCACCAGGTCGATCTGCCGCGTCTGGACAATGTCGGCCAGCCGGTCGGTCACGATGTCCCGCCCCGGCGAGCCCACAATGTCGCCAATGAACAGAATTTTCATGCGTTCCCTTCGCCGGCGCTTCGCCGGACGGCGTCCTTACGTTGGTCCATGGGCTTCTGAAAGATACGCTACCGGAGAGCCTGCGGTTCCATAAAAAATGGAGCGGGTCCGCTTCGCCGTGTGGAGCTCGATCCTGAACCACCTGTAAAAAGTGGGCGCCCTGCGCCGGCCTTTAGGCTTACCCGCAGCGGAAGCGAATTCCACCGCGGGCCATGCACACGGGCCGTCTGACTCAGGCACCCGGAGGCTCAGTATTGGTTCAAAAGATCGTCGCGTCCATCACCTGCGTTGCAGGCCAACTCCAGACTTCATTCTAGCAGAGCCTCCGCGGCGACGCCGAAGAACGGCGACGCGAATTCCCTACCGCGCCGGCGAGTCCCGAGCACCAAGAAACGCCGCGTGTCACCCGGCCTCGGCCCTGCCACGCTTCGCCGGAAGCCACGTGTGTTTGTGCCACTCCCACTCCAAGCCGGGCAGCAGATAGTGCTTCACGTGATCGCGGGAATAGCGAACCCGGAAGCGCCGCCAGATCAGGTGCGTGACGCGCTCCGTCGTCCAGACCGGAGTGTCGAATCCATGCGCCGCAGGTCCTTGCTCCAGCAGCTTGCCGAGCCGCGCCAGCTTTTCGGGAGACAACTTCGGGGCCGGGCCTCCGGTCTTTGGCCGGCGGCGCAGCCCGTCGTTCCCATGTTGGCGGTGCCAGCGCGCCCATCGTTGTACCGATTGAATGGACACACCGAAAGAGCGGGCGACCGCCGCGGTGGATTCGCCCTTTTGCAATCTGGCCATGGCGGCAAAACGACGCGCTTCGAGCTTTTCAGGATTGCGGCGCTTGTAGCCCAGGTGTCTCGGCATCTCCCCCTCCCGTCAAGGGCATGGGCCTCTCCGGCAGCCGGAGAGAAACCGGTACGGGCCGGTGAGTGAACGAATCGCTCACCGGCCCGCACTAGCCCGTCTCAGAAGTGGAATCCGAGTTCCACGGTCTCCGTGCGGGGAGTAACGTAGTGGGTTCCGCTAAAGGTTGAGAGGAAGTTATACAGCGAGAGCTTGTTCGTAAGATTGACCACGGTGAAGCGAAGGCTCCACTTGTAACGGTCTCCGTGGAAGAGGTTGTCCTGGCCCACAGCGAGATCAAAGAGGCTGCGAGGCTGGATGCGCTGTGGATTGTGGTCGTCGTTTTCGGTTCCGGGCGCCGGTATCTTCACCAGAGTGGAGCCGAATTGGGACGCTGGGCAGAAAGTAGGCAACGGCGAAGTTATAGTCGCGTGCACACCGTTGCAGGTGAGCCCAGCCTGGAATTCCTGATCGGCGGTTAACGGCAATCCAGTAATGCCATTGAACATGCCGATATCTCCCTGAGGAATCGTGACCCCAGGCGGCGGGGCTCCCCCATCGGCAGCGGACGTTGTAAATCCGCACGTTGCCGTTGCTGCCAGGCAGGGCACCGCGCCTGAAACTAGCCCGCTGTCATACCTCCAATTGAAGCCCAGCCACGGGCCTCGCTTGAATGGCTGATACTGAATGTGCGTGGTTTGGTTGAAAATCTCGTCGTGGTCGATGCGAAATACGCCCGGGGGCTGCGGCGGTGCGATTCCGCTGACGGTCGGCGGGAAGAAGCGCGCGGCCACGTGGGACAGCACGACGAACGCGGTCAAGCCATGCCATTCGGGAAAGCTGCCGCGAACTGCAAAACCCGGAATCTTGGAGCTGTGCCATTCGATGGGGAGAAAAATTGGGGTGGCGCCGAAGACGTTGAAGTCGTACCCGTTGTGCGTGTACTTCCAGATGTACTCGCCGCTCAGGACAAAATGTTTTCCAAAAGCCTGTTGCAGCCCGGCGTGAAATTCATTGCGAAAGCCGGGGGTCAGCGGTGAGGTGGTGCAGGCGAAGCCCTGGGCGACCGTCATAATCGCGTTGACGACAGGGTCCGTACATCCTGTACCCGAGAGGATCAGATCCTCATTGAACGGGCTTTCCATGGTGCGGGCGTAGGAGACCCGGAGCACCGTACTCGTCTTCTTGATGTTATAGGCGACGCCGGCGCGAGGCTCCGCCTGTTTGGTACGGGCTTGCAGGCCGTTATAGAAGTCACCGCGAAGTCCCAGATTGATAGACCAAGGGCCTTTGGTGATGGTGTCCTGCGCATAGAGCGCGATTTCCTTGACGTCTGTGTGGCCGCGAAAGTGGTATTGAGCTCCACTCGGATCCGTCGTGGTGTTCGTCAGGTCGTAAGGCCCCAGCGTCGTGCAGATGGCATTCGTCGGATCGGGGCATCCGAGCCCGGGGAGAAGGCCGGGATTCACAATTCCAAAACCATCGTTCTCGGTGAGAAACGTTTGTTCATATACGGCGCCGACCTTAAGGTTGTTAGCCCCTTTCACGTAGGAAACGTCGGCGTGAATGCCCGCATTTGTCAGGAACCTGAGCTGAGAAACGGTTTCGTCCTGAAGATCCCCGAGGTCGGAGAAAGGATCGTTGCTCGGGTAATAGTTATATTGGTCGTGGCGCACGAAGGCGCCGACGGTAAGCACGGTATTGGTATTCAGCAGGCGAACCCACGTCGGGGCAACGTTAAAGGTCCTGATTTGCGAGCGCTGATCGGTCGGACCCAGCGGGTTGCCCGTGAGAGGGTTGAGAACAACAGAACCGGGGGCATATGCAGGGCCACTGCATAATGCCGACAGAGCCGTACAGATTTGAAGCTGCTGGTCCCAGGTGTTGGGATTTTGGAACCACGACCGCGTGAATTGCAAATTCAATTGGAGCGTGTCCGCGCCGGAAAGCTTGTAATCAGCGCGATTGAATACGTTCTCCTCATTTCCGTGGTCGTTCAGAGTGGCATATTCCGGCCCGTCGAGGAACCGGCCGGTATTCAATCCGCTCACGGAGATATATTCGCCCCATTTCGGCCCACCCCAGGCCAGATCGAAGGCGGCTGTTGCAGTGCCGAAGCTTCCGTAGGAAGTGGTCACATCGCCCGTCGGCTGCGTGACGCCGAGGCCCGAGCGGGTGGTCACCTTGACGACCACGCTGGTCTTACCCCCAAACTCGGCCGGCGGCGCCCCCTCGATCACCTCCATGGATTGAACGGAATCCGAGGGTATCTGATTCGAAAAGATTTTGCTCTGCTGGTCAGTGATAGGCTGGCCGTCCACTGAGAACGAATTTTCCGCGTGATCGCCGAGACCGTGAAACAATCCGTTCGAATCCGCAGTGATTCCCGGGGCGGAAAGTGTGATCAGTGAGCTGATTGAGGAGGATGCGCTCTCGAGCGGAAGCTCCTCGAACAAGTTGCGGTCCACATCGGTGTGCTCGGTCGGAGTGTTTTCGAGGAGGTCCTCCGAGGAGGCTTCCACTGTCACCGTGCTGGTGGATCCCGCCAGGGTCAGCCCGATCTTCAAATTAACGGGCACGGAAGATTGCGCGGTAACGTCCTGCGTGTAGGTGGTGAAGCCGGGCGCCGAGACGCTCAGGTGATACGGGTTGAAGGGGATGTTGGTGAAGGTGAAATTACCGTTCGTATCGGTCTGCGCTGTCCGGTCGTACCCGCTGACCGGGTTATGAATTTCAACGGTGGCCTTGGGAACCACCGCGCCGGTTGGGTCCGTGACCGTTCCGTTGACCGCGGCCGAATTTTGCGCGTAAACAAGACTGGGAAGCGGGGAAAAACTAACGCTGAACAATACCAACAAGAGCCTGGAAATATTGCGAATCATTGCGTCTCCTTATGTATGCAGCCCGTGGGGCTGTGAGGGCAGGTGCCGGAAGGAAATTAATGAATGGCGCCCGCGCTACCCTACGCGGAGCCAACAAGCAACGGATGATGTCCAGCTAAGGAGAAACTTTAGGCAGGAGGCGCGCGAGGGGCCGTTTGGGAAAAGGCAGGGCTGATTGCCGGAATCACGTCTTGCGGCAGAGGCAGGAAGGCGATCGGCTCCAGCGCCGAAACTACCTGTGTGATTTCCGGCTCGGGAGGCGCCTGGTGGGTTAAATGGCAATAGGGGCACCGCGCGTCGTCCGCCGCGGTATGACAATCAAAGTCGCTTACAACGACGGTGGCGAAGACCAGCAGGAGCGCCAGCGTCAGCGAAACCCCGAGGATGCGAAGCGTCTTCTTCACTTTGGTTCAGCCAAACCGATCGAACCTGAGGAAACCCCGGCAATAGTACCTCGATGTCGGGCGCCCGGTAAAGAGTTGTATGCCGGGCAGGCCCGAAAAGTAACGCGTGAGGCATCATTTGAGGCAAGCGCTCACACTTGCAGGACGTCCCCATCCCTCGCCACCATCTGGTAGAGCACGGGACTCACAATTCGTCCTAGGAACAGCCGGGATATAAGCCCCGCCACGATGACGATGGCGAACGGCTTTTGCGAATCCGATCCGATGCCCGTGGAAAGCGCGGCCGGGAGCAGGCCCAGGCAGGCAACCAGTGCGGTCATCATGATCGGGCGCAGCCGGATCAAGGATCCGTCGAGCGTGGCTTGGCGGATTCCCTGGCCCTCCAGGCGCAG
>Ga0210398_10002093_pt1 | contig 19731 bp, 18 predicted proteins | sample IncBWC4OmetaG_FD_161047 | JGI IMG/M metagenome (GOLD analysis project Ga0210398, IMG submission 161047) | Forest soil microbial communities from Barre Woods Harvard Forest LTER site, Petersham, Massachusetts, United States - Inc-BW-C-4-O | ecosystem: Environmental > Terrestrial > Soil >...
GTCCCACTCGAACATGGGAAAGTTGGTGACCCACAGGAAGCGGAAATCTTTTGCCGCATCCCCGGTCTTCTTGAAAATTCCGTGCTTTTCAGAATACTTTTGCGCCAAGGCCAGACGCAGCAGGCCCGCCGAGGCGTAGATTGCCAGCTCCTGCGGCGTGACTTTGCGATTTGCCTGCGGCCCGGTTTGCGTCGACCCAGCTTGCTCCGAACCAACTTGCACGGAACCAATTTGCGCCGACCCTGCGACCAGCACGATCAGATCGCTCTCTTCCATGCCGATCTTTTTCGCGATCGCGGCCGCCGCTTCGGGAAACTTGTTCGCGATGCGTTTGAAGTCTTCAAATATTTTTGCTCCGCCCTTGGAGTGGAACATGGGCTTGATGTCATCGCGTTCTTTGCGCGAAAGCTCGCCCACCTTCGGGGTGCGGACGGCAATCACCGGCAGATTCGGATTGATCGCCAGCTCCTGCAAATTCTCCGGCGTAAAGCATTCCCGCACATCGGTGAATGCGGGCAGGCGCAGGTCTGGCTTATCGATGCCATACAGCCGGATCGCTTCGTCGTAATCCATGCGCGGGAACGGCGTCTTGATGGCGTGCCCAGCCGCGGCAAATGCCGCCGTCAGAAATCCCTCCACCACCTCCCAGACGCGCTCCGGCTGGGGGTATGACATTTCCAAATCGATCTGGGTGAACTCCGGCTGGCGGTCGGCGCGCAGGTCTTCGTCGCGGAAGCAGCGCACGATCTGGAAATACTTGTCGAAGCCGGAGATCATCAGGATCTGCTTGAACATCTGCGGCGACTGCGGCAGCGCATAGAACGTGCCCGGCTGCACACGGCTGGGCACCAGATAATCGCGCGCGCCCTCCGGCGTGGACCGCGTCATGAACGGGGTTTCAATCTCGAAAAATCCTTGGGCAGACAAATAGTCCCGGATCGCCTTCGCCACCTTGTGCCGCAGTTCGATGTTGAACTGCATCACATCACGACGCAGATCGATGTAGCGATACTTCAGTCGCGTTTCTTCGTTGGTAAGGGCTGTGTCGGAAGGCAGGAACGGCGGCAGTTTCGACTCATTTAGGATGCGCAGTTCCTCGGCCACCAATTCCACTTCGCCGGTCGCAATATTCTTGTTCACGGTGCTGGCGTCGCGCAGCTTCACGGTGCCGGTTACGGCGATTACAAACTCGTTGCGCAGCGCTTCGGCTTTTTTGTGGATCGCCGCGTCGCGCTCGGCGTTGATTACCACCTGCGTGACTCCAGTGCGGTCGCGCAGGTCGACAAAAATGAGGCTGCCCAGGTCGCGCCGCTTGTTGACCCATCCCATGAGAGTGGCCTTTTTGCCGGCGTCGGAGGAGCGCAGCGCTCCGCACATGTGCGTTCGTCGTAGATCGCCTAGAAAATCGAGCAAGCTTTGTCCTTACAGTGAGGATGCGGCGGAAAGCCGAATTAGAGATTATAAATGGTTGGGGCCCAAGGTCGAGCTTCGCTCGACGGACAGCCGAGGACGGCTGTCCCCACATAGGAGGGGTGGCGCTCTAACCTGCAACGACTCGTACTACTTCCTCGTGGCCTTGCCGTCGACCGCTGTGGTCCACTTCGCCCCGTCGGGCGACATCTCATAGGTGAAGGTGTACGACGCTGGCGACGTGAACTTCATGGTGAAGCGGCCCTTGCCCATGCTGTCGTCCATTTTCTCGTCGCTCGTCCAGGTCCAGGTGTCGCCGTCGAGCGTGCCTCTTGAATCGTCGAACTCGCCCCAACTGTTGAACTCGCGATAGGTATAGGCCTTGTCGCCGATGGAATAGCCGAGCACCGCGAGTCCCGAACCGTTCCCCGAGCTCGCGCTCTTGAAATCGACGTGGCATACGAGGAAGAATCCGCCTTCCATCCACTCGCACTTTTCATTCTCCGTGATCTTTCCTCCCGGCCCCATCGCGCTTGGCTTCACGTCTCCCTCGAGCACCCAGGAACCGACCAGCAGGTCGAGCTTCTTGTGTTCGGGAGCAGGTTTCGGCATACTCTCCTGCGCCAGCGCCACGGCCGCCAACGCCAGCACTGCCATGAGGATTATTACCGCTCGTTTCATTGAGATTCACCTCGCAGACTCTGTCGACCGTTAATTGAGCTGCCTTAAGTTTGACGTTCGTCACCGCGAACTGGAAGCGCAACATCGCAGCCCAAGGCGGAATTCCTACCAGTCTCCCCAGTGGGTTGGCGTGGTCTGTTGAAACTTCAGCTTCCACGCGTCTCCCTGCTTTTCCCATACCGAGGTCCAGTGCTGGTAGCGCGGAGGCGGGCCCTCATCCTCCTGGGGCGGGACACGCACGATCACATCGTAGGTCACAATCGCGACCGCATCTCCGGCGCTTACGACCTTCATGTTATAGGGCTGAAAATCGACGCCGCCACCGGAGAATTGGTCAATCATGTCCTGCCGTTCGTACAGCTGCCCGTCGAAGCCGACGAAGGAAAAATTCGCGGCCAGCGTCCGTTTGAAGAATGCAGGGTCGCCTTTTTTCGCAGCCGCGATAAAATCCTTTTCGCCGGAGAGCAGCGTCTGCTCCAGCGGACTGAGAGCCTTGGCTGGTGCGGCTTCCTGAGCTGCACTCGGAATCACACTTCCCAACAATAGGATTGCACACATGACCCATCCCATCTTCATGAAGTATCCCTCTCTGTGAATCGCCGACCGTCTGCGCAGCTATTCCTGAATCCTCCGCGGCAAATCCGCGCGCGGTACTGAAATCTGCTCGCCTGTGGCCAGGTTTTTCAGGGCGAATGCATCTGCCTTCACTTCGTTCTCGCCCACGATCAGAATGTATTTTGCTCCCGCCCTGGTTGAGGCTTCGAACGATTTTTTTAGCCGGAAGCTCTCATCTCCCAAGTCTACGATTAGATCATGGCGGCGTAACTCCCGCGCCAGGCGGGCGGCTTCAGCGTTCATCCCCGCACCGAGCGGAGCTACGTAGACGTCCGGCTTCTTTAACACACTGTCGGCCGACTCCTGCAGCGACATTACCAGGCGGTCTTCGCCAATCGCGAAGCCGATCCCGGGCGCGGGCGGCCCGCCGAGCGCTTCGGAAAGTCCGTCATAGCGGCCGCCTCCGAGGATTGCGTTCTGCGCTCCGAGCGCGCCGTGGGTGAATTCAAAAGCGGTGCGCGTGTAGTAGTCGAGGCCGCGCACCAGCCGGTCGTTCAGTGAAAATGGAACTCCAATTGTTGTGAGGATTTCTTGTACTGCTTCAAAGTGTTTCCGGCAGCCTTCGTCAAGAAACTGGCTGATGCGGGGCAGCGAGTCGATGATCGGCTGATCCTCGGGAACCTTGCAGTCGAATACACGCAGCGGATTGGTTACGGCGCGGCGCTGGCAATCGGCGCACATCTTCGCTACCACCGGCTCCAAAGCCTTGCGCAGCGCCTCATTGAATGCGACGCGGTCGTTCGGGCAGCCAACGGAATTCAGCTCAAGAGTCCATCCGCTGATCCCGAGGCGATCGAGTAGAGTCGCCAGCATCTCGAGAACTTCCGCATCCCGCGCCGGAGACTCGCTGCCCGCCGATGGCGGACCGATGATTTCAGCGTCGATCTGATAAAACTGCCGGTAGCGGCCTTTTTGCGGGCGCTCGCGCCGGAACATGGGGCCGATGCAGTAGAGCTTGTTCAGACCGCGGTCGCCGAGTTTGTGCTCGATGTAGGCGCGGACGATGCCTGCCGTGGCTTCGGGGCGGAGGGTAAGGGATTGTCCTTTATCGCTTTCGGCTCGGCCGCGATCCTCCCAGGTATACATCTCCTTCGCGACAATATCGGTCTCTTCGCCGACGCCGCGCGCGAATAATTCTGTGGACTCGAAGATCGGCGTACGAATTTCCTGGAAGTTGTAGGCGCGGAAGACATCGCGCACCGCCGACTCCACAAAATTCCACAGCGCCGTTTCGGGCGGCAGCAGGTCTCGCGTTCCTCGGACGGCTTTAATCATTCATTCCTCAATGTCATCCTGAGCGGAGGCTTGTCTTTCGCTTTGCGAAAGACGAGTCGTAGTCGAGGGGTCCCTTGCAGCCTAACTGTTCCGGCGGCCTCTCAGGGAGTTCTCTGCGCATTTCAGCACGCCATCGAGAGCGCCAGGGGAACGCCCTGCCACGCCCGCCGCTGCGGATGGGTGAAAGGGGTCCTTCGACTCCGAAAACCGATTCGCAAAGCGAATCGGTTTTCTCCGCTCAGGATGACAACCTTATAGCTCGTGCAGATACTCCTCCGTATAGCCTAAATAATTCCGGGCATACCGCATGATCGATTCCTGATCCTTCTCATCCAGCTTCCGCTTAAACTTCCCCGGAGATCCCATCCACAACGAGCCCGGCTCGACCACGGTCCGCTCGGGAATCAGCGTGCCGGCAGCAATAATCGACCCCGCTCCGATCTTCGCGCCGTTGAGAATCACTGATCCCATGCCGATCAGGCAGCGGTCTTCGACTACGCATCCATGCAAAGTCACCGAATGCCCTACCGTAACGTACTCGCCGATCGTCACGCCATATTGATTCTTCATGCCATGGAGCACGCTGCAATCCTGCACATTGGAATGCGAGCCGATGCGGATCGCATACACATCTCCGCGCAGCACGGCATTCATCCACACCGAGGCATGCTCGCCCAGCACCACGTCGCCGATAATCTGCGCCGACTCATCGACGTAACACGTAGCAGGAATCACCGGCTTCATGCCTTTGAATGATCGAATCATGGTCTGCACACGCCTGCTGAGCGAACACTGAACATAGCACGCCCCTACGGCTGTCAGTAAAGCAGATTTCCCACTCCGGCACTCATCCCAAGAAGAAACACGACACGCCGCCGCACAACCCGCTGCCACATGCTACAAAAGAATCTGGTTTCCCCACCCGCTCGCCTCCGGACCCCGCGCGGGAGTCACTCCTCCGAGCCTCATCCCGACCACAGGTGGCACGTCTATGTCGCGGACCTCGCTCTGTATCTTGACCCTCTCTTTATCAGTATCAGTATTATCGCCCCTGGCTTCCGCCCAGGATGCCGCCACCGGAGCCATTCACGGGACAGTCGTCGATCTTCACGAGTTGCGCATTCCCGGAGCCAGCATCGCGGTAGTCAGCACTGCCACCGGCGCTCGGTATTCGGCCACGGCTGACGCCGAAGGCCGCTTCGCGATCGATCTATTACCGCCCGGCGACTACTCCGCCCGAGTCGCCGCGCAGGGTATGTCGCCACAGATCACCCCGCAACTGCACGTAGATGTAGGCGCTGCTGCAGAGCTTGAGTTCCGTCTCAGCGTCGCTGGCGCCCTCGAACATGTCTCCGTCTCTGGCGCTCCTGCCCTGGTCGACACTCAACCCGCCGCTGTCTCCACACTTCTTGACGAACGCGCCATTGGCGATCTCCCTCTTAACGGTCGGCGCTTCTCCGACCTGATGCTGCTCTCACCCGGCGTGACGCAAGATCCCCGCAGCCTGACTTCGGCCACCAATGGCGATCTCTCTTTCGGCGGACTGCGCGGATTCCAGAACAGCTTCCTGGTCGATGGTGGCGATTTCAACAACGCCTTCTTCGCCCAGGCCCGCGGGCTCTATCGCGCTCCTTACCAGTTCTCGAACGAAGTGGTGCAGGAATTCCGCGTCTCTTCCAACTCCTACGGAGCTGAAATGGGACGGGCCGGAGGCGCGGTCGTTAACGTCGTCACCAAGTCCGGAACCAATCACTGGCACGGCACCGGCCTCTATTACATTCGCGACAGCGCATTCGGCGGCGCTGCTACTCCCTTCATGTCTTTCAAACCCCACAGTGAGCAGCAGCAAGGCGGAGCCGCACTCGGCGGTCCGCTCATGAAAAATAAAATCTTCTTCTTTGCCGGATTCGATCAGCACTACTTCCGCGTCCCTGACGTGGTCGAATTTCTCGACGGGTCCATGCAGGTTGTGCCCCAGGCCGGCACCGGACCGTACTCTCCCGGCGACTACGAGGCCAGCGATCAGGCTCTGGTCTTCGCCGCCGCTGCACAACTGACTTCACTCGCGGGATCTTATCCCGCCGCGCAGATCGGCAACGCTTCATACGCCAAGCTCGATATCAATCTCACGCCACGCAATCAGCTCGCGCTGCGCTACAACTCTTCCCGCTATTGGGGGTCGAACAACGTATTCCTCGATCCTGCGAGCCCCGTCACCTACGATTCCATCTCCGACAACGGCACAGAAGACGTTTCCACCGACACCGGTTCGGTTGCTCTCATCTCGGGCCTCACCCCGCGGGTTATCAGCCATCTCCGCGTCCAGTTCTCGCGCGACCTACGCCAGTCCTTCACCAATACCACCGACACCCTGGTCAAAGTTACCGACATCATCGACGGCATCGGACGCTCCGATCAACTTCCCCGCGCCACGCGCGAACACCGCGGCCAGCTTGCCGAAACTCTCAGCCTCGACACCAGCCGCCATTCCTTCAAGTTCGGCGGTGACGCGCTGGTTACGTGGATCTACGACTACTTCCCCAGTCAGCAGAGCGGCGAATATCTGTTCGACATCATTAAGGTCGATCCTTTCACCTTCGAACCCATGGAAGCGGGGCTGCCGCTCACGCCTCTTCGCGCTTATGCTCACTCCGTCCCGAAATATTATCTGCAAAGTTTCGGCCCGTCTTCTTCCAATCCCAACAGCAACGACTACGCTGCCTTCGCGCAGGACACCATTCGCGCCACAAACCATCTAGCCGTTAATCTGGGCGTTCGCTGGGACCTGCAAACCTTCACCACCGCCGGACTGATTTCGAACCCGCTATTCCCGCCGGCTGGAAAAGTCCCGTTCAATCCTCACAATTTCGGCCCGCGAGCCGGACTCGCCTATTCCATCGGCAAGACTCATCCGCTGGTGATCCGCGCGGGCTATGGATTGTTCTACGTCCGCATTCCGCAGATCTACAATTCCGCGATCGCCACGGAGAATGGCATCAACGACGCCCAGCTTTTTCTCAACACTTCCAACTATTACGACCATCAAGTCTTTCCCACTTATCCCAATCCGCTGGTTAGCTGCCCGCTCACGACCACCGCTGCATGCAATCTTCCTACCGGATTCACCCAGGGAGTGACCAACGACGTCTCCGCGTTCGCCCCCAACTTTGTGACTCCGCGCGTGCAGCAAAGCAGCCTGACCTTCGAACGCGAAGTCACCGGACAGACTACCGTCGCCATCTCCTATCTCTACGTTCACGGCGAACATCTCATCCGGGCGCTGGACGTAAATCTTCCGCCGCCGGTGGCGTTGACTTATCCGCTGTTCGATTCCACGGGCACAATCTTTCAGGGCGGATACTACACCGTCGATTCCTTCGCCACCTGGCAGTACACGCAATCGCTAACGTGCCCGTTTCCACCATGCATTAATGCTCTGGGACGCCCCATCGCTCAACTGGGCTCAATCGACGAATTTCAAAGCGCGGCCTCGAGCGTTTACAACGGCCTGACTCTCTCCGTTAACCGCCGCATGGCCCACGGCGCCTATCTCCGTCTCTCTTACACCTATGCCCACGCGATCGACGATGGCCAGGATGCGTTGGTCGCGGGCGAACCAGCCACCGTGCAGAATTCGTACAATCCTAACGGCGAGCGTGGGCCCAGCGTCACCGATCAGCGCAACCGCTTCGTTGCGGCTTTCTCAGTGGAGCCGCGTCCCTTCCACCGCGAACACGTACTCCTCGGCCACCTGCTCAACGACTGGAAAATCTCCAGTGTCGTCACTGCAGGCAGCGGACGCCCCGTAAATGCCACGGTCGACGGCGATCCCAACCAGGACGGCAATTACGACAACGACCGACTTCCCGGCTACAGCCGCAATGGATTCACCGGGCCCGACTACGCCTCGACGGACCTGCGACTCGTGCGGAAAATTCACATTGCTCAGGGCTACCGCTTTGAGTTCACCGCTGACTCCTTTAATCTTTTCAATCGCGACAACCAGCGCGTTGAAATCACTTCCAACGGACTCACCATCGAGGCCACCACATTCGCGCAGTACTCCGCCTATGTCGACGGAATTTTCTATCCCGCCTACTACCAGCAACCCCAAAGTTTCCTGAAGCCCAACGCCGCCTTCGCTCCGCGTCAAGTTCAGCTCGGCCTGAAACTTATATTCTGAAGGCAGTGGCCAGTGATTAGCGATCAGTGGCCAGTCCACCACTGCCCTCCCAGATTGCGCGCACGATCCGTCCATCAGTAAAATCCTCCGGACGTTCAAAGAAAGGACAAACATGAAAAAGCTTATCGGACCGCTGGCAGTTTGCTGCCTGTTTTCCTTTGCAGCCTTTGCCCAACACCATGATGTCGGCGGTGGTGCCAGGAACATCCCAGCGCACGGCCCTGCTCCGGTTGCACATCCGGCGCCGGCAGCCCCGCACTTCAACGACAAGGCCGGACATCCTGACGCGCCGCACGTCCACTCCAACGGCAAATGGGTCGGACACGACACCGGCCGTGACGATCCCCACTACCACCTTGATCATCCCTGGGAACACGGACGCTTTACCGGCGGCTTCGGCCGTGGCCACGTTTGGCATCTGGCCGGAGGCGGCCCCAACCGCTTCTGGTTCGGCGGCTTCTATTTCAGTGTGGCTCCTTATGACATTGGCTTCTGCGGCGACTGGCTCTGGGACAGCGATGACATCGTCATTTACGAAGATCCCGACCACGACGGCTGGTACCTGGCTTACAACGTCAGACTGGGTACTTACGTCCACGTCATGTACCTTGGAGCCTGAAAGGCGAACAGCGAATCCTGTGGAACAGCCGCCTCTGCTCGGCTCAGCGAAGTTGAAGCGGGCTGTTCCTACAGGCTATGGCAATTTTTTGGCCTCCCACTTGACTTCGAGTCAAATCCTTGTAATAACTATTCGGTCCTTCCGGACGGGTTTGGGGGTGTGTCAGTTTGGCGGAAATTCGACTGCAAGAGGGTGAATCCCTCGAAAACGCCCTGCGCCGCTTCAAGCGCAAGGTGCAGCAGGAAGACATTATTAAAGAAGTGAAGCGCCACTCCTTTTACCTCAAGCCTGGTGAGAAGAAACGCGTGAAAGCCGCGCTCGCTCGCAAGCGCGCTCGCAAGAAGGTTCGCAAAGAACAGGACTGACGGGCTGAAGGAGTGAGACTAAAGCATTAAAGGGTCGCCCCGTCCCGGGGCGGCCCTGCTCGATCTGGCCCCCACCAGGCAGAGTTGCAGCAGGGATTCAATACTCATCATTCATTCGGCATTAAGAAAGCTGTATCCACGCCCCGTTCCAGGGACGTGGCGGGCCGAGTCCAGGGGTAGTTTGAGGGGGATGTAACACAACCTGTGTTTGCTCTGCGTCACCCGCCTTCCCCGCGTGTGACCGGCGCATCACGGGCACAAGGGAGCCATCCTCAATGGAATTTCAGGACAAGGTACTGACCTGCATCGATTGCGGCGCCGAATTTGTGTTTACCGCCGGGGAACAACTGTTTTTCTACGACAAGCACTTTAAGAACGAGCCCAAGCGTTGTAAGGCTTGCAAATCCAAACGCGTGGCCGTTCTCTCCGCCCCGCCCACTCCGGGCAACGGGCACCACTACGCGCGCGTAGAAACTCGCGCCACCTGCTCGCAGTGCGGCAAGGAGACGACAGTCCCCTTCCGCCCCACGCAAGGGCGTCCCATCTTCTGCCGCGAATGCTTCACGCAGAAAAAGACCGCCGCCGCATCCTGAGCGCCGGGAAGACGCAGGACGACGACGCGGGACGAAGAACGCCAGCGAGACCTTGGGCGCGGGCTGCGCTTTGCGCTACGATAGTTCCGTGGCCACCTACCACGTAGAAAACTTTGGATGCCGCGCCACACAGGCAGACGGCGCCGCGCTCGAACGCCAGTTCGAATCGCGCGGACTCAACGCGGCCTCACCCGCACAAGCCGACCTCGTCATCTTGAATACATGCACCGTAACCAGTTCCGCCGATCAGGATGCTCGCGCCGCCATTCGGCGCGTGCAGCGCCAGAATCCGCTGGCAAAGATTATTGTTACCGGATGCTACGCCCAGCGCGCTCCCGAAGAAATCGCAGCGCTGCCCGGCGTAACGGCTGTGATCGGCAACTCGCACAAACATCAGCTCGCCGAAGTCGTGCTCGAGGAGAAAACTCGCTCGAATAAATCATTCCTGCCACTCTCCACCCTAACTGAGATCCAGGAACTGAGAACCGAGAACTGGATCTTCGTTTCCGACATATTCGCTCACACCGAACTCCTGGCCGCCCCCGTCTTTGAATCGGCGGATCACGAATCCGCAAATCATGAATCGGCAAATCACGAATCCGGCCGCACTCGCCCCAACCTCAAGGTGCAGGACGGATGCGATAATCGCTGCTCGTTCTGCATCATCCCGAGCGTCCGCGGCCACAGCCGATCGTTGCAGTTAGCGCAAGCGATTCGCGAAATGAAGGCGTTGGTAAGTGCAGGCTACCGCGAAGTGGTAATCAGCGGCATCAACCTCGGCCGCTGGGGACGCGATCTGGATCGCGGCGAAAGCCGGCAGCCGGACTTCGAGCACCTGCTCCGCGCCATACTCTCGGAAACACACCTCGAGAAACTCCGCATATCGAGCGTTGAGCCTATGGATTGGACCGATGAACTGATCGAGCTCGTCGCTTGCTCGCCGCGCATCGCCAAGCACGCGCACGTGCCCCTGCAATCGGGCAGTGACGCTGTGCTGCGCCGCATGCATCGCAAGTATCGCCCCTGGCACTATCGCGAGAAGATCGAAAAGATTCGCGCGGCCATGCCCAGCGCTGCCATTGGCGCCGACGTCATGGCTGGATTTCCCGGCGAAACCGATGCCGAATTCGAAGCCACTCGCGGCTTTATCGCAGAACTGCCGTTCACCTACCTGCACGTATTCACTTACTCCGCGCGTCCCGGCACGCCGGCTGCCACCATGCCCAATCAAGTGCCGGTGCAGGTGGCTCGCGAGCGCAACAAGATTCTCCGCGACCTTGCCGCTGAGAAGAAGCTCGCCTTCATGCGATCGTTTATTGGAAAGCCGCTAGACGCTATCACGCTCAACGTCACGCACAACAACTCCCGCGGAGAGTTCACCGAAGCTCTCACCGACAATTATCAGAAGCTGTATCTAAGGGGACGTCACGAGCCCAACCGCTGGATTACAGCGCAGGTCGAAACAGCAGAAAACGGCGGGCTAGTCGGCAGCCGCCAGTCTCCGGTCGATTAACCCTTCCCTAAATGCTTTGCCACCAAGGCGGCGCAGGCTTCAACGAACTCCTGCTCCGACGAGTTGAAGGTGCCGGCAAAATAGCTTTCGATGTCGAGTTCGGCGGCAAGCTTGTGCTTCAGGAAGATGGGCACAACGATTTCGCTGTTCACCAGGGGCGATCCTGAAAGATAACGCGGATCCTTCGACACGTCGTGGACCACCACGGTCTGCCCGCTGCTGGCTGCGGCGCCGCAGAGTCCTGAACTCAAGGGAATGCGGGCGTTGGGCGTAAAGCTGCCGACGAAAGGCCCCACCAGCAAAACACCGTCGTCCGCCGGGTCGACCAGATAAAAGCCAACCCAGTTATAGCGTGTCTTCTTCTCGTGCAGACGCTGCGCGATATGCTCCATCACGGACTTCGCCGTAGGAGCGGTCCGGGCAAAGTCCTGAAATTCCCGGAGAAGTTCTTCGTGTTCAAGCGTCATGGTTCAGCCCTCATGGTCAGGCGCTCGTGAAAAGCGGCCGGAGGCTGCGCTCGCCCCCCCGTCCGGACATCAGTGTACGCGGACAGGGGAGTTTTCCAGAAGGGGAACGCGAGCGCAGCCTATCGGCATCTACCCCACGCGCGTCCCGAGTCATGGAAGCGGCGGGGCACTAATTAAAGATCAGGGGTAGCGCGCGTTAGCTCCGATCAGGAATTCAAATCTGTTCGGGATTGTCGGGATCAGGCTCACGCACCGGGGCATCCGGGCTCTCGGGAGGGTTCGGCGGTTCTTTGATTGGGGGCGGAAAAGGTTCCGGAGGAGTACCTAGTCTGAAGTGGACGGGCGAGCACATTTTGAATCGCGCAGAGTTTGGCATGAAACTCTGATGCCAAAATCCTGTGCGGGGATGGGGACCGTATAACGCCTGGCACTCGCCGTCGCACAGTTCGCACTCCCGCACATGCAATGCACTGTGTTCGCCTTACGCGGACTTTTTCAAGTCCACTCCGTAGCGCTTCGCGGCGGCCTCGATCCGTTTCCACGCGGCGCGCCGGTCTGCCTCGGTAACGCCCTCCACTTGATTGAAACGCGCTGCCGCGTTACGTACGTGGGAGGCGTTCTCCAAAGGCTCCTTGCGTTGTTTGGGGAAAGCAAACTTGCTGGTTGATATCCGATCACGAGTAGGCTTGGTTAGCTTTGCCATAATTTTCATCTCCTGGAAGCATTTTCCAACGCGGCCTGGAACCTGTGGCTCTGAGAATTCGAAACGACCACGGTTACCCGTCTTTTTGACGCCGATGAGTGTGGCTTGGTTGCATTTTTCAAGAGGCGAAGCCAAGCGATTCACCCCAACCCGGGACTGGGACCGGCCACCGTCGGATGTGTGTCCAAACCTTCCTTTTTCGCAGCTGCACCAATCCCGGAAATATGGCATCTCACAACCGGAACGACTATGCTCGTTCTAACTAGGTTGAAGGTTTGGACTATCGAAGACGAACAGTGTCAGAGGATCGGCGGAAGGTATGAGGCAGCGAAGTTCAGATTTTTACTGTTTCTCTGAACGGAGCCAACATTTATCTACGCCGATCCAGAGTCCAGCGCCGGTCCAGCACCGCGCAGCCGCGGGAACGTCAACGGGATGTCCGTGTTAACCCGCGCCAAAGGAAAAACTCTCGACCCCAAGGTGCATCTGCGATCAAGACATTCTTCGTGACTCAACGGCACTCCGGTGATCTGTGCCACCCGGGGAAAATCCGCTATAAACGTATAAACGAACGATGCAGTCTCATGCCAAAGTCGCCGCCCTGTCATTCTTTCTGTGCAGCCTGCTGGCAGTCCCAGCTGCGCCGGCACAAGAGAGCCAGCACAAGACGGCTGCCCCCCGGCCTCTGACCCGGCATGAGGGATTGGTGATTGTTCGCGCCGCCCTGTATTCCCGCCATCACGAGTCCGATTGCTCGCATCTCGTCCACGGTCTTTATGCGCGCACCGGCCACCCCTATGATTACGCTCCCTCATCCGACCTCTACGCAGGGATTAACAAATTCCGCCGAGTGGTAAACCCGCAACCCGGCGATTTGGCCGTCTGGCGCGGACATGCCGGGATCGTAGTCAATTCCGTCCAGCATTCGTTCTTCAGCCTGCTGAGCTCCGGTCCCGGAGTCGATTCCTGGGATTCTCCCTATTGGGAACAGTGGGGACGGCCTCGTTTCTTTCGTTACCTCAAGCGAGTTCCAAGCGGCCCGCCCTCCGGTTCGATGCGGACTACGAATCTGAAGCAATAACCCGCGGCCTCCTTGACGGCGATGATGACGACGACGACGACGACCGCAAGAACCCCTCGGCCGCCCCATCCTTATCCCTCCCAACACCTCCGGTTGCGCGGCGTCTGAGCCACACGCCGGAATTCCGAGCAAGCCCGGCGACCTTAGCCCAAACTCGAGTGAGCCACCCGTCGGCCACTTGCGCTAGGATAGGCTCAACCTAAAAGCACTAGGAGCCCAACGTGACAATCCGGAAAGCTGCCTTGCAAATTGCAGCCGTGGTGCTGCTCGTCCTGATGGCGTTCAACACTTATCTTGCCATCGATCACTTACGGCGAATCCAGGCGACTGCGGCGCTTAGCCTCGAAAGTTCCAGTGTGCAAGTTGGCATCGCCCGCGTCCGGCAGGATTTCACCGACATGGAGACCGGGCAGCGCGGCTACCTTCTCACTGACGACTCTGCCTACTTGCAGCCTTACGTTGATGCGAAAAACGGGATCGCTACCGACTTTGCCAATCTTCGCTCCGCCTTAACCAATCGCCCCCAATCCGAGCAGGCGCTCGAAACCCAACTGGAATCCCTCGCCGCCTCGAAGCAAGCCGAGATCGAGCGCACCATCACTTTGCGCCAGCAGGGATACCGCCACCGCGCCTTCCAGCTCGTGCAAACCAATCAAGGCAAACAATACTCAGATCAGGCTCGGTCTCTGCTGTCTTCATTGTCTTCCCTGGAAAACAGCCGCTTCGCCGCACTCGAACAACAGAGGGACGCCAACTCCAGCCAAACCATGTCGCAAACCATCGCCGCGAATTTGTGTTTGCTTGTGCTAACCGCCGGCCTCTTTCTGCTCATCCGCTTCCACGAGCATGCCCTCGAACGGCAAGCTGCACAAAGCCGGCAAGCGTTAGCCGAGCGCGATTCGCAACTGGAGAAACTAATCCGCCAGATGTCCGCCGCCGGCGACCAGACTCGCGCCCAGATTGCAGTCATCGAAGAGAATGCCCGCCTCCTGCTCGAAAAATACGACGGATTTTTGCCCCCGCTCGGCTACGCCTGCGCCCAGCAGATCAAAGAGGCAACCGCGCAACTCGAACAACTCCGCAAGGATCTCCTCGGCCACCCAGAGCCCAACCTCCACGAAAAAGCGGCCTAGCGGACGGCGCACGGGTCATGGCGAGTGGCTCAGTCAGGCCGTCCTCTGGCTTGAGTGGGGCAGATGCCAGGAATGGCGAAGGATCCTACTGCTTGCAGCGCAAGATCAATGCTTGACCGGCTTTGCTCGAGTTCACGGCGGGATCCGGGCGTCGCATTCTCCCGTTCGGTGCGGACCTCGATGTGTACATCAAAGCGCACTACGAACCTGAAGCAATAACCCGTAACCTCCTCGCTGACGCTGACGTTGACGATGACGACGATCACGGCTGCAAGAACGCCTCGGCCGCCCCGTCCTTACCCCTCCGAACAGCTCCCGTTCCGCGCCTTCTGGTCGCCGTCCCGCCGGCTTTCCCGGCGTACGGCCCCCTTCTCCACCGCCGCAACAAATGCCAAGCCTCCAGATATCGTTCATACTTCCCCTTACGATTCCACGGCGCCAGCCAGATGCTTCCCTTCCGCATCGCCACCACGCCCGCCGGAATGATGTACCACAAATCCAGCGGGATAATGTACGCCGCCACAAAATCAATCTCCTCCAGGATATGCAGCCGCCCCTTCCCCGCCGGCACGTGACACGGATACGCTCCCGCCTTCGGCCGTCTCATCGTCGACTTCACCTGCACCCGGTGCGCGATCCCATCCTATTCCACCATCAAGTCATACGGAGCCGAATCCCCCCACAGCTTCGCCACCCGAAACCTCTGCTCCATCGCCCGCGACAAAAACCGCACCTCCGCCCACTCTCCCCGCTCCTTGGCATTCTTAAACTGACTCCCGCGCTGTCCCATCGCTCGCCTCTCGCCTCAAAAAGTCTCCCAAAAACACGAATGGCGCGACCGATTTCCATCCGCAGATGGAGGCCGCGCCCAATGTCTTTCTCTGGTAGTGGTGCACTTCGTCAATTACATGACGACTGTCATCCTGAGCGGAGCCGTTTTTCAGGCGTAGCGAAGGATCTCCCGCTGAGGCGGCCCAACGCGTGAGCCAAACTGCCACTACCTTACTTTTCTCTGGAATTTTTACTCTATACTTCCAGTATATCATCCGGCAAAGGGTGAAACCGTCACCTTTGCACTAACTATTTTCCCTTTACTTGCCAACACATAACCCCAATCGCGTAATTTCTGCCTATTGACAACATTTTCCACAGCCCGGAAAAATCGGAAACCCAAACGCAGGCGTGCAGCACCGTGGAAGAGCGGCGCTTCAGCGCCGCGTAAAGTCGATTTTGGGTGGCGCAGCGCTTCAGCGCCGCGATAAAGAGATGGATTAGAAGAACCGGGCTTTAGCCCCGCCGCTCGACCCCTGTCATCCTGAGCGCAGCAAACCGATTCGCAAAGCGAATCAGTTCGCGGAGTCGAAGGATCCCTTACCCGCCGACACCGCCACCCACCCAGCAAGGCGTTTGCACCACACCCCGGGGACCGTCCTTCCTGCACCCGCTCCCAAACGTTGTCATCCCGAGGCCCGCGCCTTCTCCGGGCCAACGGCCCCGGGCACTCCCTTCCCAACCCCATGTTATAATCCTTTATTCCCAGTCGCTTAAAGCGCGGAGGACCGTATCGACAAACGTTTTATTCGAACCAACGACCGCATTCGAGCCCGTGAAATTCGCGTGATCGGAGACGAAGGTGAACAGATCGGCGTAATGCCTCCCTTCGAAGCTCTCAAGTTGGCCCGCAGCAAGAACCTGGATCTGGTTGAGATTTCGCCCACCGCGCAGCCTCCCGTCTGCCGCATCATGGACTACGGGAAGTATCTCTACCAGCAGGAAAAGAAAGAGCGCGAAGCCAAGAAGCATCAGAAGACGATCACCGTAAAAGAGGTCAAGTTCCGCATCAATGTGGACGACCACGATTACGAGACCAAAAAGAATCACGTGCTCCGCTTCCTCGATGGAGGGGACAAGGTCAAGGCCACGATATTTTTCCGCGGCCGCGAAATGACGCGAACTGGATTGGGCCGGCAAATACTGGAGCGCCTGATCAAGGACGTAGAATCACAAAGCATCGTGGAGTTCCGGCCGCGACAGGAAGGCAACACGCTGCACGCCATCCTGGCGCCGAAGAAAACGGCGGTCGAGCGCGAAAAGGAACGAGAACGGGAAGCCAAGCAAAAGGCGAAGCAGGAAAAGAAACTGGCGCAAGAACAAGAAAAAGAGAAAGAAAAGCAGCAACAGGCGCCGGCCGCCGTCGCCGAGGTTCCAGATCCGGTCTCGCAGGCTTAAGCGTTCGCCTGGTTGATTTCAGTAAGATGGGCGCGATTCGCGCCAACGATTCCAGAGCAATTGAAAGTAGTGTTGAAATTTCCAACTGGCGGCTGGCAACTGGCGGCCGGCAGCTGATTAAGAGGATTTATGCCGAAATTGAAATCGCACAAAGGCGCCTCCAAGCGCTTCAAGAAGACGGCCACGGGCAAAGTGAAGCGCGGACATTCCGGCCTGCGCCACATGCTGAGTTCAAAGGCCAAGAAACGCAAACGCCACCTGGGAACGGCCACGCTGGTAAGCGATGGCGATCTCCACAAAGTAAAGCGGATGATTCCCTATCAGTGAAGCAGGGATCAGGTGTCAGGGATCAGTAGACCCTAGCCCCTAGCCCCTGCAAGGCGCGTGAAGAGGCCAGAGATCGCCGCAAGGCGGATCATCCTTACCTCCAGCCGCCAGTACAGAGAAAGTAAAAAGGAGAACACCATGCCACGTGTAAAACGCGGAACCAAACGCCGCGCCAAGCGCAAAAAAATATTAGACCGCGCCAGCGGATACTTCCTCACTAAATCGAAACTCTACCGCTCCGCGAAAGAAGCAGTAGAACGCGGCCTCAAGTTCAGTTTTTCTGGACGGAAGCAGCGGAAGCGGCAGTACCGTTCGCTTTGGATTGTGCGGATTGGAGCGGCCTCGAAGCTGAACGGGTTGAGCTACAACCAGTTTATCCACGGGTTGAAAAAGGCGGGAGTCGAGTTGGACCGCAAGATTCTGGCGGACCTGGCAGTGAAGGATGCGCCCGCGTTTAAGTCTCTCGTGGAGCAGGCCAAGGGCGCGCTGGCTTAATCGCTTTCAGCTTTCAAACTTAATCCTTGTCATTCCGAGCCACTCGCAGCCGCGCAACGCGCGGAGAGAGCGTGTGAGTAATCTGCTTTTCTGCTGGTGGTGAGAGGACAGCAGATTCCTCTCCGCTTACGCGGATCGGAATGACAAGGTCTGACGGATCCTCGACAAATGGCGTACACCGTTTTCAAGTTGACGGATTATTCGGCGGCGGCGCTGGAAAAGGCTTCTGCTGAATGCATTCGTGCGTGTGGCGGCGAGGCAGGAGTTGTTCGCAACGAGGCTGAACTGAAGGCGTTCCGCGACCGATGGATGGGGCGCAAGAACGGGATCCTGACGCAGATCAATGATTTGTGGTTGAAGGGCGCGCCCAAGGATGCCAAGCGTGAGGCAGGGATTCGCGTCAACGAATTGAAGGCGCGGATTCAGGAACTGGTGGAGGGTGCGCGGGTTGGCCACGATGATGGAGTGACTGCGGCGGAAGAGCGGGTCGACATTTCTCTTCCTGGAGTTCGTCGGCCGATTGGGGCGGAACATCCTGTTATCAAAACTTCGAACGAAATGGTTCGCGTTTTCCAGAAGCTTGGCTACTCCGTTGCCGATGGCCCTGTCGTCGAGACTGACTACTACAATTTCGAGGCCTTGAATTTTCCGCCGAATCATCCGGCGCGAGATACGCAAGACACTTTATTCATTGCAGGGCAGCAGGGGAAGGCGCAGCGGGAGCGGTTGCTGCTGCGCACGCATACTTCTCCGGTGCAGATTCGCACGATGGAGAAGATGCGGCCGCCGATCCGCATTGTGATTCCGGGGACAGTGCATCGCAACGATCCTGCGGATGCGAGCCACTCGCCGATGTTTCATCAGATCGAGGGGCTGGCGGTTGATACCAACATCACATTTGGCGATTTGAAGGGGACGCTCGATCACGCCATGAAGGAATTCTTTGGATCGAACGTGAAGACGAGTTTTCGTCCGTCATTCTTTCCGTTCACCGAGCCAAGTGCGGAGATGTTCGTTTCTTGCTTCATCTGCGGCGGGAGCGGGAAGCGCGGTGCGGAGCCCTGCCGTCCGTGCAAGCAGACGGGATGGATTGAAATTCTCGGTTGCGGCATGGTCGATCCTAACGTCTTTGAGTTCGTGAAAGACAATGGATATGACCCCAGAAAAGTCTCGGGATTTGCCTTTGGCATGGGTGCTGACCGCATCGCATTGCTGAAGTATGGGGTGGATGACATTCAGCTGTTCTTCAACGGAGACGTCAGATTTCTGGAGCAATTCGCTTAGTGATCCGGGACAGGGGTCGGGCGAGGCGACGAGGACATCGTGAGAATCGCTTGATAGGCCGGCCTTGGTAGCCAGTTGCATGGGGTCCTTCGGCGCAAAGGGCGCGCCTCAGGATGACAAAGCTTTTTAGAACGTCATGAAGATTTCTCCACATTGGGTGCGGGAGTTTGTTGAGCTGACGGTTGATGACCGGCGGCTGGCTGAGGATTTGACTGGCATAGGGATAGCTGTGGAGGGGATCAGCGGATCGGGCGCGGAGGCCGTGTTTGAGATGGAGATTGGGACGAATCGTCCCGATGCGATGAATCATTATGGCGTGGCTCGCGAGGCGGCGGCCGTCTATGATTTGCCGTTGAAACAGTTCTCAGTTCTCAGGTCTGAGTTCTCAGTTGCAGGTCACAAGCAAGCCTCAGCGGCTAAAGCCGGGTCTCCCCGGGGCTCTGACGGCACGACTGAAGTCGTGCCCTTCCCGATCCCGGCCTTCCCGATCTCGCCCTTTCCGATCGTCGTTGAAGAGCCACAACTTTGTCCTCGCTTTTCTGCGCGGGTTATTCGTGGAACCAAAATCAAACCATCACCTGAGAAGATTGCACATCGCCTGACGTTGCTGGATCAGCGCCCGATCAGCAACGCGGTTGACGCCACGAACTACGTTTTGTGGGAGATCGGCAAGCCTACGCATGTGTTTGACATGGATTTGCTGGAGGGCGGAAAGCTCGTCATTCGAAAAGCTAAAAACGGCGAGAAGTTGAAGACGC
>Ga0210398_10002094_pt1 | contig 19728 bp, 20 predicted proteins | sample IncBWC4OmetaG_FD_161047 | JGI IMG/M metagenome (GOLD analysis project Ga0210398, IMG submission 161047) | Forest soil microbial communities from Barre Woods Harvard Forest LTER site, Petersham, Massachusetts, United States - Inc-BW-C-4-O | ecosystem: Environmental > Terrestrial > Soil >...
AAGGAGGTCCGCGCACCGATAGAGAAGACGAAACTTGAGTTTGTCGTTAACGCCAACTGGACAGTCTTATTCGACACTGCTGGAAAGAAGTATTACCTCCTGAATGGAAGACAGTGGCTGACGTCCGCCAAGCTCGAAGGGCCGTGGACCGTCGCCACACAACTTCCCAAGGAAATGAATAAGCTGCCCGCCGATCCGAACTGGGCGGAGGTTAAGAAAGCGATACCACCGCAGGGCGCGTCAGTCAGCGCACCCACAGTCTTCTTCAGCAACGTTCCCGCGGAGGTGATCGAGTTCAACGGTGCCCCCGTTTACGCAAAAATCCCAGGTACCCAGCTAACCTACGCAACCAATACGAAGAGTTTCTTGTTCGTTCAAACAGGCGAACAGAAATACTACTTCCTGGTTTCAGGACGATGGTTCCGTTCCGCTTCGCTCGATGGCCCGTGGAGCTATGCGAGTGGGGACTTGCCGTCGGACTTTTCTAAGATTCCACCGAATGGTCCTGGTTCCGATGTCTTGGCGTCGGTACCGGGGACTCAAGAGGCACAAGATGCCGTCCTCTTAGCACAGATCCCCACGACCGCAATCGTGAACATAAAAGAAGCCGAAGCCCAGGTAAAAGTTCAGTACGACGGAGAGCCTCAGTTCAAGCCGATCGACACGACACAACTTTCATACGCGACTAACACACAGGATAAGGTCATTAAGGTCGGAGATATTTACTATCTCTGCTTTCAGGCAGTGTGGTTTATGTCCACCGCCCCCACTGGTCCATGGAAAGTCGCAAGCTCCGTTCCAAAAGAGATCTATACGATTCCTCCCAGTTCACCGGTCTATAACGTGACCTACGTGACGCAGACGCAGACATCTCCAACTACCGTCGAGTGCGATCACACCGCAGGCTACCTTGGTATGTTTCTGGTTGGGGCAGCCGTCGGATTAACGATTGCATACGGGACGGGCTACTACTATCCGCCCTATTACTACCATCCGCCGTATGGGTATCCCATTTATCGGCCCTATCCGGTTACCTACGGAGTCGGCGCTTTCTACAGTCCTTACTCTGGCACTTATGGTGTTGCGCGGGGCGCGTACGGTCCGTACGGAGGTGTGACGGGTGCAGCCTGGTACAACCCATCGACGGGCCGGTACGGCAGATCTGTGTCAGCGTACGGTCCGTATGGCAGCGCGACCGCGGCTCGCACCTACAACCCTTATACGGGTGTGTACGGTGCAACTCGCCAGGGCTCGAACGCTTACGGCAATTGGGGCAGTTCAGTCGCGGTACGCGGAGACCAGTGGGCGCAGACCGCGCATAGAACAACCTCGCAAGGAACGGCAGCCGGCTTTCGAAGCTCCGAAGGAGCGCGAGGTGTCGGGGTCAGTGGAGCGAACGGGAATAGCGGCTTCGTCGCCCAGGGCAAAAACGACAACATGTACGCCGGCAAGAACGGAGACGTCTACCGGAAGGACTCTGGCGGTGGCTGGCAGAAGTATGAAAACGGTGGCTGGTCGGATACGGGTCCCAAGCCAACCCCGCACACCCAGAATGTAGCCCAGACAAAAGGGGCCTCAGCTCAGCAGCGCGCCTCCCAAGGCGCAGCCAACAGACCTTCCACCTCACAACAGCCGGCTATCTCCTCAGATACGAGGCAACAGCTTGATCGCGACGCTCAGGCGCGCCAAACAGGAACACAACGCACGCAGCAGTTCCAGCGGTCTCGCCAACAGGGTGGAGCGCGAACGAGGAGTGCGGGAGGGGCAGGACGCCGCCGATCGCAATGATCCGTACGTTGATTTGACCATGAAGTGTTGACCGCGTCTTAGCGGTGTTCCCGACCCAATCGCAGATTCAACAATCTCAAGAGCAACCTAATCGAAGGAGAAACCGATGAGTTCACAAGACGACGTTCAACGAACAGTACTTCCAATTCCGGATCAACCGCGCAAAGGGCTTATCCTCTTTGATGCAAAGGACCCAGAGAACAAGTACCCGCCGATCAACCAGTTGCGCCCTCCCCAAGGTGCTCCCAACGTTCTGATCGTTTTGATTGACGACGCGGGCTTTGGTTCGTCGACGGCCTTCGGTGGTCCCTGCAATACTCCAACTGCAGAAATGTTGGCGAGCGAGGGGCTGAAGTTCAACCGCTTTCACACCACGGCGCTCTGCTCACCTACGCGACAAGCGTTATTGACTGGGCGCAACCACCACACCGTCGGCATGGGCGGAATCACCGAGATCGCCACAGGTTCGCCGGGCTATAACTCAATTCTGCCGAACACCTGCTCGCCGCTCGCACGAACTCTCAAGCTCAATGGCTACGCAACCGCCCAGTTCGGCAAGTGTCACGAAGTTCCGGTTTGGCAGACCAGTCCGGCAGGACCTTTTGATGCGTGGCCAACCGGCGGAGGCGGATTTGAATATTTCTACGGATTCATCGGAGGTGAGGCGCACCAATGGTATCCGTCGCTGTATGAAGGCACGACGCCGATCGAGGTGAAGAAGACTCCCGAAGAGGGCTATCACCTGATGGAAGACATGACGGACAAGGCCATCAACTGGATTGGGCAACAGAAGGCGCTCATTCCCGACAAACCTTTCTTCGTCTACTTCGCGCCCGGCGCAACCCACGCCCCGCACCACGTCCCCCAGGAATGGGCGGATAAGTACAAAGGCAAGTTCGACCAAGGCTGGGACAAACTGCGCGAGGAAACTTTCGCCCGGCAAAAGAAACTTGGCGTGATCCCCGCGGATTGTCAGCTCACGCCGAGGCACGCGCAAATCCCTTCGTGGGATGAAATGCCAGCGGACCTGAAGCCCGTGCTCATCCGGCAGATGGAGGTCTACGCCGGGTTCATGGAGTACACCGATCACCATGTAGGCCGGTTGGTCGATTCGCTGAAAAAACTCAATCTGCTTGACGACACGCTGATCTACTACATCATCGGCGACAACGGTGCATCGGCGGAGGGAACCCTCAATGGCACCTACAACGAAATGATCAACTTCAACGGAGCGGCCGCACTGGAAACACCCCAGTTTCTGATGGATCGGTTGGACAAGCTGGGTGGTCCGGAGTCCTACAACCACTACGCTGTAGGCTGGGCTCACTCGATGAATACTCCGTATCAGTGGACCAAGCAGGTCGCCTCGCATTGGGGCGGCACGCGTAACGGAACGATCGTGCACTGGCCCAAGGGAATCAAGGGAAAGGGTGAGATCCGCAGTCAGTTCCATCACGTGATCGACGTTGCGCCAACCATTCTCGAACTGGCCGGCGTTCCCCAGCCGACGTTCGTCAACGGAGTCCAGCAGCACCCGATCGAAGGTGTCAGCATGGCGTACTCCTTCAACGACGCTAAAGCAGCGGAGCAGCATGAGACACAGTACTTCGAGATGTTCGGCAATCGCGGTATCTACCACAAGGGCTGGACTGCGGTGACACGACACAAGACGCCGTGGCTCCTCCAGGGTGAGAAAACCCCGGCGTTCGACGACGACGTCTGGGAGCTCTACGACACCAATAAAGACTGGAGCCAAGCTAACAACCTCGCTAAGCAGATGCCTGAAAAGTTGCATGATCTGCAACGCCTTTGGCTGATTGAGGCAACACGAAACAACGTCCTCCCCCTCGATGACAATATCGGGGCCCGGATGAACTCGGATCTAGCGGGGCGGCCGGTGCTGATCAAGGGCAACTCCCAGATTTTGTTTGGCAGCATGGGGCGTCTCTCCGAGAACTCTGTCCTCAACATGAAGAACAAGTCCCATTCGGTGACCGCTGAGATCACCATACCCAAAACCGGTGCCGAGGGCGTCATCATCGCGCAAGGCGGCAATATCGGCGGCTGGAGCCTCTACGCGAAAGCCGGCAAGCTCAAATACTGTTACAACTTGCTCGGCATTCACCAGTTCTACGCAGAATCAGGCGACGTACTGACTCCGGGCGATCACCAGGTGCGCATGGAGTTCACCTATGACGGTGGCGGGCTCGGAAAAGGCGGCACGGTGTCCTTGTACGTTGACGGGAAAAAGGTCGGTGAGGGCAAGGTCGCCGGGACGGCGGCAATTGTCTTCTCTGCCGATGATGGTTGCGACGTCGGGGTGGATACGGGATCTCCTGTCTCACCCGACTACGGCTCGCGAGGCAATGAGTTTACGGGCACCATCAAAGGAGTCCAACTCGCCATTGCCAAGGATGCCGAGAGCGTCGATCACCTCGTCTCACCGGAGGATGCGGTACGCGTCGCCATGGCGCGGCAATAACGATTCTCAGAACCGGCAGTCGAAATCGGCTGCCGGTCACTGGGATAAAGAGATTTGGCTGTTCGCCCGCGCAAAGCTTCGCGCCGCAAGGGAAGGAGTTCGCAGGAGGTTTTTGTGTTTGCGAGACCATATCTAGTGCGGTTGAGTGTCTCGCTGGTGATTGCGATTTCCAGGTTTTCTCTCGCTGCGCAGGACACTCCGGTTGGCCCAAAGGCACCTACGCCCGCGACACAATCGGCAGCCGCTGATACAGCTGCTCTAGCCAAAGCGACTCAGAACCCGGTGGCCAGTCTGATCAGTGTTCCGCTGCAAAATAATGCCAATTTCGGCATCGGGCCTTACAACCGAACTGGAAATATTTTCAATATTCAGCCAGTAGTTCCCAGGAACCTCAGCGATAAGGTCATGCTGATCACTCGGGTGATCCAGCCGATTGTTTGGCAGCCTTATGCGCAGCAACCAACTGGGGGCCAAGTCGGATTCGGAGATATGAATCCGACGTTCTTCCTGTCTCCTGCGAATGCAGGGAAGCTCATCTATGGCGCGGGCCCGACGTTTATTTTGCCGACCGCTACGAGCACCCAAACGGGCCAGGGTAAGTTCAGCATTGGGCCTTCGGTGGTAGCACTGATGCAGCCGGGGCAGTGGACGGTCGGTGTCTTAGTCAGCAATGTGTTTTCTGTCGTTGGTTCCTCGCATCGACCTGATGTGAATCAGATGCTGTTGCAGTACTTTGTCAACTACAACTTGAAGAAGGGTTATTACCTGACCAGTGGACCGATCGTGACGGCGAACTGGAATGCGACCGGCAGCACCGACGCGGCCACTGGGAACGATGTTCCTGGGGGCACATGGAACGTGCCATTCGGCGGAGGGGTAGGCCAAATCAGGCGGCTGGGATTTCAGCCAATCAACTGGACCGTGCAGTTTTACGGGAATGCAGTCCATCCGCAGGGCGCCTCACCGTGGAGCTTCAAATTTCAGGTTGCTCTGCTATATCCAAAGATGCCCAAGAAGTAGCAGATCAGCGTAGGCGATGAAAGGAACTGCAGAAATTCTCTCGAGGCCATTTGTATCAAAGCAATTCTTTCGCGTGTCTGAGTGGACATGCGCCACCGCTTCGCATGGGGAGCATATGGCGACACCGGCACCACCCCAAGAACCGCACAATAGATCCATGGCTCTTGGCGGGCCACTATATCGGAGGATCGCTCGGTTACATTTGCTAGGACAATTTCCTAGCTCGCTGAACCGTCAGGCCATACTAGCTATTCTCTTATCTTGGGTGCCGCTGGCGGTCCTGTCCCTGGTGCAAGGTCACTTCGTCGAGGGCGTAACGCTTTCCTTCTTTCGCGATATCGAGACACACGTACGGTTTTTAGTCTCCCTGCCCGCGCTGATCTTGGCCGAGATGGTCGTTCATCTGCGCATCCGGCCCACCATGAAGAGATTTGTCGAACGGCATCTTGTCATCCCGGAAGAGCTGCCGAAGTATCACGCCGCGATTGATGCAGGCGCGCGTTTTCACGACTCAGTCGTCTCAGAAATTGCACTTCTCGTCTTTGTCTTTACCGGAGGTATGTGGATCTGGCGACAGCAGATTGCAGTGGGCACCGCAAGCTGGTATTCCTGGTCTCAGGATGGACATATACATCTGACGATGGCCGGATATTGGCTTGCATTTGTTAGCGTGCCGATCTTCCAGTTCATCCTGTTGCGCTGGTATATGAAAATCCTGATCTGGTTTTGGTTTTTGCTTCAGGTTTCGCATCTCAAACTGCGCTTGCTGTCTTTACATCCAGATAGGGCAGGCGGACTAGGCTTTGTGGGCGCATCCAGCATGGCGTGTGCTCCGTTATTGTTCGCACACAGCGCTTTGCTCTCAGGGCATATCGCAAGCCGCATCTTCTACAACAAGGAATCGTTGTTCTCTTCCGAGTTAAGCATTCTCATCTATGTCTTGCTCTCGGTGCTAGTGGCACTGGGTCCGCTCTTCTTATTCACACCGCAGCTTATACGCTCCAAGCGCAAAGGCCTCGCGAAGTATGGCAACTTTGCGTCCGGGTTCGTGACAGACTTTGACGAGAAATGGCTGAAAACCGACGTAAATGATGTACCAATGCTGGCGGGCGGTGACATACAGTCACTGGCCGATCTGGGTAACAGCTTCGCGGTCGTTCGCGAGATGCGCGCCGTGCCCATTTCGACCCATGATATCTTGCTACTCTTCGCGGTAACGATTGGCCCTTTTCTCCCATTACTGCTCACGATCATGCCGCTCGACCAACTGGTTATCCAGGCCATTAAAATTATCTTTTGAGTTTACCGGTGACCAATTCCTTTCGAGCTTCAGCGAAGTTCGACTGAGCCGTATGAAGCTTTCAGTTAACGTCTTGTATAGACAATTGCAGTCAGATATTTGACTGGGTCGGACATACTGCAAAGTGCTTGTGAGAAGCATGAACCTTCATCAACAAGCAGGAAGGAGATCTCTCTGACCTCTCGTGGACGTGGCGGAGAGCTTTAACCGCGATCGCGAGCAGATCGCTAAATGAGTGTTCACCGAGGGGTATAACTGTCGTGCGTGTCCAACGCATGACCAAGGCGTGTTCGAGATCTCCCCGTTCTCGTACATGTTGTTTCGCAGGGTGCGCGGGTCCTCGGACTACACAGGACGGGACAACCACTCACATATCTTGGCGGCCGTCCGATGCCTTTGGTTCTACGCTTCAGGTTCAAGACTCGAGGTCAGGATAGATTCGCCACTTTCTTTTCTGTCAAATGCGTCTCTTGCCTCCGCTACAACATGCGGTTTAGCGCGGCTCACTCCGAGTTGCCTGTTATCCAGGCGCAATCCAGAAGCCCTTGAGAATTTGTTTGCTGAACTGCAACTTTTGATAGTTACCTGGGACGGTACGGCCCGTATACGGTGGAGCCATTAGAAGACTAAAAAGAACATGAGCTCAAATAACAAAGTATGCAAGCAGGATTACCTGCCTTTCCAGGCGACACCTTTGGCGATCCGCGCCCCATGGTGTACACCGCAAAAAACTCGCTCGTCATTGTGTGATCTACTCTCACCCGAGCCGAGAATGTTGTTCCAACCGAAGTTGTCGGAAACATATGGAGAGTGGCATGAGTTTGGGTAGTTCTAGGCGGAGGTTCCTCCAAAATGCGACAGGAAGCATTGCGATTGGCTGGATGCATCTTCGGACCTTCAGCGGACTGCAGGCTAAGCTAGACGGTAGTGTTAGCGACGCGATCGAACGTCTAAAGCCGGGAGAATATTTGTGGGCCCCGGCAGTTGCGCCTTCCGGACCAATCCTTGCCATAGTCAGCTTGCCAGTGCAGCGTTGCTCCGTGTATCGCAATGGCGTATTAGTCGGAGTTTCAACTGTATCCACCGGCAAGTCAGGCCATCGAACGCCGACCGGCGTTTTCACCGTGCTACAAAAGCATATAGATCACAAGTCCAATTTATATAATTCCGCGCCAATGCCCTACATGCAAAGGCTAACTTGGACCGGAATTGCGATGCATGCCGGAAACCTGCCAGGCTTTCCCGCCTCTCACGGTTGTATTCGGATGCCGCTCGCCTTTGCGAAACTTCTTTACAAAGTGACTTCACTTGGAATGACAGTTGTCATTACAGATCTGAAGGAGTTGCCACGCGTCGCTCCCACTCCTGACTTGCTGCAAAGTATCGCGGCGAATGCTGCTGGACAAAATGGGCCATCCACTTGGCAGCCGGAAAAGTCTCCCTCGGGTCCGGTGTCGCTCATCCTCAGCGCCTCTGATCAGAGGCTCATTGTGCTTCGAAATGGAGTTCTGATTGGATCTACGCATGTGACCATTGCAGGCCCTGTAACCGAAACCGCAGCGTACAGCCTATCTAAGGTCGACGATCAGGGATTTCACTGGATGCAATTGCCCTTACCGGGGCAAAACTGGACAGGCAAGAAGGAAGTCACAGCCGCCGACCGTGCCCGCGTGACCATGCCCGATGACTTCCGGGATAGATTGAACGGGGAACTCACTCCAGGCGTCACCCTTGTGGTGACTGCGGACTCTCTTCGGGTTGGGGAGACGGGAAAGAGTCTGACCGTTATTGAGGCCGAGACATAGTAACCGACCTTCTTGATATCAGGTGTGGGGTTTGAGGCGCAGTGGAACAAAACTTCGTGCTTTGAGTAATGCAAAAGATGTCTAGCGATGTGTCCTCCTCCTACTACTGGAATCTAAGGAAAGCACGATACTTGTGAGCTTCCCTCTCGAACGAGCACCGTGAGAACTATCGCTGCTACGGCTCAGCCCCTTTGGTTCACGATGTCCCCGCTATTTCCATCTAGACCTGATCGAGGATCCGAACAAGGCGTGGGATGTTATGCAAATACGCATAGTTTGCTGTTGGATGACTACCCGGCGATCCAGAGATCTTTTCAAGAAACCTCTTGGGACAATTTAGTCTTTCGTGCGGCATACCCAATCACAACAGCTCCACGGACGAAGCCTAGGCGAACGAAGACAGTTTTCGATTGATGCGTTTCGGTTCACAAATTTGTCATGTCTCCTAGTGAAGGACTCAGTATGGTTTTACATCCATCAAAACGAACCCTGGGCAAAACTTTGGAGGCTAGAGGATACGGCTTGTGCTTACTGTCCCTCTTCGTTTTCATGTCCCTAGCTGGAACAGGAAGGGCACGCGGCGATGTCGCACTCCTGGTTGAGGAACCGTACGGTTTCTTCGGCAGTGTTATACCAACAGGTCATACGGCGATTTATCTCAGTCACGTTTGCGCGGAAACACCGACGTTGTTGCGGCGCTGTCAACCTGGCGAGTCGGGAGTAGTGATCAGCCGTTATTCCCGGATTCGGAAGCTGGATTGGGTTGCAATTCCGCTGTTGCCATATCTGTACGCAGTAGAGCATGCAGTGGATGTGCCTAAGCGGATCGATGCTGCTTCCTTGGAGAGAATGCGGCAACACTATGCGGAGGACCACCTTCAATCTCTAGCGTCCCCGGTCGCGGAATATGATCGAAAGAACGTATGGTCACAACTGTTGGGAGCGGCGTACATACGAAAGATTTACAGCTTCGAAATTGCCACAAGCGATGAACAGGATGGTCGCCTGATCGCTGAATACAACGGAAGTGCAAATTTTGACCATTTCAATCTAATTACGAACAACTGTGCCGACTTCTCATTGCGCCTTCTCAACTTCTACTATCCCAACGCGGTGAAGAGAAGCATCACGGCGGATGCCGCGATCACGACGCCCAAACAGATTGCTAAATCGTTGACCGCCTACGCCCGTCGCCATGACCACCTTGAATTGAATGAAATTATTATTCCCCAGGTACCGGGAAGCATTCATCGGAGCCACACTCCGCGAGGCGTAGTGGAATCTCTCTTGAAGACCAAGAAATACGCTCTCCCCATCATCGTTTTGCAGCCCTATATTCTAGCTGGCATCGCAGCCACCTATCTGACAATGGGGCGCTTTGATCTCGCCCATAGTGCGCCAGTTATTCCGGTAATAAACCAGGAGCGAATACTCGAAGACGGCACCTCCGATTCCACTGCCAAAACACTGCTAGCGGAGCTAGGAACGCGACGTCGCTAAAGAAACATTCCGCGCTCCATTTGACGAGAGGGCAACAACTCTGGATGCCGAATGTGTGCTGATGGCTTCAAATCATGCCAGTTCCCCAAGAGCTCTCGAATGGTGCCGAACTGGACGTCAACAATTGAGTTTGCAGGATCGTTGATCAGTGTCGAGAAAGCATAAGTCACTCAGAGCGACGATGGCAGCACGTAGCCGCTAGTAAATTTGGCAGTGTACGCCTATCAAGCCGTAAGTTAGGCTAACGACTCGTCCGCATACTGTTCCATTGGAGATCAGCACATGAGCGTGAATCGGTTCTCTGCGACCCTCCACTTTATATTTTGTGCTTTCGGTTTGATGCCCATCATCGCGCAAGACGCCTTGCCGCAAGTATGGCGTATTAGTTCAGAGCGTCGCAACAAAAGGAGGGGACTATGAAAAGAAGCTCCCTGGCCGTAGTTGTAGCGGGGAAATTGGTTGCGCTTCTATTAAGTTGCGATGTCATGTTCGCTCAGACCACCAAAGTCAATGGGCTAATAACCGGGCGAAGCGCGGCCAGCATGACGTTGCAGACTTCAACCGAGCCGAAACTGGTGGTAGTACTGACTGACGCCACAGAAGTCGCCCAGATACAAGGGATGTTCAAAGCACGACGCAAGCACATGTCGATGACCGCGCTTATACCAGGTCTCCAGGTCCAAGTGGAGGGGGCCTATAATGCTCAAAACGAACTTGTAGCGAACTCTGTCAAGTTTAAGGGCAATGACTTGGAGGATGCGCAAACTATCCAGGCCGGCCTGCTACCGGCCAAGGAGCAAATCCAGCAGAGCCAAGCGGAATTAGAGCAGCAGAAAGCGGCACTTGAGCGTCAACAACAAGAAATGCAGGCACAACAGCAGCAGATGGCCGAGGCACAGGCGAAAATTGACGCCAACAAGGCCGCCATCGAGGCCGCCAACAAACGCTTCGGGCAGCTGGATGACTACAACATCATGGATGAGGTGACGGTTTACTTCGCCAACGGCAAAGTCGGGCTCGATCCGAGGTACAAGCCACAGCTATTGCAGCTGGCCGAGAAGGCCAAGACGATCACTGCTTTCACGATCCAGGTGAAAGGCTACGCTTCATCGGTGGGCAGCGTCTCGTTGAATCAGAAACTAAGCGAGGACCGGGCCAACAGTGTCACGCAATTTCTTCAGCAGCAGGGCCACATTCCTCTGACCAATATGCTAGCGCCCGGGGCTATGGGCGAAAGCAGGCAGGTAGGCAACGATAAGACGGCTGAGGGCCAGGAACAAAATCGGCGAGTCGTGGTCAGGGTGCTCCAGAACAAGGGAATCGCTGGTACATAATAACGAAGCTTGCCGATTGGCGGTATGGTTCTTGCCTTTAGGCTTTGCCACATCCAACCGAAAATTTCCGTTAGCGTAGAAAACAACCGCGAAAAGCTTGCTCGCATCTGGTACCATGACCGCGCCCAGACAATAGAACATCCAGACGATCATGGCGGTAAGCATGAGCAGACCCGAAGCCGCTCGGGCTTGGCCCAGAAGCGATCAGTCCAATTCCGTTCGATTCGTAAGCCTTTCGCTCTCCGCTCTCCCGAAAGCATTTGCTGTTGCCCATTGCGCTAAACTCGAGAAGGCCCTCAAAGCTCCTTCCTTTCCCTGCTGACGTTGTCATTATCAGAACTTGCCCCGGTGCGCTTCGACCAGCTCTGCCCGGGTCGCCCGCAGCATAGCCCACAGGCAAAAACATCTCGAATTGCCCTTCCTCGGTCACGGTATAGGGATTCGCGGAACCTCCATCACGTCGTAGGAGCAGATGCGTCGGTCCAGAACTTTCAGATCCACAGCTTATGCTGTCCCGCTCATAATCCGAGGTTGTCATTTACGGCTACGGCGATCTCTTGCTCCGATTCTAGGTACCGCTCCGTGGTCTGTAGTGACGAGTGCCCCAGCAAGAATTTGATCTGCTCCAAATCGCCGCCATTCTTTCTGCAGAGTTTGGCGCAGGTACGGCGAAGGTCATGGGCGCCAAAGTGTTCAAGGCTTCCGCGAACGACAACGTGAGTTCATAGCCCGCCGGACTTACGGTCAGGAGGGTTGTGAAATATTTGCTATCAGCTTTTCCAGAGGGATGCCGGAAGACACGTCCGTGCCCCGTAAGGTTCGTTTCGTACGGCATGTCGTCGCGTTCGCCGAACCGATATGCGGATCGATCATGCATCAAATCCCATGACTTCCCAGCGTAACTAGAGGCAATTCGCTTGGCATTCCAATCCTTCACCCATGGAGGATCACCTTAGGTAGTAATAGGTGCTGGTGACGAACTCTGCGGTGCTCTTGAAAAACCAGAATGCTTTGCCGGCATGTCCGGCCATCGGGTTCGCGCCTAGGTCTGTTACCGAGACGCCGAAGATCTTCGATTTGCCGGGGTTCGATAGCGCCAATTCATCGCTAACAGTGGAAACGAGAATCGGCGCCGGCGAGCGGCCCTCACTTCTAGCTAAACGCTGTGTTGGCGCCCATTGCTAAAACTAGACAAACCATAGAAGAACAAGAGCCCGATCAGGGCAGCCCAGTAAACGCGGTGTTCCGAGAATGGCAATCCGCGGCCAACAGTTACCCGCATGAAACCGCCCCTAGCGTCGCTCATTTCTGGCAGAGTCCTGACGAAAACATAAGCCACCGAAACGCCTGCCGCGGCTAATAGCGCCGGGGGGCACCCGAGAGTGGAGTTCGCAGATATTTGCCAAGAAAAAGCGGAAACAGAAGCAAGCAAGAAAATTGTCGCGGGTCGGATGGCCAGATTATTCATACGTCGCCGCTGCAGCGCATTGTGCGACTGTTCCTCAGATCCGTACATACTGCGCAGTCAAGTCTTAGCGGCTCGAAAACGAAACAATCCCTGTCGAACTCAGATGACAAATTTGATCGCGTCGGTGACCAACTCTTCAAGCGGCATGATCGTCAGCAACAAAGGGACCAGGGGGATAAGAGCGGCGACGAGCAGCCGGAGCACATCGCCGGTTGCGAAGGGTACGACTCGCATTTCGCGAACAACCGCAAAACTGTTACCCAGGTCAGCGAGTGACTGTATGTCGGCACTTCCTAATAGCCGCTCGTCGTTGGCTTTCCTACGCAGCCATTTTTGATTGAAGTCCATCACGTACTCACTGGCAAGGGCGCCGTACTCCGCACTACCTTCGCGCTTGGCGAGATCAAGTTGTGGTGTGAACACGAGCAGAGGAGCGAGAATTGCCGCCACAAAGAAGCCAACAAAACCAACAACAGTCAGCTTGAAAGATAGCAGCGGCTGCCCTTTGTAGAAAATCCGGTTGGCAATCTGGCCTGCGAGTAACGCGCCTTGTGCAAACAAAAATGGAGTAAACGCAATGGTGGATCCACCCATGAAGCCGAGTCCACCTGCCCGATCGGGATGCGCAGGCATTAGCTGCAACCTCAGACGCGAAACCCGAATCAAGAACAAGAACCAGAGCAGCATCCGCATATACCATCGCAGCAGGATGAATTGAAAGACGGGCACACTGACAAATGCGAACCAAAAGCCTGCACGCGTCAGGTGCATCTGGCCGCCCTGGGGTGCGGCGTACCAACTTGCAACATCGAGAGCGACCTCACTCCTCCAGATCCAGATGCCGCCGGTGAACACAAGGACAAGCAGCACGATCTCGGCGATGACCGAGTTGCGCATCCGGATCGTCGAATCAACCATCGCGTAGAACTCTCGGATTTCTTCCCGGCTGACGATACGGCGTTCGATAAATCTTTTTACGACAGGTCGAAGGCGTCGATGAACCACGACCTCGGCAAGGATCAACACCGGCAGCGAGATCAGAAACCGTACCTGGGTCTCGACATCACGGAGAAACGAGAATCTTGCTCCGCCCAAAAAGTGACCCTCCGCCAAGGACAAGACCGCCAGCGGCACCCAACACAAGAGCCAAAAAAAGATGACCCGGCGGCGCAGCAACTCGAGGGCCGGCCCTGTGAGATGTGTTCGCCTGAACATCTGATAGAGTGGGCCGCCCAATACCAGAGAGAAATCAGGCGGTTCTTGCAGGAGTTCTTCTACAGCCATAGAACCTTCCTTTCAATATCGACTCGTTGCAACCCATTACCGATCTCCAGCTCGTTCTCACTTAGCTGCCACGCGGATACAGCAGCGTCCATTGCAAACTCATTTGCCATTTCGGGTAAGGCTGACCAGTTGGGCGGATCGCATTGGAATACAGCGCTATGTTCCAATCCGACGCTTTTTTAGCAATTTCGAAAGTTCTTCCTACACCGCCTCCGAAAGGAACCAGCCAGCGGTCCCCGCTGGATTGCGTCCAGTCAGCGTTAAAGGTTGGGGCCGTTACGAGATACCAACCACGCGGCATGTTATAGGAGAGGGAGGTCTCAATTTGTAATTCACTCACCGACGTTCGCTGCGGCTTCCCGGGAAGAGACCAGATATTTTGCACCGCCGTGGCAATGGATCCCCACCTTGGCTGTACTACAAAGGCGAGCGACGGACCCAAGCCCCATTTGCCCGCGCCGGTATTCGTGTCGGTCGCGGTGGGGATCAGCAGAGACGGACCCGCTCCCCACACAACCATTCTGGTATGAGCGGGTGTGAGAAATAATGTCGCAACCGTGTCCCCCAGACCAGTGCTGCCGCCACTAGCCTGCGAAACTTGAGGCTCGAAGGCCACAAGGGTCGCCACGATGCGGGGTATAAGCAGCCAGTCCTTGGCTATCGAAAACGGAATCGTTGGCTGAATCTGAAGAGAATTTGAGGTGCGACCGTAAGGCCCGGCGTCAAAGTTGATGCTTTCCGCAAGGGGAATCTTGACTGCGTCCCCTACTGGGTTCCTCGCCAATTTTTCCAGATTTTCCGGGGTTTGTTGCGCATGCAGGGCAGCGCTAGCCACGAGTAGCACACCCCAAAACTTATAAAGAGTCCATGCCGACACAATCTCCGTTGCTTCCAGACTTAGCGACAGCCGAATCATCTGAGGTATCGCCATTTGATTAACACCTATTTTTCGTCCATGTTTCCTGGCAATTATTTGACGGACTACCCACTGGCATCCATGCAGGCCGAGAAACCACGCTTGAAGGTGCTCATGCGTTGGTTGTATGCCGCCTTGCTCTGCCCGTAAGTTTGTTGCTGCTGGGAGACAGCCCGTGGCCCAAACTTCGGATCTCATTGCGATCGGATCAGAGAAGCAGGGGTAAGTTGAGCTTGTTTCTGTTGTAGATCTCTCTTTCCATTCCAGGACCGGCAGTCTGTTTGACTGCCGGTCCTCTAGGCTCGATTGATCGAGTGTGCCAAGCCTAGCCACAAGGTAGCAATCGCCGAGCCGACGCTACTACTAGCAAAAATACTAAGGCAAAGCCACCTAGACTTAATGGGCACTACAACCTTACTTCAGCTTTGACTGGGCTCCATGCTGGCCAATTCATGTCAATGGTGATAAATCCTCAGCGAAGCGGAATGGGATATGAGCAAATGGGAAGACGAGGACCACTTCGTTTCCTGGCTGCGGCTGTGTCCGGACAATCGCATCCGTGGCAACAAGGTCTTGGGAAAAGGCCGGGGCCCACGAACAATCGCGCGAGTATCGCCTTGAGGACGGCAGCCAGCATTTTACGGGTAAGCAACCCCTACCTGGGGAGAGCGCAGTTTCGCCGATTCAGATCCAGGCTCGGCGCCCCGTTGCGGTCAAAGCCACGGGAGCCAAACTCGCGCGATTGGTCTACCGGATGCTCCGCTACGGAATAAATTATGTGGACCAGGGAGCGAAATTCTACGAGGCCCAACACCGCGAACGACAGATCGGACAGCTCAAATGGAAAGCCGCCAAGTTGGGATTTCACGTTGTTGAGGCTGTGGCCTAACTAAAATACCCAACTCTCTCCGAGATTGGAGTTTCTGGGGAGACTTGTGAGCAGTAATTAAGAAAACCATCTTCGTTCCCGCCGTCAGATCCGCGCTATCCTCATCCTACCGTCGATGCCTCCCGGACCCTTTACCTCACCCATCCTCTTCGGCCGCGAACCAGACCTCGCGCGATGAGGAATGGGAAGCGGGGCAGGTACACGCTTGAGTTCAAGCAGGAGGCGGTTCGGCTTGTGGAGTCAGGCCAGAGGCTGGCGGCGGCGGCACGGAGCCTGGGAGTCCCCGCCAATTCAAACCGGACGGGCGCTTTTCGCGCATCCCGCTTTCCGATTAGCTGGACGGCCAGATTCCCCCTGACTTCGATGAGTGCTAAAGCCTGCCTGTTGTCACCAATTGAGACTCAATTCTCGGCTACCCCGAATATAAGAAGTGACTCGCACGAGATGCCTTCTACGCATTAAAAATAGGAAAAGGGGGTATCCGTGCCGCAGGTGACAATAAAGACGGGCATCATGACTCCGGACAATCACGAAGAAATTCTTACTGAATACATGTGTGACCACTCAGGATGTCCCAATGTTGCTACCCAAGTGGTCGGACATGTAAGGAACATGTGCTTTATCGCTGTTTTTTGCGAAGAGCATATCCCCCACCCTCGGTCCTAAACTGCTCCCTCAAGAGATCAATTCATTAGTTCTTACTCGCTCCTTACCTCGTTTCCCATTGATACGGAGTACTTTATCCCTCATCGGTGATCGAAGGGGGCAGACATGACGACAGCGAAACTCACTCAATCCGATCTCGACCAATTCACAGGCAGCGAGAATTGGTATCGGCACGGTCAGAAAATGTTGGAAGTGATTCCGCTTAACCACCCAGTCGAAATGAGCGGGTTACTCAGAACGTAGCGCTTCCACGGCGTTCACTCTTGCGGCACGCGCCGCGGGAACAGCTGAAGCAATTACGGCCGCACCGAGAATGACCACAGCGGAACCGACAAACGCAAGTGGGCCCGGCTGATGGATATCCGTTACGTATTTGGCGATTGCGCGTGCCAGAGCAAAGCCCACCACCACACCCGCGCCCACTCCGATGCCGGCCATCGCCACGCCCTCTACGAGAACAATGGCTAGAATGTTGCGCGGCGGAGCGCCCAGGGCCATGCGGATTCCGAACTCGCGCGTACGCCAGCTTACAGAGAAAGCAAGAACACCCGCCACGCCCACCACGGAGATTAAGAGTGCCACGGCAGCGAATCCGCCAAACACAATCGCGTTGAGTCGGTCGGGCGTCAGCACCTCCGCGCGAACGTCTCCGAGCGTGCTGGCCTTTTCCACGGGCTGATCTGCTGACATCTCGTGAATGGTTTGTGAGATGGCCGGGACCAGCGCGTAAGCATCCTGATGTGCGCGTACGAACAGGCGGCCGTTCCATCCTTGTTCTTGCTCGTTCGGCTCATAGATCGTCATGGCCGGCGACGGAATAATATTTTCGTCGTCGAAATCGGGCACCACGGCAATGATGCGCCTTGGCTCGGAGCTGATGCCGACGAACTTGATGACCCCGTCGGTCCACCACAGTTTGCGGTTCACCGCGTCCTGCCCTGGATAGAGCATCTTTGCGAGGCTCTGACTGATGATAACCACGCGTTCGGAACCGTTCTTGTCGCTGTCGTTGAAGTCGCGACCCTCCTGAATCGGCACTCCGAACGTATCGAAGAATCCCGGCGATATCGGCCGGAACTTTGCGCGGAAATCCTGACCGTCCGCGCGTCTGGCGCCTTGCGCGGCAAATTGAAAGCTGATGTTCAGGCTCCGATCGTCACGCCAGGGAGCGCTGAAGCCCGAACACACGTGCTCGACTCCCGGCAGCGCGCCGATCCGACGTTGCACCTCGCGATAGAACTGATCCACCTGCTCGGCTGTCCGCCCATACGACATCATCGGAAGATTCAGTGCCAGAACGTTTGCTGAATCGAACGGCGGCCGCGTCTGCTCCAGCACAAACAGAGTCTTCATCAGCACACACGCTCCGGCAAGCAGCAGAAATGAGGCTGCGATCTGCGTAACAGCAAAGATGCGGAGACGCCGGCTGCTCCCTCCGGCAACACGTGTTCCCCGGCCGGTAAGGCCGCCTTGCGGCGCGTTTGCCGAGGGAAGCCGCGGAATGAATGCCAGGAAGACGGCCGCGATCAACGCCAGCCCAATCCCAAACCACACCATACTGAAATCGAGCGTGAGTTCTTCGGCGCGCACTGAGAAGCGCGATGCATAGCGACCCAACACGGCCACCATCGGTATGGCGAGGGCCACTGCCGCCAGCGCCCCGCTCCCGCATAGCACCAGGCTCTCGGCCAACAGAGAACGGCGCAGCACTTGAGTGCTTCCGCCCAGCGCCGAGCGTATCGCCAGCTCGGGTTCGCGGCGCACCGTTCGCGCCAGCACCAGATTGGCAACGTTTGAGCTCGCAATCACGAAGAGCAAGCCCGAAGCCGCGAACAGTATCCACAAGATCGTATTGGCGCGCGAATTGATCTGCTCGTGCATGCGCGTTACGTCGATCTTGAAATGGTCGTCCGGCTTATACACTTCCGGGTGTGCTGCTACCATGGCGCCGTATACGCTGCGCAGTTCTGCCCGCGCATTGTCGACACTCGCGCCGGGAGCCAGCCGCGCAAAGACTTCGGTCATGCGATGCTCGCGCCCGGTCACCATTGTGGCGGAAAGATGGTGCGGGCTGGTGACGATATTGGCGATGATCTCCGTTGCCACCGGATAGGGGACGGATGGTTCCAGAACACCAACCACGGTCGCGGGGCGCGCGCCACAGCAGCTCTCCAGCCGCAGCGTCTTTCCAATCACGCTGGGATCGGAGTGCAGCGACGTCCTCCAGAAGTGATAGGTCAGCACGACTGCTCCGGGGGCGTTGGGGCCGTCATCGGCGGGAGTCAGCAGGCGTCCAAGCACCGGGTGCAGGCCCATCACTTCGAAGTAACGTCCATCCACCACTCCCGCTGGTATCTCCCGTGGCGTGCCTAGACCGACGACCGTAAAATCTATCTCTGAAAATGTGCCCAGCTCCGTAATGGACTTCAGCCCGCTGCCGATGTCCTGAATCTCGGGGACCGAAAACGCTGCGTTGTCTTGGCCGATGCCGGGGGCGCTCTGGCGCAGGTAAAGCAACCGATCTTCGTCGCGATTGGCTAGCGGGCGCAGCAGCACGGCCCGTACTACGCTGAAGATTGCGGCATTGGCTCCGATACCCAATGCCAATGTAAGGGCCACTGTAATCCACAGCGCAGGAACTCGCGCCAGGGAACGCACGGCAATTCTCAAATCGCGAAAGAACGACATCTCGGACCTCCGTTTAGGTGGTTACTCTTTCCGCTTACAACCACGGTCAAGGCAACTGAAAAGCATGATTGCCGCCAGGCCAGCCCCAGCCATGATCCTGAACATTCTTTCCTTCGGGCCCGGCCTCATCGCGCAGTGTCCTTTCGCCGCCGCTGCTCGCTCTGCTTGATGATTTCGTTCATGTCTCCCGCTGGCCGAATCTCGAAAATGTTGCCATAAGTCAACGCCGGATGCTGCGCTATGAGCTGTACAGCATGATTCATGTCCCGCGCCTCAAGGACGAGAATGCCGCCGAGTTGTTCCTTGGTTTCCGCATAGGGACCGTCGGTCGTTGCCACTTTGCCGTTCTTCGAAGTCAGGGTCAATGCGGTTTCCCGAGGCTGAATTGCTTCTCCACCAGCCCAGTGCCCGTTGGCGCGCAGATGGTCGTCGTATTCAAAGCATAAGTCAAACATGGCGTTTCGCTCGTCCTCAGTCATGCCATCAAATTTGCCTTTATCGTAGTATCCCAAACAGACGTATTTCATCCGTTCCTCCGTATTTTCCTCTGACTCAGGGAGCTGTAGCTCATCGTTCCGTATTAGATAG
>Ga0210398_10002096_pt1 | contig 19718 bp, 20 predicted proteins | sample IncBWC4OmetaG_FD_161047 | JGI IMG/M metagenome (GOLD analysis project Ga0210398, IMG submission 161047) | Forest soil microbial communities from Barre Woods Harvard Forest LTER site, Petersham, Massachusetts, United States - Inc-BW-C-4-O | ecosystem: Environmental > Terrestrial > Soil >...
CTGTACTCAATAAAACCTAAACAGGGCAGTCTTTTCTTTGAATGGGCGCTCGCGAACAAATTAAGCCATTGAAATGCCTGCAGATAGGACTTGGAATGGGTGTTGCGTCGACCCCTTGATACCACCGGAACTTTGGCGAATCTACCTAATCCACATGCAATCCCCGTAACTGTAGAAGCGGTAGCGCGCCCCCACGGCGTGCCGGTACGCCTCCAGAGTGAATTCCCTACCTGCGAAGGCGCTGACCAAAATGAGCAGCGTCGATTGCGGCAGGTGGAAATTCGTCAGGAGTTGATCCACCACGCGAAACGTGTGACCGGGCTGGATGAAGATGCTCGCTTCCGCGGCGCCCGGCTCGATGGACACGCGTGCGGCTGCCGGCCCTTCACCCTGCCGCGCAGCGGCCTTCTGCGCGGCATCCTCCAGCGCCCGCACTACCGTTGTTCCTACGGCAAGAACTGGCCGGCCGTCGCGGCGCGCCCGGCAAATTGCGGCGGCCGTAGTTTCGGAAATTTCATAGCGCTCCGAATGCATCCGGTGCCGCTCAATCTCTTCTTCGTGAATAGGTTGGAACGTGCCGAGGCCCACGTCCAGCGTGATCGCGGCCATCTCGATGCCGCGCTGCCGCAGCCGCTCCACAATCGCGGCAGAAAAATGAAGCCCCGCGGTAGGCGCGGCCACGGCGCCCGGCCGAGCGGCGAAGATGGTCTGGTAGCGCTCGCGGTCCGCCGAATTGTCGTGGCGGGAAATGTACGGCGGCAGCGGAACGTGGCCGAGGTGTTCCAGCGCTTGGGTTACGCCACTCGGGGCCGTGAGGCGGATGCGTCGCAGCCCATAGTCGCCGCGACTCAATACTTCGGCAAAAAGTTCACCGTAGCCGAATTCAATGCGCTCCCCGACGCGAATCTTCCGCCCGGGCCGGACCAGCGCTTCCCATTCCTGCGAGGCAATCTCCCGAATCAAAAGAACTTCAATCTCTGAGGACAGAAACTCACGCGCCGTGCGGCCGCCATGCCCCGGCTTTTCCGCGCGAATACCTTTCCGCCGGCCGAAGAGCCGCGCGGGAATCACGCGGGCGTTGTTGACCACGACCAGCTCATCGCCGCGAAGCAGCTCCGGCAGATCCCGAAATGCAGAATCCTGCCAAGTCCGCCGCTCACAATTCAGGATCAGCATCCGAGAGGAATCCCGCTCCTTCAGCGGCTCTTGGGCAATGAGTTCTGAAGGGAGTTCATACTGAAAGTCGGAAAGGCGCATGGCTGAGCCCTCTGACTATAAGGGATTCGGGTTGAGGAAAGCAAATTGCTGCTTGTGATTATGGCTTAAATCCATTTTATTCAATAGTATGAAGCGCCGGTGCGAGCTACAGAGGGAGGGTTAGATAATGCTTGACATTATTGCACTAATATTTTATGATCTGTTCGTAATCAAACAACAGAAGACTTTTCTAGACGGAGGACTTAGAACCATGACCACAATCGCTCGTCTTGAACCCTTTCGCGGCATTTCCACTTTCCAGGATCAATTCAATCGTCTCTTTAACGAGACCTTTCCCAATCAACCCGAGGAGCCGGCGGTGACCGCCTGGGCTCCGGCGGTGGACATCTACGAGACCTCCAATGAACTGGTGGTCAAGGCGGACTTGCCCGAGGTAGATGAGAAGGACATCGACGTACGCGTCGAGAACAACTTGCTCACGATCCGCGGGGAGCGTAAGTTGGAAAAGTCCGTCTCCGAGGAGAGCTACCTGCGCGTCGAGCGCACCTACGGCGCGTTCAGCCGCAGCTTCTCGCTGCCGAACACGGTGAACCCGGAAGCCATCGGCGCCGAGTACAAGAACGGGACGCTGACCGTCACCCTGCCGAAGCGTGAGGAATCCAAGCCGCGCCAGGTGAAAGTGACCGTCAACGCCGCGAAGTAAGCTTGCCCAACAGGGGGCGAAAGGCATCACATATTGCCAGGGGGCCGGTTGCTTGACCGGCCCCTTATTTCAAGCGGGGAAGAAATACGACACAAGAGGTAACAACTCATGGTCCGCTTCGACAAATTCACACTCAAAGCCCAGGAAGCCGTGCAATCGGCGCAGGACATCGCCGCGCGCCACGATCACCAGCAGGTTGAGCCGCTGCATCTTTTGGGCGCGCTGGTCGCGCAGCAGGACGGCGTGGTTCCGCCGCTGCTCGCCCGTCTCGGCGTGCGCCCGGACGTTCTAGCCGGCGAAATTGAAACGCGCCTTGAGCGCATTCCGAAGGTGACCGGCGCCGTGCAGCAACAGATGAGCGCGGCGACCAACAAAGTTCTCGAAGGCGCCTTCGTTGAAGCGGAGCAATTCAAGGACGAATACGTTTCCACCGAGCATATCCTGCTGGCCATCGCCACCATCCGCAAGGATGACGCCGCGGAAATCCTGGCCAAGCACGGCGCCTCGCGCGAAGCCATCTTGCAGGCCCTGACTTCGGTGCGCGGCAGCCATCGCGTGACCTCGCAAAATCCCGAATCCACCTTCCGCGCCCTCGAGCAATACGGGCGAGACCTGATTGAACTGGCGCGGCGCGGCAAGCTCGATCCGGTAATCGGTCGCGACGATGAAATCCGCCGCGTGATGCAAATTCTGGCGCGGCGCACCAAAAATAATCCCGTGCTGATCGGCGAGCCCGGCGTGGGCAAAACCGCCGTGGTGGAGGGTCTCGCCCAGCGCATCGTCGCGGGCGATGTGCCGGAAGTGCTGCGCCCGAAGCGCGTCGTGGCGCTCGATCTCGCGGCTCTGGTGGCCGGGGCAAAATACCGCGGCGAATTCGAGGACCGCTTGAAAGCGGTGCTCAAGGAAATCACCGAATCGAACGGACAAATCATCCTGTTCATCGACGAATTGCACACGCTGGTGGGCGCGGGCGCGGCGGAAGGCGCTATGGACGCCTCCAACATGCTGAAGCCGGCCCTGGCGCGCGGCGAACTCCGCGCGATCGGCGCCACCACGCTCAACGAATACCGCAAGTACATCGAAAAGGATCCCGCGCTCGAGCGGCGCTTCCAGCCGGTCCTGATCGCCGAGCCCACGGTGGAAGATACCATCGCCATCCTGCGCGGCCTGAAGGAGCGCTACGAGCTGCATCACGGCGTGCGCATCCAGGACGCCGCGATTCTGGCCGCCGCGACGCTTTCGCACCGCTACATCACCGACCGTTTTCTCCCCGACAAAGCGATTGACCTGATCGACGAGTCCGGCGCCAGCCTGCGCATGCAGCTCGATTCGCTGCCGGTGGAGATCGACGAAATCGAACGGCGCATCTTGCAGCTGGAAATCGAGCGCCAGGCGCTGCTGCGCGAATCCGACGCGCATTCCAAGGAGCGCCTGAAGCACCTGGAGTCCGAGCTGGCCGGCCTGCGCGAGGAATCCAGCGCACGCAAGGCGCAATGGCAGGTGGAGAAAAGCGCCATCGCCAAGATTGGCAAGGTCAAGGAGCAGATCGAGCATCTCAAGGCCGAAGAGCAGCGCCTGGAGCGCAGCGGCGACCTGGCCAAGGTCGCCGAAATCCGCTACGGCAAGCTCGCCGCGGCCGAGAAGGAACTGGCCGCCGCACAGAAAAATCTGCAAGAAGCGCAAAAGAACGGCGGCATGCTGAAGGAAGAAGTCGGGGAAGAGGACATCGCCAAGCTGGTGAGCAAGTGGACAGGCATCCCTGTCGGACGGCTGCTGGAGGGGGAAGCGCAGAAACTCGTCACCATGGAAAAGCGGCTCAACCAGCGCGTGATCGGGCAGGATTCGGCGCTCGAGCGCGTGGCCAATTCCATCCGGCGCAATCGCGCCGGGCTTTCCGATCCCAACCGGCCGATCGGCTCGTTCATTTTCCTCGGGCCGACGGGCGTCGGGAAAACGGAGCTGGCGCGCGCGCTGGCGGAATTCCTGTTCGACGACGAGAAGGCCATGGTCCGCCTGGACATGTCCGAGTACATGGAGAAGCACTCCGTCTCGCGCATGATCGGCGCGCCTCCAGGCTACGTCGGCTACGAAGAGGGCGGGCAGCTCACCGAGCAGGTGCGCCGACATCCGTACTCCGTGATCCTTTTCGACGAAATCGAAAAGGCGCATCCCGATGTCTTCAACATCCTGCTGCAGATTCTCGAGGACGGCCGCCTGACCGATGGCAAGGGACGCACCGTCGATTTCCGCAACGCGGTGCTGGTGATGACCTCGAACGTCGGCTCGAGCGCGCTCTTCGATCTCGCGGGCAGCGATCCGGAGCGCGCGCGCAAGGAAGCCATGGAAGCGCTGCGGCAAGCCTTCCGGCCGGAGTTCATCAACCGGATCGATGACATCGTGCTGTTCAACCCGCTGGGCCAGGAGCAACTCAACAAGATCATCGACCTCGAGCTCGCCAAGGTGCTGCGCCTTCTCGCGGAACGCAAAGTTCGCATCGAGCTGACGCCCGCGGCGCGCGAGCGGGTCCTCCGCGACGGTTACGATCCGGCCTACGGGGCGCGCCCGCTGCGCCGCACGGTGCAGCGCCTGATCCAGGATCCGCTGGCCATGCGCATCCTCGACGGCAGCGTCGTGCCCGGCGAGTTGGTGCGCGTGGACGCCGATCCGAATGCGGACGCCATGCGCTTCGAGCGCGTGCAAGAAAAAGCGCCCGAGCCGGCGCCAAAAGCAGAGGCGGCCGAACACGCCGCCTCCGCAGGCAAGTCGGGGCGCCGCCGGTAAAATCTCGATTCTCACACCCACAGACGCAAAGCTCTCACCCAATCAAAAGCGATAGCTTCGAACCTGCCGCCTGCGGTTAGTCAATACTCGCAATTGAGTCCGTGACGCGAACGACGCGGGCCATTTCGGCGACATCGTGGACGCGGACGATATGCGCTCCGCCAAGGATGGATGCGGTCACCGTGGCGGAAGTGCCGAGGAGACGGTCGCCAGGAGGAATGTCCGGCCCCTCCGGGCCCGCCATCGCTTTGCCTAGAAATGATTTCCGCGACGTGCCTACCACGATGGGGCAGCCCAGGCGGGCGAACTCGGAAAGCCGCGCCAGGATTTCGAAATTCTGTTCGTACGTTTTTCCGAAGCCGATGCCGGGATCGAGCAGCACCTGCGACTTGGCCAGGCCGGCACGCCGGGCGCGAGCGAGCGCGTCGCGCAACCCAGCCGTCACATCACGGATCACGCGACGCGCGAAGGGGCCGCGCTGCATGGTTTGCGGCGTCCCGCGCATGTGCATCAGGATCAGCGGCGCGCCGGCGTGCCGCGCCACTTCGCCGAGCCGCGCGTCCGTGCGCAATCCTGAAACGTCGTTGAGGATTTCCGCTCCTGCCGACAGCGCTCCTTCCGCAACGTCCGCGCGGCGCGTGTCCACGGATATGGGAATGCGCACCTTGCCGCGCAGCACCTGAATCACCGGGAGAATGCGCCGTAATTCTTCCTCGGGCGTGACCGGCGCCGCGCCCGGGCGCGTTGATTCGCCGCCGATGTCGATGATGTCCGCGCCGTCCTTCTCCATTTGCAGAGCGCGCGCGATCGCCGCTTCCGAATCGAGAAATGCTCCGCCGTCGGAAAAGCTGTCCGGAGTGACGTTCAAGACCCCCATGATCAGGGTGCGCTCGCCGAGCAGCAGCGTGCGCGCGGGCAGCTTCAGGCGGAATCGTTTGCGGTGAAACATGAGCCACCATCATACAGAATCTTTCTCGGCAATTTGGCGGGCAGTTGCAGCTGCGCGTGGGGTGATCCGCGCCGGCGAATTACCCTCGAAGCATGCGACAAGAAGCAGATTGACGTGCCCGAGTTAGCGCTTCGGAAGGCGTAACTCGGGAAGGCAACTTGGCATCTTAACGTGTGTGCTAGGATGGCTCGGCAATACGGAGTCATTCATCGAGTAGGAACTGGAAGCGCTCTTCCAACGCTGGCGGTGCAGGGGGAAGCGGGGTTCATGAGGTTTTCAGAAGCAGCTTACAAAACCTTGTTGTGGACATGCGCGCTAGCCTCCGCCTCAGTTTTCGCCGCGACCAAAGCGGCCGTTTCTCCGCAATCGAATTGGACCCTGGACAACGTTCTCAAGCAGATGGACACGCAGGCGGCCACGTTTCGCAGCCTCTCCGCGGATTTGGAGCGCACCAAAGTGACCGTGGTGGTCAACGACAAGTCCACCGAAACCGGCAAGATCCTGGTGCGCAGCGACGATAAGATGCGCATCGAGGTGACCGATCCCGACCCGCGGACCATTTTGCGCGATGGCGACAACTTCTACATCTACAATCCCAAGATTCACCGCGTCGAGGAATACAACCTGGGGAATAAAAAGTCCGTGGTCGATCAGTTCCTGCTGCTGGGCTTCGGGACTTCGGGCAGTTCGCTGAAGGAGAGCTACACCGTCTCGATGCAAGGCGAACAAACGCTGGACGGCGCAAAAGTGGTGTTGCTGGAGCTTCTCCCGAAGACCGACGAGGTCAAAAAGCAGCTCTCCAAGATTCAGCTATGGCTGGATGAGACCACATGGCTGCCCGTGCAGCAGCAATTCTTTGAGACCGGCTCGGGCGACTACTTCATCATTCGCTACCGCAACATCATCCGCAACGTGCACATCTCGGACAACGATTTCAAGCCGCACTGGCCGCGCGGCACCACGCGAGTGCAGCCGCAGGCGTAGCGTCGCTACGCCCGCTCTTCGTCGTCAGGTCCGCCAAGGTCATCGTGATTTTGCCGCCTGCTCCGGTGAAACCTGCAAAACCGGACTCGCATCGTCCAGAACAATGGTTCTCGCAAGACCCATGATCCGGATTTCCCTGAGCGACCGCGTTCCGTCCGGATTGACTTGTAGAAGGGCCTGATCCCCCTTCGGCTTGATCCCGTACTTCACCCAGGTCCCATGGGCGGTGGCGACGAACTGCCCGTAGCTATACAGCGTCGCGCGCACCGACGATCCCTCCCACTCCACCGACAAGCTGTACATCCCGTGCGGAACCACCGCCCCGTTCACCACGATATCGCGGTCCAAAAAAAAGGGACGAGGCGGCAGGACCTTTGCGAAGGCGCTGCTGCTCACGACCAGAATTGTTGCAACTAGTAAAGCCGTTCTGACTCTCATAGTTTCCTTCCCATGCCCACAGATTTTCCCGCTGGCTAGGGGCTTCTCATGGCCCCATCTTGCGCGTGCGCAAGCGCTACGCCAGCCTCAAATTGGCTGGCCGCCAAATTGGTATCGGCTGCCAATTTGGCGGCCAGCCAATTTGGTAGCGGCGGCTTGATCCGCCGCGGCCGCAACGTCGCGAGACGTCAGGGTCGGCCGGCGGCTGCCGCCGCTGTGTCCGTGCGGTGTGACTACGCGCAGTGTTAGGCTTCCGCATCCCTGGAATCGACGCCGTTTACTGCACGGTACCGGGCATTCACGGCATATCCCTACCGCTGGCGGGCAACCTGGAATACGATCTGCGCATGGAACCTGCCGTCCCAGCCCTGAAGCTGCCCCGCTGGCACTCCATCGTGCTGATCTGGCTGGGGATCGCGGTGATCTGCACCGTGCAGGACATGATGGTGATGCAGCGCGGGCACATGCATCTCTCCCAGCCCAGGCTGTTCGTCACGCTGATCGTTTCCTGGCTGGTGTGGGTGCTGGCGACGCCGACGGTGCTGCGGCTGGGCCGCCGCTTTCCGCCCGTTCGCCTGCGGCCCATTTCCACGTGGGCGATTCATCTCGGCGTCTGCGGGGCGATCGGGCTGCTTTCGGCCGCCTGGGAAGCCCTGGTCGAGGAGGTGCTGAACCCGCTGCTCAAGTCTCCGTCTGCCGGGCCGTATCACACGCTGTTGCTCAAAACGTTTTACAACGAGCTGTTTTTGTATTTGATCGTGTACACCGGCCTGCTGGCGAGCAGCTACATCCTGGACTCCCGGCAGCGCCTGGTGCGGCAGCAAATCGAAGCGGCGCGCCTCAACGAACAGTTTTCCAAAGCCCAGCTGGACGCGCTGCGCCGGCAGATCGAGCCGCACTTTTTGTTCAACGCCCTGCACGCCGTCGCCGGCCTGGTGCGCGAAAAAAGAAACGACGCCGCGGTGAACATGATCGCCGGGCTCAGCGATTTCCTGCGCAGGGTGGTGGACACCTCCGGCCGCCACGAAGTGCCGCTCGGAGAAGAAGTCCAGTTCCTGCAAAAGTACCTGGACATTCAGAAGGTGCGGTTTGCCGACCGCCTGCAGCTCAGCGTGGACGTCCCCAGGGAGCTCTTCGCCGCGCAGGTGCCCAGCCTGATCCTGCAGCCGCTCGTCGAGAACGCCATCAAGCACGGCATCTCCAAGCGAGTCAGCGGAGGGCGGGTGCGCATCGCCGCCCTGCGAGCCGACGGCTGGCTCACTTTGCGCGTCTATAACGATGGGCCGGGCTTGCCCGCGGACTGGGACAAGTCGCAATCGGGCATCGGAATCGCCAATTTGCGCGGACGCTTGCGCGCTATGTTTGGAGAGGCGTACCAATTCAGCCTGCAGAATCAAGCGGACGGCGTGGAGGTGCAGGTCTCCGTGCCGTTCCGGGAGAACGGAAGTTGAGTGCCGGACCCCGCGCCGAAAAGATTCGCACCCTCGTTGTGGACGACGAGCCTCTGGCCCGTAGCAACGTCGCCGTGCTGCTGCGGCAGGATCCCACAATAGAAATCGTAGGAGAGTGTGGTTCCGGACTGCAGGCGGTGAAGGAGATTCGCAGCCGCAGACCGGACCTGGTGTTTCTCGACGTGCAGATGCCGGAGTGCGACGGGTTTGACGTGGTAGAAAAGCTCGGCGGCGATTTACCCGCCGCTGTAGTCTTCGTCACCGCCTATGACCAATACGCTTTGAAAGCCTTCGAGGCCGGCGCGCTGGATTACTTGCTGAAGCCGTTCGACAACGCGCGTTTCGCCCGCGCGCTGGCCCGCGCCAAAGAAAAGCTTGCCGCGCATACCCGAGAATCCCCCGTGCGCAGGGATCGCCTGGTGCTGAAGGGCGCCGGCCAGATCACTTTCGTGAAAATCTCGGAAATCGATTGGATCGAGGCGTCTGACTATTACGCCAGCCTGCACGTGCGTTCGCAAACGCATCTCCTGCGCCGCCGCATGTCTGAACTGGAACGCGACCTCGACCAGGCAATGTTCTGTCGCATTCACCGCTCCAGCATCGTCAATTTGAACCGCATCCGAAGCCTTGAGGTCAACAAGGACGGGGAATATGAAGTGGTTCTCGAGGGCGGCACGAGATTGCGGCTGAGCCGTCGCCACCGCAAGGAATTGCAGGCCCGCCTGGGCGTTCGGAGCCCGGATTCTCCGGACAAACCCTCCTGACCAAGCGGGAATGTTCGAAACGCAGGCGGCGCTAGCGCGCCGCCTTTTCCTGTGCCAGCAGCGCTTTCTTACGCCCCAGCCCCCAGCGGTAGCCGCCCATTGCGCCGTCGGTACGCACCACGCGGTGGCACGGGACCACGATGGATGTGGGATTGGTGGCGCAGGCGCGGGCCACGGCACGCACGGCGCGCGGCTGCCCAATCGATTTCGCTACTTCCGAATACGTGCGCGTCTCCCCCAGCGGGATGGACCGCAGTGCCTCCCAGACGCGCCGCTGGAAAACCGTGGCGATCACATCTGTCGGCAAGTCAAGTTGCGGATTCGCCCCGTCAAGATGCTGCACGACGGCGCGCACCCACTTGGCGTGCTCTCCCGAGCTGCGCTGGATTTCCGCCTGCGGATACTCCAGGTGCAGAGCGGCAACGAGTTCAACGTCGCGCTCCCCCATGTACACCGCGGAAATGCCGCGGTCGGTGGCAGCCACCAGCACGCGCCCTAGCGCGCACGGAGCAATAGTGTAGGAAATGTTCATTCCGCGGCCCCCGCGGCGGTAGGTCGCGGGCGTCATGCCCAGTTGGGCGTCGGACTTTTCGTAGAGACGGCTCGGCGAGCCGTAGGCAACTTCGTGCATAGCTGTGGTCACGTCTTTCCCCTTTCGCAATCCTGATTTCAGCCGCGCCACGCGCAGCGCGTCCGCATATTGCCGCGGCGTGATACCCATGGCCCGGCGGAAGGTCCGTTGCAAATGAGCGGCGCTCCTTCCGGTGCGCTCCGCCAGATTTCCCAGCGAGACGCCGTCCTCTGCGCCGGCCTCGATTTCGCGGCACACCCGCCTGACCAGGTCCGCCTGCGGGCTGCGGCGCGCCTCGCGCGGGCGGCAGCGCCGGCAGGCTCTGAACCCGGCGCGCTCCGCCGCTTCCGGCTGAACGAACAACAGGATTTGCCGGGATCTCGGGCGGCGCGAAGGGCAGGAAGGCCGGCAGTAAATCCCCGTTGAGCGAACCGCGTACACGAATGCGCCGTCCATGCGCGCGTCGTGCGCCGCGACCGCCGCCAAGCACTTCCGACGCGCCGGTTCGGGCATCGGGGGCATGATCGAAGTGAATAGCGTCGCCATGAGCTGTTCGGATCTCTCCCGACCACAATAGCCAAAACCCTTCTCGCGGCGCTATCCGAATCTTGCGGTCAAAGTAAATTTCCCAGGAAGCGCGATCGCTGCAAAACCGGCAAATCCGGGGGTATGCCTTAAGACAACCACCCTGGGAACCCAAATTGACGTTGGGAGCCGCGCGGGGGATAGTGTCCGCGAGCAGTGCCAGAGGCGCCCGAAGGGAGGCCTATGCGCACTGTTCGGACCCCAAAGATTATGAGCCCAATCAATTCCAGCCGCGGCCCCGCCGCCGTCAAAGAACTGTCGGCCCGGTCATCCACCGCGGTGATCGATGCCCCGTCCTGGACCACGCGAGCCAAGCCCAAGGGCATCGCCCGTGTTCCCACGCATGCCGTGCGCCCGGCGGAAGAGCGGCGCTCCTACGCGCGGGCCAAGCTGAGCCTGCCGCTGCTGGTGCGGCGCATCGCCGGCCGCAAAGAGCGCCTGGAGGATCCGCTGCGCACCACCAACATCAGCTCCAGCGGGGTGCTGTTTCTCTGCCCGCAATTCATTGAGCCGGGGACGCCGATCGAGATCGAGGTGTGCCTGGTGGATCGCCCCTTTGGCAAGGGCACGGTGCGTATGCGCACCGAAGCGCACATCGTGCGCGCCGAGCCTGCTGCGCGGCCCGGGTGGCACTCGCTGGCCGCCGTGTTCGACGATATTACCTTCCAGCGCGAAGAGCCGCTGCCGGCGCGCTTCCAGCGCCAGTAGCAACTGCGTTTTGCCGCCGGTTTTCCGCGAGACGCAGGCGCTACGAATCCTGCCCGCCTCACGGATTTTCCCAGGAGTTTCCTTCCTGATCTTCTTTTTGGCGTTTTGCTGCGCTCGCAAATTCCGTGCTACTTTGCTGTTTGCGCTGCGTGGCAAATTATTGCAGGCCGGTTCTGCAAGGCGCCCAATTCTTTCGATGGCCGCGAAAAAACATTCCTCGCTCGAATACGTCCTGTTCGACTGGGACGGCACGCTGGTGGATTCGTTCCAAGCGGACGCCCAGGCCTACATTCGCATGTTCGAAGCGCTGGGGATGAGCTGGAGCACGGATCAGCTGAAGCGCCACTATTCGCCGAACTGGCTTCGCGTCTTCCGCGCCGCGGGCCTGCCCCGCTCCAAGTGGGAAGAGGCGGACCGCCTGTGGAAGTATTTCTACCAGAAGAAACAGCCAAAACTGCAGCCGGGAGCGCGGCGCGTGCTGCGCGTGCTGGAGCGGCGCTTCAAGCTGGCACTGGTCTCGGGCGGCAGCGGCTGGCGGGTGCGGCGCCAGCTCCGGGCGCATAAAGTTTCGACGATGTTTCTCGCCAAGATCTGCTGCGAGGACGCTCCGAAGCGCAAGCCGCATCCCGCGCCGCTGCAAATGGCGCTGGAAAAACTGCGCGCCCGTCCCGACGCCAGCGTGTACATCGGCGACGCTCCGGAGGATATCGAAATGGCCCATCGCGCGGGTGTGCGCGCCGTGGGCGTGCTCGCGGGCTCACCGGTTCCGGAGCGGCTGCGCGCGGCCTCACCCGACGCCATGATCGAAACGATCGAAGAGTTGCCCGAATTGCTGAGGGGCTTTTAGTAGAACAGGCTTCTAGCCTGTTGGTTTCCACATGTCAGGCAGCGACTGAAAGAACGTATGGAAACCGACAGGCTCGAAGCCTGTCCTACTTGAGCCTACGCCAAATCCTCGGCGCGGATCGGCAGGCGGCGGATCCGCTTGCCCGTTGCGGCGAAGATGGCATTGCACAGCGCCGGCACCACCGGCGGCACGGCCAGCTCGCCCGAGCCGGTTGGCTTTTCTTCGCTGGGCACGATGTAGGTTTCCACGGTGGGCATGGCATCGATGCGCAGCACCTGGTAGTTGTTGAAGTTGGTTTGCGTGACGCGCCCTTTGTCGATGGTGATCGCGCCATAGAGCGCCGAGGACAGGCCGTACACGATGGCGCTCTCGCACTGCATGGCTACGTTGAGCGGATTCACCACGCGACCCATGTCCACGGCGCAGACCACGCGATGCACTTTCACCGATTTCGCGCTGCGGTTCACGGAAATTTCCACCACCTGCGCGGCGTAGCTCTCAAACGCAAAGAGCACCGCGATCCCACGATAGCGCCCCGCGGGCAGCGGCTTGTCCCAGCCCGCCTTCTGCGCGGCCAGCTCCAGCACGCCCAGGTGCCGTGGCGCCTTGTCCAGAAAACGCCGGCGGAACTCGTACGGGTCTTTCTTTCCGGCCGCCGCGAGCTCGTCCATGAAGCATTCGCTGAAAAATCCGTTCTGCGAATTCCCCACTGATCGCCAGAAGCCCACCGGAATGCCTGGCTCGGTGCGCATGTAATCGACCTGAATGTTGGGAATCGAGTACGGCAGGTTGGCGACGCCTTCGACGCTGGAGGGATCGAGGTTGTTCTTGGTGCTGCCGGGAAACCACAATTCCATGATCGAGGAACACGCCACGCGCGTGGTCCAGGCGACCGGCCAGCCGTTAGCGTCGAGCCCTCCGAAAAGCTTGGCGTAGGACGCGGGACGATAATAGTCATGCTGCATGTCGTCCTCGCGCGACCAGGTCACCTTCACCGGCTTTCCGATGGCCTTCGACGTTTCCACCGCCTCGATCACGAAGTCGGTGCCGGCCTTGCGCCCGAAGCCGCCGCCGAGATATGTGGTGTGGATGAACGCCTTTTCCGGCGGCAATCCGCAGATTTTGGCGGCGGTGCCTTGCGACATGGTTTGGAACTGCGTGGGCGCCCAGACGTCCACGCGGTCGGCGCGCACGTCCGCGGTGCAATTTATCGGCTCCATGGTGGCGTGCGCCAGATAAGGCACTTCGTAGATGGCTTCAATTTTCTGCGCGGCGCCCGCCAGCGCCGACCCCGCGTCGCCCTCCCTGCGAGCCTCCGCGCCTGATTTCTCAGTTTGATCGGCGAAGAGCTTGCTGATGCCCTCACTGCTGAGGGCGGCGTTCGGTCCTTCGTCCCACTTAATCTCGAGGGCGCGCCGCCCCTGCATGGCCGACCAGGTGTTGTCGGCCACCACCGCGACGCCGCGGGAAATCTGCACCACGTCTTTCACGCCGGGAACAGCCTTGGCCTTGGTCGCGTCAAAGCTGGCCAGTTTTCCGCCGAAGACCGGGCAGCGCGCCACCACGGCATACACCATCTCCGGCCGGCGCACGTCCAGACCGAATTCTGCTTTCCCGTTCACTTTGTCGGGAGTGTCGAGCCGCTTCGTGGCCTTCCCGATGATGCGGTACTTCTTGGGATCCTTGAGCGGCGCATCCTGGGGAACTGGAAGCTTCGCGGCCGATTCGGCCACCTTGCCGTAGGTCAGGCTGCGCTTCGATGCGTCGTGATAGATGACGCCGTTTCCCGTGCGGCACGCGGACTTGTCCACCTTCCACTCCGTCGCCGCGGCTTGCAGCAACATGTCGCGCGCCCCCGCTCCGGCCTTGCGCAGCGGATCCCAGGAAGAACGCACGCTGGAGCTGCCGCCCGTGCCCTGCATTCCGAATGCGGGATTGAAATACTCCTTCGCGGCTGGCGCGAACTCGGTGCGGATGGATTTCCAGTCGCAGTCCAGCTCTTCGGCCGCGATCATGCACAGCGCCGTCAGAATGCCCTGCCCCATTTCCGACTTGTCGATCATGATGGTCACGGAGTCGTTCGGCGCAATCAGCATCCACGCATTCAGGGACGCGGGTGCCACGCCGCCGCCCGCGGCCGCTGCGAGCGCTTCCCTGCGCCCCGGCAGGTAGAAGCCGATCATCAGGCCGGCCGCTCCGGCCATGCCCGCCTTGAGAAAAGCGCGGCGATCCACTCCTGTGATGGTTCCCGCGCTCATGCCGCACCTCCCACTTCCACCGGCTGCTCCTCGAGCGCGGCTTCCTCGCCGCGGATTTCATCAAGCGGCGCGGGTCTGGCCTCGGCCTTGTTCAGCGCGGCGGCGCGGTGTACCGCCTCGCGAATCCGCTGGTAGGTTCCGCAGCGGCAGATGTTCCCCTTCATCGCCTCGTCAATATCCGCGTCGCTGGGCTTCGGGTTCGTCGCCAGCAGGGCAGACGCGGACATGATCTGCCCGGACTGGCAGTAGCCGCATTGCGGCACGTCCACCTCAATCCAGGCGCGCTGCACGGGGTGGCTGCGGTCGGGCGAAAGCCCCTCGATGGTGGTGATCTTTTTCCCGGCGACGGAGCCGACGGGCGTGATGCAGGAGCGCGTCGCTTCGCCATCAATGTGCACCGTGCAAGCCCCACACAGGGCCATGCCGCAGCCGAACTTGGTGCCGGTCATGCCCAGCGTGTCGCGCAATACCCAAAGCAGCGGCATATTCGGCGGCACATCCACCGATTGCGGCTTGCCGTTAATGGTCAACTGAATCGCCATGAGAGTCCTCCGAGGAAGAAGTGCCGGTTTTCCTGCCGGCCGCACGGGTCAAGGTTGGGGAGGGAATCTTCGGCCGGCATTTGCTCGGCAAGATGTTACTGCAAATCAGGCCCTGTTGTCTGCGATTGGGAAGCAGGCGATGTTTCTAGTTTAACCAGCAACCCCGGGGGGCCAGTCCGCATCATAAGAACTAGCCTCAAATAGTGTAGTTGGCTTCTTGCCGATGCTGATCTAGACACCGTGGGCAGCACCATTCCTGAATTCTAGCTATGCTCCGCGCACAATTGAACCCGGCCACACTGGCCAGCCTTTCGACTTGAACCGAGAAGGGAACATAGATTGAACGCTACTGAACTTGCTCGCAACAAATTTAACGCTCTGTTCGCAGCTCATGATGCGAAGGACATTCGCGCAGGCGCGGAGGAGCACAGACCCGCTTTGAACACAGCGAAGAAGCAAGAGAAAAGAACGCCGAGCCCCAATGAGCACTGACCAGAAGAGAGGTTTGCCCATATGACACCGGGAAGCAAGTGCAAGGTGCAGGACGATCTTGTGAATCAGCTCATCGCTTTGAACAACAAACTGAATACTCTCAGCACCACGTTCCTGCACAGCCCACAGGCGCGAGCCGAAGTCCAGGAACGTCGAGAGACGCTCCACGTCGACATCAAGCGGCATCGGGCAAAAGGACACGAAGGCAAGCCTTGTCCTGCCGGCCAGCACCTAAGGTAAGCGCAAGCATATTACTTGACTTAAATTCATGTTTACATCCGATGGTCGCGGAGTTGATACTTCGTCCGAATCCTCGCCACAGCATGGAAGTGTGGAAATAAGTCCTGCTGTTTCTCAAAGAGGCTTGTGGCATCGCTGGTCGGCATATGAAAGCGTTCGTAATATCCTTCGCTACCCTGACGCACAGACTGTTTTGTTACGGAAAGGCGAAGTCTCAGTTTTGCGCGCTTGTGGTCCTCGCGCTGTTTTGCATAGGATGCTCTGGCTCTATTGCTTCTAGCAGTAACAACACTAACAACAACCCGCCATCGCCGCCGTCGCCTTCCACAGCTCCGTTCGGACACGTCTTCCTGCTGGCACTGGAGAACGCGAACTACTCAGATGTGATCGGCAGTTCTTCGATGCCCTATCTGAATGGCCTGGCAAATCAGTACGGCCTTGCAACGCAATACTATGCGAACACTCACCCGTCGATCGGCAACTATATGATGTGGACCACCGGACAAATCCTGACCAACGACGATTCACAAACTCCTCTGACTTTCCCTGTTTCCGTGGACAATGCTGTCCGGGAACTGATCGCGTCGGGAAACAGCTGGAAGCAGTACGCTGAGTCCATTCCTTCGGTCGGTTATGTCGGTGGCGACTCATCTTGCTGCGGCGGGCAATTCTACACGCGCCATGCCCCGCTGCCGTACATGACAGACGCCCAGATGGCCAGCCAGCTTCCGAATATCGTGCCGTTCACGCAACTCGCTACGGACCTCGCCGACAACTCTCTGCCCAACTATGGCTTCATTACTCCGAACGGGTGCGACGATGCTCACGATTGCGGCCTGGACGTGGCGGATAATTGGTTGAAGACGAATATCGATCCGCTGATCAAGAGCCCGGAGTTCCAAAAGAACGGTCTGCTCGTTGTCGCGTTCGATGAGTCAGGGAATGACAATACGAATGGTGGAGGGCGCGTCGCTGCCGTCATCGTCAGCCCGCTGGCTAAGGGCGGCTATCAGTCCACCACGGTCTATCAGCACGAAAGTGTTCTTCGCCTGATGCTCGAAGGATTGGGCGTGAAAACGCTGCCCGGCGCGTCCGCCACAGCGGCGAACATGTGGGAGTTCTTCACGTTCACCCCGCCATCTTAGAAAGGGCGCTTTCAGCGCGGAAACCTGCAGGCCGTGGCTATTTCGTGTTTTTCTTGTGGTCCAGCTTCAGCGTGAGGACGAATTCCTTGCGCGTGTCGAAATTCGAGATCGAGTGCGTCGTGGAGGTTACCCCTTCGTGCTCGGCGTGAATTTCATAGTCGACGTTGAGGTCCAGCCCGCTGAAGCGGAACGTCCCGTCCTGGTCGGAAAGGTGCGTGATGATGTCCTGAGTGTGGACATTCTTTAGATACACCACCGCGGTCTCCACCGGGGTTTCTTCCTTGTCCACTACCGTCCCGCGAACCGTGCGCAGCTCCGATGCCTTATCCTTGGATTTTTCTTGCGCCGGGGAAACCGCCGCAGCCAAGCCGGCAAGCGCGACCAGCACCAGCAATCCCATCGTTCGGCGCATCTTCATGGCTTTCCTCCCGCCGCCGGGGCCGCGCGCGGCGGCTCCATGCGGATGGTCAGGTCCACGCGATTGCCCTGGCGCGTGTCGACTTTGCGCGTTTGCGTCTCGAAGCCGCGCGCCTCGATGACCATTTCATATTCCTCGCCGGGCGGCACGCGGAAGGCCAGCTCGCCCTCGTGGTCGGACATGGCTTCCCAGCGAAATTTCTTTTCTTCTTCGCGGCGCAGCCGGGTGCGCGCGCCGTAAAGCGCGAAGCCGCGATCATTGAACACCGTGGCGAAAATCACAAAATCGTGGGCGTGCGAGCCGCCGGAAGATTGTGGCGGGCGCGCCGGCCCGAACGCAGAAGCTGCGCCCGCCGCGCAGAGCAATCCGAGAAGGGCAACGGTCCAGCGCACAGGGATGGGATGATCCGAAAGGGAGAGGGGATGCCGGAAGGAAGGGACGAGCGCGTCAGACTTCTTCTTCTTCGTCTTCCTCTTCGTCATCGTCCCCAAATTCGTCCCCGTCCTCGGACTCTTCCTCTTCCTCGTCTTCGTCGTCGGAGATGGCGTTGACCTTGACGGGATGGATCTGCACGACTTCCATTTCCGTTTCACACTCGGGGCAGGCCAGAATTTCGCCTTCCTCGACCTCGTCTTCGTCAACGTCAATTTCAGTGGCGCATTCAGGACACCGGACCACGGCGAAAACCTCCTTGGGGATCGGCTTCAGGTCCGCCGCCGGCCGCGAAAAGCCCGCGGAAATTCGGCCGCGCGTTCTGCCGGGTTATTATATAACGCGAAGCGGCCCGGGAGGGAAGCGGCCAGATCGCGTACATGACACCTGGAAGAGAATATCCGGAGCACCCCCTGGTCGGCGTGGGCGGCGTGGTCATCGATCGCGGGCGCGCGCTGCTGATCCGCCGCGGGGGCAAGCCGGCGCATGGCGAGTGGTCCATCCCCGGCGGCCTGCTGGAGGTGGGCGAGACGCTGGAGCAAGGCGTGGCGCGCGAGTTGGCCGAGGAAACCGGACTCGAAGTGCGCGTCGTCGAGCTGATTGAAGCCCTCGAGCGGATTTTCCCCGCACCTCCCGGCCCGCGCGGCGAGCCGGGCGATCCCAAGCACCCGCAATACCACTTCGTCATTCTGGATTATCTCTGCGAGCTTCAGGGCGGCACGCTGCGCGCGGGAAGCGACGCCCAGGAATTTGCCTGGGCCGGCAAGGAAGAGCTCGCAAACTTTAATGTGACTGCGGCAGTCAATCGCGTGGTGAAGAAAGCGTTCGCCATGGCGAAAGATCGAAGCGCAAAATGACCACGCTCCAGAGCGCGGATTACTAAATCGCGCCCCTTCCGGCCGCTCGCCGCGGAGCTGCATCCGAAAAGCCCTTGGGAAAAAAGAGCCGGCTCCGCCGCAATTTGGAGTACTGGTATCTAACGGAATCCCCTTAGGCGCTTTTCTATATCCGTCTGACCTCCCTCGATTTAGCGATTCACAGCGGCATTGGCAGACGGGTTGCTCCTACTTCCCTGGTGAGCGGTGGGGTGATGGCCATTCCCTCGCTTCTTTCCGGCTCGATTCATTCGGCGCTGGATCGATGGCGAACCACACGGATGCCAAATCCGATCGCAGGAGGAAGCTCTTCATGTTCAATGAACTGATCGAATCTACTTCGCAGAAGAAAAGGACCAACACGCCCTGGTCGGTGATTGCTTCCGCTGTGATTGAGGTGTTGGTGCTTTCTGTGCTCGTTCTGATTCCTCTGATTTATACACAGGCGCTTCCCGCGGCGATGCTGACGACCCTTCTGGTCGCCCCGCCGCCGCCACCTCCGCCTCCCCCTCCACCGGTGAAAACAATCGAAAAGCCGGTTGCGCGATTGATCCAGTCGGGCAAACTACTGCAGCCGCGGGCGATTCCCAAGGACGTGGCCGTGTTCAAAGAAGCCGAGCTTCCGCCCGACGTGACCGCCAACAATAACAACCAGAGCGGCGTGTTCGGCGGCATTCCGGGACAGGGACTGATGGCCGAAGGCTCTGCTCTTCCGCCGCCTCCCAAGGCCGCCGCGCCTGTGCGAATCAAGCAGGGCGGCGCGGTCACCGCGGCGTCCATCATCACGCAGACGAAACCGGCCTATCCGCCTTTGGCGCGCCAGGCGCGCATTCAGGGTGTCGTGGTCCTGCACGCCATCATCGACAAGGAAGGCAAGGTCGCGCAGCTCGAGGTCGTTTCAGGGCACCCGCTGCTGGTGCAGTCGGCATTAGACGCCGTAAAACAGTGGCGCTACAAACCCACACAGCTGAACGGCGAGCCGGTGGAGGTCGACACCACCATTCAAGTCACGTTCACCATGGGTGGTTAGTGTGAGACCAGGATTAAGCGAGGCCAGCGCCTGCCTTGAGGCGGGCGCTGGAACAATTTCAGTGGAATTTTCGGCCTGACTGGCGCCAGCCGTAACGGCCGATGAGCGGGACGAACCGGCAGTTGAACAGCGAGTGCGATTTCAGCTTGCCGTTTTCCAGCTTGCCCTGCATCAGCATTTGATTCTCCGTGTCGCCGACGGGAATGACCAGGCGCCCGCCTTCTCGAAGCTGACCAACAAGCACCTGCGGAATTTCCGGCGCGCCTGCGGTGACCAGGATGGCGTCG
>Ga0210398_10002097_pt1 | contig 19709 bp, 19 predicted proteins | sample IncBWC4OmetaG_FD_161047 | JGI IMG/M metagenome (GOLD analysis project Ga0210398, IMG submission 161047) | Forest soil microbial communities from Barre Woods Harvard Forest LTER site, Petersham, Massachusetts, United States - Inc-BW-C-4-O | ecosystem: Environmental > Terrestrial > Soil >...
CCCGCCGCGCGCCTGCGACATCGCGCGCTTGTGCGCGTCGGCCGAAATTGCCATCGCGCGCCGCATCGCGTCCAGCTCCGCCGGCTCCTTCTTCAGCCGCGCCTCGTGAATGATGTCGCGCGGATCGACGATCGACGACGGGCCCACACCGATTCGCGGCCGCATCGACTGCGCCCATCGAATCATCTTCATCACCCGCTCATCCATCTTCTCGTTCAGCCCGAGCGGGTAATGCACGCGTTCACTCTTTTCGAGATAGCGCGGAAGAATCTTTTCGAGCTCATCGATAACGTAGGCCTTGTCGGCGCCGTACTCGATTATCGCGCCCTCGATTCCAGCGCGCCGCCCTGTCCACGTCTCGCGCTCCTTGTCGCGCGGCCGCACGAACATCACGAACTCGCCGTCGGGATGTCCCGGCGACAGCAGGGCCACCGACTCCGGCTCCGCGAATCCGGTGAGATAGTAGAAGTCGCTGTCCTGCCGATAAACGAACTCGACGTCGCCCGATCGCACCGACACCGGCGCGCTCGGCAGGATCGCAGTCGCACCCGGCGCGATCGCTTCCATCATGCGCTTGCGCCGCGCGCGAAAAGTTTCGCTTGAGTTGTGCCCGTTAGCGCCCATCACCATTCATTACGCCATGGGCTCCGTCTCACGGCAATCCCGCGCGTGGCACTTCAACCTGGGTGGTTTCGATTCTTCCGCCGCGCTCCGTTCGGCATTTCTCAGGATCGGAATTCGGCGCTGTCGCGACGAACAGCGTCCGCCCGTCGGCGCCGCCGAGCATGCAAGCGAACGCATCGGTCTCGACCTTGATTCGCTCGACAACCTCGCCGCCCTGCCTCACCCGAATCACTTCGGAGGCCGTCGGACAGGCCACCCAAATCGCATTATCCGCGTCGAGGCAAATTCCGTCGGGCAAACTATTACCAAGCTCGGCCCACACGCGCCGATTCGCGAGCGATCCGTCGGCGCTGATATCGAACGCCGTCAAGCGGCGCGCAAACGTCTCACCGACGATCAGTGTTTTTCCATCCGGCGTGATCACCATGCCGTTGGGGAACATCATTTCTTCGGCCACGACGCGTGACGTTCCGTCCGGCCCGGCCATCACCAGCGTCGTCCCACGCGGCGTCTCGCCCTTGTGCAGATCGAAGCCGAAGTTCCCGACGTAGGCGCGCCCGCGCGCGTCGACCACCATGTCGTTGCAGTCGAAGAGCGCGAGCTTGAACATGTCCGCGGCCAGCTTCAGCCCGTCTCGATCGAGCCGCATCAGCTTGCGGTCGGTCATCGACACGACGAGCATCCGTCCATCGGGCAACCATCCGAGTCCCGACGGCCGCCCTGGCACGTCGCACACGACCTCGCGCTTTCCGGTTGTATCGACCGCAAGCACCTGGTGCGCGTGCATGTCGGAGAAATAAAATTTCCCGTCATGCCATCGCGGCCCCTCAGGAAACGCCAAGCCGTCAACTAAAACTTTCAGCGTCCGCATCGTCACTCCTGTTGTCAGTCGAGCGCGCCCTTTGCTCGTAACGCCTCGACCTCCGCGGCGCTGTATCCGAGCAGCCCGGTCATCACCTCATCAGTATGCTGCCCGAGGGTCGGCGCCGCCTTCGTCACTTCGCATGGAGTCCCGCTCATCCGCCACGGTATTCCGCAATGCTGCCGTTTACCCACTTCGGGGTGATCGCGATAGATGAAGTAGTCGCGCGCGTTGAGGTGCGGATCCTCGGAGATGTACTTGCTATCGGCGCAGGCGCCGGCCGCGACCCCAGCCGCTTGCAGAGTATCGACGACATACGCGACCTTGCGCGTCGCCGTCCACGAACTGACTATTGCTTCGAGGTCGTCTTCGTTCTCCTTGCGCGCGGCGAGCGTCTTGAATCGCGGATCATTAGCCAGTTCAGGTTTACCTATTGCTCTAGCCAGTCGCGCCCACTCGTCGTCGTTCGAACATACTATCGAGACCCATTGGTCGATGGTGACGTCGAGGATTTTCTCCGGCAGGTCCACGCATTTGAACAGCCCATGCGGCGCCATCAACGGATCGCGATTGCCGTTGCGCTCGGGCTCGCGCCCGTTCATCGTGTATTCCAAAATCCCTTCTGCCAGAAGGTCCATCGCACATTCCCACTGGCTCATGTCGATGTACTGACCCTCGCCGGTTTTTGCGCGATGGAACAGCGCGGTGATTATCGCGAACGCGGCATGCACGCCCGCGTTCGGGTCCGCATAGCTGAACCCCGCGTGCATGGGAGGAAATCCCTTATAGCCAGTCAGAGCAGACAGACCCGACAACGGCACCTGCGCCGGACCGTACGCGACATAGTCACGATAGGGTCCGGTGTCGCCGTAACCCGACAGAGTAGTCATTACTACATTCGGATTTACCTTCTTCACTTCCTCGTAACCGAAGCCCATCTTCTCGAGCACGCCCGCCGCGAAGTTGTTAATCACGACGTCGCTCTGTTTGATCAGGCGCCACGCCGCTTCCTTCGCCTCGGGATGCTTGAAATTAAGCGACAATGATTTCTTGCCCTGGTTGTATTGATTGAAGTAGCCCGACTTGTTGAGGCTGTTGAACACGCCGTCCGGCCATGGCGGCAGCATCCGCGTCACGCACGGCCGCGTCTTGGTCTCAATCCTGATCACTTCGGCGCCAAGATGCGCCAGTTGCAGGTTGCAGTACGGTCCAGCCCACACCCAGGTGAAATCGCAAACTCGAATTCCCGCCAGCGGAGGTTTCGTCGCCATCGCTAAATCACACCCTTGCGCTTGAGTCCGTCGAGCCGCTCATCCGAAAGCCCGAGCTCTTGGCCGAAGACTTCGGCGTTATGCTGTCCGAGCGTCGGCGCCGGCCGCCGAATTTCCCACGGCGTGCGCGCGAACTTCAGCGGCGCGCCCGGATACTTATGCGTGCCAGCGACCGGCTGCGCGATCTCGACGAAAAATCCGCGCGCCTTCAGATGCTCGGAGTTGAGCAAATCGCCCATCGTCGACACCGGCGCGAACGGCACCCGCTTCGCCTGCGCCTTGCGATACAAATCGAGCACGGTCTGCTGGCTGACCCATTCTTCGAGCATCGGCCGCAGCGCGTCCCAGTTGAGCGCGCGCACCAGCCGATCCTTGAAAATCTCCATCTCCGCCCATTCGGGATTTCCCATGATTTCAACGAAATTGCGCCACTGATGCTCCTCGATGCAGCAAAGATAAATGTAGCCGTCCTTGCACTGCATCGTCTCGACCGGCTGCAGCGGCTTCTGACCGAGGCGTGTCGCGATCATCTTCATATACGGCCAGTACTCGAACGTCATCTCGAGGATCGACGCGACCGATTCCTGCACCGACACCTCGATATGCTGGCCGGCGCCGTCGCGAAGTTGCGCGAACGCCGCGGCAATCGTCGCGGTCGCGCCATGCGCTCCGCCCTGGTATCCGGCCTGATGCCCCGCGGTCTTCAGCGGTGGCAACTCCGGATGCTCCGGGCCGCCGCCGTTCAGGACGCAGACGCCTCCCGCGCACCAAATAGTCAGATCTTCGGCGCGGTAGTCGCGATACGGACCCGTCAGTCCGAACGGCGTTATCGACGTCATGATCAATTTCGGATTCGCGCGGCGCATCGATTCGTAGGTGAGGCCGACGCGATCCATCTCGGGCGGAGTGACGTTGTGAATCAGGATGTCGGCCTTCGCGACCAGCTTCTCCAGAATCTCGAATCCCTCGGGCTTGGTGATGTCGAGCGTGACGCCGCGTTTGTTGGTGTTGAGGTAGAGGAACAGTCCGCTGGTTTCGGGATTCGGTTTGTCGCCCGGAAACGGGCCGCGCGTGCGCGAACGATCGCCAACTCCCGGCCGCTCGACCTTGACGACCTCGGCGCCCATGTCCGCCAGCAGCTTGCTGCAATACGGCGCGGACACCATCTCGCCCACTTCAACGATCTTTAAACTGGATAAAGCTCCCGCCATCGATACTCCGCCAGCAGAGGTTGCTGGATTCTATTCCGGAAATACTTGCCTGAAGGGCTTAACCTCGACGCGCTCGAACACTCCCCCGTTCACGTAGGGATCGCTGTTCGCGAAGGCGCGCGCCTCGGCCTCGCTCTCCATATCCACAATGATAAGGCTGCCGCTGCCGTCGGTGAACGGCCCCGCGATTTTCAGCTTCCCCGCTCGATCGAGCGGCCGCAGATTCTCGAGATGCGCCGGCCGAATCTTCGGCCGCAGCGCGGCGCCGTCGGGTCCATCGTGGCCGATAATCACGAACAACATCGCATTAGTCCTTCAGAAGAAAACCGCCGGAATGAGCCCGTGTTAATTAGCACGGCCAGCCAACTCCCGCAAAATCGCAATGTATGGTCTCCCGGCCCGAGGCACCGGCCACGAAACTCAGTTTCCGCCAACTTTCACGGCGACGGCGTTTCCCGTGTTGAAGTTCTGAGCCCATTGCTCAACTTTCAGCATGTAGGGGCCGGGCTGCGCAATCTGTCGGTATTGCTGGATCATCGCCAGCACGTCCTTCGGCCGATCAAGCCCATAATAAGCGTAGGCAATATAGGCAATCGTCTCAGGATTCTGCGGCCGTATAAGGTTGGCGCGGTTAAGATCATCGAGCGCCTGGTTGTCCTGACGAATCCCGACATAGAAGTTCCCGCGCGCGGAGTAGCCGAGCGCAAAATCCCCGCCCTCATCGAGGGCCTGGTCAAAAAGGCGAATCGCTCCCTTTTGATCGCCGGCGCTCCAAGCGACATTTCCTCGATCGACATCGGCAAAGCCTTTCAGACTCGCCAACCGCGGGTTTTTGCTCACCGATTTCTGGGCATCGTTTGCAAGACTAGTCATCATCGCGTACGAACCGCCCCATCGCGGCTCCAGAGCTTCCATCGCGCTGACCCTGATCGAGTAGCTCAGCGGGACGCTTGCAATGCCGACGCTATAAACGTGGTCCAAACTCTTGTCGTCGCCCTCTGCCTTCGCCACGTCCAGCAACAATGCGTAAGCGATGCTGGATTTCGGGTTCAACTTGATGGCTGTGACAGCCTCTGCGGCGGCTTCGCTCAGCCGACTCACCATTTCGTTCATCTGCTGTTCTGACGTTTCATTCGCATATCGATTTCCCCTCGCCTGCCACCCCAGCTCTGCGCGATACTTGGCGCGGGCCAGATGAGCCGGATAGGACGTCGGTTCAAGCTTCACCCAGTCGTCGAGAATAGGACCCAGCGCAGGGTCGGCAAAGGCGAATGCGTCGAAGGCGACAGCCAAGTTGGCCTCTTCCAGTATGTTTGCCTCGAAGGACTGCTGATAAGAATTGAGTTTCGCATCGAGCGCCTGGAACTTTCGATCGCGCAGGTCCTGGATCAGCTCAGCTTTGTTCGCGGTGAACGGCGGAGTCAGTATCTTCAGCGGACCGCGGACGCTGGTCGGCGGGCGGTTACGGATTCGCCCGATGATCAGCAACACGATCCACAGCGCCAATACTCCCCATATAATATTGGTCACTTTGCGACTGGTGCTTGTAGCCATTTTCGGCCGGGCCCGAATCCAGTTGACTGGGCGAGGTCGGTAACCTAACAACTAGTCGGACCTTCAACAAGCAGCTAACAGTCTGTGACTGGATTTACATGGCGCAAACCGGACAAACTCCTTCGGCCGAACCGACACCCTTTGAATCGGCCAATGCGTTCCCGCGGCGGGCGGTCGCCGCGCTGGCGGCAATAGTCATGGCGATCGCAGTTGCAGTAGCGCTGATTTCGATTAACGATCCGGAGTGGCTGTCGATGCGGCTCGAGCGACACGCGACAATGGAGACTCCCGGTGGCGCGCGCAAGCCCGCCGATCCTGCGGTGCTTGCGAGATATCCGGTGCTAGCGACCGGATGGAACGGATCGCCGATTCCCTTTCTTCCCCGGCCAACCGGCGCCGACTCGATGGTCCGTGAATCTGAGGACCGGTGCCTTCACTCACGTTCAGACCGATATCTACTTGCCTGACGTTGTTCCGATAAACCTGTCGCGAACTTACTCTTCGTTCGATTGCTACTCGTATCGTGACTTTGGCGCCGCGACGAGCGCCTCCTACGAAATCTACCTCGTCGGCAACAACACGGTGTACAGCTACATCGACATGATGTTCCCGGACGGCTCGATCGTGCACATGCCGCGCGTATCTCCCGGCACCAGCTACAACGCCACCTATGAACATCGCGCTGCTGCCGGCGATAGCGCAGATATCTTCGACCAGGCCCGGCTATGGTGGCATAGCCCGTGGTACTTCAGCTCGATGAAGGACGGGACCGGCATGGTCTTTCCCGCGTCGAGGTGGTCAAGAGAATGGGGTCAGAAGGCGATCATCATGATCCAGGATGCCAAGGCCAACGTATTGGACATCGGGCGCGACGAGTCCGGAAACATTCTGGCGATCACGTCGCCCAACGGCCAGAAGGTCGTTCTTAAGCCTGACAAGAAGAATCGAATAGTTAGCGCGAATGATTCTCATGGCTACTCTGTTTACTATGGATACGACGAGGGTGGGCGTCTGACCGACGTGACCGATTCGAAGGGCAATCTGACCAAGTACAGCTACGACATCGACAACAACATGTTGACCATCATCGAGCCCGATGGGCGCACCTGGCTGACCAACGAATATGACAAGCGCCATCGCGTCACCGGCCAGACCTACCTCGATGGTAGCCACTCGCGTTACAGCTACGGCGCGCCGGATCCTTCAGGTGCTACCACAACACAGGTGACCGGTCCCGATGGATCGATCGACACCTATACCTTCGATAAGCAAGGCGCGCTGATGAATCATAGGCATGAGTCCCCTCACACCTGATCCTTGTCCAGTGCCGAGCTCCACTTGCGCGACGTGCGGCCTTCCCAGCCGCGCTTGTGGTATGCGTACCCGACAATCAGCGGCACTGCGATGGTCGCCTCGCAGTACACCATCTGCTCGTAGGTGGTGTCGACCTTGCCCCAGCTGCTGGCTTCCTTGAGCGTGCTGCCCGAGAGTGCGCCATCACGCACGTCGGCGACGGTTATCTGAATCGCGTACTTGTGCATCGGCACGTCATGCCCCAGCACTTCCGCGGCGACCACGATGTCCTGCGCGAAATTCTTCGGCACACCGCCGCCGATCATGAAGAGCCCAGTGCTTTCGTTTTTCACCTTGAGCCGCGTCAGCTCGTAAAAATCCTTGGCGCTGTCGATCGAGACTTTCGGTTTGCCGTGACGCGCCGCTTGATGCGCCACCAGTCCGAACCCGGCCGAGCAGTCGCTGAATGCGGGACAGAAGATCGGCACCTCTTCGCGAAACGCCTCGAGCACGATACTGGCGCCGGTCTTCGCGCCCGTCTCGGACAGGTACTTGCCCATCTCGCCGACGAATTCGCGCGACGAGTACGGGCGAGGCTCGAGGCTGTCGGTGATTTTGTGAATCGTCTCGTCGCAGATGCGCAGCTCGTCTTCGTCGATCAGGGTGTCGTAGATGCGATCGATATGCATTTCGCGCAGCTTGTCGTCGTCGAGCCCGTATTTGAAGCGATCCTCCGCCATCCAATGCTTGAAGCCGAGCGCCTCGAAGAAATCCTGGTCGACGATGTTGGCGCCGGTGCTGACGATCGCGTCGACCATGTGATTGCGAATCATGTCGGCGAAGACGCGCTTGAGCCCCGCGCTGATAAGCGATCCGGCGAGACAAAGGACGACGCCGCATTCGCGATCGCGCAGCATGCGGTCGTAAATCGTCGCCGCGCGATGCAGGTCGCGGGCGCTGTACGCCATTTGCCCCATCGCCTCGACAATCGGCACGACGCTTTCGCGCGTGATATCGACGTGCTCGATCGGTTTTTTCAGAAACTCTGATTTGTCGCTCATTGGGGTTCCCCGAAATGTCTTCGATTTATTCGCCGATGGTACGCAGCGGGCAGGTTGTACGCTACTTCAGCGGACCGATTCGGCCCACCCCGGTCCAGTAGAACATAAAATTCATCGTGGCGAGCCCGATGAGAAACACAAACGCCATGACGTCGGTGCGCGTCACCGGGTACTCGATAAATGTCGTCGGCTCGTGACTGAAGCCGAAGCCGCGCGCTTCCAGAGCCATCGCCATGTTATTTGCCTTGCGCAGCGCGCCCATGAAAACGGGAATGACGACCGGCACGTAGCGCCGCACGCGCTCGAGCGGGCCGCCCTGGTTGAAATCGTAACCGCGCAACCGCTGCGCATCGACGATCGTCACGGCAGAGTCGATAAACAGCGGGACCAATCGAAATGAGAGCGAAATCGCGAAGCTGACGCGATACGGCACCCGCATCCGCTGGAGCCCGTAGGTGAACTCCTCGATCTTGGTGGTCGAAAGAAACAGCACCGACGCCGCCAGCAATTCTGCCAGCTTGATCCCGCGGCCGAAGCCAAACACCAGCGACAATCGGCTCACGTGAAAGACCGGAATGTTCACCAGCACGGCGCCCCGCCGGTAGAAAACCATCCATGCAATCGTCGTGGTGAAGACCAGGATCCCGAACAGCCATCGCAAGCGGTAGAAGTTCGGCCACGAATGGGTAAGTTGCGCGATCCACAGCATGACCAATCCGACCGGCAACAGCGCAATCGGCTGGTCGACCCAGTAAACCGACCAGAACATGACGAACAGCGCGAACACCTTCACGGTCGGATGTAGACGATGAACGAAGGTGCCGCGATCGATGTACAGATAAATCGGCATCAGTCGCGCCCCTTCACCCACGCGACGAATTCGTCGGTGGTCAGGGCCTGCGTGCCGAAGCGGCGGCTTAACTCGGTGATTTCCGGCGCCCGAAATGACGACGACCGCAGCAACTCGTCCTGCATGAAGAACTCGCGCACGCCGCCGTCGAAAATTTTTGCGCCCTTGCGCATCAGCACGACGCGGCGCGCATACTCGGCTACCAGCCACGGGGTGTGCGTGATGATCACGATGGCGATTCCGGCGCGGTTGAGGTCGCGCACCAGCGCCATCATTCGAAGTTGCTCGCGATGGTCGAGGCCGGTGGTCGGCTCGTCTAGAATCAGCATCCGCGGCCGCAGCACGAGCACGCTCGCAACCGCCAGGCGCTGGCGTTCGCCCTTGCTCAGCAGGAACGGGTCGCTCTGGCGCTCGTTCTGCAGGCCGACGGCCTCGAGCGCCTCGTCGCATCGACGGCGAATCTCGTCCTCAGCGAGGCCGAAGTTGCGCGGGCCGAACGCGACCTCGTCTTCGACGGTGGCGGCAAAAATCTGATGGTCCGGATTCTGGAACACGTACGCGACCGCGCGCGCCGTCTCCGCGGGACGCATCAGCGTGCGGTCTTTGCCGTCGATCGTCACGCGGCCCATCGCAGGCTGCAGGAGACCGACGATATGCTTGGCCAGCGTGGTTTTGCCGGAGCCGTTCTGCCCGACGATTGCGAGGAACTCTCCAGCTTCGACTTTGAGATCGATCGAATCGAGCACGCGTGGGCCGTCCGCGTAGCTGAAGCTGACGTTCTCGATTCCGATGAAGGAGGGACTCGTCGAGGCGGCGGCCGGCGGAGGTTTGACTGGAACGTCGGGAGATCCCTCGATTAGGGTCTTCGCGAGACGTGGGTAGGCCTTCAGGATGGCTTCCAGAGCCTCGTCGACGTCTTTTGGTTGCGCCTCGATCCCGAGCAGCTCGAGCGCGCGACCCAGCCCGGGCGGGCGCACGCCGCACGCCGTGAGCAGTTCGGTGCGCGCGAACACTTCGGCCGGCGGACCATCGGCGGCTACCTCGCCCTCGCGCAGAACGATTATCCGATCGGCGGCGCGCAGTTCCTCGGACTCGTGCTCGATTACAATGAGGCTCAGGCCTTCAGCGCGCAGCTTCGCGATCAACTGGAAAACTTCCGCCCGGCCCTCGGGATCGAGATCGGTGGTCGGCTCGTCGAGCACGATAACCGACGGGCGCAATGCCAGCACCGACGCGATCGCAAGCCGCTGCTTCTCGCCGCCCGATAATGACATCGGATCGCGATGCTCGAAGCCGCGCAGCCCGACCGCTTCGAGCGCCGGCATGATTCGCCGATCCATCTCGGCGCGGTCCATGCCGACTTGTTCCATCGCGAAGGCGACTTCGTGCGCGACGTTGGTCGAAAACAATTGCGACTCGAAGTCCTGGAAGACCATGCCGACCTTCGGCGCGACATCGCAGACGCGGAGATGTTCGAGCGGCTCGCCAGCAATAGTGACCGCGCCGCGGAAATCGCCGTCCTCGAATTCCGGGACGATGCGATTCAAGCATTTCGCGAGCGTCGACTTGCCGGCGCCCGACGCGCCCATCACGCCGATCGTCTCGCCCGCGGCCTGCGCGAAACTTACCGCTCGCAGCGCGGGACGGTCGGCGCCGTGATAGGTGAAGGTCACGCCTTCGACCGACGCCGCGTGTGCGGCGGGAACTGAAGCAGGAATTTGAGCGTCGGTTTTCACATCATAAACAGGCCCGCGAATGCCAACAGCAAAAACGGGCCGACAATTATTAAAACGGGTTTATCGAATGGTGCGACGCTCATCCAAGCGGGCAGGAACTTCGGCACCCAATAGCCAGTCGAGAGCAGGTTGCCAAGGATCCAGGCGCCGCCCTCGCCCACTATCAGCAACGCGAATCCGGTCGCTCGAAATGCGACCGGCTTCAGTTTCGCCTGCGGCATCACGTCGGTGTAGAGCATCCGGCCCTTTTTCACGCGCGGATAGACGGCGGCGAGGATGAACGGCGAGAGCGCGAGCGCCGAAATCATGTTGTTGAATATGATCACGTTGCCGAGCATCACGAACGGCCGGATGACGAGCACGTTGTCGGCCCATCCGACCAGGTCGGCGCAGAGCACGCTCGCGGCCAGGCATGCGACGACGTACTTGAAAATTACCATCGGTGAGCGCCAAACGGGACTCTCGCCGCGGGCGATCAATTCCCAGACTTTGTACGGAATCCAGCCGTACGCCAGGTTGGCGAAGAATCCGAAAATATCGCCGGGCGAGACGCCGCCGAAAAAATCGCCGATCATATTCCCGATCGCGGAACCCCACGCTGCGGCCGGACCGAACAGAAACGAGCACACGACTGGAATCGCGTTTGCGGGGCGCAGCTCGGTGACGCCGGGAATCAACGGAACGACTTTGAACGGCACCAGCACGGCGGCGTAGAGGGCGGCGGAGATCGCGCACAGCACGACCATCCGCGTGTTGCGCCACATCAGGCGAAGATCGCTCATCGGGGTATAATCAGGTGATCGGCGGCCAGCTTCATCTTGACGCTGACCAGTATCCCGAGCGTCGATTCTCACGCAAGCGGGTCGATCGCCGGACGCCTCCCGCCATGTTGAGGTTCCCGGAATGCGCTGATAGACAGTTGGGCGACAGAGAACCCTTGGCGGAGATTTATGAGCGACGAAAAAGATCGGCTCGGCGACAAGCTGCATGATGTCGACGCCGCGCGCGAGGACCAGTGGGCGAAGCAGCGCGACGAAGAGATCCTGGCAAAGCTGCGGAGCAAGTACGTCAAGGCGATCGCTTGTCCGCAATGCGGCCAGAAGCTGGAAGCTCGGGTCGCGATCGGCGTCGGCGGGATGGCGTGTCCGGACCGGCACGGCGCGTGGGCCGATCGGGAAACGCTCGATCAGCTTGAAGCGGGTCTGCAAAAGGCGGCTGCGGTCCGTCACGAGTCAGTGGGCGAACAGGTTTTCGACGATATCGTCGACGAATTGAGTCACAGACATCCCAAAGAGATCGATTGCCCCGATTGCAGCTCACGGCTCGCAGCGCGCGCTGCGATCACTCCGGGCTCGGCTGGATTGGCCGGGATGTCCTGTCCGAAAGGTCACGGCGCGTGGATCGATCAGGACATGCTGGCGGAAATTCGCAATCGCCTGGATGGCCCCGTAGGCGATCCCCGGTAGCTTTTTGGTTAATCTCGGTTCATGCCGATCTACGAATATCGATGCGAGAAGTGCCGCCGCATCTCCAGCGTCTTAACGACGCGCATCAGTGAAAAAGTCGAGGCAGTGTGCGCGCACTGCGGCGGTAAAAAAATGAGCCGGCTCATGTCGCGCTTCGCGATGCCGCGTAGCGAAGAATCGCGGATGGAAGCGCTGGCGGACCCGTCGCGGATGGGGAATGTCGACGAGAACGATCCGAAGAGCGTCGCGCGGATGATGAAGCGGATGGGTCAGGAGATGGGCGACGAGTTCGGCGGCGCGGAGTTTGACGAGGCGGTGGAGGAGATCGAGAGCAGCGGCGACTTAGGCGACGGCGGCTCGGGCGAGGAGGACCTTTAGGAGGCGTTGCGGACAGTTAGTCGGCTTCCAGCATGACTATCGCCGCGGCGGCCATCCCTTCGCTCCGGCCCAGCGCGCCGATCCCCTCGGGACTCGAGGCCTTCACGTTGATGCGCGATTGATCTGCGCCGAGCGTGGCGCCGAGTCGCGCGCGCATCGCGTCGAGATGCGGCTTCAGCTTCGGCTGCTCGGCGAAGATTGTCAGATCGGCGTTGCCAAGGCGCCATCCTTGATCGCTCGCCAGCTTCCACACGGCCGCGAGCAGTGCGATCGAGTCGGCGTCCTTGTAGCGCGGGTCGCTGTCGGGAAAATGACGGCCGAGGTCGCCGGCGCCGAGGGCGCCGAGGATTGCGTTGGCGAGCGCATGGGTGGCGACGTCGGCGTCGGAATGGCCGCGCAGTCCCCGGTCGTGTTGGATCTCGACGCCGCCAAGCACGAGCCGGCGTCCCGCTTCGAGCGGGTGAAAATCGAAGCCGTTGCCCACGCGATATCGCGTCGTCATTGCTTGTAGCCTCGCGCGCGGATGCGTCCGGCGAGCGCATTATTTGCGCTGCGCCCGACTGCGTTGACAACCGTCATTTCACTCGCCAAGCTTTCTTCTCAACTCGCTCCCTCAGGAGGGTCGTCCGCAATGCCCGCATTTGTGAAGAACCCGAAATTCATCATCGGCACAATCGTGGTCCTGTGGGTGGCCTACGTCATCTACGCAAATTTTCAAATCGAGATGGTCACGTTCTACCTGCTGCCCTTCAACATCCTGAAACTGCAGCTCAGGCTCTCGGCCGTGATAATCGGCGCGGCGATTTTCGGCGCGGTTGCCACCGTCGTCATTCACTGGCTATGGGTGCGGCCTTCGAACAGTTCATCGACTGCCACTTCGCCAATACCGCCGCCGGCGCCGTCCACTCCGAGAAGCAGCACGGTAGCCTGAGCGCCTGCCTTCAACACCGTTTCACTCGAGGGACCGATCAGCAAACCGTCAGCGCGCGAGATCGAGCTGAAAATCCCCGAGCCCTGGCCGCCGGTCGGTGTAGCCAAATATGCGTCGCCCTCGCGCTCGAGTCTGACCCGCACGAATTCGGTGAGGTCTTTCGAAGTCTTGATGTCGACGGCGCATCGCGCCCGCACGCGCGGCAATCCGACGCGACGGTGCCCGCTCATCTTGAGCAGAGCGGGGCGCGCGTACAGATAGAAACAGACGAGGGTTGAGACGGGATTTCCCGGCAGGCCGAATACCGGGCGATAGCCGACGGTGCCGAACTTGAGCGGACGGCCCGGCTTTTGCGCGACGCCGTGAAACAACTGCCGCATCCCGAGTTCGTTGAGCGCGCCTTTGACGTGATCGAACTGGCCGACTGAGACACCGCCCGTCGACAGCATCCCGTCGAAGGTCATCGCCTCGGCCAGGCGCTCGCGAATCTCACGCGCCTCGTCGCGCGCCACCTTGAGGATGACGGCCTCGGCGCCGGCTTCGCGAATCGCGCCGGCCAGCGCATAGGCGCTCGAATTGACGACCTGCGCTCCGACGGGAGGCTGATCGACGTCGACCAGCTCATCACCGGTGGCGACGATCGCGACGCGCGGACGGCGAATGACTTCGACCATCGCGCGATTCACCGACGCCAGCATCCCAAGGTCGGCCGGCGTGAGCGTCTTGCCCGCAGACATCACCATCTCGCAGAGACGCAAATCCTCGCCGCGCGGCCGGATGAAAGCGCGATGCTCCGCCGACGCGAGAAACTCGACGACTTCGCTAACCCCTCGCGTCCGCTCGACCGGGATGACGGCGTCCGCGCCCTCGGCGATCGGCGCGCCGGTCATCGTGCGAACCGTCTCGCCGGTTCCGACGCGACGCGTCGGCATCTGGCCGGCGCCAACAGTCTCGACCACCTTCAGCTTGACCGGAGTCGCCTCGGACGCTTTGGCAACGTCGGCGGCGCGCACCGCATAGCCGTCCATCGCGGAGTTGTCGAAGCCCGGAATGTCGCGCGGCGAGCTGATAGTTTCGGCCAGCACGCGGCCAAGAGCGTCGAGAATTGGAATCCGCTCAACGCCGAGTGGAGCCACGTTCTCCAGCACGATTTGAAGGGCCTGATCGGCACTAATCATGAGAGAACAAGGATACGCGGCTTTGGCTCGGGATTGAACCTCAGCCCTGTGCATCCTACATTTCCGGATTCTCGACCACGGTGAGTTTTTGGTAGATGATTAAGTTTGAATTCGACGGAGGATGATGGGGCCTGATGAGACGAATGCTTGAGCGCCGCGTGGTTGTAACCGGAGTGGGTCTGGTAACGCCGCTCGGAGTTGGAGTGGAAAAGAACTGGGACGCCCTGATGGCGGGACGGTCCGGTATCGGACTGATTACGCGCTTCGACGCCTCGGAATTTCCCGCGCGCATTGCGGGCGAGGTGCGGGACTTTGTGCCCGAGGATTGGATCGAGAAGCGCGACATCAAGAAGATGGACCCGTTCATCCAGTATGCGGTCGCGTCGGCCGAGCAGGCGATGCGCCAGTCGGGGCTTAAGATCACCGAAGAGAACGCAGACAATGTCGGCGTCCTGATCGGCGTCGGCATCGGCGGCCTCTGCACGATCGAGGAGTACCACAAGGTCTTCATCGAGACGGGGCTGCGTCACGTCACGCCATTTTTTATTCCGAAGCTGATAAGCAACCTGGCGCCGGGGCAAATCTCGATTCGATACGGCGCGCGCGGCGCCAACCTCGCGACTACCAGCGCATGCGCGTCGGGCAGTCATGCGATCGGAGAGGCCTACCGGATGATCCGGCTCGGCTACCTTGACGCCGCTATCACCGGCGGCTCGGAGGCGGCGATCACGTCGCTCGGCGTCGGCGGATTCGTCGCGATGCGGGCGCTGTCGACGCGCAACGAGACGCCCGAGAAAGCGAGCCGTCCGTTCGACAAGGAGCGCGACGGATTCGTGATGTCGGAAGGATCTGCGGCGCTGATTCTCGAAGAGCGCGATGCCGCAATCAAGCGCGGTGCGAACATCATTGCCGAGATCTGCGGTTATGCCGCCAACAGCGACGCCTATCACATCACCTCGCCGGCGCCCGAGGGACGCGGCGCGGCCAAGTGCATGCGGATGTGTCTCGAAGACAGCGACCTCGATCCCAACGAGGTCGACTATATCAATGCGCACGGCACTTCGACTGAGCAGGGCGATCTGGCCGAGACTCAAGCGGTCAAGCATGTTTTCGGCGAGCGCGCCGCCAAGCTTGGGATCAGCTCGACCAAGTCGATGACCGGGCACACGCTCGGCGCGGCCGGCGCGATCGAGTCGGTCTACACGGTGCTCGCGATCAGTCGCGGAATGCTGCCGCCGACTATCAACCAGGAAGTTCCCGATCCGCTGTGCGACCTCGACTACGTGCCGAACAAGCCGCGGCCGGCGAAGATTCGAATCGCGCTGAATAATTCATTCGGCTTCGGTGGCACCAACACGACGCTGGCCTTCAGGCCTGCCAACCAGGACTGAAGCGGTCATTTCATGGGCTCAAGAATTGTTTCCACCGGACGGGCCGTCCCGCGCACCGCACTGACCAACAAGGACCTCGAGCGGTACATGGAGACGTCCGACGAGTGGATTCGCTCGCGCACGGGAATCGGCACTCGCCACGCGATGCGACAAGGCGATTCGCTCGCGCAAATCGCGACCGACGCGAGCCGCATCGCGCTCGAGCGCGCGGGCGTCAAGCCCGGCGACCTCGACGCGATCATCGTCGGCACAGTGTCGTCGGAATACGCGTTCCCGTCTTTCGCGTGTCAGATACAGTACGGGCTCGGCATCACGTCGATACCGGCCTTCGATGTCGCGGCCGCCTGCTCGGGCTTCGTGTACGCGGTTCAGGTTGCGGACGCGCAAATGCGTGCCGGCGACTTCAAGCGCGTGCTCGTCGTCGGAGCGGATGCGCTGTCCACGATGGTCGATTGGAACGATCGACGCACCTCGGTGCTGTTTGGCGACGGCGCGGGCGCGTGCGTGATGGTCACCGAGCCGGGAAATCGCGGAGTCCTCGCGAGCCTGCTGCGCTCCGCCGGCGAGTACTGGACGCTGCTGTCGGTCCGCGCGACTGGAACGCGCAGCACCATCGACTCCGAGGTGCGGCGAAGCCCCGACGACGCTATCCAGATGAAGGGCCCCGAGCTTTTCAAGATCGCCGTCAAGAGCATGGAGGAAGTGAGCCGGCTGGTGGCTGAGCGCGCGGGCGTGAAGCTCGAGGAAATCGATTTGTTCGTGCCGCATCAAGCGAACATGCGAATTATTTCCGCCGTCGCCGAGCGGCTCGGCATGCCGCCGGAAAAAGTCTTCACCAACATCGATCGCTACGGCAACACCTCGGCTGCGTCCGTGCCGATCGCGCTCGACGAGGCGCTCGAACAGGGGCGTATCCACGACGGCAGCATCGTGATGCTCAACGCATGCGGCGGCGGCCTGACCTGGGGAGCAAATCTGATCCGCTGGTAGCTCGCTCGCCTCTAAATGCTAAACGAAATCCTCGCCCGACGCGTGCTGATCGTGCTCGGCAAGGGCGGCGTCGGCAAATCGACGCTGAGCGTCGCGATCGCCAAGCTCGCGACGTTGTCGGGCGCGGGCGCGCGCGCATTGATCATGGAATGCGACGCGCGCGCACCGCTGGCCGCGACCTTCGGCGTCGCGCCGTCGTTCGTGCCGACGCAGATCGCGGACAACCTCGCGCTGATGACGCTCGACGGGCGCGCCGCGCTCGAAGAATATCTGCGCCTCGTGGTGCCGGGGCGGATGCTGCTCAAGGCGGTCTTCGCCAGCCGTCTCTATCAATTTTTCGTGCAGGCGGCGCCGGGGCTGCGCGAACTGATGATGCTCGGCAAGATTTACTACGAAGCCGGACTCGACGGCGCCAAGCCGCCCGCTCGAAATATCATCGTCGTCGACGCGCCCGCCAGCGGACAGGCGATGAGCCTGCTCAAGATGCCGACGGCCGCGCTCTCGACCTTCGGCGACAGCGTAGTCGGCAAGGAGGCGCGCAACATCTCGCGCATGATGCGTGATCGGCGCAATTGCGCAATCGTGCAGGTCACGACTGCCGACAGTCTTTCGATTTCCGAAACGATAGAGACGCACGCGCAGCTGAGCAGTATCCATCTCGCGCCGGCTGCAGTGCTTTTCAATCGGATGCCGCCGTCAGAGTTCGACGCCGACGACATAGCCGCGTTGAGCAATCGCCGCGGCTCTCATTTGCGCAAGAAGGACCTCGATCATTTGGCGGAGCTCGCAAAGTCGGAGCTGAGCCGCGCAGTGCAGGCGCGCAAGGCACTCGCGCGAATCCGCACGGAGACGGACGGTCCGGTGCTGGAGGTCGCCGAACATAGCGGCCTTTCGGGAATCGCGCTCATCGATCGAATCGCCGCCGAACTCGCCCGCGAGCTCGATGCGAAGCCTCCGGCCCGCGCGGCGCTTCGACGCTGATCGCCTGCCGGCGAGTGAACTAATCAGCCTGACCCTCGCGCGCCCGAGATGATAAACTTCGAGCATGCCAACCACTCGTCGGGCGCAATGTTCATGCGGCCAATTGTCGGCCACCTGCTCCGGAGAACCTGTCCGCCTATCCGTCTGCCACTGTATGGCGTGTAAGCAACGAACAGGCAGCGCGTTCGGCTTCAACGCCTGGTTTCCCCAACAAGACGTTGTGTTTGAAGGGCGGGCGAAAGAATTCGTTCGGGTCGGCGACGAAGGCGGTCGCATCACTTTTCGCTTTTGTCCCAATTGCGGCACCACCGTTTATTGGAGCATCGACAGAATTCCCGGCACGATTGCGGTGGCCGCGGGCAGCTTCGCCGACCTCTCGTTCCCGCCTCCGGCCGTGTCCGTCTACGAAAGCCGGCGGTATCCGTGGGTTGAGATAAAAACCGGTCAGCTTCAGAAAAATGTGCGCGGCTGAGTCGGGTCTCGGCTGGAATCCCGACGCTTCGACAATTAACCTTTGGGCCGATGCCTGACACTGAAAAGAAAGCACGCGCGCCTCGCGAACCGTGGATCATCCGCACCTACGCGGGCTTCGGTGACGCGCGCCAAGCCAACGAGCGCTTCCTCGCAAATCTGAAGCAGGGCCAGCGCGGACTTTCGATCGCGTTCGACCTGCCGACGCAGAACGGCTACGACCCCGACGCTCCGGTTGCGCGCGGCGAAGTCGGCGAGGCTGGCGTCTCGATTTGTCATTGGGACGACATGGAGCGGCTGTTCGAGGGGATTCCGCTGCAGTCGATCAACACCTCAATGACGATCAACGCGACCGCGCCATTTCTGCTGGCGCTCTATCTCGTCATCGCGGAAAAGCACGGCGTGCCGTGGACCGAGTTGCGAGGCACGACGCAGAACGATCTGCTCAAGGAATTCGTCGCACGCGGCACTTCGATCTTTCACCCTGAATTGTCGTTTCGGCTCTCTACCGAGCTGATTCGCTTCGCCGTCGAGCGCGTACCGAACTGGAATCCGATCAACTGCTGCGGCTACCACTACATGGAAAGCGGCGCGGGGCCGGCCGAGGAGATCGGCTACGCATTCGGCAACGCGCTGATGATTCTCGACGCGATTCGCCCCAAGCTTGACGAGGCGGCATTCGAGCAGACGGTCCGCCGCATTTCATTTTTCATCAACAGCGGGATCGAGCTGGTGCCCGAGATTTGCAAGATTCGCGCGTACTTCAAACTCTGGTCCGAGCTGTGCGCGACCGAATACGGCGTCAACGACGTCGCCTTCCGCGCCGGATGCCAGGTGCGCTCGCTCACGTTGACCGAGCCGCAGCCCGAAGTGAATATCATTCGCATCGCGTACGAGGCGCTGCCCGTCGTCCTTTCCGCTGATGCGCGCGTGAATGCGTTGCAGTTGCCCGGCTTTCGCGAGGCGCTCGCCCTGCCCGACCAGGCCGAGCAAACGCTGAGCCTGCGCACGCAGCAGGTGCTGATGTACGAGACGGGGCTGGCTGGCTACGGCGATATTTTCGAGGGCAGCAAGGTCGTGGAGAAGCTCACCGCCGAGACCACGGCGCGCGCGCGCGAAATTGCGCTCCGGCTGCGCGAAGCGGGTTACTCGCTCGCCATCTCGATTGTCAGCGGCGAGCTGACGCGCCAGCTGGCCGAGCGTCACCGCAAACTCGAGTCGGGCGAGATAGTCCAAATCGGCGTCAACGCGTTCACCGGTGAAGTCGGACTGACGCCGCCGCCAAAGCGGAATGTCGATCGCGACGCGCAGGCGGCGAAGGAAAAAGAACGCATCGAGTCGATCAAGCAATGGCACGCCGCTCGCGATCAGAAAGCGGTCGCCGCGGCTCGCGAGTCGCTTGAACGGGCGGCAGCAAGTGACGGCGAAAGCGGGCTGATGGAGGCGACGATCGATCTCGCG